>Ga0209163_1002186_pt1 | contig 17201 bp, 3 predicted proteins | sample MTBAKSrepl2MetaG_FD_187457 | JGI IMG/M metagenome (GOLD analysis project Ga0209163, IMG submission 187457) | Enrichment culture microbial communities om Arthur Kill intertidal strait, New Jersey, USA, that are MTBE-degrading - MTBE-AKS2 (Arthur... | ecosystem: Environmental > Aquatic > Marine >...
TGACCATGGTGTCGAACGAGAGGCCGATTTCCTCGGCTATGTGAAAATCCCTGGAAGCGGCGTTGTTTCCTTTCTCCGTTTCAACGATCTCATTGTCGGGGTCGAGTTGGACGATGATGCTCCGGGTGCCGGCCCTGTCCGCGCCGTCCCACCTGACGCTGAGCCACTCCTCGGCGTACGCGCCAAGGAAGGGGATGGTTTCCGTATGAATCAGCTCCATGTTTTCCTCGGCATCCCGAAGATATATCTCAACAGAAATATTCTCTGCCTGTACGGAAGATCCGTTCCGTACCCGTATATTGAAGATGGCCTCCTCGCCCATCAGGAGAGCGTCCGGCAGGATAAAAATGTCCTGATCCCGCACCTCCAGGTCCGGCAGTCCCGCCGCATCCAGGTTGACCAGTATGGCGTCGGCCGGCTGGCTGACATTGCCCGCCTCATCCTCCGCCATTGCGGTGAAAATGTTTTGTCCCGCCCGCAGGCCTACATCCCTGAAAAGAAATGTCCCCGGCGTGATAATCCGGTGCAGGTCTGTATCCGACCTGTAGAAGATCCCTGCGGGCAGCCAGTTGAAATCGCTTGCCACCCCTCCCGCAAAGGAGTGCAGCAACCTGTCTTCCGCCGGGAGGCCGGCGGAAAGGACGCGCACCTCGGTATGTATCCCGGCGGCCGCATAATAGGCGATGGAGCCGCCGTCCGGAGACCACTGAGGGTAAACCTCAATGGTTTCCGTCTCCGTCAGCCGTGTTGTCTCTCCGGTAGCCGCGTCATGGACATGGATGTCGTATACGCCGTCGAGGTTGGCGGTAAAAGCGAGTTTGCCGCCCTGGGGCGACCAGTCGACGGAGGGATAGTAGCCGGACCAGTCGACATCATCGGCCAGCAGCAGAGGAGTGCCGCCCCCGGCATCCGTGAGATAGAGATGCAGCTTTCCTGTGTCATGGTTCCAGGCGTGAAAGGCGACTTTTTGACCATCGGCTGAAATCCTTGGATAAAAACCCTCGAAATGATCCGTAACCCTGGAGGTTCGATTGCCGGCCAGGTCATGGATCCAGATGTCGTAGACGCCGTCGCCCCGGTCGCTGTCAAAAACAATCTTCCGGCCGTCCCTGCTCCAGGCAGGATCATATTCAGCGACATCCGCTGCCGTGGTGAGCGGCGCAACGCGGTCCGCCGTCCGGTCATATATCCCGATCCTGCTGCTGCCCGGACCGTTGTCATAACAGTACACCACTCTGGTGCCGTCGGGCGAAACCAGGTGATTCCAGCTTCCCTCGGGGATGCGGTCAATACGCACTTCCTCACCGTTTGGCAGGTCCTTGCGGAAGGTGTAATAGCTGTAGGGGAACGAGGTGTTTTCCGTGAGCACAAAATAAACGCTTCTGCCGTCCGGGGTGGCGACCGTTTCAAAGGCCCGATGGGCTGTCAGGAAAGACGATTCCCAGGCTGCTTCCTTCGGCGCCTGTGCCGTATCTGTCCACTGATGATTGAGAACCAGATCCACAATTGCCCCCGCCTCGGCAATTCCTCCGACATCAATCCGGGCTGCCGGACTGTCATAAGGCCTGCCGGTGACAGTCGGCAGCAGGAGAATGGGTTTGCCGGGGGCTGCATGGTCCTGCGGCGTCGCGGAATCTTCGTTGGAGTCGACACTTTCATTGCCGAAGGAATCCACGGCCCGGGCGACATAAAAATACTCCGTACCGTCGGTCAGGCCGGAATCGCGGTAGCAGCCTTCCTGGACCGGATTGCCGCTTACCCGGGCATACGGACCTCCCGGAATCAGGCTGCGATAGATATGATAGCCCGCCACCGGATCGGGCGAACTGTTCCAGCACAGGTCGACGGCTCTGCCTTCCGCCGCGGCCGCCGCCACCAGATTTGACGGCGGCGCCGGAGGCTCCTGCGCAATGACCGCCGTGCCGTCATTGGAAGGAGCGCTTTCGTTGCCTTTCCTGTCCAGCGCTGTCACCCTATATGTGTAAGCGCCATTCTTCAGTCCGGCATCGATATGGTCGACCGCGGCGACCGGCGCCGGATTGAGTTTAAGCCAGCCTGCCGCTGACGCGCGGTAAACGTTGTATCCTGCCAGGTCGGGTTCTGAATTGGCCTGCCAGGCCAGCAGGCAGTCCGAACCTGCCGCGGAGACGACCAGATTCCGCGGTGGCGCCGGCGGGATCACGTCACCAATGACGACCTGGATTGCCGGCGTCAGCGGGCTTTCCGAACCGAAGGCGTCGACCGCCGACACCTGGTAGGCATATTCGCCATCGGCCAGGGCCTGGTCTTCATAGGCTTCGCCGGTGATGAGCGTTTCCCGGCTTACCCTGACCTCGTCAATCCGCACGGTTTTGTAGGAGAAGCTGTCGGTGCTGGCGGTTATATAAAGCCGCACTCCCTCCGCCTTCACAGGGGGTTCGAACTCGAAGGCATTGCGTTTGGCGCTGTTGTCAGTGATTCCTGCAACTTCCTGCCAGGCGCCCCCGGTCAGCACCTGGATCTCATAGTCTTTGCCGGCCATGAGCCGGCCGGATTCAACCCCGCCCCATTCTATTTCAATGCTTGAAAGAAATACCTGCCCGCCAAACGACATATTCCACCAGACAGGACCGAATGCGGCCGGATAGGAAGAGGAATTCCAGTAGGTTTCCGGATCATTGTCAGCCGCCAGGTGGGCCCGGGAAGAATTGGCGGAGGCGGAAAAGCTCCCGGTGACAACCTGCTCCATGGAATTGATCCTTTCACCGTTTCGATACAGACGGTACCCCTGCAGATCGGATTCGGTATTGGCATCCCAGGAAAGCAGAACATCGTAGCCGCTGACTTCGGCCGCAAGGCCTGTGGGGGCGGCCGGCGGCGGATCATAGACCACCGTTCGCACATTTGACGGCCGGCTGATATTACCCGCGGAATCGGTCGCCAGTGCGGCGAGCACGTTTACCCCCTCATCAAGGGAGACCGCCAGGGAAAAACGGCCGTCAACATCGGCCTGCGCAGTCCCGAGGGAGTGTCGTTCCATGCCGGTATTGCTGACGATTTCCACCGCTGCCTCCGGGACGGTATGCCCCTCGGCCGTGACATCAGGTGTGGTCACCACTGATGGCAGGGACAGGAGCACCGGGGTGAAAACGGTGGCGTTGATGGAAGCCTTTTCGCTTTCATTGCCGGCGGCATCCACCGCGGTAACGGCAAACTGATACTCGCCATTACCGAATCCGGTGTCGCTGCCGGCCGGCTCGACAAAGGTCGTCTCGGTCACCAGGTCCGGATTCCTCGGCTGGGGGGTAGATCCCAGATAGACGTTGAAACCGGCAAGGTCGGCCTCCGAACCTTCATTCCAGGATAAGGTGATAAAGCCGCCGTTCACCCGGGCAGTTAATCCGGCAGGTGCGGCGGGCGGCGTCACATCCGTGAACGTAATTTCAATCTCCTGAGGCGCCGCATCGGTCAGCCCGGCCTGGTCGGTGGCGACCGCGCGCAGGCGATAGACGCCGAACTCCCAGCCGAGCGCCCATGGCTCGAGATGGACGGCATAGGGTCTTACGCCCAGGGCAGGTCCGAAATCTGTCCAGCCGGCTGCTTCGCTGGCCTGGTACTGAAATTGCGCCAGGGCAATATCGGCATCTTCCGATTCCGCCCTGACTGCTATCGCTGCATCAAACCGCAGGCCCGCTTCCGGGGCGACGATGTCCAGATGCGGCGGCCGGGTGTTGATCGACACCTGCATGACATTCGACTGATCGCTCATGTTGCCTGCACTGTCCATGGCGACCAGGAAATAGTCATGGGTCCCGTCCGGCACTCCTTCATCTTCATAACCGAGCCCGGTAATGAGAAAAGCCGCGGGATCACCGATCACCGTGCCTGATGCGTTGGCCAGCTGCCCGTCTCTGAATACAAGGTACCCGGCCAGATCGGCTTCGGTGTTGCCCTGCCAGGCGAGGGTCACCGAAGGTCCGTCGGCTGAGGCGGAAAGCAGAACCGGCGGGGCCGGCGGCGTGTTGTCAACGATGACCGAGGCGGTAGCTCTATTGACGTTGCCGCTCAAATCTTCCGCTTCCAGCCTGAGGGTGTACAATCCGTCCGCAAGATTGATGGCGTCCCAGCGGACCAGCATACCGTACGATACAGGCACGGGGGACGTTCTCAGCATCCGCCATGATTGCGGATTTTCGCCCAAGCCGTAAAGTACCCGGTATTCCTTGAAATCCTCTTCACTGAATGCCCGGCCGATGATGTCCACATAATCCCCCACCCGGAAACCGTCCCGCGGCAGCGCGATCATCACCTGCGGCGGGGTACGGTCCACGGTGAACACCGCCTGATTGGAATCACCGCTCTCCCAACCGGCCGCATCCACGGCCCTGACGGTATACACATATTCTCCCTCGTCTATATCCCGATCAAGGTACTCCTGATCGCTGATCGGCCGGGTATCGACCTTTTTCCCGTTGCGATACAGATTGAATCCCGCCAGGTCTGGCTCCCCATCCAACCGCCACGTCAGGGCCACCCCGCCACCGGGTTCCAGGCTCCCTGACAGTACCGGTGGCGCCGGCGGGGTCGTGTCAATGGTGAACTCCACTTTCTGTTCGGCGGTGTTTTCCAGCAAATCCGCGGCCGACAGGCGAAGGCAGTAGACGCCGTCCGGCGGCAGGATCCTCAGGGGCGCAATGCCGCTGTTTTCCAGGGGCCGGTCGCCGCTGCCGAGAAACGACCAATTCACCGCCCGGGAGCAGGAGGAAGAGGCGATACTCAGGGCATACTCCCGCAGGAACGGGTCAATGACTGTCCCGATGATGTCAAACGGCTCCCGGACAAAGCCTTCGTTTTCCGGCAATGCGATCCCAATCTCGGGCGGGTGGTTGTCAATGCGTATCGACCGGAGGGCCGTGCTTTCCCAGCCGGCTTTGTCGACCGCTTTCACGCGGATTGTATAGCCGCCGTCGGCAATCCGCTGATCCGGGTCGACCGCCCAAACCGCCAGGACATTGTCCGGCGGCACCCCTTCACCGGAGGCAATGTCCACCCACTGCTCCGGCTCCTCTTCCTGCCGATACTGAACACTGTAGGTCCCCGGATTTTCCTCCTCGATCATGCTCCGGACGGTCACCAAGGCCTGGGACCCACCGAAGAATTGCTCGTCGGAGGGGCTTTCCATGACAATCCGCGGCCGGGTGGCGTCCACGGTGAAAGATACATCCCTGCCGGAGGAGTTGCCCGCCCGGTCAGCAGCCTCAATCAGCAGCGTATAAATTCCGTCGGGCAGATCAACGGACCTGGAAAACACCATCTCGCGATTGATCTCCGAGACGGAGAGCAGCAGCGGTTCCTGTCCGCCGGTGATGGAAACGGTGTACTCCCGGAGGTTCGAGTCGCCCAGCGCCCCCCGGACTTCCACTTCGCCGGCGTACAAGGAAGAATGCACCGGCGATATGACCTCAATCGCGGGCGGAACGGTATCCGTGACAAACGTTATTTGCTCCTCCTGGATCACAAACGGCGCGGAAACGCTTTCCGCGGTCACTTTCAGCCGGTAGCTCCCATCCGGAACCGTATTCCCGCCGGCATCCAAGCCGTCCCACTGGAACAGGTTGAGACCGGCCGGAGCGGAGGGGTTGGCGGCACCTGCGACAAGGTTGCCGGCAAAATCCTCCACGGTTATCGTCACGTTCGCCGTATCGGTCAATTCATAGACAACCTCGGTCGCATCCATCTCCCCATCGCCGTCAGGTGAAAAAATGACCGGGTCCGCCTGCAGGCCGGCGATCAGTTCGGGACGGGTGCCGACACTGACCGGCAGCTTTGTTGATCCAGTGTTCCCGGCCAGATCCTCCCCGGTGAGAATAAGTGACCACTCTCCTTCCAGGCCGAACGTGTTCCACAGTCCCAGGAGCCCGTTCTCGACAAATATATCCCCCGCGCTGAGCAATATCGGGGGTGCTTCGCTCCCTTCATTTAGGGCGTGCAACTGATAGGCGGCCAGATGCGCATCGGCAACGGTGCCGATGACCTCGGTCACCACCCTGAGCGCCTGACCGCTGCCGGGAAAAAGGATCATGGTCGTCGGCGGCGTGTTGTCGACCGTGACCGGCAGCGATTTCCGCTGCCGGTTGCCGCATGGATCCCTGACCTCGAGCTCCACGCGGTACGGTCCGTCCGGAACCGTTATGCCTGCGTCATCAAGACCGTCCCAGGTGATCCTGCCCGGACCAGGGCCAATCTGTTGATCAGCGGCGAGTCGCCGCACCACACTGCCGTCCCGTACAATCGTCATGTCGAGAACCGCATTTGCCCCCACCTGGTAGTCGACGGCAACAGCGTCCTTTGTCCCGTCGTTGTTGGGGGAAATAACGGTATGGTCCGTTTCAGCGGTTAACGTCAATATACCCAGGTCCGGCCGGACCTGGGCGGCAACGCAGGAGGTATTGCCGAATGCATCGGTCACCATGAACTGCAATGCATACTCCCTGGAATCAGCGGCAGTGATCTTCCAACTACCCAGCAAGCCGGGTTTTTCTTCGATGGAGATGTATGGGCAATCGCCATCCTCCGGCCGGCAGGGTTTATCCTGAGCAATGTCAAACCATGGATCAGGGTTCCTGCCTTCCCCGTAAATGAAGCAATAGCTGGAGATACCGTTCTCATCCGCGGCATTGCCATTGACATCCGCATACCGGACAACGTCCCCCCGCGCATTGACAACGGTCCTGGTGCAAAAAGGCTCGGACCCTGAAGGAGAGGTAATCTCCGCTTGAGGGAGGATCCGGTCGACAATCAGGACGTTCGTCCTGAACCCCCTCACCACCGAGTCACCGTAAACCAGATCTACTCTGACCCTATGCGCCCCTTCGGCAAGACCGCCGGTATCAATGGATACGGTCCCCCAGCCTTCAACAGCGGGAGAAAACTGTTTGAGCAGCCGCCATTCGAATCCATCTTCAAGGTAGTACACCACTCCGTCGGGCAACACCTCCGGCTCATCTTCCGGACAAAAACGCAGGGCCATGGTCACTTTCCCGGCCTGTACGGAATTACAAGGCTTTCTTTTCCTGTCATATGAGACATAAAGCTCGGATTTCTCTTCACAGCCCGGCTCGATAGGAGGTTTGGGAGCAAGTTTGGTACATTGCTTCGGCGGGGCGGATAATTCGTTGCTGATATACAACCTGCCGCTCTCCCCCATGCCGACAAACCGAAGCGGATAACCTGATCCTTCCGGCAGTCCTTCTGGATAAGGCGCCGCAAACTGATACGGGAAACCGTCAAACACACCGTACTCGGCAAAATCTTTCCATGAGACGCCTCCGGACTCCATGCTCTCGACCTGGATCTTTACGGTCTGCAGGGCTTCGGCAAGAGAGACATCCATCGCGATGACGGCGGGAGCGAGACTGCCTTCCGGGATACAACCCATTGCGGCAGTAAAGACCGGAGGATTGAAGAGAACGGAATTCGAGTGATATTCAATGCCTGCCGCATCGACAATTTTTACCCTGACCGCCGCTATTTCTTCCGGAACAAGCGAAGAAGTGTCAAAAGCAAGCTCGATGGTCCCCTCCGGCGGATCAAGGATTTTTTCTGCGTCATGCCACTGCATGTGGGTCCTGTATTGAACGGTTGCGCTGTCAATATCGGTCCTGAGAGTCTCAACCAGGCTGAGCCGATGAATGCCCGGCTGAAGCAAATCGATTGACAGCATATTGGCAGCGCACTGTCCCTGTTCGTCTTTCTCCAGAATGAGATAGCTGCCGTCCCATCCGGAGAGGACAACCAGCTCCTCGGTCATCCTGGCGTCAACAATGCTTCGATTTCCGGCCAGGTCCTCGGCAGTGAGCCGGTATGTCTTCCCCACAGGAAAACCGATGGCGGGAGAAGTAACCGGGGAATATATCTGCACCACCGCCGGCAGTGGATCACCTGCCTCATCCCGTCTGATTTCGCCGTTGGGGGTGGTTTCTGCCAGCAGATTCTCTCCGGCACTGAACGCATACCAATCCCCGGGGGCGTCCCCCTCTCCGTACGCCATCGTCCAGGACTTCAGATTCTTGTCCAGAGCGAGAGCGAAAAGCTCACCAGCCGGAGCCGGCCTGTTTCCACAGGCAAGTGGGGTGAATTCCAGCAGGGCATCCGGCGGAGTGGAGTCCACCTGAACGAAGAATTCATAATCGAAGATCCGGATGGAATAATAGCCGTCGGCAACAATGGCACCGGCCTCGTCCCGCCCGTCCCAGACTATGCCGTACTGCCCTGGCAGTGCATGATCCTGATCGAAAGTCCTGATCAACGATCCTCCCTGGTCATGGAGAGAAAGTTCCAGGTGGACCGGTTCATGGGCAATATACTGGAGGCTGACCGTATCCTTGACCCCGTCTCCGTTAGGCGACAGCAAGTCGCCGGTTTTGCGGATATCGGTGACGCTGAATTTTTTTCCCCAGGTGACCAGGCGCCTGTCCAGGCCTGTATTGCCGGCCAGATCGGTAACGGTCAGCCTGACCAGGAAAGAACCTTCATAGGGTGGAATCCAGGTTGCCATCACGTCATTGACCACGGGCTTCTCAACGGAAGGAGTAATGATGTGCCAGTCATCCGGTGTTTTCCGGTCGGCATATTCAAGCATCCAGCCGGCAAAATTGAGATCTGCCGCCGTACCCTGGAGGATTACCGCCGAATCCGTCTTCATCGGCCGCAGATCGGCGGTCAGATTCAGCAGGGAGCCATTGACGGTGACGGTCCCGTAGCGCCCGACCGTCCTGTCGTAAATCGCAGCATAGGAAATGTATCGACCGCCGGGGGAAAGCAGTAATTGATCCAACTGCCAGTGGGCCGGGAGATATGTTTTTTTCCCGGTTTCAAAATCGTAAGCAATCACTCCTTCAGGCGTGCCGGAATAATAAGCCAGGAAGGTTGTGTCATCCAGCCAGTTCCAGCGGACAACCTCCATGAATGCCCGCCGGTCACATTCGCCTTCCAGGGGGAGAATATTGAAAACCGAGGGCAGATCGGGATAATCCAGTTCCCAATCTATGAAGCAGGCGTAGTCGCCGATGACCCTGATATCTGTTTCCCCGGTCTCCAGGTCATAGACTTCCAGCAGACCGTCGTAAAAGCTGTGCACCATACTGGTGCTGCCGGGAGACAGGGCAAAATTACTCCACCAGTAATCCAGTATCGGCGCTTCCCGGCAGACTCCGTCGGCGCCGCAGATGGTGTAGGCAAGGTACGGATAGTTTGACCAATCGATCGCTGCCAGAAAATGCCCCGATTCCATGACCGGGGTATTATATTCCTCCCTTCCTGCCCGGATGCACTGCCGGGAGTCGTAGACGCCGTTGGGCATCTCCAGGTCCCGGCCGACGAGCAGCGGTTCGGCTCCGGAATCCAGGTCGACGATCCAGACGGTCTGCAGCCAGGAACCGCCGCCAAGATCACGCACCAGCAATCTGCCGTTGCTTAACCAGTTGATGAATGTCCCCTGGTCGCCGACCGGCATGACTTCCTGCAGGTTGCCGGCAAGGTCGGCAACAACAATCCGCCCGGATTCCGCGAATGCGATCCGACTGCTGTCCGGCGACCAGTACAGCCCGTAATCGTCCCCCCGCTCAGCAGTCCACTCCGGGACAATTGCTGCCGTCTCCGTTCCGTTCTCCCGGATGATTGTAACAGCATGCCGGCCGGCAATCCGATCAAAGCTCTTGAAGGCGATATGCGATCCGTCCGGAGACCAGAATATATCGGTGATGATCTTCTGCTGCTCCCCGCTCCCCTCAAACGATGCGCGGAGGGCCAGATCCGATCCGAATCTGCTTACTGTCCACAGTTGGCTCGCTTCAATCTGCCCTGATGCCTTGTTGTACCGTTCCAGAATAAAAGCCAGGGTGACGCCGTCCCTGGCCAGGGAGAACCCGGGGTTGACCTGATCGGACGGAAAGAATTCGCTCCACCTGCGCGGATTGCAGTCGCTGCTGTTGGTCCTGAAGCGGTATCCTGTCTCTTCGCCGGAGTCGATATTCCACTCCCAGGGCACCAGCCGGACGATATTGCCGCCTGTCGGCGACATGGTATACAGCCCTGTAGAATAGGCGGGAATATCCTCGTTGGGCGTTGCCAGGTGAAACAGGATGCCGCTTTCGTCCGGGAGCCAGATCCATCTGTTGTCCGCCAGGAACTGATGGATTTCGCTCTGATAAAGATACGGGCTGCCGATGGCCCGCAGCAGGGAGGAGCGGTTGGTGTCAACCGTCACCTGGAGGGTCGCGAGCACCGCTTCGCTCTCCGCACGGACCTGCAGTTGATACTGTCCATCGGCAACAACCCTGCCTTGGCCGTCAAGACCGTCCCAGGTCAGGGACACATACGCTGTATCGATAAAATCGGGGCCGGAGAATTTCCTGACAACTTCCGCATCCTCATTCACCACGGCAACCGTCACATCCTGCGGCATTTCCAGGCGGCAGCCGAATTGGGCGGCGTCCTGCACGCCGTCCCCATTGGGGGAGATATAACTGTTCGACAGCCACAGGTCCGCGTTCTGAATCCCGATGCTCCGTACCGCCCCGTTGTTTGACCTGTCCTGCTCTTGAATTGTCTGATTGGGATCAACGATAACCTCGATGGCGGCAATGCCGACCTTGCCCGTTGTATCAAATGGTGCGGAAGCGGTCTGCCAACCTTCGGCCGCAATTTCCCCGATCAGGACACTGCCGAGTACTTCATTGCCTGCCCGGAAAATCACCGGAATGTTTTCAGCGGCCTGCTCGCCGCTGTTGCGGACAACGGCCGACACCGTGACCTGCTCCCCCTCGTGCGGCGCTCCGGGATGAAAGGATATTTCGCTGCCGGTCACAAAAAGGTCGGGCAGGGCGAGAATCCTGAGGCCAGCAAAGGCGCTGTTATTGTTCTTGCTGATCTCTTCGACGGCATGCTGGGGATCCAGAACAGCACTGATCGTTCGTTTACCGGACACGGGAATATTCTCCCATGCAAGTATCGCCTCGGCGCTCCCGCCCGGTGCAACTTCAGGGACCATCACCGTTCCCAGGAGCGTATTGGCGCTTCCTCCCGCTTCGCTCTCATAAAAGTCCACCTGAACGCCCGTGGCCGGGGAAAAACCCCTGTTGCGGACAATGGCCTTGAGGAAGGCGGCGCCGCCCTCCAGGGCCGGGACCGGATCAAACGAAATATCGGTATGGGACAGCGAAAGGTCCGGTTTGTCGGAACCGTTGATATCAAGGGTGATGGTCGCCGTGTTGTTGTCTTCCGCTACCTCGGCAAAGGCATTGTGCGGATCGATGATGACGGAAAGCGGGATGCCGGCGCCGAAAATTTCCGGGACCCAGGTAAGGGAAAGGTTCACGGCCTGTCCGGCAGGCAGATCCACGGTCCGACCGGCCACCACCATGGGCCCGGCTCCCCGATCCACCGTCAGTTGCAGGGGGACGTCGAAGGCATCCACCGTACCGTTGTTCCGGACGATGACGGAAACGGCAAGGGGGTCATAGACACTGCCGGCGGCTGGATCGGAGAAAATTTCCTCCGCCGAAACGGCAAAGTCGTAGGTGGATTCCGGATAGACGATGCGCAGCGCCGAGTTGTTCTGCTTGCTGGCCTCCCTGACCAGATCGTCCGGATCAACGACCACAAAATAATGATGCGGGCGGCCGTCGGTGATCGAGGTATCGAAAACGACCGTTTCCGAGGAATTGCCGGCCACGGCAATCATCTTTCGGCCGATCAATCCCGCCTCGCTTGCCGCACCCTCGTACAGGACAACCTCTGCTTCCCCCACCTCGGACATCCCGGAGTTCCGGACTGTTACGGAAAGACGCAGGTCAGCGGGCAGCAGGGAGACCGGATCGGGAACAGGAATAATTTCCTCCGTACTGACCGACAGGTCCGGCTCGCGGGTCGCGCTCCAGACAGCCTTCACCGCCAGCGCGGTCTGATAGGGACTGGCCAGCCAACCACCGTCCTGGCCCTGCCGGTCAAGGATATACTTGAGAGCCTTGCCGGCTGCCGGCGATGCAATCCCCATCTTCTTCAAGGCCAGAAGGGTCTGGGCGGTGGCGTAGACAGTGCTGGGGCTGTCACCGAAGCCCCCGTCCGGGTTCTGCCTGGCGTACACCCAGGTCAACGCGTTGCCCAGCGGGCGGTCCAACTGATTTTGTTCCCTGAACGGAAGCAATGCCGCCATGACCTCGATCGTTGCCTGGATCGTGCTCCGGCCGCCGGGGCCCCAGCCGCCGTCATCATTCTGCCCGGCCAGCAGATAGGATACGGCGGGCGCGCTCACTGCGGCAACCCCGCCTCCGGCCGCTGTTATTGCCTGCAGCGCCAGGGCTGTGTCAGCGGGATTGCTTTCATAGTTCCTGTTATTTCCCCAGCCGCCGTCTGGATTCTGCCTTGCCAGCATATCAGCCGTCAGGTCCGGGGCATCGGAACCTGAACTGCCCAGCAGTTTGATCTTCCTGGCCAGATAATCGAGATTTGCCGTTTCGCCTGCTGCAAGCCAGCCCATGCCCCTGGCGCTCGCTTCTACGGCTTCCGGAAAATCCGCCAGAGCCTCCAGTACCGCCGCCGTATCTCTGCCCGCCGTCAGCGAACTATCCTGCCATGAGCCGTCCGGCTGCTGGTTTTGTAGCAGCCAGGCCACCCCTTCATTGATTTCCGCGGGCGTGCTTCTCGGGTCAATGACGGGAGCAACCGGACCGGGATTTGCCGGAAGATCATGGGGCAGAGAATCGTCCACCACAACCTTTCCCCTGCCGTTTGTCAGCCCGGAAAACCACATGACCCAGCTTGTGATGATGGTACGGACAGCCTGGAGATCGGCTTCGGAATAGGTGCCCGGCCTGGTCAGATACAGGCAGCCCATCCTGAACGCTTTGCGGGCATCTGCGACGCCGGGTATCCGCTCACCCCCGGCGGCGATGATCTGGTCAATCGAGACATACTGCGGCGTGCCATCTATGGTGACGCCCGCTTGCGGCAGCCGCTCGGGATCAACATCCGGATTGTCGATCAGGAGCATGGGAGGCACTTCGCTTTTATCAAGCATTCCCATGAGATACATATCGAGCGGACTGAAATATCTTCTTCCGGCAAGGGAAGTAAAAGTACCATTGCCGTTGTCCACCCACTGATTCCCGTATTCCAGTGATCCCCCTGTATCGAGCAGAAAGCTCCAATGATGTCCCTCCCTGCCCAGCAGATCGTCGCTGATGGAGTTGTCATCGCTCCTGAAGGTTACCTCGGCGGCCCAGCGATGGAGCAGTTCATGACTGAGTATTCCCATGGTTTCCGAGAAAGCTGGATCAAGGGGGTCGGAAGCCAGGGAGTTGATATTCCCCATGTCGATAATCCCCTGCAGCCTGCCGTCACTGCCGTAAAGGGATGTATTGTCAAACAGCTCCTTGCCGATCCCCTGCACATCGTTTTTTACCTCATGATAAAAGGCGACGGCTTCCTCCTGGGGCATGCGGAAATCAAAATTAGTGAAAATCACCAGGAAGTCATAGTCATCGGGATGGTTTGCATAAAATTCCCTGGCGACTGCCTGGCGGGCTGATGCGTTGGGCAGGCCGCCGGTCAGTTCGGCGTCATAATCGCCCGTGACTTCATAAACGGCGATATCAGGGATTCCCAGACGGGAAACGATGGTTAAATCGGCACATTCGGCCCAGGGCACAAAAAAACAGAATACCAGCGCAAGAGCACATAACTGCTTTGTCAAAACGGCTCCCCCATTATGCCCGGCATCGCTCCAATTTTCTCATCCTCCTGTCAGCGGGAAAAACAAGCATCTTGCCAACAAGGCCGGCTATACAGACGCATTATATAATTATATAAAATACAGCATAATTTCAAACTATATTGGTTATTTTTTTTATTTTCACATGAAATCAGTATATTGGCTGAAAAAATCCCCTCAGGGGCTGAGCCTGCCTGAACCTTGGATCTTGCCCTGACCTTCACTCGTATTTATTCGGACCAATTTGTCGGCTTCTCATCGCGCGATTCGCTCCAGGGGATAACCGGAAAATAATACTTTACGGGATCCTTGTTTGTTAATATGGTATGGAACAAAAAATCCCATAAACCATATTAAAAATCATGAACTACGTCGACCCTGAAATTCTCGTTCGACTTGACGAAAAACTGACCAGGCTGAATTCGTTACGCCCCCTGCCACCGCCTCTTGTCCGTAAACTCCGGCAACAATTTGAACTGGAAATGACCTACAATTCCAACGCAATTGAGGGCAACAGGCTGACATTGAAAGAAACCTTTCTGGTAATTAATGAAGGATTGACGATCAAGGGAAAACCTCTCAAGGATCACTTGGAAGCCAAGGGTCATACGGAAGCCTTGGAATATCTTTTCGATCTGGCTGACAGGAAAACCCCGGCACAATTAAGCGAAAAAGTCATCAGGGAGTTAAACGGAATCGTCATGCACGATATAGATCACGAGTGGGCCGGCAGATACCGAAACAGCAATGTCATTTTCGGCGGAGCCTCCCATGCTCCGCCGGAAGCTATTGAGGTCCCGAGGCTGATGTACGAGCTGATCAGGTGGACAAAAGAAGAGGGGCAGAAACTGCATCCTATAGAACGGGCAGCTCTTTTCCATCACCGTCTCGTGTATATCCATCCTTTCTTTGATGGCAATGGGCGGACCACCCGTCTGGCGATGAATATTATCCTGCTGCGGGCAGGATATCCGCTTGTCGTGATCCTGAAAAACGACCGGAGAAGATATTACCGCTTACTGGCTGAAGCTGATAAGGGCAATCCAGTCCCTTTTGTGAAGTTTATTGCCCAGGCGGTTCAACGGAGTCTGGATATCTACCTGCAGGTATTGACTCCACCCAGAAACGCCAAAGAGAAGTTCATCACTCTGAAGGAACTGGCCGATGGCTCCAGGTTCTCTGCAAAATACCTTAATCTCCTGGCCCGTACCGGGAAACTTGAGGCGCATAAAGAAGGCCGCCTCTGGTATTCATCACATGAAGCGCTCAAAAGATATCTGGCCGGAAGAAAAAGAAAGAGGAAGTAGGGTGACATGCTGATAAACGCCTGATTGCTTGGTGCCCCCGGCAGGAATCGAACCTGCGACACCAGGATGAGGAATCCTTAATTAAATTATAAATATCGATAAGTTGCATGCATTAAGCGCAATTTTGGGCGTAATGCACAATTGATATAGCGGGATTCATCCTTATTGCGTTTTGGATTCAATTCAAACAATTTGACCAGCCACTCCTCGGTGCTCATAAATACCTGGCAGGAATCTGGATAATGGTATCGGACAGAAATTCAATCCGTTCCGCGTTATTCACCAGTATGCCGAAACGCGTCCCGGTGTCGCTGATAAAATTCTTCAATGAAGTCAACATCCGCTGATTGACCTTGTACCCCAGCTTGATTTCAATGGGAATGACCCCGAAGGGACCGGAAACGATCAGATCAATTTCCGACTTGTCCTTGGTCCGGTAAAAATGAAAATCAATCCCTGCCTTCATGGTGCACTGGAAGCCGCGGATGACCTCTTCGATGACAAAGGCTTCGAAGGATAAGCCCGCGGTGGGGTGCAGGAGTAACCTGTCAATGTCGTCTATTTTCAGCAAATGATGGAGAATTCCCTGGTCGCGAAAAAATCCCCGGGGCATCTTCTGTACCTTTTTCAGGCTGTTGTGCTCATAACTTCTCAAGTTGCGCCAGATAAAGGTATTGTGCAGGATCTCCAAGTATTCCCGAACGGTCGGCGAACTGACTTCCAATGCCCTGGCAATTTCGGACTGATTGATTATGCTGCCTGAATGGAATGATAGAGCCTGGATGAACAGACGAAAGGTATGGGTATTGATGCGCGGAAAAAGCCGCTGGATATCACGCCTGATATAATCGGCAAAATACTCGTCCATCCACAGTCCGTGGAATTCGGGCATCTTCCGCCCCTTAATCCTCGGCTCGGGATAGCCGCCAAGTAGCCAGTGTTCGTAGATCTGCCCTGGTTCAAGCACTGGCTCCAGCTTGTCCAGAGTATTCAGGTCGATCCCGTGATCACACAAGAGTTCATAGACGGAAGGAAGCGGCCGGTCATAAAATTCCGCCGCCTTGAAGGGCCAGAGCTCAATGGTGGCAAGCCGGCCGGCCAGGCTTTCGGACAATCCTCTGACGATTTCCGGAGAACTTGAACCGGTGAGCAGGAACCGCCCTGCCGTCTTGCGCTCCTGATCAATAACCCCGCGCAGGACCTTGAACAGTTCGGGGTATTCCTGGGCCTCGTCAATAATGATCTTCTCAGGCTGCCTACTGAAGAAGCCCAAGGGATCGGAGGTAACCAGCCGATAATCATCCGGCCGCTCCAGATCATAATATTTCCATTCCGGCCTGATTGCCTTAACCAGGGTCGACTTGCCGCATTGCCGGGGACCTATTATGGCAACCGCTGGAAACATTTCCAGCAGTCGATCCACTTTCTGGGCGAGAAACCTTTTTTTGTCCATGATTCTTAAATCATAACTTTAAAAATCACGGATGTCAACTATGGTATCGGATAATCCACAAAGCTCATTAACACGGAATATAGGGAATGGTGCCCCCGGCAGGAATCGAACCTGCGACACCAGGATTAGGAATCCTGTGCTCTATCCCCTGAGCTACGAGGGCGCGCGCTGGCACCGGGGTCCGATCGATTCCGGCCCCGGACTTTACGGCTGGTTGCTGGCCAGGTGTGACAATGACCGAGTGGTGAAATGGTACATCTATTTATACGAAGGCTGGGGATATTGCAAGTTTTCTTGCAGCTTTCATGCGGGTAAAATCAGTTCCACCCTGATCCGGTCCGGTCCGGCCGGGGCAAAGTTCATTTCCCCGCCCAGATTTTTGGCCAGTTCCCTGGTCAGCCATAAGCCGGCGGGATGCTCAGGTGAAATGCTCTCCCGGCCATAGTCGCTCTCGCTGCCGGTCAGCACCACGCTGATCCGGATCATTTCTCCCAGTCCCTCGTCCGCTCCCAAGACGGTAAAATCCAGCACTTTGGCAGGGTCTTTCTGGGGATAGTATCTGTTAAGCACCTCGCGCAGGTGGTTGAGCAGGGTCAGCAGGAGCAGCTGCAGGTGGTGCCGCCGGAACTGAAGTGAGGCAGGCTGCACGTCGAGGTTCACCTTTATGCCGTCCCGGCGGAGATGATGGCCG
>Ga0209163_1002187_pt1 | contig 17196 bp, 11 predicted proteins | sample MTBAKSrepl2MetaG_FD_187457 | JGI IMG/M metagenome (GOLD analysis project Ga0209163, IMG submission 187457) | Enrichment culture microbial communities om Arthur Kill intertidal strait, New Jersey, USA, that are MTBE-degrading - MTBE-AKS2 (Arthur... | ecosystem: Environmental > Aquatic > Marine >...
GCTGCTGAATCGGTTGAACCGCCGATGGGGGGATGCCCAGGCCGGCGCCAAAAGCAGACTGGCATGGGGCTATGGCGCATCCGCCTTATCCTATGTCCCCCAGGATCCTTTGACGCGTTTCCGGGGACCCAACCTGGCTCGCCAGAAGAACGGCGACGTTTTGATCAATGCCCTGCTGATCTTTGATGTGGATCCGCTGGATGCCCAAAGCCTCAACGAGGGAATCCGAAGGGGCCAGGCCGAGATTCCTTATATCATCGAATATATGCGCCAGAATTTTGCGGGTTTCGGGAATGCCAAGCTGGCAGGCACCGCGCCCCGGCTCTATGTGCGCGAGAGCCGCCATATTCTGGGAGCGTATCGGCTGACCATCACCGATGTCCTGGAGAACCGGGACCAATGGGACCGGATTGCCCAAGGAAGTTATCCTGTGGACCTGCAATCCTCCCAGCCCGATGATTTAGGGGATGTGATCGGCAAACCGGAAATTTACAGCATCCCCTTCCGATGCCTGGTCCCACTGGGGGTGGATAATTTGCTGACTGTTGGACGAAGCGCCTCCTACGATTCCCTGGCCCACGGCAGTGCCCGGGTCGTCCCGGTCGGGGTCGCCGCCGGGGAGGCGGCCGGTACGGCGGCAGCCCTTTCCCTTGACCAGCAGGTCACGTTCCGGCAGATGAGCCGAAGTGAGCCGATGATCCAGGCATTGCAGCAGGAACTGGTTCGCCGCGGAGCCCATCTGGAAGAATTTCAGCCGCCCCGTATTGCGGATATGGATCATTGGGCGTATGATGGTTTGGCGGCAATGCGCACGCTGGGGCTGGCATCCGGCGGATATGCCAATCAGTATAACCTGGACGGCACCGCCGAGTACTGGGATATCCGGAGGATCCTGTCCCGCGTGGGAGAACGGATCCGCCAAATTCGGCCAGAGGCGCCTCTAAGCCAGGCGGTTTTTGATGATACACCGCTGACCCGCCGTGACATGCTGAGCAAAGCAGCGGCGATGCTGCAGCTGCAGCCCGGGCCAGATCCTGCCGAAGCCCTGATTCAGGCGGGAATCCTAACGGAAGATATCCTGGCCCATATGGTCCCCTTGGAGCAAAAGCCTTCCTTTGGGGAACTGTATTGGCTGGGTGCTCGGATTTACGAGCATTCTATAAACTGATCACGGATCGGGAGGACATCAGAAAATGAACAAGAAAATCAAGCCGAGCTTAAACGGGATGCAGTGGCTGGCAATCCTTCTGATCCTTGCGGGACTGGCTGCGGCCTTCAGCGTTGATTTCAACAGGATCCAGCTGGAACAGGCAAACCGCACCGCAGGGATCATGGTCGACTATGACGAGCTGTTCCGCTGTGCCCAGGGACGGGGGATACCCTTTGAGGAGGCGGTCCGGAAGGCGCACAATTCAGGAGCCACAGGAATCATTGTCCGGGAAAGAACGCTGGACGACCTGGAGAAAACAGGGAAAATCGTCATTCTCCAGGGTGCTGAGCTGAAAGTCAATGTTCAAGGCGGCCAATTCGGACAGGCAGCGGCCGAACTGGAAATCGATGACGGCGCCACCTATATTCTGACGGAAAACCAAACCGTGTATGACCAGATCTTCAAACTGCTGGAAGCCAAAAAACGTCACCCGCAGGCGATGGGGATCGGGCCATACCGGGCGATCCGTACCGATCTTTATTCAGGAGAGCTTTCTCTGCTGGGCGTCGGGTATCCTCTGGAAGAACTGAAGGCGGCCGCAGAGCAGGGCATGGGCGTGGTGCCCAGGATCCGCAACTGGGCTCCGGTGAATGAGCCAAGCATCCAGGCAGAAGCCGAAGCGGTGGCCCGCATCCCTGGACTGGCAGGGTTCGGGTTTAATGACGAGACTTTGCCCGGAGGGGATAATGCCAACGCGCTGGCTTACTTTGCCCAATATTTCAAGTCCCTCAATATTCCCCTGGTGTCTTTTGAGTTTTATGACCAGTCAGGACTGAATTCATTGGCCGGGCTGATGGATGACCGGGTTCTTCGGGCTCACGCCATTGCCGACAACGAGATCAAAAAATACAACGTGGTTTCTGCCGTCGACCGTTTCCGGCTGGCAGCCGCCGAACGGAATATCCGGCTCATTTATGTCCGCTTCTTTGGAATGGACCAGCCGGTCGCGGCATTGGATACCAATCTCGAGCTGATCAAGCAGGTTAAGACGGGCTTGACGGCCGAAGGGATGGCCATTGGGACTCCGGAGGCTGCGGCGCCGGTAACCACGCCCATGGCCATCCGGTTCTGCATCGGACTTGGGGTTATCGCTGCCGGCGCCTGGGTTCTGGCCATCACGGCAGCACCCCTTACGAAAGGCCGCTGGCAAGTGCCCTTCATGGCCTTGATGGTGTTAAGCGCTGCGGCCTGGGGCGGGATCCTGCGCCTTTGGCCGGTGCCGGCGGTCAAGCTGATGGCCCTTGCGGCGGCAATCACGTTTCCTTCCCTGGGCGCCCTGCTGATCCTGAAAAAGGATATGGCGCAGCGGCGGCGGACCCAGGCCCTTCCCCATGCGGTAAGAGATCTGCTGCTGATGAGCCTGGTCAGCTTAGGCGGCGCCTTGATGATGTGCGCCCTGCTGACGGAGACCCGCTTCATGCTGAAGCTGGACAGCTTTGCCGGGGTCAAGCTGGCCCATATCCTTCCGCTGCTTCTGGTCCCCCTGGCCTTGTGGCTGCGGGAACGGAAGGCCGGACAGTTTTTTTTAAGAACTGCGGAGACACCGGTCAAAGCCTGGCAGCTCATGGCCGGCGCACTCATGCTTGCGGCCCTGGCAATCTATATTTTAAGGACCGGCAATACGGGGGTCAGCAGTGTGTCTTCCCTTGAGCTGAAGATCAGACAGCTTTTGGACACCTTCCTGGGCGTACGGCCCCGGACCAAGGAATTTGCCATCGGACATCCGCTGATGCTGGTGCTGCTCTATTTTGGATATCGTTTCCAAATGTACCCGGTGCTTCTGCTGGGCTTGATTGGCCAAGTTTCCCTGATCAACACTTACGCCCATCTGCATACCCCGCTTCTGATATCTTTGTTCCGCAGCTTCAACGGATTGTGGCTTGGCCTGCTGGCAGGATGCGCGGCCGTGCTCATGCTCAGCCGGGGTTGGCGGATGATTTCAAAACAGCCGAAAGGCAGGGGCCATTCATGAGTAAGAAAAAGAAAAAACGGGTGGTGCTGAGCGGGTATTTCGGTTTTGGCAACTGCGGAGACGAAGGGGTGCTGATGGCCATGCTGAAGGCTTTGCAGGCCCTTGACCCAGATCTGTCCATGACCGTGCTCTCCGGCGATCCGAAGCAGACCAAGTCCAATTTCGGCGTGAATGCGGTGTCCCGATGGAAGCTGGGCGCCATTGCAAGAAAGCTGTTCCTGGCGGATCTGTTCATCAGCGGCGGCGGCTCGTTGCTGCAGGATGTGACCAGCGCCAAAAGCCCCCTGTATTACCTTGGCATCCTCGCCCTGGCCCGGCGTTTGTCGAAAAGGACGATGGTTTATGCCCAGGGCATCGGCCCGCTGACGATCGAAAAGAATCGCCGGCGGACCGTCAAGATTCTGGAACGATGCGACCTCATTACCCTTAGAGACCAAGCCTCTGCGGATGAGTTGGCGGCCATGGGTCTTCAAAAGCCCATGACGGTCACGGCGGACCCGGTGCTGGCGCTGGATTCGGCGGATGCGCCGGAGGAGCCGGGCTGCCGGCTTTTACAGGAGCTTGGCCTGATGGACGATCAAAAAAAGAAAAAACGGCCCTTGCTGCTGGCCGCTCTGCGCAGCTGGCCGCCGGATGACTATTTCGAAAAAATCGGGGAAGCCCTGGATGCCAAGGCTGCCGAAGGCTGGGATATTCTCCTGGTCCCTATGCATTTTCCCGGTGACATGCAGGCGATTCAGCAGGTCAGCAACCATATGAAATCACGCACCTATTGTCTCGGCCAGCCGGTGACGCCCCAAGCGTTTTTTTCATTGGTCAGGCAAGCGGACCTGATGCTGGCGATGCGGCTCCACGGCCTTATTTTTGCCATGGCCGCCGGGGTCCCCATGGCGGCACTCTCCTATGATCCCAAGGTGGACCGCTTTATGGAGCAGACGGGATTGGATGCCTGTTTTCCTCTCGCCGATTTCAGCGCCGGGGAACTGATCGGGGCACTGGATCGTTTAAGCAGGAGAACGCCAGACATGTTGGAAGAACAAGAAAAACACAGGCAATGGCTGCATAGCCGGGCATGGGAAACCGCCCGGATGGCCATCGGCCTGTTGGATTCATGAGGAGGCAAAGACGTTGGCTCAGTCAGTTGCAGGGGCAGCCATCATTCTGATGATCATGAACCTGATGGCACGTTTGCTGGGTTTTGTGCGGGAAACGGCCATCGCCGGTATTTTCGGTGCGACGGCGTTCACGGATGCCTATCAGGTCGCCTATACGCTGCCCTATTTTTTGCAAATGGTTTTGGGAACCGCATTGGTATCCTCCATTGTGCCGGTGGTGATCCGGAAGATCAGTGAAGGCCGGGAAGACGATGCCTGGAAAATCGCCAGCATCACCATGAATTGGACAGGGGTCCTGATGGCCGGACTGACGCTCATATGCATGACCGGTGCCCGGTTGCTTGTGTCGGTCACTGCGCCAGGATTCGAAGGCGAAACGGCGGACATGGCGGTGCGGATGACGGTAATCATGTTCCCCTCTATCATTTTGATGGGGGTGGGGATGCTGATGACCGGAATCCTGAATTCACGACAGAAATTTGCGGTGGCGGCCGCCGCGCCCGCGGTTTCCAGCTTGATCATTATTTTCGGCGTTCTGCTGTTTGGCCGCAGCAAGCCTTATGCGCTTCCGGCAGCTACCTTGCTGAGCTTTTTTGGATTCATGCTGATCCAGGTCCCGGCCTTGCGGCAGGCAGGATTCCGATATGTCTTTTCCTTTGATTTAAGCAACCCCCAGGTCCAGGGCATTTTCGCCAATCTTCTGCCGATTTTTATTGGAACGGCCACCTACCAGATCTATTTGGCCATCAACCGGTTTTTTGCTTCCGGCTTATCGGAGGGCAGTATTTCTGCCTTGAATTACGCTTCCAAACTGATGAATCTGCCTTTGGGCATTTTTGTTTCGGCGGTCGCTTCGGCAATCTTTCCCCTGCTTGCGGCACAGGCGATGGAAAAGGACCGGGCCCTTCTGATGGGTTCCATCAACCGGGGCCTGAAGCTGGTTTTGCTGGTGACCTTGCCGGCGGCGGCAGGTTTAATGGCCCTTCGGGTGCCCATCGTCCAGCTGCTGTTCGAAAGAGGCGCCTTTGACCGGCAGGCAACCCTTTTGACGGCCTCCGCGCTGCTTTGGTTCGGGCCCGGCATGGGGGCCATGGCGGCCAGCCAGGTGCTGACCCGGTCTTACTATGCCATGGGGGATGTCAGGACCCCTTTATGGATGGGCCTTGCCTCCATAGCGTTCAATATCCTTGCCAGCATGCTTCTGATGCCGCGGATGGACCAAGGCGGGCTTGCCCTGGCCAACAGCCTGGCCAGCCTGTTTTACACCCTGGGGATGTACGTGCTCCTTTCGCGCCATATCGGGGACCGTCAGGGCAAGGATCTTTTGGTGACCCTGCTGAAAACCGCAGCGGCTTCCTTTGGGACCGGACTCAGCGCATGGGCTGTCTATGGGCTCAGTGGACCATGGTTTGACGGCTTCGGAAAAAGCCTTCAGGCAGCAGGCCGGACAGGGCTGGCCATCATGGCCGGCGTCACAGTTTATGCTCTGGGAATCGTCCTGCTGCGGGAAAAAATCCTGTGGGAATTCATCGGCCCGCTGAAACGCCGGGGAAATAGGACGATTGTGTGAACGGATTATTAATTTTTTGAGCCAGCGTTTGTTTTTCATATTATTAACTGCTATAATATAAAAGATTTTAGAGACTGCGATTTGACACAATAATGGATGGAAACCGCATCTCCGATCGATTAGGGAGGAAAAATCTGATGAACACGTGGTTCCCGATGGCGTTGGCGCTGACCCTCGTCTTGCTCCTGACGCCACCGGTACGGCAGTTGGCCATCCGATTGAATGCCATGGATGCGCCTGACAAGCGGAAGGTACACAAAATCGCCATGCCCCGAATGGGAGGACTGGCGATCTTCTTAAGTTTTTGGATCACGGCGATGGCAACCCAGCCGATCACTCGGGAGTTGCTGGGCTTCTTTATTGGCAGCTGCTTTATTGTTGTTTCTGGAATTTGGGATGACATGAAGGGGATCAAGCCCTCCATGAAAATACTGTTCCAGGTGGCGGGTGCGGCGGCTGTGATTGCCACCGGCACAAAGGTCACATTTATTACCAATTTATTTGCCGGCAGCCCCATCCTTTTGGGCTGGCTGGCTGCACCTTTGACAACCCTATGGATCATTGGAATGACCAATGCCATCAACCTTGTGGATGGCCTGGACGGATTGGCTTCCGGCATTTCCGGTATCGCCGCCTTGACCATCGGCATCATTTCCTGGATGGAAGGGTTCCCCGCGGCGGGTATCTTGGCCCTGATCCTTGGCGTGTCGGCATTGGGCTTTCTGAAATATAATTTCCATCCCGCTAAAATATTTATGGGCGATACGGGGGCCTTGTTCTTGGGCTATGCGTTGGCCGTTCTGTCCACCATGGGATTGACCAAGATGGCGACCACCGTATCTTTGTTTTTGCCCATTGTGGTTTTGGGTGTGCCGATCATGGACACGATGTTTGCCATCATCCGCCGCTTTATGAACCGCAAACCGATTTTTGCGGCGGACAAGGATCATCTGCACCATCGCTTGCTGGCTATGGGCTTCTCCCATCCGAAAGCGGTTCTGGTCGTCTATAGCGTATGCTTGTTTCTGAGTTTCTCGGCCATCGGCATGGTCATGCTCACCACGGAGAAAGCCATGATGGCCATGGTGATCGTCACCGTCATGGTCATCTATGGGGCTGACCGGCTGGGCATCCTTGGCCGGAAGGCTAAAGCGTCGGTTCCCCGAAGGCGCCATCCTCAAATTGTGCAAAAATAACAGGGCATCCGCATCGTCCGATCCCTTTGAGGGTTTTTCAGAATCCAGGGAACCAAGCCCATCTGAAGGAAGATACGATAAGAAAGAGAGGCTAAGCCAATGAAACGAATGGATTGGAAAGTCATTGTACTTCTGGGAATCATCTTATCGGTGGTCATTGGCTTTGCCTTTGGCACCGGCCTGCTTGGCGGCTCAGCGGCAGAACCGGGCACTGAAGAAGACCCCTTGGTCACCCAAAGCTATGCCGACCAGTCGATCAGCAGCTCAACCCAGGATCTGGCCGCTCAAGTGGAAGAATTGACCCTGAAGGTCCAGGTTCTTGAAAATGACCTGACAGAATTATACGCCATGGTTGGCAAAACCCGGAGCACGGTCGCCGGATCCACCACTGGCGGGGTCGCCGCAGGCACAACAGGGACAACCGGCACGACGGGCACCACCGGAACAGCCGGAACAACCACCGGAAGTGCCACGACCGGCACCACGACGACCGGAACCACCGTTTCTGCGAATAACATCGGGAAATCTGCAACGATCGCCCCGGATAACAACGTGGTTAATCTGAGGAAGTCCGCCTCGACCTCCTCGGAGATCCTGCGAAAGCTCAGTAAAACCGATACCTTTACCATTACCAAAGCGGATAAAGACTGGTATCAGGTTCAGCTTGCGGACGGAACCATCGGTTGGGTTGCCGGTTGGCTCGTCAGCGTTAAATAATCAACGGGTTGGACAGATCATAAAGGCCGGTTCTCGCCAAGAGGACCGGCCTTGCTGCATATTGCAATAAAGATCCATTGGCTGAAGGGGGAGGAAGCGCCTTGAGCGCGCGAGCATGATGAATCGAATGATGGCGATGCTGCGGATCCATGAATTCTTTAGGCGGTGTGCTGCGCTGGTATATCCCGGCTTGGAGAGCTGCAGGTTCTGCGGGAGCTTTGCACCCGGTACCCAGGTACTCTACGGCCTTTGCCCCCGGTGTATGGAACGCTGGGAGAAGACCATCCGTGATGGGAATACCTGCCCACGGTGCGGGTATTTTGCATGGGATGCGCCTTGCCGAGGCCCCTGCGAACATCTGTCGGATCACCTGCGACAGGTCCTGGCGGCAGCACCTTATGAAGGCGGATACCGACAGATGGTCCACCGTTTGAAATACGATGGCGCAATGGATCTGGCGGTTCCGATGGGCGATCTGATGGCACGGGTCCTTGCATCCCGAACGGATCGGAGCGGAGGACATCCATCCTGCCTTATCCCCGTACCGCTGCATCCGGCCAAAGAGGCAGTCCGCGGATTTAACCAAAGCATGCTCCTGGCTTGTCAGCTGGGCAGACGCCTGGGAATTCCTGTCCGCCCGATGCTTATCCGGCAACAGGCGGGAAAACCGCAGGCTGCTTTGAATAAAAACCAGAGGCTTCAGGGTCTAGGCCGGACCTTTGCCATGGCGCCCGGCAACTGGCTGGCGGGACAGGGGCCGGTTTTTTTGGTGGACGATGTGATCACAACCGGAGCCACCCTGCTTGCTTGTGCCGAAACCTTGAAAAGTAACGGGTTTCAAGAGATCTGCGCAATCACATTTGCAGCAGGATGCAACAAAGCGCACACCGATGGCCTGTAGTTTTTGTCCCATAGTTGTCATATAAAGGCAAGGTGCATTTATTTTATTCCCGATATCTTTTTGTTACTAAAATCATGTGACCAAGATGTGTCTATCGAGATGGACATGACCCTTTTTTTCGATGCGTGTCAAGATAAATTTTTCCACAGAATAATATAAACAATGCCGGTTATTCACAAAGTTATCCACATTGTCCACAGAAAACCTAGGAAAGAATCATTCCTCATTACAAAAGAAGACTGATAAATGCGTGCGCGCAAGAAGGACAATATTGTAAAATAATTCTATCATCGAGGTGATGAATGTCGTTTGACTTTTGCCAATCCGGGTGCTATACTCTGTTGGTGGCTTAGGCTGCGATAAAGTTTGATAATGTTTTGGGAGGAATTCAATCATGCAAGGCAAAGTAAAATGGTTCAACAAAGAAAAAGGCTTCGGTTTCATCGAACGTGAAGACGGAAATGATGTGTTCGTGCATTTTTCTGCCATTCAGCAGGACGGCTTCAAAACCCTTCAGGAAGGCGAAACCGTAGAGTTTGATATCGTGGAAGGCCCCAAAGGCTTGCAGGCTGCCAACGTCGTCAAAGCCTGATTCCGGATCAATACCTTCAAATACTGAGAAGTCTTCTCCCAAGCCGGCGCCTTTGAGGCAGCTGGCTTGCTCTTTAAAAACAAATAATTGACCCTCCCTGTTAAAATAGAGAAGGATTTTTGCTGAAAATCGTGAATACTTATAACATAGTCCTGCACTCTCAGGACATCTCAAAATTGCTGGAGGTGGACTGTATGAAAGTTCAGCTACGCGGAAGAAACTTACAGGTTCCCGACAACGTCAAGGATTACACGGAAAAGAGGTTAAGCAAATTAGATCGATTGATCGAGAGGGAAGTCGAAGCGGTTGTTACCTTAATTGAAGAACCCAGAAAGAATTACAAACGCGTGGAGATCACCATTCCCATCGGTGGATATGTCCTCCGAGGCGAGGAAGAGGATGTGGATTTTCTCTCCGCCATCGACTTGGCGACCGATAAGATGGAGAAGCAGCTGGTTCGCAGCAAGGAGCGTTTCTCCCGGAAAGGCAGATTGTCCATTACCAAACTCCCCAGCATGGCGGGAATCGCGCCTGCCACCGAAGAAGAAGACACCCTCAATGTAAGAACCAAGAGGTTCCCCGCCAAACCCATGACGCTGGACGAGGCGATCATGCGGATGGATATGGTAGGGCACGCTTTCTTCGCTTTCCGCAACGCAGAAACCGGCACGATCAATGTGGTCTATCGCCGTAACGACGGGAACTATGGTCTATTGGAGCCTGAAGAATAAGACTGGATAAAACCCGGTTCAAAACGCACGGCAAGGGCTCTCCAACAGGGGGGCCTTTTTTATTTGTAATGTAAATGTCGCCCGAGAGGAGCTGAGTCGAATGAACCCAAGATTGCAAAAGGCGGTTGTGAAGACCGTCGTGGTCCTGGTCCTGCTGGCCTTTGTCGCTTCCCTGATCCCTTGGAGCATCCTGGCCTAACGGGAATGGGAGAATCCAAAATTTAAACCAAAATGCTCTTGAAACCAGAGGCCCGGCGTCGTATAATAAGGCCTGCACCTTTCTGCAGCACATAGCGTGCCCCGCGCCATCGAAATCAGGATGATTTCCGGGGCGGCGACGGATCCTGTCCGCGAAGGATAAAAAAGTTAAAAAACAGGGTTGACATCCGCAGCGGAATGGTGCTAATATATAAAAGCCGTCGCCGAGAGGCAAGGCGAAAACAGGTCAGCGGTCTTTGAAAACTGAACAGTTGAAAGCGAATATGCAATTGAAAAATTGCAGGCCGAAACCGGGCGAAAGCCTGGGCGAAGCCAAAGAACCCGGCCGGGAGGAAGCCCGGACGGATGAAGCGAGATCATCACACGCGCAAGCGAAATATCGAGCCATCAAACGGCACGGTGAAATTGTTCAGTGACCCGCAGCGATGCGGGAAACGATACATTTTATTGGAGAGTTTGATCCTGGCTCAGGACGAACGCTGGCGGCATGCCTAACACATGCAAGTCGAACGGAGATGTTCAGGAAGTTTACTTCTCGAGCATCTTAGTGGCGGACGGGTGAGTAACACGTGGGTAATCTGCCTATCACATTGGGATAACAGGGTGAAAACGCTGCTAATACCGAATAAGCCGACGGAGGTGGGAGCCTCTGCCGGAAAAGGAGCAATCCGGTGATAGATGAGCCCGCGGCTGATTAGCTAGTTGGTGAGGTAACGGCCCACCAAGGCGACGATCAGTAGCCGGCCTGAGAGGGTGAACGGCCACACTGGAACTGAGAAACGGTCCAGACTCCTACGGGAGGCAGCAGTGGGGAATCTTCCGCAATGGGCGAAAGCCTGACGGAGCAATGCCGCGTGAGTGACGAAGGCCTTCGGGTTGTAAAGCTCTGTCTTCAGGGACGAAAAAAATGACGGTACCTGAGGAGGAAGCCACGGCTAACTACGTGCCAGCAGCCGCGGTAATACGTAGGTGGCAAGCGTTGTCCGGAATTACTGGGCGTAAAGGGCGTGTAGGTGGACTGATCAGTCGGATGTGAAATATCCAGGCTTAACCTGGGGGCTGCATTCGATACGGTCAGTCTTGAGTGCAGGAGAGGGCAGTGGAATTCCCAGTGTAGCGGTGAAATGCGTAGATATTGGGAGGAACACCAGTGGCGAAGGCGGCTGCCTGGACTGTAACTGACACTGAGGCGCGAAAGCGTGGGGAGCAAACAGGATTAGATACCCTGGTAGTCCACGCCGTAAACGATGGGTACTAGGTGTAGGAGGTATCGACCCCTTCTGTGCCGGAGTTAACACAATAAGTACCCCGCCTGGGGAGTACGGCCGCAAGGTTGAAACTCAAAGGAATTGACGGGGGCCCGCACAAGCGGTGGAGCATGTGGTTTAATTCGACGCAACGCGAAGAACCTTACCAGGTCTTGACATCTTCCTGAATGGTGTAGAGATATGCCAGGCCTTTCGGGGACAGGAGGACAGGTGGTGCATGGTTGTCGTCAGCTCGTGTCGTGAGATGTTGGGTTAAGTCCCGCAACGAGCGCAACCCTTATTGCTAGTTGTCAGCACGTTATGGTGGACCCTCTAGCGAGACTGCCGGTGACAAACCGGAGGAAGGTGGGGATGACGTCAAATCATCATGCCCTTTATGACCTGGGCTACACACGTGCTACAATGGCCTGTACAGAGGGAAGCGAAGCCGCGAGGTGGAGCGAATCCCAAAAAGCAGGTCTCAGTTCGGATCGCAGGCTGCAACTCGCCTGCGTGAAGTCGGAATCGCTAGTAATCGCGGATCAGAATGCCGCGGTGAATACGTTCCCGGGCCTTGTACACACCGCCCGTCACACCACGAAAGTCTGCAACACCCGAAGCCGGTGCCGCAACCGCAAGGAGCAAGCCGTCGAAGGTGGGGCCGATGATTGGGGTGAAGTCGTAACAAGGTAGCCGTATCGGAAGGTGCGGCTGGATCACCTCCTTTCTAAGGAGCATGCAGGATTGAAAAGATATCCTGAAACTCCAGGTCGATTCGCTCACTCAACTGTTCGGTTTTCAGGGACTTCGGTTCCTGATGACGATCTTTGAAAACTGCATAGAAGAGAAAAGTAAAGAAGACGCCGGCGCAAGCGGATCTGGCCGACAGATCGGGGCAGCGGCGGCGCATGGAAATAGAGAAAAAAGCGGCTGATCACCGGGTATTCATTCCCCGGGGATCCGTCGGACGCGAGACCGGTTTCGCAGGAACCGGAAAAGCGGAAGGTCAAGTTATAAAGAGCATATGGTGGATGCCTAGGCGCCAAGAGACGATGAAGGACGCGGTAAGCTGCGAAAAGCTTCGGGGAGACGCAAGCAGTCTATGATCCGGAGATCTCCGAATGGGGCAACCCATACAGAGTCATATCTGTATATCCTTAACTGAATCCATAGGTTAAGGAAGGCAACCCGGTGAACTGAAACATCTAAGTAGCCGGAGGAAAAGGAAGTAATAACGATTCCCTAAGTAGCGGCGAGCGAACGGGGAAGAGCCTAAACCAGCCCTTCGGGGCTGGGGTTGTGGGACCGACAAAAAGTGAGCAAGGCCTAACCGAATGAGCTGGAAAGCTCAACCAGAGGAGGTAAAAGTCCTGTAGGTGAAAGGCCAGGCAAGCGGGTCGGGATCCCGAGTACCGCGGGGCACGAGAAATCCCGTGGGAATCTGCCAGGACCATCTGGTAAGGCTAAATACTCCTTGGCGACCGATAGCGCATAGTACCGTGAGGGAAAGGTGAAAAGAACCCCGGGAGGGGAGTGAAATAGAACCTGAAACCGTATGCTTACAAGCAGTCAGAGCATCGCAAGATGTGATGGCGTGCCTTTTGTAGAATGAGCCAGCGAGTTACGGTCACAAGCAAGGTTAAGGTGAGAAGCCGGAGCCGGAGCGAAAGCGAGTCTGAACAGGGCGTATAGTTTGTGGCTGTAGACCCGAAACCGGGTGATCTACCCATGTCCAGGTTGAAGCGCTGGTAAAACAGCGTGGAGGACCGAACCAACCTACGTTGAAAAGTGGGTGGATGAGGTGTGGGTAGGGGAGAAATTCCAATCGAACTCGGAGATAGCTGGTTCTCCCCGAAATAGCTTTAGGGCTAGCCTCAGGGAGAGATTAGCGGAGGTAGAGCACTGAATCGGCTAGGGGTCTTCACAGATTACTGAACCGTATCAAACTCCGAATGCCGCTAATTATACCTGGGAGTCAGACTGCGGGTGCTAAGGTTCGTAGTCAAAAGGGAAACAGCCCAGACCAACAGTTAAGGTCCCCAAGGTGTGCTAAGTGGGAAAGGAAGTGGAACTCCAGAGACAACCAGGATGTTGGCTTAGAAGCAGCCACCATTTAAAGAGTGCGTAATAGCTCACTGGTCCAGGGGTTCTGCGCCGAAAATGTAACGGGGCTGAAGCACGCCACCGAAACTTTGGATTCACATTTCGATGTGAGTGGTAGGGGAGCATTGTATCAGCGTTGAAGGTGTGCTGTGAGGCATGCTGGAGCGGATACAAGGGAGAATGCTGGCATTAGTAAACGAAAAGACAAGTGAGAATCTTGTCCGCCGAAAACCTAAGGTTTCCTGGGGAAGGGTCGTCCGCCCAGGGTAAGTCGGGACCTAAGCAGAGGCCGAAAGGCGTATGCGATGGACAACTGGTTGAAATTCCAGTACCGGCGGCAACCGTTTGATCGAAGGAGTGACGCAGGAAGGTAGTCTGAGCGCGCGGTTGGTAGAGCGCGTCCAAGCGAGCAGGGTGTCAGACAGGCAAATCCGTTTGACAAAAGCCCGAGACGTGACGGGGAGGGAAAATAAGTACCGAAGCAGATGACCCTATACTGCCAAGAAAAGCTTCTAGAGAGGGAGCCGTCGCCCGTACCGCAAACCGACACAGGTAGGTGGGGTGAGAAACCTCAGGCGCTCGAGAGAACCCTCGTTAAGGAACTCGGCAAAATGACTCCGTAACTTCGGGAGAAGGAGTGCCAGCGCAAGCTGGCCGCAGAGAAGAGGCCCAGGCAACTGTTTAACAAAAACACAGGTGCATGCAAAAACGAAAGTTGACGTATATGTGCTGACGCCTGCCCGGTGCTGGAAGGTTAAGGGAAGAGGTTAGTCGCAAGGCGAAGCTTTGAACTGAAGCCCCAGTGAACGGCGGCCGTAACTATAACGGTCCTAAGGTAGCGAAATTCCTTGTCGGGTAAGTTCCGACCCGCATGAAAGGCGTAATGATCTGGGCACTGTCTCAACGAGGGACTCGGTGAAATTGTAATACCCGTGAAGATGCGGGTTACCTGCGATAGGACAGAAAGACCCCATGGAGCTTTACTGCAACTTGATATTGGACTTTGGTATATTATGTACAGGATAGGTGGGAAACTGGGAAGCATTGCCGCCAGGTGATGTGGAGTTGACGTTGGGATACCACTCTTGATGTACTGAAGTTCTAACCTAGCTCTCTGAATCGAGAGCGGGGACCGTGTCAGGCGGGCAGTTTGACTGGGGCGGTCGCCTCCCAAAGAGTAACGGAGGCGCCCAAAGGTTCCCTCAGCGCGGACGGAAATCGCGCGAAGAGTGTAAAGGCATAAGGGAGCTTGACTGCGAGACCAACAAGTCGAGCAGGGACGAAAGTCGGGCTTAGTGATCCGGTGGTTCCGCATGGAAGGGCCATCGCTCAACGGATAAAAGCTACCCTGGGGATAACAGGCTTATCTCCCCCAAGAGTTCACATCGACGGGGAGGTTTGGCACCTCGATGTCGGCTCGTCGCATCCTGGAGCTGAAGTAGGTTCCAAGGGTTGGGCTGTTCGCCCATTAAAGCGGCACGCGAGCTGGGTTCAGAACGTCGTGAGACAGTTCGGTCCCTATCCATCGCAGGCGAAGGAAATTTGAGAAGATCTGCCCTTAGTACGAGAGGACCGGGGTGGACAGACCGCTGGTGTACCAGTTGTCCTGCCAAGGGCACCGCTGGGTAGCTATGTCTGGATCGAATAAACGCTGAAAGCATCTAAGCGTGAAGTCGGCTTCAAGATGAGATTTCCCATTCGCAAGAAGTAAGGCCCCTGAAAGAACATCAGGTTGATAGGCCGGAGGTGTAAGCGGAGCAATTCGTTGAGCTGACCGGTACTAATAGGCCGAGGACTTGACCTTGACTTTATTTCTGATCTTTACCCTCTCTTCTGTGCGGTTTTCAGAGATCCTCTCTGAAGCTTGTGATTGAGCCATCATGGCCAAAGGATCTGTTCAAGAAGTTGCGCAGAGATAATTGGCCAGGACAAGGCGGTAAGGGAAATTGCGAGTACGCGTATCTGGATACGTAAATGAGCGATTTATCCGCAACCAACGACGTCATGGCCAATTATATCAAGCAACATTCCTGGTGACTATAGCGAAGGGGTCCCACCTGTTCCCATCCCGAACACAGCCGTTAAGCCCTTCAGCGCAGAGAATACTTGGTCTTAAGGCCTGGGAAGGTATGTCGTCGCCAGGAAATGCTCCTCGATAGCTCAACGGTAGAGCAACCGGCTGTTAACCGGTAGGTTGTAGGTTCGAATCCTACTCGGGGAGCCATTCTTGTGTTTTGATGCGGGTGTAGCTCAATGGTAGAGCTCCAGCCTTCCAAGCTGGCTACGTGAGTTCGATTCTCATCACCCGCTCCACTTTGCGGGTCATCCAAGCACTGTCATAGACAGTGCTTTTTTACATTTTAAAAAACACCTTATCGAATTCTTGCGTTAGAGACGTATTGAGATTATTCATGACATCGAATACAATCGTCCATTATGCCCATCACGATAAGAAAAGAGCATGGATCTCTACCAAAACGATGACGAATTACAGCAATAATCTGATATACTAAAAATAAATCAATCGATGCGATGCGGAAAGGGATGACGCAATGAGAGGTGCAGATGTCCTTGTAGAAATGCTGATCAAGCACGGTGTAAATTGTATATTTGGTGTTCCGGGCGATACCAGTATGGCATTTCATGATGCTTTACGATTGCGGGCCTCCGAAATACGACATGTCTTATGCAGAGACGAGCGGCACGCTGCATACGCAGCGGATGCTTATGCCCGTGTAACCGGTAAAATCGGTGTTGTCGAAGTGCCAAGCGGCGGCGGTGCTTTGTATGTAGTTCCTGGCCTCAGCGAGGCCAATGTCTCGAATATTCCGTTGCTATGCATATCATCAGAGATATCGATGAGCAGCGAAGAGACCCATGCACTGACCGACTGCAATCAAGAGCAATTGTTTGCGGCGGTAACGAAATGGAATGCGAAGGTGAAATCCAGCAAAACATTGCCGCATTTAGCACGCAAAGCCATACGTCTCAGTTGCAGCGGCTTTTCAGGTGTGACGGCGCTCACCATGCCAGAAAATGTGTTGCGTGAAGAATATGACGGCAAGCCTGAGGACCTCTACGCAACTCAAGGCGAGTGGGGCTTCACGGTCTATCGCAATGAACCCAATCGAACCGATGTGGCGGAATTGCAGAAACTTCTGATCTCTGCGGATAGACCCTTGGTCCTGGCAGGCGGCGGTGTTCATCTATCGAAAGCATATCAGGAGCTTGAAGCATTTCTTGATCTTTACGCGCTGCCAATGATTTCCTCCGTCGATGGAAAAGGCAGCATCAGTGAACATAGAGACCATGTGCTCGGGACTGTGGGGGCAAATGGCGGCTCGGATGAAGCCAACCAATATGCAGCTCAGGCTGATCTGGTCATCATTTTGGGATGCAAAATGGATAATGTGACCACTTTCGGGAAACGACTGATCCATCCTCAGGCCAAGGTTGTCCAGGTCGATATCTCTGAAGAAATATTGACAAACAATCAGCGCGTGGATTTACCGATCATGGCGGATATCAAGGCGTTGCTCAAAGCGGCGAATGACTTAAAGGACCCGAGCATGGATTATAAGGCGAAGCACTCGGAATGGAATCAATCCGCCCAACGGAAAATC
>Ga0209163_1002190_pt1 | contig 17164 bp, 12 predicted proteins | sample MTBAKSrepl2MetaG_FD_187457 | JGI IMG/M metagenome (GOLD analysis project Ga0209163, IMG submission 187457) | Enrichment culture microbial communities om Arthur Kill intertidal strait, New Jersey, USA, that are MTBE-degrading - MTBE-AKS2 (Arthur... | ecosystem: Environmental > Aquatic > Marine >...
AAGGCCAAAGCCACTCCTTCGTGAAATCCACTTGTCACCCCGATCCTGAAAAAATCAAGTGTCCGCTCCAGCGTGAGAAATTCAGCCGGAATATTCTGCCCCTTGCCCTCGATCACATAAAACTGCTGGATCTCGGAAATGGCGTTAAGCAAATTCCTGGGTCGATAGATTCTTCCGGCATCAGTAGTAATGATCTGGGTGTTGGTATCGTTTATTTCCTTCCTGGTATCTCGTTCCCGTGCCATATCCGTGTTCGCATGCTTGTTGAATATGATTTGTAATTCCTTCTATCTTTATTTTTTCGGGGGGATGACATCTTTTTGAAATAAATCTTGATGGGATTGGTTTAAAAAGAAATATTGGTAAGGGTTTGAGATGTAGAAACAGCTTTACGTATGTTTCTTAGTATTTGGAAAATATTTTGTCAGAAGCGGTTATTCTGTCTGGTAAAATGGAGCAGACTGAATTTGATCTGACTAATTTTATAGAAGTCAAAAATAAACAAGCCAGGACAAAAGCCAAACAAAGGTTTTCTCAAAACCTGACCCTAATAAGCACGAAAGGCTTATATTAAGTCCTACGTAGCAAGGGATTACCAAAAATTGTCATAGCTAATCCTCGTGCTGGATCCTGAGAAAAGTATTGGTCGACGGCTTTATTAGCGTAGAAATTTGCTATGGTAAGCATATCTCCTTGAAACCAGTGTTCGAGAAATATTGGTAGCCAATGGGAGGGAACTCGGGCATCGAGTGGCCACGAAGAAGCGATGACGGCCCCACAGCCTCGATCCAATATTTCTTTTGCCAACCCGAGTGTTGTATGGGATCCTGGATGTTTGTCAGCACGACCTCCGCTGCAAACAAAAAGAATTACGATGTCAACATTGTGGAGCGCATTAGCCAAATCTCTCGCGCTCACCTTTAAAACACCTTCGTCTGAAACAACTTTAAAGTATTGCCCTTCAGGATGAATCCCGCCGTGTGCAGTAATCACAGCTATACTAGCACCTGCGAATGTAGCCGGAAGGGTTTGGCTGTTATCGACCAAAAAACCATACTGATCAAAGGTTGATTCAAGTCGTTGTGCAATCATGGAAAGAGTTTGGTTCTCTGTCGATCCGATGGCTGTGGAAATCCAAGCACAGAGTCGTCCATCACCGATCACCCCTTGCGATCGTGCTTTCTTAAGCCAAGTCAGAGATGGTGTAGTCGCCATCGCTTGTTTACGGCCAGCAAATTCTTCGTCAACATAGAAAAGATTTGGTGGAAATGACTGAAATCTGACGTCCGCCACAATAACAACTGGTCCTTGAGGAAGGCTAGAAAGTCTTAAGTTCGTTGTGGTAGTGTAGAATTGGTTTACGGATTCCTCATCTATCCCATACGCATATGGGTATTTTTTAGACCAAATTTTAAAGCGTTCAGCATTCATTATGTTTTCTGGCTCTCGCAGAGGAGGTTTTATTTGTCCATTGACCGTGCTCACTCTTACAAGACGACCGGAAGAGTCGAACCCTGCTTGAACAACACTGACTCCCTCACGAGAAATTGAACTAGCGATCTCCGCTGCCTCATCTATATCTCCCAGGGCAGGAGGAGGTTCTGGTTTTTCGTCCCACCCTGGCATAGCGACACCACGATCTGCGAGGAGTTCCAACGCAAAGGAGGTGTTGATTTCGTTGGTTATATAATCATCACTTGAAAGCGCACGGCTAGCTACAATCACAATCTTGAGCATATCGTAACCGACGTCACTGGAGTAGCGAGGAGACGGGCTTGTCTTCAGCATATTGAGCAAGTTTTCGGCAGAAGGCGTTGCTAGAGACATCGTGTCAATTAATGAAGCGAATTCTTTTTTTGTATGCTTAATCAGTTCTGCATACACATCATTTGCTTCAGTTGGAATCGTTGCATTCACATCTCTTGCTTGGCGAAGCAGTTGGCCCAACATGGCAGCGGCCGGCTCGGTCATATCACTATACTTAAGGATTTCCTTGCTGTTTTGGACAACATCCGCAAGGATATCCTCTAATTCAGTTTTATTCGAGCTTCCAATCTGCCATTCCATTTGTCTAATTTGGAGTTCGAGTGTGTCTAACCTGTGGAAATAATAATCTTGAAGCTCTAGGTCTTTAATGATTCTCCGTGCTTGTTCAATCGCTAATCGAGCTTGCTTGTGAAGACCACAATCACGACAAAGCCGAGCTAGGCCAATAGTCTCGTGAAAAATCTGCTGTTCATCCGCGGCGTCGTCCGCCAAGAAAGTACAGGCAAGAGCTAGAAACGCTTCAAGGTAATTTTGGCAACGGTGATAAATGTCTGCCATTGCGAACCAACCTAATCGTCTTCGTCTTGGCGTTTCCGTACTGTTCAACAGTATTTGCTCCACAAGATCTCTAGCCTGCTGAGCGTGGCCTATATTAGATAGCCTTTCGGCAACCAACCTCATAATTTTCAAGTCAAAGTCTGGATCGGAACTGTGTGGAATTACAGAGGTCACGAGCGCCAACCATTTCTGATTGTCAATTATGGCCTCTTCAGAATCCAGAGGTGCTCGTGTGAGGTAACTTGTAATCGCAGAAATAACCTCATCCGCTGGTTCGGTCAGTAGTGACGATGGAAGTGTGGATCTCCCCATTATAATTGGTCCCTCGCTATCAAGCCATTCAAAAGCTCCTCTAATGAAAGTCTTTCGCTCAAGAAGCCAGTCAATGTCAGCTTCACCAAAGTCGTGGTATTTTTTGATGCGAATGGGTTTGGAAAGTAAGTTGAGCACGATGAAAGCTATTAGGGCAAATCCCCTTGTTCCTGAAATTGACGGCTCAAGAAGATGGGTAAGGCTGACCCTTAGCTCTTGATTTTCCGGATTTGAGGACAGTCGCTCAATCAAAGAGATAATGGCCACCTCAATTTTTTCTCTCAGAACAATTAACGATTCCTCTTTGCTGGTTTGAAGCAGAGTATGTTTAAGAGAATTTAAAAGAAGCTTTTCACCACGTTTTTCCAATCCTGGGGTATAGGGAAGCGGAAGTGCGAGCTCAAATGCTTGAGGAATTAGCATGCGTGAAATCGCGTCGCTGACGCACTCCATTCGATAAGCTTCTGCCTGTGAAATGTCGCTCCCGGCTGAAGCTATTAGCCCTTTGTAATCAGGCATACTGTCGCCTGATAGAAAGCGTGCAATAGTTCTGTAGAATTCAGCTTTGTCATTCTGTTCATCAGCTAATAAGCTGGCAACACCATTATAGTCACGGTTCTCAAGAAGTGCTCGCAAATGACGTTGTTGAAGACCAGGGCTTCCGGGAAACAGCGCACTAAGACGTTCTGCAATCTTTTTTTCGACTTCGGTTGAATCTGCGTCGTGCGCTGTAGCGAGAGCGCTCTCAAGGTCTTCTCTATTATGAAGTTCGTTGATGGCTGGTGCTAAGATTTCCATGGCCAATCTTGAAGCGTTAGCGTCTTGAGCTATTCTAGCGAGCTTTACTTTTGTATTTGCATCCAGTTTGTCACCAATTTCCATTTCGTGGCGAATAGCATGCAAAGCATCGATAAAAAGACCAGCTTTGTTGAGTATCTGGATGCGGAGATACGGTTTATTTCTATCGAGATTGGCTGGGAGTTGCTCGATATCGTGAAAGACTTTCCCAAGGCGCCCTTCGCGAATCCAGGTTTCCCATTGATCTACCCGCGCCGCTAAAATACTATCTGGGGAGTTTTCATTTTCAGACACCAAAATACCGCAACCATCAATCGAGCAAAGAAGGTCAGTCAGAGCTTCTCGCTTTGGGCAGAACTGGTATGCGTCGAGTGCAACATAAAATAAACGTTCTTTAGCAAGCTTGTTTGCTTCGTTTGCCAATTTGTACAATTGTGGTGCCCAAACGTCCTCCGGTAATGATGGAGACTCTGCACCCTTAGCGATGTACGGTTCAATATCATCATCCCGATAACTTGCTGCCTCAGCAATTATGATCGACGTACGCTCTGGCAGAACCCTTATTAAATCAAGTATTGAACTCGTTCTCCAGTCAGATGCAATGATAAGGCGAAAATTCTTCTTCATCCAGGCCTGTATGTGTGGCTCCAATTCACGCTGAGCAAGAAGACGATAAGTACTGGCCAACTCACTCCAGAATTTATTTTCACAGTCTTCCGCATTCGATTCAGGAGGAACTATAACTACAAATTTTAGAATAGCCGGTTTTTGGTCGGCATCAACCAGACCCATTAGCACACCGGACAGAATCCCGGCTAGTGTTAATGGGTTCTGTAAACGGAAACTGTAAATGTCTGCAGCACCAAAGATATTAGGATTATTTCTGATAGACTCCTGGAATATTTTAGCAACACCAGCTGTGTCGCCCTGTTGCACACAGGTAGAGCTTTGAACGTCGTTGTTATCCGTCTCTCCGGATAATTTATCAATTTTATGATTCTGGTCTGTTGTCATATGTTCCACAGTTTTGAGGAGGTTCATATCTCAAAAATCGGTTTTTTCTGAAAACACTGCTGTCTCATAAAATTGTAAGGAAAATCGAATAAATAAAGGCTCGGAGAGCTTCTTGTGGTATGATGAATTTGCGAAAAACATTAACCAAAACAAGGAGATCCGAGCCATGGCATATCATACCACAATCCTGCGGCAAATTATTGAAATTTTTCCTCGACATGAATTTGACTCTCTTGCCAAAGACTATCATGTTGGCCAGCGGTTCCGTTCATTCAACCGCTGGACTCAGTTCATGGCTATGCTCATTGGCCAGTTATCCGGCCGCAAAAGCCTGCGGGATCTGGTTATGAACGTCTCTGCCCAGACAAGCAAGTTATACCATCTGGCTCTTAAGCCCTGTTCCAGAGCTACTCTTGCCAGGGTAAATGAACAACAACCGGCTGAACTCTATCAAACAGTCTTTTACAAGTTGCTCAATCGCTGTCACCAGTTTGCTCCCAGGCACAAGTTCAAATTCAAAGGCAAACTCTACCTTCTTGATGCAACCGTCGTCGACCTCTGTCTCTCTGTTTTCCCTTGGGCCAAGTTCCGGGCAGCCAAAGGAGCCCTCAAAATCAATGTTGGCCTCGATGGCGACGGCTATTTGCCTGAGTTCATGAATCTCACCGATGGCAAAACCCATGAAATCAACTGGGCCAAAACCCTGAAACTGCCGCGTGGTTCCATGGCCGTGTTCGACATGGGCTTTACCGACTATCAATGGTATCAGGCCCTCACAGAGGGCGGCGTTTATTTCGTCACCCGCCTCAAATCCAATGCAAGAGTCAAGTATCTGCACAGGCGCCGGGGCTGCAAAGCTGTTGGCGTTACAGGTGATCGAGCCATCCTGCTCGGCAACATTCCCGAACCGCTTCGCATGGTTTGCTACCAGGACCAGGAAACTGGCAAGGAGTATCGTTTTGTTACCAATGCCGACCACCTGGATGCTAAAACCATTGCCGACCTGTACAAGGAACGCTGGCAGATAGAGCTCTTTTTCAAGTGGATCAAGCAGAACCTGAAAATCAAGACATTCCTCGGTACTTCCAGGAATGCTGTGCTCACTCAGGTCTGGATCGCTCTGATTGTTTACCTCCTTCTCGCATTCCTGAAATACAGGGCTAAACTCGGCCTTTCCATGCAGCAGATGCTGCGATTATTACAGCTCAACCTTTTTGAACGGCGCAATTTACTTGAACTTTTTAAGCCGCCTGACACTCAACCCATTGTTTCGCCACAAATTTTACTGTGGAACAATTTATGAGACAGCAGTGTTCTGAAAATTAAGATTGCCAGTATCGACCAGAACACTCAAGCAATTTTCCAATAGAAAACATTTTTTGCTATTATATGTCAGGTTAGAATAGTAATTCATTATTCTTCAGTTTCATCATTCATGAACGGCTTTACTGATTTAATATTGCGCAGGATCTCAGATTTGCTCTGTTCCATCTCGGCAATCGAGCCAAAAACCTCTGCATGAAAGGGTGTGTAAAACCCCTTCATGCTGTAGCCAATCTTTTTTGTGACCGTGAAATAACCTCCGAAGTAATTGTCCTTGATCAGGCCTCTGGCGATAATGTCATTTTCCTGACGTAGTTGGTGAACTATGGTAAAGAGCACCCGCTGCAAGGTTGGGTCTTTCTGGGCCATGGTGGCAATCTCCATGCATCCTGCCCTTTCAGCCTGCTTTCTGGCTACTTCTTCCAATACCTTGGCCTGAAAATAGACGTAACCGTCCGGCATGGAAAAGGCCAAGAACCTCCGGCCGAACATTTTGTTGATGTAGGGTTTCAGTCCCTCCAGGAATTGCTTCGCATCGAACCAGCGGGAAATATCCATCAGTTTTGGAACTTCCGATGCATTTGTTGCTTTTATTCCTTCACTGCTTTCTCCGTAAATGTCTGATTGGGCCTGCCAGGCTGCAGCCGCTTTTTCCTCCGTAGAAGATTCAATTGATTCCATTGCAATGCTATCGTTATTTTGTTGCTGAGTCGGTAAAGGAGGTTTGTTGCCTGCTAACCCTGTTTTGTTCTCAAACCGGGAAACGGTTTCTTCCAGTTCTTTTTGTCGGGCTAGTTGGTCCGCTTTTTTGAGGGTTTTGCCGAGAAGACCTTCAGGCCTCTTATGATGTAGTTTGATAGCTCGCTCAATTTCATTTTTTCTCGGGAGTTTTAAAAATTCTTCAATTACTCCCAAGGGACGGCCAGCAGTCAGGGGATGTTCGCCTACAGAATACAGATAGCCACGAGAGGACTCAAGTTTTCCCAAATCATGTCCTAAGGCGGCAACCACAGTATCAGGAATAACATGGCAAGATTCGCTTTCATTCAACAGTTGAATTGCCTGCTCGGCAACGTTTAGAGAATGGTCAAGCAGGGTCGTCCTCGAGAGGATCTGATAGGTGTTTTCATCCCAACTACCCTCCACATCTCCCTTCAGGTTAACTACTGATGGGCAGTTTCCCTCCTGATCAAGGAGCTTCAGGATCTGGCCACAGGCAGTTTTCTGGAGTGGGGCTTTTTCAAAAAATGGTCCCAGCAAAACGGAATTCACAAATGCTGTAGCCCGAGAGTTTTGCAGATCAGGTAATTTCATGTCCAACTCAGCAATTGTTTTTTCATCACGCCAGATAGGGGAAAGTTTAGAAATATGGATCTCATTTGTCCCTTTTTGGGTCCATAATTTTGACAGATTATGCAGGGATATTTCTGTAACCGCTTTCCTTTTCCTGCCGAATATCAATACAGCGGCTGCCACCGCAAAAAGGAAAAGCGACAGCCGCCATGCTAAATCAATCAAGAATCCAATCGCGTCAAACCATTCCTGTAACAGATGCATTACTCACCCTCGGCTTCCGTTCCGGATTCATTTAAATTTTCTGTGGCCAAGTCAGGGAATATGACTTTAAGAGAGGGATCATTCACAGTGGCTGTTTTTCCTTTATAGGTGCCGGAATAGGTACTCAGGAATACCTCACGGGGAGCCATGTTCAAAATCTCGGTATGCTTTATCCTGGTTTCCTCGGTTTCGCGGATTGAGAGCCCGCCCCCAAGGGAAATAATCGGAGAGAACCGTCTTTCTTCGCCAAGATGTTCGGAGACATAGCCTGCGGTATGGGCGTCGGGAACTCGCATGAACAGCTTGGTATTACAGTTGTCCAGGATAGTATTGGCCCGGTCATCACCCACCTCGGCATACAGCTGGCTGATGGACTGGCAATAGCCATGAATGTATACCCCGGCACCGCCTGCCTTGGCGAAAAGATCCTCGATGCCGTGGTAGAGCACGGATTGTGCTTCATCGATATGCAGGACCAGGGTAGGGGTGACATTTTTGCCGCTTGAATACACACGGCCGACAAAAGCCTGGATCATGGAAATGATGACCTTGCCGGCAGTGTAGGCGGCCCGCTTGGTGAGAAGTGACCCGAGCTGCACCACCAGGATAATACCCTTGCCTTCTTCCAGGCGCCGGACAAAACGGTTTTCGTCCGCCTTGCCGATGATCTTGCCTACATTTCCGGAGGTCAACTCGGTAAGGGCTACCCTGAGCGAACTTGCTACCTTGGAATAATAATCGGCTGGTGTGCTCAGGATTTTCTGCATATCACGGGAAAGCTGCTGAGCTTCAGGGTTATCGAGATAGTCAATCTTTTCTTTGAGCTGCTCCAGATCCTCATGGCTGATATGATTTTTGATGTCGTTGAGATTGAAGGAAGGTTTTTTTCCGGCCTTCTCAGCCAGCATGATCAGAGCTTGAACCACAACTAGGCTAACCTCGTAAGCCACTCCGAAAAAATAGGGCTCCCTGCCCACCGCAACCCCGGCCGTGATATGGGCCACCAGTTCTTCCGGCATGTAATAGGACGAAAGCGGGTCAAGAATGGCACTGTATTGAGGAAAGATAGGGGTGATCAACATCAGATCGTGAAGACGGCCTGTCTTGTCGGCAATCTGGGTGATCTTTGAAAAAAGATCGATGTCCCCCTTAGGATCGATAGCTACTACAGAATAGCCCTTGCGGATATCCTGCTCGATGATGTGCTCCATGATCCTGGTCTTACCCACTCTGGTTGTTCCGAAGCACCAGAAATGCCCTTTCCGGAAAGAATCGGGAAAGCCAAGTTCAAGGATTGTTTTTGGATGATCAAGGTGAACCCCGGTGCCGATGGAGGTCCAAGGCTCCTTTGATTTGCGTTTAAACATCATCCAGCCGGCAATGACTTGACGATCTTGACCTGCACCCGTTCTTTCAGCTCCCGGTCCACCGCGATGATAGCAGATTTGGGGAGTCGCTTTGTGGTCAAGACCATGCTTTTGTGACCGACATAACGCTTGATGCAACGGATTTGAATTTTTTCTCCCTTTGGTCCGAGGTGACTTTTGAGCAATTTTTCAACCAGAGTCTTGGAAACTCGGTCCACTACGACCTTTAGTCGAGGAGTACCGTTCAGAATAACCGGCTCGATCTTTCGGAGATAAAAGGCACGTTGCCGGCCAATAGCGAATTCAATTGAATTCCGTTCGTGAACACCCACCCGGTTGAGCGGGCAGCAGGCGATCACCTTCTCCCCAGGTATAGGTTCTGTTTCGATATAGAGATTTTTCTCCGCATCATAAGCTGTTATCTCTCCCCAAACCAAATCCCTTTCAAAGGATTTGTAACGGGCAGCCTGTTTGAGCACTACAACCTTCGCCAAGTTTTCTTCCAGCTGTCTCAAGAGAGTGTTCCGGCCTCTAATTTCTGCCATATCGAATTGTTGCTGCGAGATAACTCCCCCGGAGTTATTGTACGCAACGGCTTCGAGCTGAAGATCCTCTCTGAAAAAAGCCAATACTTCCATCCCGTACCAGCGAGAGAGTGTAATGGAAAATGCGGTCTCAATTTCCGCCATGACCTCAGGCCTAGTCAGCCCATATTTACCGGTAAATAATCTTATGATTTCCTTCATATTTATTCTCATCCCGTCCTGTTTTCATTGCTGGAAACGAATGCTTCCGTTCTACATACTCTTTTCAGAGGGGATGACTATTTACGGAAGAAAAAATGGCTGCTCTGACCGTCAGTATGGTTCAGAGTGTTAGGCCTTTGACAAGGGAAAAAGAGAAAAATTTTGGGGATGTGGATCGAAAATGGTAAGTTGGGAAACAGCTTAATTTTGTAACGAAAAAGGGATTCTAAGGATTTAATAGTAAAAGCGATTTCATAAACCTTTCATCAAGTACCTTTATTCAACTTGTCGAGTGAATATATATACTTAACCCTGTAGAGTCACTGAATTTTTACTCCCGATTTATTCTTATGCTGTGAAACCAATTTTTAAATCGCGTTTTGGTTCCTTTTTGAAGTCAGATTCCTTACCTAGTTGAGTTAACATGTCATCCGGGGTTATATGAATTGCCCCAAGTCGAGCTTGGCGGAGGACCGTTGCAAAATCACCAGGCGTTAAATTTGAATATTGAAGAAGCTCGCTCCTAAGCTTTGAAGAACCCTTCAACACAGGAAGATCTAATATTTTCAAAAGGTTCTGAAACAACGCCAAGGCTTGCTCAGGTTTGAGAAAGTCGAATTTTACCTTCAGGTCAAACCTCCTGGCCGATGCCTTGTCCAGTACATCAATCAGATTTGTTGAACATATAAATATTCCGTCATAAGCTTCCATCTGGGTAAGGAGTTCATTTACTTGGGTGATTTCCCAACTATGATTCGCAAGGCCTCTGTCTCTCAGGAAACTGTCTGCTTCATCAAGGAGGAGAATCGCTTCCTCTTGTTTTGCCTCTGCGAACATCGATGAAATATTTTCCTCCGTTCCTCCGACATACTTGTTCAGGATATCTGAGGCGCGTCGTATCAACAGTTGCTTATCAAGAGTTTGGGCGATATGATGACCGAACTCCGTTTTGCCGGTGCCTGGTGGGCCATATAAGCATATACGTGCTTCGGGTCGTTTTTTGAGACTCTTCAGCAGAAGCGAAAGATCCATGTCTGAATTGATGATATCCAGGCAATAGGGAAGGGAATCCCCTTTTTTTTCCTTGACAATTTTACGATACCCCATAGCACTGAGGCTATTGTTCAAGATCAATCCCAGGTTGGACTCAACTTTTTCTTCATTTCTCAGGTTCAGCGATGAAATAACCTTGGAAGCCCTAGCTATAACTGCTGGGGAAACATTTTTGTTCTTCGCAAGAGCATCTATCCAACATTTGGAGACTTGCAGGGATGCAAGGTGTTTTCGGATGATCTTTGTCCGGACTCCATGCGGCGGATGATCAAGTCGCAGGATAAAATCAAATCGCCGGATATACGCTTTATCTACAGAGTCGATATTGTTCGCTATCCAGATGGAGGGAACATGGTTGTCTTCTATCAGTTTGTTTGTGTAAGCTTTTGTCGGAGGAGTTTCCAGAAATCCTCCGAATAGGCGATACAGATTTTCGCCACCCTCGAGTAGACTCTCAACCTCATCGAATAGAAGAAGAGTTTTTATCCTGTCTTTCAATACCTGTTGAGCCAAGCGAAATGCTTCAAGACGTTTGCATTCACTTAGCGGTTCATTTTCAATATCAACGGTGGCTACCTCATATAATTTAGCTCCAATTTGCTGAGAAAGGGTTTTTGCCAACTCTGTCTTACCTGTTCCTGGTGGGCCATAGAGTAATATGTTAACACCTGAAACACGGTTTTTCGTAATCTGCTTCAAGTATTTTGCCGCGACTCGAAACTCTTTATCTATGTGCGGGAAATCTTCTTTCTTCAGGGACCCCTTGCCGGCTGGGAAGAAAAAACTTTTCAACAATTCTTCAGCGTTTGAATGTGGCTCAAGAAGGACCTGGTACCCATGGACAAGTTCCAACATTGATCGCATATCTTGCTCACATCCTCTTTCAAGCCGGAGTATTCCAGACCTGTGAAGGCGGCTTATTCTTGATAAGGCATCTCTGACATCATCAATATCAATATCGAGAATTGCTCCTAGGGCATTTATTGTCCCATCCGAAGTCAAATCACCAAGGTAATCGCAAGCAGCATCGAGAGAGGTGTTGGTTTTTAAGATAAGAGCAAAGGTAAGGAGTTCCCTTTCCGTTTTATTAAGTCCGATCTCCTTTTCGAGAAAAGAAAGGTTCCTTTCTAAACCTCCATTGAGATGAATTTCTTTGGTTTCGGCTTCTCTAAGGTTCCGCTGAAGGATTTTGTTGAGTTCATTTGCCCGCATGTCTTTTGCTTCTGAGATATCTAAGTCCAGAGCCCGAAGGATTTTTCCATCATTAATTGATTCTTGGGTAAAATCTGCTGCTTTTAGACCGTCTAGAACAACAAGAATCCGAAGAATCCAAAGCTGTATGAGATCATGATATGGGCTGACGCCGACTCTTATCTTATTTTCGGGGTAGCGTGGTAATCGCCTGACTTTTTTGACTCTCATGAGATACTCCAAAGTTTTATTGAATTCCTTTTACCTATGATCTATCATAACCTCATAACACGACAGATGGAAGACCATCGCTGTCAGAGTGCGACAATAAATGTCGCGATTAATTTGATGAATATATGCCGGCAGATTTATTTCATCGGCAGCTGTTAATGCTGCAGAACATCCCAAGGTATCCGAGAAAAACAAGTGCGAGGGAGCTTGTCGATTTTCTCAATACTAAAGGTTTCAATGTAACAATTCGAACGGTACAGAGAGATCTGAACGACTTCGCCGAAACATTCCCAGATCTCAGAGGGGATGGTAAGAAGGACATGCAGGGATGGTCATGGATAAGGGAAACCAGGGTTCACGATATACCTAATATAAATGAGTCGATGGCCTTCACTTTTTACCTTGCCGAGATTTTTCTTTCGAAATTGATACCTCCATCGGCTTTGAAGCTGTTACAGCCATATTTTGATCATTCCGAAGACATCCTTAAGCATTGCGAAGGATATGCGGAATGGGGAAAGCATGTGCGGATACTTTCCAGGACTCAACCCCTCATCCCCGCACAGATTCAGAAGGAAGTCCTGGAAGTGATCTACGAGTCTCTTTTCAAGCAAAAGCAGTTCAGGGGGAGATACAGAAAAAAAGATAGTAATGATGCCGAATACGTGTTCCATCCACTGGGACTGATCTTCAGGGAAAGTGTTATTTATCTTGTTGCTACTGTTTGGGATTACAAAGATCCTCTACATTTCGCTCTGCATAGGTTTATAAGTTGCGAGCAAATGATTGATAAGGTTACTCCCCCAGAAAACTTCAATCTCGACGAATACATAGCCAAGGGATCGTTCGAATATGCAGATGCCGAGGACAAGAAAATTAAGCTGGTTGTCTTGTTTTCAGAAGGAACAGCGGATCATCTCGCGGAAACTCCCCTCAGTGAAGACCAGGAAATGATCCAGAAAAGAGACGGCAGGATGCAGATAGCTGCAACTGTTACCGATAGCAGGCAGTTACGATGGTGGTTGCTGGGTTTTGGACATTATGTTGAGGTTATAAGGCCTAAGAGCTTGCGAGATGAGTTTGCAGAACACTGCAAGAAAATGGCAAAATCGTACCTCTCTTAGGAAATCGACGACAATAAGGAAGGCTTTAGGCTGATTGTAAACATATAAGGATAGGCTTAATCGTAACTTTAAGAAAAAGAGGTATGACGCCACATGTTGCATTCAACTTGTAAAGGAAAGTCAAATTTATATAAACGTTATCTTGGCGAACGTGATGGGAAAGAGAAGAAGATTTATGAAGAAGATGAAATTACTTCGATTATCCTCGGCCCTCAAGATTTTTTGCCTGTTTCAGAAGTATATTATTTTTGGAAATTAGTATTGGAAAATTCTAGTTATCAAGAGGAATTACCTCAAGAAATGCCCTCTAATGCTGATGTTTCCCTTTGGCCGATAAGGCATAAATCCTTTGGCACAGGCACTATTGAGCCAGATGCTACAATAGTTTTTAACTGGCTTGACAAGCGAAGACTTATTCTGCTCCTTGAATTTAAGTGGCGTGCTCCTTTAAGCGGTGGGGAACAGCTACATCATCAATGGAATGATTACCTGTCTGATTCAGAACGAAAAGATGCAATCCATATTTTTATTGCACCAGAGATTTCGGCTGGATCAGCAGCGAAAAATAATGAGCTTGGTGACGTTTGGCTATCATCCAAAGGAAGGGGGCGTCTTGTTTTACTTCCTTGGTTATTAATACGTGACACCTTGCAAGATATATCCAACACCAAGCAAAACGCTGCTATTGGCCGGTGGGCAGAACTTGTTAACACTTTTCTTGCTAAAGTAGGTATAAATAATTTTCAAGGTTTCATTCATATAATTGACACTATTCCTTCAATTGAAACAGGGAAATATCCTCTATTCTGGCACCCCTTTTCTGGTGTAGGAACGATTGGACCAGCACCATCTATCCCAAAAACTATAACTGATCCTTTATTTTTTTCGGAGGTATTATGAAAATGATCGACGGTAAGACCTTGTCAGACTGCTTCTCAATTGTTTCAAAGTGCGGTGCCGAACTGGAAAGCCTTTGCGAAGTACTAAATAATTCGCTTTCAGTAGAGCTTGAACGCAGAAAAAATGAAATACCTTGTTTGTGGGAAGAAGTTGATTGGGATTATCGTAAAGATGATTCTGACTGGGTCTATACAGACGTATATTGTTGTTTCCCCTTAAAAAGAAAGGGCAAAGGAAAAAATCCAATCGAATCCTACTTAGGGTATCAAATAAGTCTATATGGTGATGGCATAGCTATTCCAGGGAATTTCGAACCATTAATACATGTTTTTCAATGGAATAAATTTGATTTTAATGATGAGGAATATTTAGGTTTCCCTTGGGACGAAGACGAAGAAAGTCCATTGCACATTGTCGACAAGCGATTGCTTGTCTGGGGTAATCCAGACTCCCAAAGTTGGCTGGAGCGAGAGTGGACTTATTCTCTACGGTTAATAGAGCTGAACACCCCGGAATCTCTTAAAAAAAATATAATACAGCCAGCAATTGCTTTGCTTAAAGGAGCTAGTGCAACAGAGGCTCTCCCAGACAATTTAACAGCAGTATTTCTCTATCCCGAGAAAGAAAAGCTGCTATCCATTTCTTAGGTAAGTTGATTTTAACTATACTTAAAAAGTAACGGCTAAAATTAGATGAGTTTGCCATATTATGGTTTTTTTAACTTTTCATTTTCTCCTTGCATTTTTTTTCATCACGTATGAAAATATATCCATAAATTCCGGCTCATTTCATAATGAGATACCCCTTCCAAGGGCTTAGCTGAACACATTCTGTGTTCTTGAATTCCAGGTACCATTGCCACGCAGCTGTCCGCAGGTCAAAGTTTAATCGCGGAGGCGAACTTCTTTTCTGCCTGCTCGCATAGTTTTGCGTGGTCCTTTAATTATCCCATTCCTAATTTCAGTATTCTGCCGGTGATCCAGTTTTTTGAGATCATTCCCGGCAATTAGAATCATTACAAAGCAGAAGGCTTCTTGTAAGCCACCCCCCATCAATCGGGAGTGAAACAATTTCATGCTCCCGTAAGGGCTAGTTGTTTCCCTCCCACAGTTAACAGGAGGAAACAACAATGGCAGCAACACTCAAGGAAAAGATCGATTCGATCAATGAAAGACTTCGATCTTTCGGCAAGGAGGCGGTCCAGGAAACCAAGATGACCAACAAGGACGGTAAGGTGATCGGCCAGGTCAAGTATGGCTACCGGTCCCAGTATGTCTTTGACTGCGTCAACGAGGTTCTTGGCCCGGAGAACTGGCGGTATGAACTGACCAAGGAGGAGATCTTCGAAACCCAGGCGGTTGCGGAGGTGAAGCTCTTTCTCAAGGTCGATAAAGAATGGTTCTGTAAAGGCTCGCAGAAGGGCCAGATGCAGATCGTCAAAGGTAATGTCGGCGATGCCCAGAAGGGTGCCATTACCGATGCGATCCAGAAGTGTATGTCGCTTCTTTCCATCGGCAGTGATTCCTACAAAGGCCTGCTGAAGAATGTATATCTGCAAAACCCAGGTAAACCCAAGGCAGAAAGAAAACAGGCTGCTGAAAAACCTGCTGACCAGAGCGATAACTCTGCCGCAGAACTTCCCGAGATTGCCGGTGTCACTTTTGAAAACCGTCAGGGTGTCATTGTGGCCATCGGGGAGAAGCTGTTCGATAAAAGGCAACTGCTCAAGGCAGCAGGATTTACCTGGAACAAATCCGAAAAAGTCTGGATGAAAGCAGCTTAACCAAACCTCAATACACCGTTACCAGAGGGAGTGATACCATTCCCTCGACGGGGATTCCTTTATCCTCCTCCCTGCACATGCAACCAAGGAGGATACCATGACAGATCCAATGATGGTTCCTGCGAAGTACGTTCTCAAGGAACTTCTTTTCACACCATTTTCATTCCTGAAAAGGCTTTTCACCAGAGGCAAAAGTAAACACCGCCCGGCCGATGCACCCTTTCCCGAAGTGATCATTCACCTTGAAGGTGGTTTGGTGCAGGCAGTGCATGCTGCCGAAGATATGGATGTTCGGATCTTCGATCTGGACATGCCGGATTTCGCAACCAGGCAGGATCTGGATGAGGCGAAAACGCTTGCCGCTGATTTGGAGAGCCGGATTCAGGTCCTCAAACAGGTTTATTGAAAGAAAAACCGGCTGCCTATTGTGGCAGGCGCCAACCCGTACTCATGGGGGTGCAGCTTCTCCCCATGGTGGGGATTGGTCTGTTCCCCTCTATTTAAGCAAAAGGAGATGTATCATGTTGAACAAGACTATGCTGATCGGAAACTTAGGCGCGGACGTGGAAGTACGTGAGACCAAAAGCAAGGTGGCGGTTGCCAACTTCCGGATCGCAACCACTGAACGGTGGAAGGATGCCCAGGGCAACCAGCAGGAAGCCACCGAATGGCACCGGGTCGTTGCCTTTGGCCGCCTGGCGGAAATCTGCGACGAATATCTCGTCAAGGGTTCCCGGGTGTATATCGAAGGCCGGCTGCAGACCAGAAAATGGGAAGACGGCGACGGTATTACCCGCTTTACCACAGAGATCATCGCCCGCGAACTGAAAATGCTCGGTGGCGGGGATAAGGCGGAAAGCGTTCCGGCCCCGCCGGACGAAAGTCCTGAGCCGCCAACGGCTGATGACGTGCCGTTCTGATCAAAACTGCTCACCACGAAAAACCTGGATCCTGCTCCGGCAGAGTCCGGGCTTTTCATCATGAGAAACATAACCGGAATACATCCTCAAACCCTGCTGGGGGCAATCGCCCCCAACGGGGGTCTTGCCTCAGGCTCAGACAAAGGAGCAAGACAATGGGATGGACATACACACACCGGGGCAGCACCCCGGTAAAACAATTTCTAGCCGATCACGTCAACTGTGAGAACGAACACGCCAGATGGCTGATCCTGGATATCGCCATCGTTAGGATGCGAACGGCATACATGGCGGTCGAGATCATCCGGCGCGACAAGGAGTCCGGCCAGCTGGATATGGCGACCCGCAAGGTTGTCGCTTTTGTCTTTCTGCTGGATTACCGGCCGCGCAATTCGGACTATGACATGGGATACAAGGATATGGATGAATCCATGGGACCCTGCGAAAGCGAGTGCCCTGAGAGGATCCTCAATCTCCTTACCCCGACCGATTATGAATATGCCCTGGCCTGGCGACAGCG
>Ga0209163_1002194_pt1 | contig 17135 bp, 15 predicted proteins | sample MTBAKSrepl2MetaG_FD_187457 | JGI IMG/M metagenome (GOLD analysis project Ga0209163, IMG submission 187457) | Enrichment culture microbial communities om Arthur Kill intertidal strait, New Jersey, USA, that are MTBE-degrading - MTBE-AKS2 (Arthur... | ecosystem: Environmental > Aquatic > Marine >...
GTTGAAAGTCAAGGAAAAGAGAAAGAATATAATATAGTGTTTGTTCAGCAACTCACTCTCTACTGATACTTCGGGGCTCTGCCCCGGGGTAGTTCATTTTATTCCATTTTTTTTACAAAATTCATTTATTATGGCTTTTTCTGCAGTTGAAATTCTTACACCCAGCCTTACATTTTTCTTTTGTATTTTTTTAAAATCGATTGCTTCCATTTGCATAAATTAATTGTATGCCTAAAGGTTGTTTTTTACGTCGAACACAAAAAGGACAAAATAAGTGTTGCTCTTTTTAATCATTTATCAACTCTTTTTTAAGTTCTACCAGGAATTCTTTAACATCATTTACAAATAGCAATACAGCAATAGCATCTGCTGCCGATTTTTCATCCCAAACACCGAGATGAGTAATTGTTTTATAAATATTATCGAACGTACATTCATTAAATTCTTCAAGCCTTTTTTTTAAATCTTTCGTTACCATGATTATTATTCTTTAGTGTTATTAAAATTGATTACACCTTAATCAGCTTCGTTTTTTAAAGCTTCTATCAATTCAGTTTTTAAGTAGAACTTTTTTTTGCCTGCACCGTGCTCTTTAATTATTCCTTCTTTGGTCCAATTGTACATACTTTGATAGCTAATATTCAGAAATTTAGCAGCCTCGAGACGTGTAAGCCTTTCTTCTGGGTTCATATTGGGTTTCAGCGGCATGATGGCTTGAAGTTCCTCTCGAATGATCTCTCTGAGTTCCTTTATTGGAATTATTGCAAATTCATATTTTTCATTCATAACAGTGTAGCTTAAAGAAGTTCAGTAACTTCAATTTCAAAATATTCTGCAATTGCTTTCAATTCGTCCAAGGTAGGAGAGGCTTCGTTCCTGTATAGTTTTCCCCAGCGTTTTTGGCCAATATTTACAGCTTTATAAAAAACCTTTTCCGGATGAAACCTAAAACAGTTTTGCTCCTTTTTATTGATGAGTTCTTTTATTTTACTCATGGGTAATTAATTTTTAAATTAATATGTCATATTATACTGGTTCAAATATATAATAAAATTGATTAATCCAAACAATATTTTATTAAAATTTGATTATAAATTAAATAATTTCGTTTTTGCAACACATAAAAAATTAAAATTTTATATTTGCATTATGAGTGTTTCAGAAAAAATAAAGCAAGCCAGAAAAGCAAAGAAGCTTAGCCAAAAAGATTTAGCCGTCTTGTCTAATAGCAGTCAGCCAACTATTTATAACATAGAAAAAGGGTCTGCAGAAGATGGGAAAATTACGCTTTCATTGGCTTTGAAAATTGCAAAAGTTTTGGATGCTTCTCTGAATGATCTATTTGAAATAGAGTATCCCGCATCTGGAACAGAAAGGTTAGAAAAACAGCTTGTGGAATTCCAGCAAAAGGTTAAAGATTTGGAAAAGCAAATTGCTGATAAAGAATTACTAATCGAAATGTTCAAAAATGAAAAGGTCAGATTCAGAAAGGATGTTATTCATTTTTTAGAGGAAATTCATGATCAACAAACATATTATTTAAAATCATTAGGTAGTTCAATAGGCCTTAACAAATTTCAAATGAATGAAATACAGAATAGTATTCTTAATATGTTTAATACGATTGCGTCTTCATATTTTTTAACAACCGGCCTGATTGAAGAATCTGATTTTGATAAAATTACAGGAAAATATATAGGTAAAGTCCGACCTGGTGATCCAAAAAAGCAAAATGAGGACTAATTTTAATTGTAATGCTTTTTTGGAAATTGTCCCCAAACTGTACATATTGCGCTATTATTTATTATTCGAGTTTTTGAAATTGTCCCCAAACTGTACAGATTCCGCAAAAATAAAGGTAAGATGAAACTTAATGTATTACCAATTAAATTGCCTTCGAACCTTAGAAGGGATTGCCAACATTAATTTTCTACTGGAATCCTTAAAGGAGAAAACTGGGCGGTTTCTCAAATGAAAACTTGTCGAAATTAACAAGGTTAACATCCCTCTCATTTCCATTGAAAAGCTTATAAAATCTGATCTATTAGATTTCGAGGATATCGGCAATGCAATCGAGGAAAGAAAGAAATTTTTAGTCCTGGTAAAGAATTATACATTCTGATCTGTCTCAATATTGTGAGGTAAATTATTTATAAGATCCCAGTTTACTTCTTCACCTTTAATATTCTGTTGTATGGTTACCTCCGGAGATTTTTTCAATGATGTTATTTTTACTGGCTTTTTTTCTGTTTGTAATCGCTGGTTTCTTTTTTGTACCCGCTGTTCTAATTTTTGGAAAATAGCCTCTCTTTCCTCTTTAGTAATCATTTTAAAATATATTTTAATAAAAATAGATATTATATTATTCCATAGAAAGGACTGTTTGCTTCTTGACTGTTAGCTATTCAGTAAACAGTTAAAAGGATCCTGTCGCTTCAGCTATTGTGTGATTGCACAATGATTAAACGGTAATCTGTTTAGACTACAATTGAGGATATAATATTTCAGAGACCTATTCTTATGATTGTTGTGCGATATAAAGCTCGCAATAACCTATCGGAATAAGAAGACTTTGGGGAAATGGTCTGAATTAGGGATTTACTTTTTTAAAAAAACCAGATGTTTTTGGGTTTCATCTAATTCAAGAATATACAGTTTTTGTTTTTTTATTGCTGCCAAAACTTGTTTATAGAGTAAAGTTTTCGATTCATCTGTAATGTTTGATGCTCCGAACGGTCCAGTTTTGGGATGAACAAACATCAGATAGAGATTCTCATTTTTAACTATCACCAGAAAATATAACCTGAATCCACCTTTACCACGCAATCGTTTTTTTATGTATGGGATCTCTTTGGAATTATTTAACCTGGTGCCCGATAACAATTCATTTGAATTCTTGTTAAAAAAATAATCGATTATCTCTTTTTCTAAAGATAAATATTGCTTTTTTGAAATGAGCTTTTCAAATTCAATTTTAAATTCATTGATACAAAATATCTGCATTACAAAAGAGAAAGTTCACGGGTAGTTTCTTTAAATTGTGGCATCTCCGGAAGATAAAAAAACACGGATTCCAGATCGCTAAATGATTCTTTAAAATCGTCAATAGCTGCTTTGTGTGCTTTAATTTCTTCTTTGGCTATTCCTTTTGTTTTCAGGGCTGCAAAGTGTATGTAATTCCGGATCAGTGTTGAATGAAGGTCTTTTGATTGTGCAATTAAGTCATTTAGCAACATTAAGCATTCGTTGTCATCAATGGTAAACCAAGTAATTTCTTCCAGCTTATCAGCCAAATTTAAAATTTTGCCGGTTTTAACTTCCAGCATTCCTTTAAAATCCAAAATAGCATCAAGGAAAGAATTGATTTTTTCTTCAGATGAATTTAATTTTTCTTCAAATGAAGTATTTCTGACTTCATCAACGGTATTTTTTATCTTGTCTCTAGTCGCACATTCCATCACCTTTTTTTTAAACTATCACGTTACAAAGGTACGAAAAAATTATAATTCCCCGAATGCTGCAGTAAGCTGCTCTTTTTTCTTTTCGGTTGAAATTTGCAGGTAACGTTTAAGGGTTTTTTCTCTGGTTATTCCGGTAATAGCTTTAATCATTTCAATGTCCATACCTTTTTCATAAGCCAGGCAAATAAATGTTTTTCGGGCTGTATGGCTTCCGATCAGTTCATGCTTAGGTCTATATTCTTTAATAGTAGTGTTTTTTTTAAATGTTTTGAATTCGGTAATTGCGTTTATTTCGGCAATTTTACAGGCTTCTTTGATGTAATCATTTAGTTTCTGGTTAGAGAATTTTGGTAACAACCGGCCCAGGTCAGGGTACCGGTTAATAATAGTTTCTACTCCTTTATACATTGGAATAATTACTTCTTTGTTAGTTTTTTGCTGGGTAAGTTTAACAGCATCAGCTACCAGGTTTTCTTTTGTGAGGTGTGCAAGGTCAATATATCTTTGGCCGGTAAGACATCCGAAACAAAAAAAGTCACGTACTTTTTGGTACTTTTCACTTTCAAATGAATAATAAAGCAAATGCTGCAGTTCATCCCAGGTAAGATGAACAATACTGATTTCTTTCTCCGGAGCGGAAAATTCTTTGTATTCATCATTGTTGTGGTATTTTCTTCGCTGGCTCCACTTCATAAACGCTTTGAATTTTGATGCAATAGCTGAAAGATAATTGTAACCGTGATCCATATCTTCAAGCATGTATTCCTTCATCCTGTCCCAAAATAACAAATTCACACTTTGCCAGGTTATTTTATAACCGGTGTCTGTTTCAAAATTCTTTATTTTGTTGTATATGGTTTTGCGGTTTCTGTTGGTATTGTATGATTTATCCTGTTGGCCGGCTTTTAAATACTCATCATAGGCGGTCCAGAACGGTATATTTTTTTGTTTTGTAAAGGTTATTTTCCCGGCCAGAAAGTTTTTTGCAAGCTCAGATGTTATAGGAATATTTTGTATTTCGCATTGATTAAAAAATTTTCGTGCACGTTTTTTTAGTTTATTAAGCCTTTTGTTTATTTTTTTAAAATTATTATCTGGCTCGTAAGGTTTCGGTGCGTATATCTTCTTTTTCTTTTTATTCCAGTGCCGGGGTTTAATTTTCACTATGGTACGGCTAACATTCTTTGATTTTGCTTTTTCTCCGATTTCAGTTTCAGTATTCGGTTTAACTGAAATATTAGCTTTAACAGGGCACAATCCTTTTTTATCCCTGTTTGTTTTATCCAAATAAAAGGTTACATTTACCATATCACAAAATAAATAGTCATTGTAAAGGTAAATTAAAAGAGAGAATTCAGTGAGAAGAAAGGAACAAAGTTTTAAAAACATTGAATAAGTTAGTTTACCTTTACTCTTTTATAAGCTTAAAATAAAGCAAGTTAATACATTTCAATATATTATTAAATAGTATCAGCGATTCCCGCCCCGGGTACTGAAAAGGCCTGATAAACATTTGTTTGTCAGGCCTTATATTGATATACCGGTGTTAATTTGAAATATACCTGAATAACCTAAATTCATTGACTAATAAGATACATGGCAATTTTATTGCTCAATTACAGTAAGTTACTTTATTTCTTCTGCAGTAATTGTAGATATTCCTCCTGGGTTTTATCATCTGCTCCCATTATTCCGAACAAATATTTTCCATGTCTGTATAACAGAACCTGACCGTTATAAGGATCTTTAATTTTGTAAACATCACTGTTATCTCTTTGGTCTTCAGGTAATTTTACAAAATCCAGGTAACTATTGAGAATATTGCCGGTTTCTTCAGCGTTTTCAGGATTTACAATAAATATTTGAAATGTATTATCGCCATTACGATAATTTGCAACAAAGGCAGAATGAAGAAAACCATAACCCAGGAAGCTGGTGGCTATATATTTTTCAGAGAGCTTAACCTTGCCTTTCTCCGGAAACATATTAAGTTCACCGGGTAGTGCATTGTTCTGATTAAGTGATTTTTCCATTTGTTGCGCAAGCCTTTCAAGCTGATCAGACATGTCACTTCCACTTGCCGTAAGTTGCACATAATAAGGGCCGGAAATGAAATAATATGCATCACCACTTTTGAATCCCTGGGCACCGGTATCATTAAATTCATAATCTTCGCTTCTCTCCTGTGAATATATGCCGAATGTGTTTGTGGGATTGCTATGTTCAAAAATGTATGCCCTTATTCTCCTATCCTGATTATCAACATATTCTGCAGTATATAGCTTTTGAAAATCATAGCTGAGGTAAGCATCGGCTGCTCCGTTTATAATATCCCATAAGTTATCCGGGGTATAGACCAATTCACCTTTTTTTAACTCCCAACCATCCATTTTGGGGAACATCTCCCCGGGATTCACCGCCCGGCTTAAATTTATAAATGCGACAGAAAATAAAATCGCCGGAATGATTTTTTTTGTAAAAACAGCTCTGTTCATATTAGAAATATTTAAAATTAATCCCAATAAATACTCAATTATTCAAATAAACTATTTGCAGATTTAAAAGTTCATCTCTTTTATAAATAGAAATTTATAACCTGAACTGAAAATCTATTTTTATTTATGCAATCCCTGTTTTTATAAGAATCTCTGTTCCAAAACCCTAAATATCTTTTTTGCCCCCTTTTAAATAAAATTGATAAAAAATCAGTTTAAACCAGAAAATCATCAGGAATATTTGTAAGCCTGCAAATATCTGCCAATTTTGAAGCCACATTAAAGCCTTTTATGCATTGTGCAGTACAATAAGAGCAATCCTCACAAGGATCACTGTTTATTTCAAGACTTGTGATTTCCTGTTTGGCTTTCAATGTTTCACCGTATCCGTAAGCGTACATATATGCTCTCATCATATCAGGAATGGCAAGACTCTTTTTACAGGTAATTACACACTGGCCGCACCCGTTACAGTATAGTCCCTCCTGTAATGCAGCAAAGGAGAGAAAATTCTGCTCTTCCCTGGAAATATCCAGGTTATTCATCAGAGCAAGGTTTTTTTCCAGTTCCTCAAAAGTAGTGATCCCGGGTATTGATGTATGTACATGCGGATTTTTCAGAGCCCATTTGATTGCTGCTCCATAGTGCATTTTATCAGCGTCTTTTCCCAGTCTTCCACCGGCCATTGTCTTCATAGCAACAATACCGATACCCGCCCTTGATGCCTCCTCAATCACTTTTGTCAGTTCATCTCTGTGATCCTGTTTAAAGTTATAAGCAGTTAAGATCACCTCATATTCTCCGCATTCTATAGCTGCTTTAATTACTTCAGGTTCATTGCTGTGGGTCGATAATCCAATATGTCTGGTCTTACCCTGTTCACGAGCCGATTTTAAAGCCTCGATCATAGGTTCTGACAACACAGCTTCGCGGGTCGACAAGTCGTGAGTATAGAGAATATCAACATAATCCATTTGAAGTCTTTCCAGACTCGTATTCAACTTTTCAAAAAAATCGTCTCTACTTTGCCACTTGACTTTAGTTGCAATAGTAAAAGATTCACGTGGATAGTTTTTTAATATCTCACCCAGCATTTTTTCATTATTCCCGTTTTGGTAGCCATGCGCAGTATCAAAGTGTTTCACACCTGCACTCATTGCTGCTTTTATCAGGTTAGGATTATCAGCTCTCATTACCCCGAAACTAACTACCGGTAATTCTATCCCTGTTTTACCCAGTTTTCTCTTTACCACCTTTCCCTGACCTAAATTATTACTAATGTAATCAGCCGACTCATTTGCCGATGTCTTATCGGCCAGTATGGCTCCTGTGACACCCAACACTGAAGTTTTCAGGAAAATTCTTCTGTTAACACTGTTTCTGGTCATAACTATCAGGATTTTTAATTATATTATAAAATACAACTGTTTCAAAATGAATCTAAAACCTTCCCGGCTTTTTCAACCATATCTGCAGCAGGCACGGTTTTTAGTTTAGAAACCTCAAACTCCGACAATAATAAATCGAGTTTTTCTTTATTTTCAATATCACCTTCCCGTAGAAATTTTTCTTTCAATAATTGAATTTTTTCAAAATCCTGAATCCCCTCTATCAGTTTTTCAAATCTGATGGAAGTACGGGGACCGGGGTAAATCTGATAACAATCTCCTGCAGGCCATGTTTTGTAACGGGTCTCTGTCAGGGGTGATTCTGTCCAATTGTTATATGCCCATCTAAGGTAGCCTGTAAATCCGGCTGCAGCAGCATAATATCCGATCCAGGTATTTTCTGCGGGAGGAGAGAAAGTAAAACTATTCGGGTATCTCTCTCCGCATGCGGTGTAGTAAGTACTTGGTTTGCCTGCCTGTTTTCGTGCTTCAAGTTTTTCAGGGTTAAAATATGTTCCTAAGATAAGACAGTAGTCATATATTTCATCTTCAATTTCAGGATGATATCCTCCGGCCAGAGCAGTTTTCCAATCGGGGTCAATCTCTTTTAAAAGATCTATTACAGCCAGCATACTCTCCATCGATCTTTCATCCATTGCTATTGCAGTTTTCTCAAACCATCCCTTTTCTTTAAGATGTTTGGTAAAATCTACGAGCATTCTCTTCCAGAATTCATTATATTCAGGAGATCCGGGTTCTGCTTTAAATGAAGTAATCTTGCCTGATGCTTCATCGTAATAACTGAAGTAGAGATCCCAGGTAACCATGGAATAACAGTTTATCCGGTCATCAATTCCGCAATCCATCATAAATGAGATATATCTGTCAAAAATAGTGTAGCTGAATTCCCAGGTACCATCTTTTCTTTTGATCCAGTTAATAAGTGTCGGATCTCTGTAATAAATATGATCTGGCCCCCAGGGCTGATCTATTAAATTCGCTGTAATCACTTTCTGGCCGGCTGCGGCAAGCATTATAAAATATGGCCTCATCAGTTCAAAGTGCTTATCGCTCCACAATGGGACATCATGAACCATTGCAATGGAATGAGCATTTTGCCACAGGTCAAGATCAAAACTCCATTTAGCGGGAGTGGGAAGGGTATGAGTCAGAACATTTACTGAAACGTTTAAATCATACTCTTTGTCTGCAATTATGGAAACAGTACCGTTATATTTTCCGGCAGACACATTAGCGGGAATCTTTATACTTAACCAGACCGGCCGGACAGTATTGGGTTCCAAGGGAATTTCTTCTATAATATCAATTGGGTCGGCAACCAATGATGAATCATAATCTGTAGTTTTTCTCCTTCCGCAGCCTCTTCCAAATTCATCAGTCATGACATATCTGACAAAAGCTGCATCAATATTCTTCTTACTAATCCTGCCCCCCTTTTCTCCTTTCAGATTACCTGTTTTAATCTTAACAGAAGGGATAAATTCTTTTGACCAGATTAAAATCTGAGTGTGTACTTTTTCTCCTTTCCAGGCAGTTATTTCCCGGGAATCCTCAACTTTCTGCATTGGCACCTTCTCTTTGGGATATCGAATGTTATCACTGGCAAAACTCGCATTAACCGGGTTAATTACAGCTTCCCATTCTGCAATATTTGTCCTGGCGGGAATAGGAAGCTCCTGATAAAAATTATTATCCGGATTGCTGTGACTCATATCCTGAGAAAGCAGATAATTGCTGATCAGAGTAGTAAAAACAAGCAGTATTAATTTGACATTTTCCATCTTCCCGAATTTTTAGAATTATTGTAATTAAATTCATAAGGTACAATCCAAGCCAGGTCTTTATATCAGAAAAGAATATATGAACCTGCCTCAAAAGATAAATTTAATAATAAACATTGCTATCAAAGATATAAAAAAAGAATTATCCGCGATTTTTCCTTGTCTTACAGAAAAACCGCGGATAATTAATATACTAACTAATAGTACTATTCGTAATTAGCCGGATTTTCGTCCTGCCATTCATTAACACCATCCCGGATACGGTTACGGAATGACAAAGTATCCTGGCAGTGGTAAAAAAGATCACCCTCCTGGTACTTATAATTAATAAACAGTTTCCTCTCCTGTAGAAGTTTAGCTCCGTTAAATGAACTTGATCCTTCTGGTTCATAAGTGTTGGTTGAACCAGGAGCACTACTTACAGTAATATTGTTACCATTTAATGTCAGCATAATTTCCGGCTGACCTGTCCTGTTGATGCTGTAACCATTAGTTACTAAAGCATGTGGTGCTACAGTCGAGAGAGACATGATTTCATTAACCTGATTAACTTTGGTAGGGTAGTGAATAGTTTCAACTGTTGCCCCGGTTGCATCTTTAATGGTAGTGACACCTCCATACAGATAGTTGCCGAAGAACATATTTTCATATCTTAGTCCGATTATTGCAGACCTGTTGCTTTCGAGAATGGTATCTGCATCAGCATTAGTGATATAAAAAGGCACTGCATATATTGGATTGATGGTAGCCTCATTATTAAGGAATTTAGCCGAATCGACTTTAAGAGTAACATTTCCGGAGTGCCATCCCTTTTTGATCACTATCCTCCCCGGATCACTAAGGGTGAAATAATCTGATGGAAGTGCCTGCAGTGTAGTAACATTGGAAGCCGGACCGCTTACCCATGCCCAGGAATGACCTTTCATTTTTTCCAGTACGGCAGGTGTAACAAGGCTGTTATCAATAATAAAATTGACATCACGGTCTCTTGTGTTTTCCAAAACTCCCCCTACCTCTGCGCCGACCTTAATCTTCATACCTTCGCCCACGACGACTGTCCTGACATTAATAGGATTTGGAAAATACACTCCGTCATAATCATAGTCTACTACATACTCATCGTAGCAGGAAACCATCATTACTAAAAGTATCAAAAAAGCTATTATTTTTTTCATAATCATTTTATCTTAATGTTTAACTATTAATTCCAGCCAGACCAGCCTTCATTTTGAACAAGGTTGCTCATTTTCAATATTTCACTGTAAGGAATTGGAAGGTATGCAGAATTATATTTTCTCTCCTCGACAACCATATCGGGATTGTAAACGAATGTTCCATCCTCATTTTTGGTTATTCCCATTCCTTTAACTGACTGATTGAATTGAGCCAGATCGGTAGTCCATCTGCTAAGGTCAAAGAATCTCATTCCTTCGAAACAGGTGGTAATCCGGCGCTCGTTTTTCACCAGTGCATCAAAAGCCTCTTTAGTATTAATACTTGCAAGGTATGCATCAGGTTCTGCCGGAGGTGCGGGTGATAAACCTGCTGAACCACTTACGTTTCTTGAGCGCAGATGCTGAACAGCTTTTTTGGGCGACAGACCGTAAGTGCCTTCATCGTTTGGTCCTACAACATGATTTGCAGCTTCTGCAAAAGCAAGTACCATATGTGTCCAGCGAATAAAGAACTTAGAATGAGGTTGCCTGGCAATATTTGCATCAGAAGCATTCCAGCCCATATAGACAAACTTTTTGATATGGTAGTTTGTCTTGCTGTTTTCCAGAATTCTGCCTGCAGCATCTTTCCCTCCGGTCCAGTTTTCAAAAGTATACATTATAGCTCCCGTATTACCTCTTTTTGCCTCTGCAGTATTATAAAAGATGTTGTTGTAGAATCTCGGATCACGACCCTCATAAGGATTTTCCGGATCGTAGCCGCTTGCGGGATCAGTAATAGGATAACCATTAGCCATCGGGAATGCATCAACAAGTTGCTGGGAAGCACCAATAGCTCCGTTGCCGGAAAATCCTCCCGGATAGAATAATCTTTCCATAGATTCATTGTTATCCAGATAGCGTGAGCTTATCACGATTCCCGGGAAGTTAGGATCAAACCAGTTGATTTCGTTTTCCGGATTAAATCCATTACTTACGTTATCAACATTTAATTTAAAATCTATAACCTCTTTGGCGCTCTTTGCGGCTATATCCCACCGGTTCATGTCATTTCCCGGATTAAACCTCGGGCTTGCCCAGGTCAGATATAAGTTAGCTTTAAGTGCTGTCATAGTAATTCCGTCCATACGGCCCCAGTATTTTCCACCTGCGTACAGTCTTTCGCGGGAACTGGGCACCAGGAAGTCCCTGTGAGCGATTGGCAGGTACTCCTGAGCCGCTTCAATATCAGAGACAATCTGCTGGACACACTCATCATAAGTATTACGGTTAAGATTTATATCCGGATCGTCCGGATCCATTGGTTCGGTGACGATCGGGAATCCGAGCAGTTCTCCATTCTGGCCTTTACCTCCAAATTTTTGGAGCAGGTCCCACTGAAACCATGCTCTTAATGCGTAAGCTTCGCCCTGAAGGCGCCTGCGAACGAGCATGTCGAGGTCGGGGTCGACCAGATAGCGAGTGTTAAAACCCCTGTTATCTTTCAGGAAGAGATTAACAAGGTAGAGTCCCTGGTAATTACGGTTCCAGTAAGTCCTAAACGGATCTGACCCCGGAAGGAGGGAACCGGTAGCCATTCTCTGCAGCTCATGATTGGTACTGGTTATAACACCATTATCTGTAGCACCGTCGAAATATGCGCCTTCATTGTCGTTATAGTTAGTGGCCATCAGATCATAACACCGGTTAATCAAACCTTCTACCCTTTGCGGATAATCCCAGATATCCTCCTCTGTGTAATACCCTCTTGGATAAGGCTCCAGAAAGGTTTCACATGAAACAGATATCAGTATTATTAATCCCAATAATAATAATAGTCTTGTCTTCATAATTTTCATAGATTAAAAGATTAATGAAATGCCGGCCGTATATGTCTTATTGAGCGGATATCTGTCGATACCTGATCTGGGTGATTCAGGATCAATATCTTTCACTGATGAAACAGTTGCAAGATTTGCTCCCCGCACAAACAGTCGCAGCCCTTTAGATTTCATGAATTGTAATTTGCTTTCCGGTATAGTATATGACAACTCCACGTTTTTGATTTTGAAATAGTCACCTTTGGTCAGCCAGTAATTGGAAGGTTCAAAGTTATTATTAACTTTTTCAAAAGTTAATCGTGGATAATCTCCACCGATATTATCTCTGACAAACGCAGAATAGTTATCACTTCCCCAGCCGTTGTGGAAGTATTCACTTGTCATAGGAATATCAAATAATGCAGCTCCGGCACCAATAACGATCAGTTCAAAGTTTTTATACTTTATATCTGCGTTAAGAGCATAGAATAAACGGGGAGTTGTATTGCCGACAGCGGCAAAATCATTTTCGTCCACAACTCCGTCATCATTTTTATCCTCATATTTCAGATCCCCTGCACGAAGTACAGCATCAAATAACTGTGGCACAACCAAAGCCTCCTGATCGCTCGAGAATCTTCCAAGATAATTCAATCCCCAGTAAGTGTCAACAGGATTACCTGCCCTGAACTGATAGTCGTTCCTGTAGTTTGGATCATCATATTTGACGATTTCCGAGTTTTGAATAGTTGCATCTCCACCTAGTGAAACCTCTACATTTCCTATCATATCGGTATACTGAATTCCGGTTTCTACTCCGAAGTATCTGTACTGATTGTGGTTTATATAAGGCAGAGCGCCCGACATACCCGTAATGTCGGGCAGTGAGTTAGGCAGTCTGCCGATTATTCCGTCGCGCAGTGTGTTAAAATAGTTGATTTCAACATTCAATTTATTATTAAACATCAAAGCATCAAGGCCGACGGTGAATTCGCGGCGTTTTTCCCATGTCAGGCTTGAGTTTCCTACCCAGCTCGGGTATGTTGAAGGCGGGGAGGATTCCACATCACTGCCAAACCATCTGTTCAACGGATAAGGTCCGAAATCAGATCTTGTGGTACTTGTGAAATTACTTCTTACGATATGTGGATTCAGATAAGGATCATATCCTATTACACCCGCTTCGGCACGCAATTTAAGGAAGTTTATAAACCCGGTACCTGACAAAAAATCTTCTTCTGAAACTATCCATCCGGCACCCAGAGCGGGGAATAAGCCTCCTCTGTTCTCCTTCAGGAAACTATAGGTATGAGCGTAATTTAATGCACCATGAAGAGTATACTTATCATTATATGTGTATATAGCGGACCAGACACCCAGCATTTGTGGCTCCGGATCTCTTATGTTATCCGAGAATCTTCTGTAGAGGAAGTATGTAAGTGATGACTCCAGATCATGATTGTCGAAGCTTTTCTGGTAATTAAAGCTCTGTGAGAATGATGTACGGATATAATAAAAATCGTGCAGCCTTCTCCTGGTATCATCGCTTATCCCTGTCTGCAGTCTTGTAAAAGCAGTATCGCCGTCACTAACGATAACCCTGTAACCTTCATAACGGTTTGCCTGTCCGATGCGGATCAGGTTCATACCATCAAAACTGAATGAACTTGTTGATTTAAGTCCATCTATCAAGTTGGACATGTCATATTCAATTGCAACCTTAACTCCTGCCTGCCTGTTCTGCTCGTTATAGTCACCGCTGCCGAGAAGGTTCCCAACAGGATTGGCATATCTTGAGGATATACCGTACCATGGCAATGACAGTTCCGGATCATTGTTTGCATATACAGGAAATTCAACAGGAGGTGTACGAATTATATTTGGCAGGGCAACATCAAATTCGTAGATTCCCATTAATGTCTGGCCTTCTCCTGTAGAATATCCATATCCCGGAGACCGGCGTATTCCGACGCTACCGTTAATATCCAGTTTTGTTGAAATAAAATCATTGATCTTAATATCGAGATTGGACCGAAGATTGATACGGTTGTAATCCGATACCGATCCGATTTTGAAAATATCCCCTTCCCGGTTATATCCCAGGTAGGATGAGTAACGTGCAGCTTCGCTTCCACCTCTTGCAGTTAAGCTGGCTCTCTGGAATGTTCTTGTTTCACTGAGCATATAATCACGATAATTGATACTCGGATACTTCAGGTTATAGGGATCATTTTTCGCATATTCATTGATATCTCCGGTGCTGTACAATGGATCTATTCCGTCAGCTTCCCTTGCCATATTATTCAGTTCGGCGTATTCTGCGCCAGATACCCATTCCGGGAATCTGTCAATTGCATTTGTCCCGGATTCGATATTTACTCCCAGGTAAGATTCATCAGCTTTTCCTCTTCTGGTGGTTATAAGCATTATCCCATCAGCAGCCAAAGGACCATACATGGTTTTTCCGACTATATCCTTAATAACAGTAACTGATTCTATCTCGCCCGGATCGAGGGTAACTTCGCTTACATGTGCAGGCACGCCGTCGATAACATATGTCATATCCCGGCCTCTTGCAAGGACACTTACTTTTTCATTTATATTGTAATAACCCCGTTGTTCAGCAGGGTGATTCCCCGGGGCACCATTGTTTTCAACTACCCTCACTCCCGGAACCTGTCCGTTAAAGGTGAGACGCGTGTCAGTGGATGGATAATTCATCAGGTTTTCACCTTTTATAACGTTGTAACTACCGGTAAGATGACGTTTTTCAAGTGTCATATAGGGCATTTTGACATCATCGTCCGGACTGGTGAACAGTTTTGCCCTGAAGAGGTTAATCACACCGCTTTGGATAACTTCCTGTCCGGATGAAATTTTCGATTCAAAGCCCGGTGCCGACAAGGTAACTATATCGTCGGGATTTACCTGAAATGAATGAGATCCTTTTTCACTGGTTGCTGCAAAAATGATTTTTTCATTTATCATTACTTTGACGTCTGGAACAGGATTCCCGTTTTCGTCAACAATATTCAGACTGACGCTGACGGCCTCATCTGAATTTGCAGTTATCATATGAGCGCTCAATGTTCCTGAAATGAAAAGAGACATAAGAAGCACGATAATTAAACTGGTATTCAGATATTTTTTATGATAATATCTCATAATATTCATTTTTAATTTTTATTAAATAATTATAATATCACCAAGGCTCATATGGATCAAAATTTTTCATTTTATAGTACTCGGTGGAGAAGAACGGCATATAATATTTAGCATCAAACCATACGCACTGGCGATCCGGATCTTCCAAAGGTTTACGCTCATATTTAAAGCCGGTTGGATACTGATCCGATGCAGGCACTTTTTCAGCTATCATACCGATAATGGGGTTGCCCATAGCGACCGGTGCAGTTTTCCATCTTCGGATATCATAATAGTACTGATGTTCGAAGCTTAATTCGACATTCCTTTCATTTCTGATCCTCTCGCGGAAATCATCTTTATTTGTTGTGAATCGGCTCTGTACCGGTGCAAGTCCGGGATATTTTGCCCTGATATGATTTATCGCATCAACTGCTGTTATGGTTGCACCCGGAGCAGCAGTGTTAGGGCCGTAAGCTTCATTGGCAGCTTCAGCATAATTGAGGTAAAGCTCTCCGAGGCGGATCATAGAACAAGTATAGGGAACAACAACCGGATTTTTAAGACTGTTCAGACCCCAGGTTTTTCTGATTGTATAACCTGTATATGTTCTTCCTGCATAGCTCGGATCAAGCCATTCAGAATATACTGTCTGTCCGTCAACATTCTCATAATATATATCGGCCTTTCCAAAACCGGGAAGCGGGGCCTGATTGTAAACAATATTCAGGTAGAAGCGGGGATCTCTGTCCTTAAAAGGATCCTGCTCGTTATAATGTCCCAGTGCTGTTGCTGCAGCCCTGTCCTCCTCTGTATTAAGAGGATCACCCCAGATAGTTTCATACATATCAACATGGTTTTGAGAAGGGCATGTACCGGAATTATTGGTTTTATGTCCGGTTATAACCCCAACCAGCAGGTGCTTATTCATCAATGAACCCGTTGACCAGTTTGCGGTTCCTGCATAGTGGCCCCATAGCATCTCATTTGAGTATCTTGTTCCATAGTAGTTATCGTAGTAGTTATCATATGAAACCATCTCATATTTATACTGTTTAGCCAGATCTATTGCCTTCCAAGTAGCAACAGCAGCATCCTCCCAGTTTTTTTGTGTACCGTTATAAAGCGGGCTGGCAGCCCAGAGGAGAGCTCTTGCTTTCATTGCAGCAGCAGTAACCCCGTTAGGTTTTTTCTGGTCGTGCGCATTCAGGTGTCCAACCTCACCCGGTCCCGGGTCTCTTCTCATTTTCCCGGCCTTCTCAAAGAATATCATGGCTGTATCCATGTCTGCAGCCACACCGTGCATGGTTTCCTGGGGTGTCAGTCGCGGGATATCCCAAAGATCATCCGGACCAATTACATTTGTAATATAGGGCATCGGACCCCACAATCTGAAAACTTCCATATGGGCATAACCTCTTACAAAATGGGCTTGTGCAATAAGGTCGTCAATCTCCTGTTGTGTGCCGTCTGTCAGTCTGTCAATATTCTCAAGAAGCATATTACATATTCTGACGCATTTGAACATTGCAGTCAATCTCGGACCGTAATGAACGTTGTTGTCTCCCAACGGACCGGGGCCCTGGTGGTACATACCCCACATCACACGTCCTGCGTCGGCAATATTTGTAATTGTTTCGAAATCGAGACTACCTGCCCTGACCCCGCTTATATATGAGCAATAGAAGACACCTCCGGTTGCATTTCTGTTTTCCCGGTATACCCACTCAAAATATTTAAAAAGGTTGTCATATTTGGTAAAAACATCCTCTTCACTAAGTCCGGCTTCAGGTGCCTTGTCAAGGTACTCTTCACAGGATATAAACAGTGAACCGAGCATGCCTGACAATAATAAAATAATAATATATTTT
>Ga0209163_1002202_pt1 | contig 17072 bp, 18 predicted proteins | sample MTBAKSrepl2MetaG_FD_187457 | JGI IMG/M metagenome (GOLD analysis project Ga0209163, IMG submission 187457) | Enrichment culture microbial communities om Arthur Kill intertidal strait, New Jersey, USA, that are MTBE-degrading - MTBE-AKS2 (Arthur... | ecosystem: Environmental > Aquatic > Marine >...
ATAGATGTCCCTTGATTGAGGGCAGTTTACCAAGGTCATGCCCCAGGGCGGCGATCAGGGTATCCGGAATAACATGCCTGGCATCATCATCGGCCAATAGCTTGATGGTTGCTCGGGCCACGTTCAGGGTGTGATCCAGCAGGGAAGTTTTTCCAAGCAGTGTGTAGGTATTGGAGTCCCAGGAGGCCTCCACATCATCAGCTGCGTTGACGACGGAAGAACAGTTCCCTTCCTTTTCAAGCATCAACAATATCTGACAACAGACATCTTTCTGGAGGCCGGCATTGCGAAACCAGGGTGCCTGGTCAATGTATTTTTTGAAAAATTCGGCAATCCTCTCATTCCGGAACACATATATTTCTGTTTCAGGCTTGCCCTGTTCTTTTTCGTCCCGCCATATTGGTGCTATCTCGGAAATATGGAGTTCGCCGGTTTTTCCTCCCTTAACCCAAAGCTTGGACAAATCCCCTAAAGTAACCTCCTGCCTGGTTATTTCTTTATTTTTCCCCGATCGCAGAACGGACAGGACCAGGACAATCAGGATCCCGGTTAAGCCGAATAAACCTGTATTCATCAAATTCATGCGGACACATCCGGAAATACAACCTTGATCGTCGCATCGGATACATCCCGCGTGACTCCTCGATACACTCCGGAATAGGTTGTCAGGAAAAATTGCCTGGCAGCCATGTTGAGGACATCGGTGTGCCTGATCCTGACATCTTCCGTCTCCCGGATGGACAGGCCGCCCCCAAGGGAGATAATAGGGCTATATGTCCGTTTCTCACCAAGATGCCCGGATACATAGCTTGCGGTCTTGGCGTCCGGCACCCGCATGAACAGCTTGGTATTGCAGTTGTCGAGAATGGTATTAGCCCGGTCCATGCCGATTTCCGCATAGAGCTGACTGACGGATTGGCAGTATCCGTGGATATAAACCCCGGCCCCACCGGCCTTGGCAAACAAATCCTCAATGCCGTGATACAAAACCGACTGAGCCTCATCTATATGGAGAGCCAAGGCAGGATTGACAACCTTGTCGCTGGAATATCTGCGGCCAACAAAGGCCTGAATCATGGACACGATAACCTTGCCGGCGGTATAGGCCGCCCGTTTGGTCAGGAGTGATCCCAGTTGCACCACCAGGATGACGCCTTTCCCGGCTTCAAGTCGGTCAATGAAACGGTTTTCATCCGCGTTGCCGATTATTTTGCCCACATTCCCGGAGGTCAGCTCGGTGAGTGCAACACGCAGGGAACTCGCCACCTTGGAATAATAATCCGCCGGCGTGGACAGGATTTTCTGCATATCCATGACCAGCTGCTGGGACTGAGGGGTATCTATGAAATCGAGCTTTTCCTTGAGCTTCTCCATATCCTGGTGGCTGATATGATTTTTGATGTCATTGAGGTTAAAGGAAGGCTTGCGCCCTGCCTTTTCCGCCAAAATGATCAAGGCCTGAACCACCACCAGGGAGACTTCGTAAGCCACCCCGAAGAAATACGGTTCCCTCCCCACTGCTACCCCGGCCGTAATATGAGCAACCAACTCCTCAATCATGTAATACGAAGATAATGGATCAAGAATGGCGCTGTATTGGGGGAAGACAGGAGTGATCAGCATAAGGTCATTATGCCTGCCCGTTTCAAAGGCCACCTGGACGATTTTTGAGAACAGTTCAATATCTCCCTTGGGGTCAATAGCCACAATGGAATAGCCTTTACGTATGTCCTGCTCAATGATGTTTTCCATGGCCCTGGTCTTGCCGACCCTGGTGGTGCCGAAACACCAGGAATGTGCCTTGCGAAAGCTGTCCGGATACCCCAGGGGTACTATCTTGTCCGGACGATCCAGATGAATACCGCTGCCAAGATGTGTCCACGACTCTTGTGTTTTCTTTTTCAGGATTGACATCAATTCCTGCAACCCCGGGCACTCTTGACAACCTTGACCTGGATATGTTCGTTCAACTCACGAGATGCTGCCAGGATGGCTTTTTTGGGCAGAAATGCACTGGACTCCACAAAACTCTTGCGGCCGACATACCGAGCCAGGCAATGGATTATCACATCCCTCTTCTCCACCTGACTTCGCAGTAAATGTTCCACCAGGATTTTGGATACCCGGTCCACGGCGACTTTGATACGAGGGGTGTTCTTCAAGAATACCGGCTCAACCCGCCGCAGGTTAAAGGCCCGCCGTTGACCAACCATCAGTTCATCCCGTTCGTGAATCCCAACATGGTTAGCCGGGCAGACAGCGATGACCGGGCTTTCGTTTTCAATCTCGATCTCGACATAAAAACAACCGTCACTCGATTGCGATATGATCTTCCCCCATCGCATCTCCCGTTCTATTAGTTTGTAACGTGCAACTACCTGCAGGAAGGCTGCCTTGCTCAGGTTATTCTCAAGGATTCGTTTGATGGTATTCCAACCCCTCATAGTGGTTAATTCTATTAAAGTCTGCTCCACCACCCCGAGATTTTCACGATAGCCAAGGGCCTCCAGCCGATCATTACTGAACATGGCAACAGCATTTTGCCGATGCCACTGTGAGAGCATGGATGAAAATGTCTTTTCGATTTCCGCTATCACTTGTCCGCGACTCAGGCCGTATTTATCGACAAATGACCGGATGATGTCCTGGTAAGAAGTGTTCATAAAAAAATCCCTCCTACCTATTCTTTTTCGGGAGCGGAAATTTTTTCGTTATTTTTTTAATGAAAGGGTTGAAAAAAGGTTGATGGAGAGAGGTGATTATCAAGGGCGGCGAGAAAGTCAGCCAAGTGGACCGACAGGTGGACCGTGGATTATGTCAGGGCCAAAGGTATTTCTTCAGATCAAAGAATTCTTCCTATGACTTATGTCGGAGCAAGGAAAGTGGTGGTAAAAGTTGGAAAGTTACTGGGAATCAAACTTGGGCCGCACGATCTTCAACGTCATGCAGCAACCTATGCTTCAAGATCCGGTGTTCCTATTGAAAATAATCAGCAAGATGATTTTGGGGAACAGTGATCTGTCCACAACCCAACGATATCTTGGGAAAGTATCCCATTGTGAGGCAATCAGGTGGATAGACAACCTGCATAGTTAAACAAAATAAGGCGAGAAGGATATCTTTTCGCCTTATTCTCGCAGAGAAGCTTAAGCTGAGAACAACTCTTATTTTATCAAAAAAGAAGCTGGCAATCTGAACGCGCTAGCTGACTCGCCTTGGGAACCGCGCCATCTGCGGCGCGGTTCCCAAGGTCGCCGTCGATTCATCTTGTTGGGCTCCTCATGATTACATCTTCTGTGGGTATGGTTCCTTCCAGAATTCTAGTGTCTCGCTCTGGAGTGCCTCGGCTATGTGTCCAGCTAACCATTCCTGCTTTTCGACTTGGCTTCCGTCCGCGACGGACGCCACTGTCCAAAGACCAAGGAGGACGAAGAAATGTTTGCCCCTCTCCGGTCGAGGGATCACCATGAGGCTATCCGTGAGAAACCGATAACATTCTTCATAGACCTGCTCGGACTGCGGGAACCTCTGTTGCAAAACTTCCCGCATTGCCAGTTCGAGAGGCGTCCGCTCGTCTTCGGGAACGTCGAAATGGAGCCGTGAAGCAAGACCAACGCACCCAGCAACGGTGCCAGCAAGAGTGAAAGCGTTCCACCTGGGAAGAAGGAGAACCTGCGGGTAGTTGCGCTCAAGTCGTGTGCGCACCACGTAGATAAGGATACGCATCGAGACGGGTACATCTCTCGCTTTCTCCACCAGCGATTTGACGGAAAGAGTGGTTGTGGGTTTGCGAAGCAGGGGTTGCCTCAGGACTTGCACGATCTGGGTATGCCCGTTCTTCTCTGCGTAGTCCAGTGGCGCCTTGCCGTCGTTGTCTTTGATCGACGGGTCAGCGCCATGCGCAAGGAGGAGAATGACGACGGCAAGATAGCGATCTTCTACAGAATCCGACGGATGCGAGAACTCCGTGGCTGAATGCAGGGATGTCTTGCCCTCGAACAGCTCGCGCAGATTGGGATCGCCACCATGCTCCAACAAGAGCGAGACGATATTCCCTCCGTACCTATCAAATATGTCATGGCATACTTGAAGCCGCTGTTGCATGCTCTGTGGAGAGGACTCCCATCGGGACTTAGGGCATTCGGGTCTGCACCAGCGCTGAGCAGGAACTCGCCGAGGCGAAGTCGTATGACGAGGCCGCTTCGAATAAAGGGGTATGGCCCGTCTCGGGGGTTATGCCGTCGTTATTGGAGGCATTGACGTCGGCACCATGATCGACCAGCCACTGCACTGCGGAGTACTGTGGGGTTGGCCACGCGCATGCGTGGTGGAGAGCACTATCACCGTTTGTATCCTGCGTATTGATGTCTGCGCCATGCTCGAACAGAATGCGAGCTGCGTCAAGATGGCGTGCTCTGATGGCAGCGAGGAAAGAATCTGTGTATCCAGTTCATATTGATTTCGTCCAGAGCGATTCTCGTGCGGCTGCACCGTTCTGCAAGGCTTCATTTATCCAGCCCATGTAGTTTTTTGTGGGTAAAAAGTTGCTTCTAAGCCCTTTCTTAACCACATTAAAAAGTTTTTTCGACATAAATACAATTACTTGATTTGGCCCGACCCCTTGCCCTTGCCTACTCCAATAAACCAGAAAGTCGGGTTAGTAGTTAGAAATGTCTTCATCGGAATTTACGTAATCGAGCTTGAAATGAACGGCTAGGTGTCTCAATACCATTACCGAATACCTCCTGCTGCTCCAACCGGAATCGCCGGCCTGATTCTCGCCCGAACTTGCTCATAGATTGGTACATCGACCCCTTCAGCTATCTCCAATGTCACTGCCAATCCATACGGAATGGCATCATCAAGACTTTCAGTCGCATCTGGCTTACACGTCACGTGCAAAAGTATGTGCCCATCATCTTCATATGCGGAAATCTGCCTGCGTCCCTCCAGAACCTCGTGCTGCACCGTTCCACGAGCTACTTGGTTGTGGTCCGCATCCACTCTCTCCAGCTTCAACGGCACATCATTCCACTTTTCGCCAGGCTGAAAGGTCAACTTTGCCTCACGCAAATTGCGGTGACCGGGATTAATCGGAGTAAACCACGCCAGCGTAACCACCATGCGTCGCCAATCACTACGACCCGACAGACCGGCCGGCAAGGGGAAACGGTATTCGTGGACCTCATTCTCATGAATCTCACCGGCCCCCAAAACGGTAGCGCGCTGCTCCGTACATGCCAGGACTCTCTCGATGTTGACTGGCCCATAGCCAATATATCGCGCAACCACCTGCTTAAACCGACGAGCGTTATTACCGTTTTTCAAGGCCCTGTAGAGAACATCCTTGACGCGCGATTCGTGGTGGGCGCCATGCACCAGCAACGCTTTAATGAGAACACTCATCAATTCCTCTGGAATCAACTCATCGTGTTCTTCCTTCAAGTCAGCGAGCACGTCGTGTATTCGCACAGCGCTTCTCGTCGCCAATGCCGTGGCGTTGCTCGTTCCCCTGGTGAATACTGTCTTGGAGGCTTCGCCTTCTTGTGCACTATCCCAGGCTACCTGTTGACCAGGCTCGCGGACTCCAGTATCCGGGAAAATGATTTGGTCATTATCGAGTGGCGGCACCCGAAAAAGTTGTCTGCCTCCCGGGAAAAGAACCTCTGGTTTCACGGATCGCCGAAATCCATGTCCAACGCGGCAAACCGGGCTAAACAGCGCTGCATCAGGTAGCACGTCAATGCGTTGGGCCGGCTCATAATTCCCGGAAGCGTCCTTATGCATGGCTCCAATGGTAAGCGCATTAAGTGATTCAGCGGGAGACAGTAGCCGCCGGTGCGATAATTGGCGTTCGATACACTTCAAGATATGTTCGATCTTCTGGTCATCCGCCAGGGCAGCAAACTGGTTGTTTGGAAGACCCACATCAATAGCATCCCTGTAGTTGCCAGCGCTGACACAGAACAACACACGATATTTCCACGCCAACCAGTCAAGTAGCCTTGCCCATGGACTTGGGGTATGAATAAACGGCCGTTCCGGATCGCCAATTGATAGATTGATAATGCTGACGGACGGTGCTTGAGCCGGAGTATCCCCTTCGCCTTCTTTCATGCGACGAACTGCACGCTCAATCCGATCCTCGAAGAACACCTCGTCGGGAAAATGCTCCTCCCGGTCACGGGCACCGGGGTTCGGTTGCATTACCGGCAGACAGTACACTTGACTCGACAAAGGATGATTTTCATTGTCGTCCAGTTCCCCATGCACCATCAATGAGGCCATTGCGGTGCCGTGCTTTCTTTCTCCTGGCTGGTACTGAGCCAATAGGTTGTCTGGATCATCAAACGATAACCGACCCCTCAACGCGTCATGTTGCAGATTGGGGGCACCATCTAGAATGGCAGCAACAGGTGGCAACTCCGGGGCATCTTCCGGAAACTCCACATCCACTCCAGGGCCGTCATCCAATGTCACCAGGCTTTGCCCAGTAGGCCTGAAATACATAATGCCGGGGAATTTGAATAATTGAATATCCAACTCATCTTCGCCAGCATCCAACGCCTCAAGGAGACTGCGCACCTGTCCGGCAGGCAAGGACACTTTCACGGCATGAAACGCGATTTCTTCCATGTCCAGGAAAGCGCTCAACTCCGCGCCGTCGATCTCTCCCAGCAAGGCTCGTATCGCCGTTTCGGTTTCTCTCCGTTTATCGCGACGACCGCGATAGAACAGCTCAACCTGGCAATGAATCTCTTGGTCGGGATTAACCGGGTCCACAAGATCGCGCCATCGGTCAACCATCCCGGTTTCGTATAGCGTCTCTTCGATTCCCCAACGCCGTATGTGGAGCGTCTGCGCGAATACATCACGCCATTTCGTCTTTCCCTGCGGCAACTGGTTCCCTCTCTCCCAGATTTGCCATAACCTTAGCAACTCGTTGATTCCCTGCTGGTTCCCCATGGAAACAAACAGCTTACTGGCAAGTAACTTTTGTCTTGCGTCGTAAACTGCCTTAGTGATGTCCTCTCGAAACCTCTCAAGGTCGTCTGGCAAGGCTAGGCCTTCTAAATCGTCAACTATGAGACGGTCGTCTTTATCGATGAACTCTTGTTCCCGCAAGAGATCCCGGATTTTCCGTGACTGATTCTTATCAACGTGGTCGATGCGCTTTTTGAAGAAGGCGACGCCTATCTTCGGCGGCTCGTAAAAATCATCGTCCGGTTCAATGTCCTCAACATCCCATTCCCCAAGCCATTCCAAACCCTCTGTGGCGTCAATGGCCTGTTTGAATTCGTCGACACTTCCAGCGATCTCGATAACCAGAACAGTCTCTGGTTCAAGCCCAGCTACAGCGCCACTGACACTGGCCTTATAGCGCTCAAATTCGTCCTCAAGCTCGGTCAGTTGCTGCCTCAGCCGACCTGCTTGTTTTTCGTGGCCAGGCAAATGCGGTTTGCCAGAAGGGAAGCCACGCCCTTGTGGAGGCTCAATCGCTCTCGCACGGGGAAACACCAACAGTGGTAAACGGTCTGCCATTGGCTATTCCTCCGTGTCACCCGCAACTGTAACGGGCCTTAATCTTTCCCGCCACTGTTCCAGTTTGCGTTTCGTGATGGACTGCGCATCATCAGTCTTCTTATCCAGAACGGCGCACCGGGCGACACTCAGGCAGAATTCTTCCACTTCCGCGAAATTCTGGCCCAGCATGTGCTTGGCAAGCGTCTCTGGCGCATATCCAAAATTCGTCTGGCACCGCTGACCTACGGCTGCGATATGTTGCGCAAGCTGCCTCCGACTAGGGGGCGGCAGCTCCATTCGCAGTTGGAACCGTCGCCATACCGCCCTGTCGAGCAGTTCCGGGTGGTTACTAGCCGCAACCACGACAACATAATCCGGCAGTGCGTCGATTTGGAGCAGCAAGGAACTGACCACGCGTTTTATTTCCCCGGTTTCGTGTGTATCCCCGCGCTCCTTACCAAGCGTTTCAAATTCGTCAAAAAACAGCACGCAACGCTGCGTTCTCACATAGTCAAGAAGATTCTTGAGGCGGCTCGATGTCTCGCCCAGGTAGCTTCCCACCAGCGTTTCATATCGCACCACAATGAGTGGATACATCAGTTCGAACGCCAAGGCTTCAGCCAGGGTGGTCTTACCGTTACCGGGCGGACCAGCCAACAACACCCGGTTACGCGCACGCAAGCTGTGTGCGTGCAGCAATTCGGCCCGGTGCTGTTCCTCCACCAACTCCCGAATCTGATTGTGGATACCTGCTGGCAAAACAAGACTGTCCAATGCCCGCTCCGGCACGACCTCGTACATCAACTCTTTGTGCTGACCGTTGGCACCGCTTTGTCTCGGGGCGATGCCTCGGCCGGGCGTTAATGTGTTGGGCCGCAGGGATTTCGCCAGGCGATCCGCTAGAATCCTGTGGCCCTTTCTCTTTTCTTCTTCGATCAATGCTTCCGCAACCTTGCGAAGTGTCAATTGGTCACCGCTGCTAGCACTCTTTAGCAACTCGACCAATAAATCTGCTTGTGCCATCAGACGGTCACCTCGATAGCGGTCATTGTATCGTTTCCAAAGATGTCCACCACCTTCACCGCAATCTTGCGGCGTCCTGGCGGGCACTCTCTGGCAACAGTGGTCAGGTCAAACTTGCGAGCCTTGCTCGATTCCAGATAACACAGGATCTCTTGTTTTTCTTCGCCCGTCAGTTTCAGCATTTGCTGTCCTTATAGGTATTTATGACGCTGCTCCGTACGCATTGGAAACATCGTTAAGCTGAGTGGCGCGGCTAAAAACTTGCCCGTAAGGCCTCCGAAGTTCTCCGCGTCCACTCAAAGCGCCTGGTTGGGTCATGGCATTAATTACCCATAAATTTAAGGGCATTAGATATCATTTTTTGCTTTCTTTTTAACTCTTCAACATCATCCGGCAAATTCATAAACTGGGTCAATTCGTCACGACTTGAAAATTTGAATTTGTTTGCTATTTGATGCTCGAGTACTACTTCCACGAAATTTTTAAGTTGGTATAAAAGGGTTTCAATATTTTGATTGCCCCCACCCGTATGAACTGACCTGTTCCTATGATCTCGTAAATGGTTTAGCACTTGTTTCGCATATTCCCTTTCTTGGAAGAAAAATGATGTACGTTTTACTGTGTCTTTATGGCTTTCGTTTTCATTTGTATTTGTTAAATATTCAAGAAGCCCCCACAGTCTCACATAACTACTTTCCCAATCGCGGATATCAAGGGCTTGCGCATATTTTCTTAATGCTGCCTCCATCCGATTTTTGAATTTGCTTTTATTTAATAATTTTCTGACATTGCTTTGGAATTTATACAAATCCTCTTTCTTGTTTTTCAGGTCAAAAGATTTGAGAGGTGCTATATAGCCGGTTTCATAAAGCCAGGATTCCGCTGCAAGCTTACCATTTGGCAGATGTATTGTGTGTAGAGGCCCAAAAAAAATATTGTTTACGGGATCTCTGCGACCTGATGAAATTCTAAATTGCCCACGATTATAAAAAAGATTCCAGATGCCACGAATAATATCGATAGAATCAATGGCGATGCTGGATGCATGGGAATATGACTTCGCTTTGACAGATGTTTTTAGAAAAATATAATCCTTCGGATATTCACCTGTAATTGTGTATGATGCTGGTTTTTTAATTTTATCTTCGATCTCTTTCGTAAATGTTTTTGGTAACGATGAGTGAAAAGTAATTGTTGCTCCATTGACTTGAACTCTTTTCAATTTGCAAAAACGATTTATAGAAAGAGTTGAAATTAGTACAAATTTTTGAGGTTTCTGTTTTAAGTGTTTTTTCTCGAAATCATTAATTTCCTTTAATAACCCTGACGAAGATATTTTTTCTTTTTTTGCTAAACTAAATGCTGCCTGCCTTACAATATTATTTTTCTCAAATTCGGTGATTGTGTCGTTTAATGACACCATACTATTCAAAACGACAATATATTCTGTAAACCCGAAACCACTAAACGACACTCTACCATCTTGCCCGAGGGTTTTACTTTCCTCTAGACGAACAGCTAGATGCTCTGGGTCGTATCCTTTAAACCATTTAGCACACATTTTCTTCGATTGTTATTTGAGGCTCAACAATATATTAGCTAGTTTCCTGAAAAAACTCTATAACGATGCTTAACTTACAGCTTATCAGGCTAAATTTAACTTGATATCCTTCATTTTCGATTGGATATCAAGAAACCGATAAAATTCTATGTTCCAAATTTCTGTCACCTCGCTAAATATTTCCACTATATCATGATCCCAACAGTCATCTCCTTTGAATGGGTGACTCATAGCTTAACACATTGTCCAGGATTTGGGGTCCACCTCACAACACAAAAAAATCGTGGAGAACCACTGGCAAAATTCATCGTTATGGATGAATACTCAGTTGAGGTTCATCGTAACAAGGTTTTAATTTGCCCAGTCAACATATTCCCACTGTATCGCAACTACCTACTTTCTGCCTTTCACCCTCTCTTTCAGTTCCTTCCCCACCTTAAAGACCGGCAACTTTTTCGGCTGCACTTTGATTTTCTCGCCTGACTTGGGATTTCTGCCCTCAAAGGCATCATACTCCTTAACGGTGAAACTGCCAAAGCCACGGATTTCAATTTTTCTTCCCTCGGCCAGAGTTTCAGTCATCTTTTTTAAAAGTATGTTGACAATGGTAGATGCCTCCCTGGACGGAATATCCAATTTGTGGGCCATCTGTGCGATTAAATCTGATTTAGTCATTGGTATTCCTTCTGTTAATTCCTTCGATGATATAACGTTTTTTATATATCAGTTAAATGCGCTGGCATCAAATGTTAACTTGCGACTATGCCCCATCATTCCAACAGTGTTTTCAAGGTGGAATCATTTTTTTCCTTGATTTTTTGAGCCTCAGGTACCAAAATATAGCTAATATTCCACTTGTTTTATACAAGTAATCCCTCTTTGTAGGGAAATAGCTGGGTTGCCCGGTACAGGACTTTACTCGTAGAAGCGAAGCTTTTTGTATCTTTTGAGGTTGCCCTTGGAACCACGTTACAGTCACATTTTACACCTGTAGAAAAATAGTTTCATCGCAGAGGCGAACTTCTTTTTTCGCAGGGAGATGTGACAATCATGATGGCAGGATTCTGTCTTGAATCTCTGCTCCTTGTATTTTTCCCTTACCTGATGTCCGGCGGTGTGACTTCACGTTAAACTTTATGCGTGCTGTCTCTTGCTATGCCCGGCATTTAAAATAATTTTCATCACCACAATTCTTGCAACCCCATACCCGGGAGTAAAACACATGCTCCCAAATGGGGGAATATTGTTGTTTTGCTCCCTACACTACAGGAGGAAACAACAATGTCACAAGAACTCTCGAAAATGGTTGAAGAGATCAACGCACAGATTCGGGCTTTTGGCCGTGAGGCCGTGCAGGAGATCAAAATGATGAAAGACACGGCAAGGCGATCGGTCAAGTTCGCTACGGCCACAAACCACAGTATGTTTTTGATGCAGTCAACAACGTGCTCATGCCTGAAAACTGGCGGTACGAGATTGTCAGCAAAGAAATCTTTGACAACCAGGTGGTTGCCGATGTGCAGCTTTTTATCCGCGTCAATGATGAGTGGTTCTGCAAAGGAGCGCAGACCGGGCAAATGCAGATCGTCAAAGGTAATGTCGGTGATGCCACGAAAGGGGCAATTACGGGCGCTATCCAGAAATGTCTGTCCCTACTCTCCATTGGAAGTGATGCCTACAAGGGTTTGCTGAAGAACGTCTATCTGCAAAACCAGCGTAGCTCCAAGGCCAATAAAAACCAGGCTACGGAAAAACCTGCTGACCAGAGCGGTAACTCTGCCGCAGATCTGCCCGAGATTGTCGGTGTCACCTTTGAAAACCGTCAAGGTGTCATCGTTGCCATCGGGGAGAAGCTGTTCGATAAAGGGCAACAGCTCAAGGCCGCAGGTTTTATCTGGAACAAGTCCGAAAAAGTCTGGATGAAAGCAGCGTGACATGCTGAATTCTGTGTCACGTGACAGTATGCACCACCTATCAATTCACCATTCTCATTCCTGAAACGAATCTCGACCAAATGCAAACGTAAACACCGGCCAGCCGATGACTCGCTCCCCAAAGTGATCATTCATCTCGAAGGTGGTCTGGTGCAGGCAGTGTATGCCTCCGTGGATATGGATGTCCGCATCTTCGATCTGGACATGCCGGATTTCGCAACCAGGCAGGAACTGGAAGAGGCGAAAACGCTTGCCACTGATTTCGAAAACCAGATTCAGGACCTCAAACAGGTTTATTGACAGATAAAACCGGCTGCCTACCGCGGCCGGCGCCAACCCATACCTTGGGGATGCAGCTTCTCCCCATGGTGGGGATGGATCTGTTTCCCTCTATTTAAGCAAAAGGAGAAAAACCATGTTGAACAAGACCATGCTGATCGGAAACTTAGGCGCGGATGTGGAAACCCGTGAGACTAAAAGCAAGGTGGCGGTTGCCAATTTCCGGGTCGCAACCACTGAACGGTGGAAGGATGCCCAGGGCAACCAGCAGGAAGCCACCGAATGGCATCGGGTCGTTGCCTTTGGCCGCCTGGCGGAAATCTGCGACGAATATTTGGTCAAGGGCTCCAAGGTATATATCGAAGGCCGGCTGCAGACCAGAAAATGGGAAGACGGTGACGGTATTACCCGCTTTACCACGGAGATACTCGCCCGCGAGATGAAAATGCTCGGCGGCGGCGACAAGGCGGAAAGCGTGCCGGTTCCTCCGGAAGACGGTAATGAACCGCCGCTCTCTGATGACGTGCCGTTCTGAAACCAGAATTACAACAAACACACTATTTGAAAGCCTGGATCCTGCACCGGCGGGGCCCGGGCTTTCTCGTCAAGGAGATAACTACAAAATTCTCAAAACCTCGTCTGGGGGCAATCGCCCTCAAGGGGTGGTCTTGCCTCCAGTCCTAACAAAGGAGCAAGACAATGGGATGGACATACACGTACCGGGGCAGCACCCCGGTAAAAGAATTTTTGACCGAGCGAATCAACTGTGAAAACGAGCATGCCAGGTGGCAGGTCCTGGATATCGCCATCGTCAGGATGCGAACGGCATATATGGCGGTTGAGATCATCCGGCGCGACAAGGAAACCGGCCAGTTGGATATGGCGACCCGCAAGGTTGTCGCCTTTGTCTTTCTGCTGGATTACCGGCCGAGCGACCCGGACTATGACATGGGATACAAGGATATGGACGAATCCATGGGGCCTTGCGAAAGCGAGTGCACCGAAATGATCCTCAATCTCCTTACCCCGACTGACAGTGAATATGCCATTGCCTGGCGACAGCGTTGCCGGGATAACATCGCCCGTAAAAAGGCGTTCCGACTCACCAGGGATGCGGTCATTGAAACCCGACCGATCTCCTTCCAGGACGGCCGGACGCGGACCCGTTTCAAGGTCATCAGCTGCAAGCCGCTCCGGTTGCTTTGCCTGGAGACCCATCTTATCTGCAGGGTGTCACGGAACATGTTGCATAACATGATCAAGGCACCGGCAACACCAACCGTCTAAACCACAACCCCGCCGGGGAAACCATTCCCCGGACAGGGGCGGTTTACCGGCTTTTTCAAAGGAGACCATTATGGAAAACGACTTTTTGGATGAAATCATCGAAGGGTTGCAGGAACGATCGCGTTACATTTTTTATGATTTTCACGAGTTCGGAGATGTCGATGAGGACGATAATCCTATCGACCCTGCCTCTGACAATTCCATTCCCGGGCGCTATCAATCGGCCATCGAGAAACTCTGCGTGGCCGCTGAAAAGGCGGAGGAAATCCTCCAGGCCCTCAAAGACAGGCCTGATCTTGCCGGGAAGTTGTTCAAGAAAAAGAATGCATCGCCGGACACGGAACAGAATCACGGCCTCGCTTGTGACGAGTTCGAGTGTACGCCTGGGCCCTGGACGGTGGAATCCCATCCGGATACGGAAGGGGCGTACATCATCAAAGAGGCCCGTTACGAACAACAGGTATGGGGTCCGGACGGGTATGACCTTTCGGATGAAGAGGGAGACCGGCGCAACCTGATTGTGGAACGGCGGGATTCAGCCAACATCCGCCTCATCCAGGCAGCACCGGGGCTTTTCCTCGCCCTGCTTTTTCTGCTGCAATACCCGGAAACGGGGAAAGCACATGCCATTGAAACACTCCGGACCATCTGCCCGGACCGGCTATTCATTATCAGCGATCAACAAGAAAGGAGAAAAGTATGAAACCGAGAATAGAACTGGCCGAGACGGTCCTGAAGGAGTACTGCCGGTTAAAAGGCGAGCCTCTGGACAGTTTTGAGACGGGCATAACCGATCTGATCACAGACCTCATGCACTTGGCTCACAAGGAAGATCTGGATGGAATCGTTATTTCCGGAATGGCCATGCTGCATTTTGAGGCGGGAAAGATGGGAATGCATAACTGAAAATATGTACGGATAACAATCAACCCGACAGGGGCAACACGCCCTTGCGGGCTTTGCCCCTCAATTCTAGGAGGCAAAGTATGGCAACACTCATAGCAAATGACGGCACAGTGACCGAGGTTTTCGCTCAAAATACCTGGTTTTCTCTGGACGAAATGTACTCTCTTCTGGAGTGCTCCCGCATAGAAGCAGTGTACCTGCAGGATGGCCGGATAATGTGGATCGACGAGGAAGGCAAGTTCAAACCTCACCAGGTCAACATTCAGGCAACCCTGCTGCTGCAGAAAGCTGGTGGCATACCAGGAGATTACGTTGCGGGCATCGCCTTGATCACCGAAAGAAATGAAGTGCAGTGATTAACGCATAAACCAAGAAAAAATCCCCACGGGGCAACACGCCCCTGAGGGGTGTCTTGCCCTTTTTTTATGGAGGCAAGACATGCTCTACATTCAAGACCAGAGCGGGGCCTATCTTCCCGCTCCAAAAGAAACCGTATTGTCCGAGGCCAGACGTCTCAGCAGTTATCAGCTCAGGCGCGGTGTTTTCATCAGGTCATCGGATGTCGCCAAAGAAGCAATTCAGCTCAAGCTGGGCACCCACGAGTGCGAGATGTTTGCCTGTCTGTTCCTGGACTGCAAGCATCGGGTACTGGCCTGGGTGGAGATGTTCCGCGGTTCGGTAAGCTGTGCCACGGTCCATCCCCGGGAAGTGGTCAAGGATGCCCTGCAGCTCAATGCCGCAGCGATTATCCTGGCCCACAACCACCCCTCAGGAGATTCCCAGCCAAGCGATCAGGATATTGAGCTGACCAATAAGCTCAAAAATATCCTGCAGGTCATTGATGTTCGCGTACTGGATCACCTGGTGGTCGGCGATGAGGTGACCGCTTTTTCCGACTTAGGACTTTTAAGCTGAATACTCCCCAAACCAGGGGGCAAGCCTGCCCCTGATGGGGAGGAGTGTCTTGCCCCCGTTGATTAATGACAAAATATTCAAGGAGGCAAGACCATGACAGCACCTATACCTTTAACCAACGATCAAATTACAACTCTCGCTCCGGCAGCAGGTTCTTTGCAACCCATTGACGGAGTATCAAGCCGGTATTCGTTTGTACCGACACTGACTGCGGTCGATCTGCTGCGTGATGCAGGCTGGTTTCCGGTTCACGCCGAACAAAGTGCTGTGCGCAAAATCGACCGTGACGGCTATCAGCGGCACCTGATCCGTTTTGCCAAGAACGGCCTGTCGTTTGATGGCGAACGGGTTGACCTGGTTCTGTACAACTCCCATGACCGGGGCTGTGCTTTTAAACTGATAGCCTCGGTGTGGCGGCAGATTTGCGGCAACGGCCTGATGGTTGCATCGGAATTTGCCAACTTCAGCCATAAGCATATCGGTTTCAGGCCTGATGATTTTATTCATTCGGCAGGTGAAATAGCATCCGCCGCCGGAACCATTGCCGACCAGGTTGATGCAATGAAAGTTATAGAGATGACTCCTGACGAACGAGGCATTTATGCCCGGGTTGTCCACAACCTGGTTTTCCCTGAACCGGAGAAGGCTCCTGTCCTTCCCGAACAGTTACTTTCCGAGCGCCGCTATGACGATAAAGGTCAGGATCTGTGGACGACCTTTAACGTGGTGCAGGAAAATATCATGCGAGGAGGACTCAAGGGCATGAAAAGAGATAACAACGGCAGGTTGCGCAAAGCCAGCACCCGGCCGGTCAAGGCAATCGACCGCAATATCCAGCTCAACCAGGCCCTCTGGTATCTGACCGAGAAGATGGCCGAGTTGAAAGGAATATAGACAGAGTCTTGCTGAGGATCCGCTTGAAATGTATTCATTCCATTAACGCCAGCCGTCTCCTGCCCGGGGACGGCTTTTTTATTGTCTGGCGGAGCTTTTTCCCCATCAGGATAGTTATTACATAGGCTATATTTTTAGCACAAATAAGAACTAAATTATATATTTATAATTTAGCTCTATTATGCACTACAAAATTACTTGCAAATGTCCTGTATGGCTATTATGAATATTTCAGATCAACACTAGGAGGCGCATTATGAAAATCGGAATCCTAAACCAGAAAGGCGGGGTTGGGAAAAGCACGATTGCGGTCAATCTTGCCTACGGTCTGGCTGTATCCGGCAAAAAGACACTCCTGGTCGATATCGATCCGCAGGCACACAGCAGTGTCATCTTCCATCCCGATATCGCAAAGGAGAAAACGGTCCGGGAAATTTTTCTGGATCGGTCCCTTGATATCAAGAGAGTTATTCACCCGGCCCGGGTCGATGGTGCGACAATGGACAACCTGTTCATCCTGCCGGCCAATATTCATCTGGCCACCGCTGCCGAGCAGATAAATGCCAGAACCCATCGGGAGAAACTGCTCCATCATCACCTGCGGAAGATCGACGACAGTTTTACGTACATCCTGATCGATTGTCCGCCGACCCTGGGGGTGTTGTCAGTGAACGCCATCTTTGCCGCGGACCTGATCCTGATCCCCACCACCTATGGCCGTTATTCCCTGGACGGCATAGCCGATCTCT
>Ga0209163_1002203_pt1 | contig 17038 bp, 13 predicted proteins | sample MTBAKSrepl2MetaG_FD_187457 | JGI IMG/M metagenome (GOLD analysis project Ga0209163, IMG submission 187457) | Enrichment culture microbial communities om Arthur Kill intertidal strait, New Jersey, USA, that are MTBE-degrading - MTBE-AKS2 (Arthur... | ecosystem: Environmental > Aquatic > Marine >...
AGGAAGAACTTCACCGTGTGCGTGCCATTTGCTACGACGCGCCGCTCGAAGTCGTTGATCTGCTCATAGCGCTTCGACCAGACTCTCTTCGGAAGCGCGGATGCTCTCTTCTCGTGCCTGCCGACAGAGTCGGGATCGAAGTCCTTGAGCCGCACGCGCTTTCCCGGCGTGACGCGAAATCTCTTGCCACAGTTCATTCGCTCACTCCCGAATCGACCAGGCCCACTTCACAGGTGGGACTCATTTCTCTGAATCTCCCGACCTGCGAGACCTTTGCTCCACGGCCCCTATCAACTGGTCGAACGGCTTGTTGAATTTCTCGACGCCTTCGTCCTCAAGGTGCCGCGTCACCGGGTCCAGAGTAATCCCGAGCTCCGGCAAGCGCTTCAATACACGTGCCGCTTCACTCACGTCTTTTTCGAGACGGGCTTCCGGAACACCGTGATCGCGGTAGGCATCCAGGGTATCCATCGGGGCCGTGTTGACTGTCTCCGGTCCGATGAGGGCCTCGATGTATTTCACGTCACTGTAGTTCGGGTTCTTGGTGCCCGTGCTGGCCCAGAGCAGACGCTGGGGACGAGCGCCCTGAGCCGCCAACTTCGTGAATCGGCCGCTGCCGAAGATCTCCTTGTAGACCTGATAGGCCATCTTCGCGCTGGCGATGGCAACTTGTCCGTGCGCCTTCTTCGCGAGGTCCGCTTCCTTGCCGCCTTGCGCCATGAGTGTTTCCAGCAGCGGATCCACCAACGCATCAATGCGGCTTACAAAAAAGCTGGCCACCGAGGCTACCTGTTTGACGGGCTTCTCTCGAGCCGTGCGTGCTTCGAGGCCGGCGAGGTAGGCTTCCGCCACTTGCCGATAGCGAGGCAATCCAAAGAGCAGCGTCACATTGACGCTGATTCCTTCGCTGATAAGTTGCCGGATGGCGGGCAGCCCCTCGGCTGTGGCGGGGACCTTGATGAAGACGTTGGGCCGGTTCAGCGCGGCCCACAGCCTGCGGGCTTCCTCCACCGTTCCGTTGGTGTCGTGTGCCAAGTGAGGATTGACCTCCAAGCTGACATATCCATCTCTGCCGTCCGTCTGGTCGTAGAGAGACCGGAACTCATCGGCGGCGCTCTGCACGTCGCGCTGGCTGATCGCTTCATAGATTTCCTTTGGGCTCTTCCCCTTCCTCGCCATGGCGCGAATGTCCTCGTCGTAATCGTGGCTGTCCACAATGGCCTTCTCGAAGATGGATGGATTCGAGGTCATGCCGCGAAGTCCATCCTCCTCGATCAGACGCCGGAGCCCGCCGGCGGCGATCAGATCTCGCCGGATGTAGTCCAGCCAAATGGACTGGCCGAGCGTTCCCAATATCGTCAACGGATTGTCTTTCATCAGGGCGCCTCCCTGCTTCCCAGTCCCGCCCACATCGTTGGGTTCAGCGGCCTCTACTTGCGGCGAGAATGCCACCGATTCTCCTTGACATGGACGATACTGACAAACGGGTTAGAGAGATTGATCCGGAACAGTCGCAGGAATCTGTTTCCTCAGCGGCAAGACGCCGGCCATTTCTCCGATGACATTGACGAGCTCAGAACCGGAAGAAATGACGATCTTGGCGTTTTGACTTAGAGAGTCCTCCAGGGCCTCGAGCTTGCGGAGAAGCCCAACGAAGCACGTGTTCGCGGCCTCGTTCACAAGTCGTATGGTCTCGGCCTCGCCCTCGACCGCATCGGCAAAGTCCGGGGCGGCCACCTTTTCATTCTCCGCCTTCACCACCTTGTTGGCCTTGAGAGAGGTCTCATATTTGAGCACACTGTCTTTGGGAATGCCAACCCTGTACAGGGCCGCGCCAACGGCACTGAGGCCGCCGACAAGGGCAGCCCCTTCGAGGGCGCCGACGATCCACGATACCATCGGACCGCCCACGACGATCGGGCCGATTCCCGCAACAAAGAAGAACGCCGACCCAAAGAGCAAGCCCCACAGTCCGCCCCCAAAGGCGCCCAGCTCACCCGAATACCTCATGCGGTCGCCCGTGTTGTAGTATCCCCCCACGCGCCCATCAGAGTGGTAGTCTTTGCCCTCCAGGGACAGCTTCTTGACATCAAAGCCAGCCCTCTGCAGTTCCTTGACGGCGTGCTCGGCCCCTGCGTGGTCATTGAAAATCGCTACAGTCGAATTCTGCTTTGGCATGATGGGAATCTCCGATTCATTGTGTTCACGTCCTTGAACTCAGATTGCATCGGGATCTTCCAACACGCGAAGACTCTGTTCATCCTGTGTTGTTCCCGCGCAGGTTCGGAGTATAGAAACGATACGCCATGGGCTGGTCCTTGTTCATGGGGTACAACCCGGCAAAGAGCCCTTGAAGGTACCGAGCGAAGGAGACCGCTGCCGCCGTGGTTCGGGCTTGGAGTCTGATCCGCAGATCGGCGGTGACATCTTGCTCGTCCAGCATCTCGATTCTATTCTGGAGCTGTACTACCATGAAAGTGCTTTCGGATTCTGGCTGCCACTTGATGATCCGCCGTCTTGTCCGCGGTTTCAACGGCCACAATACACTCACCGAGGCTGGCTTTCTTGCGCCGGTTCGTCAGTCCCTCGTGGGCCTCCCCGGGGCCGAACATGAAGACAGACTCCGCATCGCGAATAGACGCGATGACCGCATCGTGGTAGATTTTGAGATGTCCCGCAAGTCTTCTCTGACGGTGGTCATCGGGCGATACCTGTTGTGAGTCGTAGCGGCCTTTGAGAGGCGAATCGCCGGAGCGGCTGGGGTCTCTCTCAACGCTCGACGTGATGAATCGTGTCTCTTCGCCCGTGTCCGTGACCGCCACGACAATTGCCTTCCTGCGGTGAATCCACAAGCCTATCTTCGTCTTCATCGACGTTTCCCTTTGCCTCTTTCTTCTTCTGCCGGCGGTGTAACATCCCGTGCCGTGGGCACACCCGGCACACAGGTGACAGTGTGGGCCATTCGGAAGTGGTTGCGCAGGAGGACCTGCGCCAGAACGTTGGAAGTCTTCGACTCAGGGTCCGGCTGCACCGTCCGGACCTCTCGCAAGGGACGCCTGCACTGAAGGAGGACACTGGTGACATCGCCGTCGGCACAAATCCAAAGTCCCTCGATCATACGGGTGTCGGGATGATCGAGGTGATCGACAATAGGGACAAGGGCTTCGTCGACCTGCTTTCCCAGCAGGGTATCGAGGGCTCACCGGGGAGTCCGGCACACCCAATGGGCCCCGGGGCGAACCTGCCGGAGGAAATGTACAAGCGGCAACGCATTCGCGTACCGCAGAACTGAGGATCTATACATCCGATTACGCGCCACGAATCCACATCGAGACCATCCGCACGGGTCTGCTCCACCATGGAGACCCACTCCTGGCCGATATACCGTCCGAGAATAGAGCCCCATTCCACAGTCTTCGGGTCTTTTCCAGGAAGACCATACTGGTATTGACCACTTTTCCGGTACGCGGAGTGTGCCGCGCGGGTCCACCTCCGAAGTGAGAAAGCCGCCGGGCCAGACAATGGACCGGGTGGGGCCGTAGCAAGGTTGGCGACCGCCGGCCGGCGGCCGGGTACTGTCGTCCACGGGCAAAGAACGCGCACAACTCCCGTCGGAGGGAATGCTGGCGAGTCCGGAACCAGCTCAATACGGGGTTCTTGGGCAACGAACATCGCGATCCAGAAGGGCCGGGGGATAACGGTCGCCGGTTTCGTTGCAGTTCCGGCCATGGAAGAACATAGCCCTGCTGGTGTTGCCTCGACCCTGGGGCTCGACGATCCTGTCGCGGTCCTAATGAATTCTCTCGTGATGGTAGTACCGAAGGGACTCGGATAGGACGTACCATAGTCACTCTCCCGACGAGGGGATCAGGTGATCGCGACATTCCTCGTTGACGGATCTGACGAATCGCTCGGTGACGGCAGAGCGGCTTGTCATTCGCCCAGGATCTCGATGCCGCAGATCTGGGGGTTCTCGATGTTGGGCGTAAAGCCGATCACCAATTGGCCGCTCTCCACGGGCACCCCTTTGTACTCTTTGACCAGGGGCTTGAGGAACCCGACGGTCTTGAACAGGTCGAGGTCCTTCAGCATTGCCTGGCCTGGCACAAGGACGGAGAAGACTCTCATCTCTGGTCCCGTGATGCCTTCAAAGGTCTCGGCAAAATGCAGGCGCACGGTGTACTTGCCGTTGGGCACCGTGAACTTGTACGCGTCCATACTGTATCGCTCAGTCTCGTAGATCCGCGCGATCTCCGTGCCCGTGATCCCCACTTCCGGGCGGTCCAGGATCGAGCCATAGACGGCGCCCCAGGCCTTGCCTGCCTCCAAATCCTGATCGGCGGCCCAGACATTGCCGAACTTGTCCTTGAACGGGTCGACGGCCCCGCAATCGATCCGCAGCACGAATTTCCTGGCAGGCGCTGCGGCTGCCGCGCGCGTTTGAAAGATGTGCTGGGCGAAGAGATACAGGTTGTTGGCCCATTCGGTGGCGTCGTGGGCGTGGGAATCGACGTGCCAGATGTGCGGCACGTTCTTCTCTTTGAGGTAGTTGTGGACGCCCTGACTGATGCGGATCAGGCCGTCCTTATTGCCGCACGCGAGCCAGAGCAGCTTCAGCTTCTGCCGGGCGGCCGCCGGGTCGGGAACGAGCTCGGCGGGAGGTTTCGTGTTGGGGGCCGAGGAGAACCCGCCGACCCAGGCGAAGACGTCGAGGTGACCGAGGCCAAAGTTCAAGGATTGGCCGCCACCCATCGACAGTCCGGCCAGGGCTCTGTTCTCGCGATTCGTGTGTACGGAGTACTTGCTCTCGATGGCCGGAACCACGTCCTTGAACAAGTCGTTCTCGAAGTTGGCAAAGGCCGGAGCGGAGGCGAAGACATTCCCCTCGGCGCGATCATTAGCCTGGGCCCGGCCGTTGGGCATGACCACGATCATCGGTTGGATCTTGCCGTCGGCCAGCAGGTTGTCCATGATGTTCTCCGGGTGGCAAAGACGCTGCCACTCCGTCTCGTCCCCGCCGATGCCGTGCAGCAGGTAGAGCACGGGGTATTTGTGGTCGGTCGAATAGCCTGGTGGTGTGTAGACGAGCATCTTGCGGCGCGTTCCGACCGTCCTGGAGTCGTACTCGACCATCGTCAGTTCGCCATGAGGGATACTCTCCCGCCTGGTATTGAACCCGGCGGGCGGATCGTCGAAGGCGGGCTTGTCGTCCGGGCCCAGCTCGATCGGTCCGCCGAAGCCGCCTCGTCCGCCGCCTCTGCGAGCGCCCGGCGCGGCCGCCGGCGCCGCGGGCGCAGAAGGACCTTCCGCGAACAGCAGCGGGGCGAACTCGCGCAGGCTGCGCCGCCAGGACTGCCACTCGTGAGCGGTATTCGTAGAGACATAGAAGACGCTGTTGACGCCAGCTTGTTTCAACGCTTCCGCATTTGCCTTGGGGTCGCCGCCAAAGCCGCCGCGGCCGCCGCCTCTGCGGTTCTCGAGTTCACGGCTGCCGTAGCTGACGAACACCAGCTTGACCTTCTCCTTGAAACCGGGCGCGTTGTTGACATCGGCCGGGGAGATACTGCCGCCGCTGAGGAGGCCGATGTGGGAGAACTTGTCGAGGTTCTTCAGGGTGATCTGCCGGGTCTCCATTCCGCCCATGGACAGACCCGCCATCGCGCGATGGGGCTGATCGGCAAGCGTGCGGAAGTTGGCATCGATGTAGGGGATCAGCTCGTCAACAAGAACCGTCTGGAATGGCTCGATCTTGAAATCCCTGAGGCCGCCAATCCGGGTGTCGTTGGTCATGCCGTAGGTCATCACGATGATGAAAGGCTTCGTCTTGCCTTCGGCGAGCAGGTTGTCCATAATCAGGTTGGCATGGCCTTGATTGCCCCAGCCGGTTTCATCCTCGCCCCAGCCGTGCTGAAGGTACAGCACGGGATAGCGCATGTTTTGGTCCTTGTCGTAGTCGGGCGGCGTGTAGACAAAGGCGCGGCGCGCGGTGTTCGTGCTCTTGGAGGGGAAGAGAATCTGCCGCAGTTGGCCGTGCGGCACGTCCTTGAGGGCGTAGAAGTCCTCATCCTGGGCGGGGATTTCGATGCCGCTCTCCCAACGAGTCGACCCGTAGAAGTTCAGGGTGCCGGGATCGTTGAATGTCCCCCCATCGATCGTCAGACGGTAGTAGTGAAAGCCTTCGTCCAACGGTCCTGCCGTGGTGCCTGTCCAGGCGCCATCCTCGGTTTTCGTGAGGGGGGTGCCCCCGCGTCCGCCCAGACTGACGCTCACGCTTTGGGCTTGGGGCGCCTCGACGCGGAATCTCGCATAGCGTTGGGAGTTGACCTGCGGGTACTGCTTGCCGGGCTGATTGAGGGTCGAGGGTTTCCAGTCGTTCGCGTCCGCGGGTGCCGCCGGCGGCTGCGCCCAACACGTATGGCCCCAGAGAACGGAAACCGTCACCCATGCTACAAGACTTCGCCTCATGATCATCCTGCCTTTCATAGTAGACTGTCGGTGCCTAGCGGATACCGTTGGTATTACAACGCCTGAAAGCCTCAGGAGTGAACTCAAAAAAGGGACTCCGCGCCTGATTTTTTCACTTTGCCGCAATTTTCATCTCTCTTTCGGCCGTTCTTGCCGGTGGTAGGATAGAAGGAAAGTGGCCAAGACAACCTGGGTTGGCTATGGGGCAGGACGAACGCACTTTGGCAACGAATTCCGGCCGGTGCCGCAACTCCGGGGCATTGACGGGGTGTCGGCACCCAACGAGGCTCTGGGCGCGCGGACTATTCGTGGGTATTCTTCGGCGATTCGTACCTGCAGTAAGCATTGACTCTTTGGGAGGTTCATGTCGTGATCGGAACACAACCTGCACTCCTGACGTTGATTCTGGCCCTATCCGGCAGTGCGGCGCTGGCGCAGCCGCCGGCGGAGCCGCTGAGTCTGTGGTATCGCCAGCCGGCCCGGCAGTGGGTGGAAGCCCTGGCCGTGGGCAATGGTCGGCTCGGAGCGATGGTCTTTGGCGGGGTCGCACAAGAACGACTCCAGTTGAATGAGGACACACTCTGGGCCGGCGGACCCTACGACCCGGCCAATCCCGAGGCGCTGGAGGCCTGGCCCAAAGTGCGGGAGCTGATCTTTGCCGGCCGCTACCGCGACGCGCACAATCTGATCGGTCAGAAGATGATGGCAAAACCCTTGACCCAGATGCCCTACCAGTGCGTGGGGGATCTTCTGCTGACGTTCCCGGACGCCAACGGGGTGACGGACTATCGCCGGGACCTCAACCTCGATACCGCGGTGGCCACCGTCGCGTACGCAATTGACGGAGTGCGCTATACGCGAGAGGTCTTCTCCAGCCCGGTGGATCAGGTCATCGTGGTCCGCCTGACCGCGGACAAGCCCGGCAAGGTCGCGTTCACGGCCGGCATGAAGACGCCGCAGAAGGCGTCGGTGACGGTCGAGTCGTCCCATACTCTGGTGATGCAAGGCGTCAATGGGGGCCCTCGCGGCGGTGCCGGCGCATTGAAGTTCCAGGCCCGCGTGGCCATCGCAGCTTCCGGCGGTCGGGTCGTGCCGGGCGATGGGCAGATCACCGTCAGCGGCGCGGATTCGGCCTTGCTACTGGTCGCGGCGGCGACCAGCTACAAGAGCTTCAAAGACGTGACCGGCGATCCCGAAGCGTTGACGAAAGAGACCATCGCCAAGGCGAGCGGGAAGTCTTTTGAAGCGTTGCTCCAGGACCACGTGGCCGCTCACCAGACGCTGTTTCGTCGCGTCCGGCTGGATCTGGGCACGACTCCCGCCGCCCAGCGTCCGACGGACGAGCGAATTCGCGATCCCAACAAGGAAAACGACCCCCAACTGGCGGCCCTCTACTTCCAGTTCGGGCGGTATCTGCTGATCAGCAGCTCGCGGCCGGGCTGTCAGCCGGCGAATCTCCAGGGCATCTGGAACGACAGCATGAACCCGCCCTGGCAAAGCAAGTACACGATCAACATCAATACCGAGATGAACTACTGGCCCGCCGAGCCGACGAATCTCGGCGAGTGCGTCGAGCCGCTCGTGGCGATGGTGATGGATCTGACCGAGACCGGCGCCCGCACGGCCAAGACCATGTACAACGCCCGCGGCTGGGTCACTCATCACAATGCCGATTTGTGGCGCGCCTCGGCGCCGATCGACGGTCCCCAGTGGGGCATGTGGCCGACGGGCGGCGCGTGGCTGTGCCTGCACCTGTGGGACCATTATGACTACTGCCGCGACCAGGAGTACCTGGCCAGAATCTATCCCGCTTTGAAGGGAGCGGTGCAGTTCTTCTTGGACACACTGGTCGAAGAGCCCAAACACAAGTGGCTGGTGACGTGCCCGTCGCTGTCGCCGGAGAACGGGCATCCGTTCGGCACGAGCATCTGCGCCGGCCCCACGATGGACATGCAGATCCTGCGCGACCTGTTCACCAACTGCATCCGTGCGGCGGAGACTCTCGGCGTCGATGAGGACTTCCGAGAGCGAGTGGCCGCCACACGCGCCCGTCTGGCCCCGAACCAGATCGGCAGCGCCGGCCAGCTCCAGGAGTGGCTGGAAGATTGGGACATGAAAGCTCCGGAGATGCGTCACCGCCACGTCTCGCATCTGTACGGGCTGTATCCCAGCGACCAGATTCACGTGCGGACCACGCCGGACCTGGCGGCTGCGGTACGCAAGAGCCTGGAGATTCGCGGCGACGAAGCCACCGGCTGGGGCATCGGCTGGCGCCTGAACCTTTGGGCACGCCTCCACGACGCCGAGCACGCCTATCAGATCCTCACCATGCTCCTGCGGCCCGAGCGCACCTATCCGAACATGTTCGACGCGCATCCCCCGTTCCAGATCGACGGCAACTTCGGCGGCACCTCCGGCATCGGCGAGATGCTCCTGCAAAGCTGTGCCGGCGAGATCGAACTGCTGCCCGCCTTGCCGAAAGCCTGGCCCCGCGGTTCCGTCACGGGCTTGCGCGCCCGCGGCGGCTTCGAGCTGGACCTTCAGTGGCAGGACGGCAAGCTCGTGAATGTGACCGTGCGTTCGCTCGCGGGCGGGTCGTGCCGACTGCGCTACGGCGCTGTTACGCGAGACCTGAGCCTGCCGAAAGGCCAGAGTGCTCGCTGGGACGGGGTTGAATAACGCGGAAAGAAGGAAGCCACCTGAGGGACATGCTATGCAACGTCTTCACCATCTCCTGGGACTTGTGAGTCTGGTCGCGCTGGCCGGCGGCATCACGACCGCCGCGACGCCGCCTTCTTCCGCGATCTCCACCGAGGCGGCAAGACATTGGACCGCCGACAACGGCAACGGTACTTACTCCAACCCCTTGTTTTACGAGGAGTTCGAAGACCCCGACATCATCCGCGTCGGCGGTACGTACTACCTTGCCGGTACGACGATGCACATGAACCCCGCCGTGCAGTTGATGCAGTCCAAGGACCTAGTGAACTGGGAGCTCGCCGGCTATTGCACCGACCGGCTCGATTTGGGTCCGGCCTTTCGCCTGGAGGACGGCAGAGGCATCTATGGCCAGGGCATCTGGGCGCCTTGCATCCGCTATCACAACGGCACGTTCTACGTCTTCTCCAACGTCAATGGCGCCGGCCTCCAGGTCTTCCGCTCCCGGTCGATCCATGGCCCCTGGGAACGGAACCAATTGCCCGGACGGCACGACCTGTCGGTCCTCTTCGACGACGACGGCAAGGTCTACCTCATCTCCGGCGCCCGCAGCCCCTATCCGATCGAAGAGCTCACGCCGGACCTTAAGTCCTTCGTCCCCGGCGTCCGCCACCAACTGAATGCCAGGATGGGCGAAGGCCACCACCTCTACAAGATCAACGGCAAGTACTACGACGTCTCGGCCATCCCCGGCGCGACGACCGACCAGATGGTCGCCCGCGCCGACTCCATCGATGGTCCCTGGACGGTCGAACGCATGGTCCAGGGCGAATCGCTCGGCGTGACCAGCGCGGCGCCCGCTCGAGCCACCGCCGGCGATCGCGGCTTGACCCTCCACCAGGGCGGCATGGTCGATACCCCCTCGGGCCAATGGTGGAGCATCATCATGTCCGACCACGGTAGCGCGGGACGCATGGTCGCCCTCGTTCCCATCACTTGGGAGAACGAGTTTCCGATCATCGGCCTGCCCGGCAACCTGCGCAAGGCCCCCAACACCTGGATCAAGCCCGATACCGGCTACACCCAGAATCCCCAGCCGGCGTTCATCCATGACGACAACTTCGACGGGGGCAAGCTCAATCCCCATTGGCAGTGGAACCATGTTCCCGATGACACCAAGTGGTCCATGATCGAAAAGCCCGGCGTGCTTCGTCTCCATTCGCTGCCGGCCAACGACTTCTACAGCGCCCGCAACAGCATCTGCCAGCGGCCGCCTGCACCCGAATCCATCATGACCGTCGAGCTGGACACGTCGGGCATGGTCGCGGGAGACACGGCGGGTCTGGCGCTCCTGAGTTCACCCTATGCCTGGATCGGCGTGGTGAAATCCGGCGAGGACATGACGCTGCAGATGTACAGCAGCCCCAGCATGGGCCGTGGACGTCGAGGCGGCGCTACGGCTGCACCGCCCGATCCTCCGACGATAGGGCCGGCCCGTCCTCCCCAGCGTCTCTGGCTGCGCGTCCACTGCAACTTCGACGCCGATCAGGCCGTCTTCAGTTGGAGCGCCGACGGCAAGGAGTTCACCGCGCTGGGCAATCCCTTCACCATGACCTTCCAGTTGACGACCTTCCAGGGCGTTCGCCCGTCCCTGTTCCATTACAACACGTCGGGGCAACCCGGGGGATATGTCGACTTCGATAACTACACCGTGGACGAGCCGCGGGCGCGAGGCGTCGAACGTGAGATTCCCATGGGCAAGACGATCGTCCTGGCCAGCGGCGCCGACGGCAGCCTCCTGGCCGCCGATACGCAGAACAATGTGTTGGTCAATGTGGGGGCCGATCCGAACAAGCCGGCCCCTCGGAAGGCGAGGTTCCAGGTCATTGATGTGGGCCTGGGTCGCGTGGCGCTCAAGGCCACCGACGGCAAGGTCCTCTCTGTCGCAGGCGCCGAGAGGGTGGTTCTCAAGGACCTGGCCGGCACTAGGCCGGGCAATGCCGAATTGTTCCAGTGGGTCAACCTGATGCGCGGCGATACGATGCTCATGTCCCTGACGAGCCATCGGTACCTGGCCACCATACCGAACAAGCCCGGTCTGGTCACAGTCACTGCCGCCGGCCCGCAGCCGGCCCGCAAGGGCGGCGCCTGTTTCAAATGGAAGGTCGTCGAATGAAGCCGGAACAGACTACCCGACAACTCGTTCAGATGGCCTTTGCTCTCTTGCTTGCCGGCGCCTCTTCCGCGGTGTGCTGGCCGAAGCTGCCATGCAGGTGGCGGGTCGCCCATGGCGGCGGGTCAGCGCCAGGCTGACGCCGGCCCATTCGTTGACCGTATTCCGCGTCCGTCCCGCTCCTACGGCCGAACCAGCTTCTCAAACCCAGTCTGCTGCGCCTGCGCCAGCCCGTGCGGATGCTCCCAAGCTGCCCTTTGCCACGGCGAACTGATTCGTGACGGCCATGACGAAACGATGACCCTCGATCCCAACGACCTTCAACTGCTTTACCAGGGTTGTGATCCGGCCAGTGGCGGTCGGTACGAGCTGTTGCCCTATCAGCTCGGTTTCCTGACATTGGATCGTTCCAGGTAGTAGAGGCACGAGGGACAGGCCCGCTCCGTCTCGATCTTTTGAACAAGAGTCGTGCTGAAAGGAGCAAGCCGGGAGTATGAACTTGATGGTGGGTCGGGATCCCCATGCCGGCAGCCACAGTATCTACCACCGACGGGCAGCAGCTTTTCCCGTCGCGTTTCCCCTCCGTGGCAATGCGCTGCGTGTCATAGGGCCGGGCGATGTGACCCTCGTGAGGGACGAGCCATCCGGCTGGCACGAGACACCCTCTGGCGGGAGTCTGAAAGGCAGGCGACGAATCACGCCGTCGGGCGTCTGCGGCGCAGCAGACCACCGGAGAAGCCCAGACCGAGAACGCCAAGCACGGCCGCACCAGGAAGCGGCACGGGACTCGTCTCCACGTAGGTCTTGAACGCGAAGTCGTACTCCCTATCAGTGAACAACGGACCCCAGATGCCGGCGGTAGCAAGATACTTGAGCGCTTGTCCGTCAACATAGAGGCTGTCCTGCTTAGGCGCGAAGCGCCCGCTCGTGGTAGGCGTCAGCACGATGGCGTACATGGTTCCTGCCGAGATAGTGATGCCTTGTGACAGGAAATCAACACTCGTCCAATCCGTAGCGTCTTTTGGTATGGAGCCAGTCCCGAGCGGGGGGAACTCCGGGTAACCGCCCGAGACATCTGTGATTGACACGTTTACGATATCCGGCAGTGGGTATGCTACGTACACTTCTATGTGGTCCAACGAGCCGGATAGGCCCGCGGTGAACGTCTGGGCGTACTTGTCCGGGCTACTTACCGTCCAACTGTTCCCCATGCCTTCAGTTTGCTGCTGGTCAAGAACAACCAGACCCGCGGATGCCGGCGAGATCGCCAGCAGGAGAACCACCGCGACAGAGCCAATCAAAGACCTTCCCATGCCGTCCTCCTCCACAAACCCTTGATGTCTCCCAACGAACAGCCTACGGTACCCTCGGGGCAGACTTGACCGTACGAAAGAACCAAATAGTGCCGCGTGCCCAGTATTCCTGCTGCATATTACCCATATCTACCCCTTGGAGTCAATGGGAAAATAGGTGATTTGGGTGATTTGTTGCCCGCTGCAGTCTCTCTTCTATCCGGATAGCCGAAGGAATTCAGCGTGCCGTCACTTCAGTCTGACCGTGATTTGCCTGTGCGGAACATGTGGGTTCACACGCCGGATGCGCGACTTGGGAGTGTCGGAATGCTGGGCGAAGAGCCTTCCCATTACTCCGCATTCCACCATTCTGTTGCCCTTCCGAGGCGTCCTATGGGAACAGCTTGGTCGTCAGGGCGGCGATTCTCTGGCCCCGGCGTACGCATTGCTGCTTGACGCGATCGTCGGGCTTGCCGACCGAGAGGGGGCCGTAGTGGGCGCCTTGGGGATCGCCCTGAATGACCATGCCGGCAATGAGCATCGCCTGGAGGATGCCGACGATGGTCGTCTCGCTGCCGCCACCGAGATTGGCCGAACTGGAGAACGCGCCGCCCACCTTGCCGTTCAATTGGCCGTGGCGGCCGACCAGATCGTCGATGAGTTGCTTCACCGGGCCTGCCATCTGCCCGTAATAGCAGGGCGAACCGATCACAATGGCGTCGTAGGAGGGGAGGTCGTCCGGATGCACTTTCTCGACGGGTCTGCAATCCGTGCTCAGACCGGCGCCGTTCATCGCCTCTGCGACCGCCTCCGCCATTTCCTTCGTGTTTCCGCTTCGGGAATAGTACACCACGATGCCCTTGGCCATGTTTGCCCCTTCTTGATCGTCGGATTCTTCAGACCGTAGCTAATCTGTGTGGTATATCCTCAACCTCTGAGAATGCAACCAGAATCTTGGTTTGAACGGGTGGGTACTGTAGTCTTGCCAAGCCGGCGCTTGAGTGTCGAGGATGCGGTTCGGGCTTCTGCCTTCGGGTAGCTCGAAATGGCGCAAGCGCGGAACTCCGAATGGGATATTCCCCTCTGACGGTCTTCACCGGTGCAGGTAGCCGAGTTGTTTGGGCAGGGGGATGTTGTTCCCGAAGCTGTCCTCGCCGTAGCCGCTTTCGGCCAGGACCCTGATGTCGGCCAGGACGCGTTTGTCGCCGACGAACTGGGCCATCATATCGACACTGATGTCGATCTTGCCCATCGCCAGGAGTCGGCCGGTCTCGCTGATGACCCTTTCGAGCAGCGTTCCCTCGCTGCCACAGATCTTCTCGGGCAGCTCCAGCGGCTGCTCGTACATGACCAGCTTGCTCCTCTCGGCCAGAGCCAGCACGACGGTACGCACGACGGCAATGGCGTCCTCGGATTCCCCGTGGTCGGGGACCAGCCCCAGGCGGACGATCTCCCGGGCCAGCCAGCGCCGTTTCTGGGCATTGATCTTCTCGTTGGCGCGGAACAGGTCGAGCGAGAAGCTGGCGTCGTAGACTTCGTCGCCGAGGAGCATCTGGACCTTGCTGCCGTAGTGGAGAACCAGCTTGGAGATCAGGGTGGAGGGACGCACGTGGAAGCCGCGGTACTTGGGGATCGGGACGTCGATCCGGCCGACCTCCGCGTAGCGTTTGAGCATTTCCTGGCACAAGCTCACGGCGCGTCCGATGTAGAGGTCGAGGAACGTGATGGAATAGTTCATCAGGACCGAGAGCAAGGCCTCCGGCTCGACCACGCGCCCGGTCAGCGGGGCGGTCGTGCAGTGCTGCTTGTTCATGTGGCGCTCGTAGTAGTGGGCGAACAGCGTGGCGGTCCGAAGCAGATGGAAGACGACGCTGGCATGTCCCCGCAGGACGGGCAGGTCCGTGTCCTGGTGCTCCGCCTTGGTCCCGGAGACGTAGGTATCGTATTGGGACTGGAGATTGTGGAACTGGAATTCGAGACTCCGGAGTCGTTCTTCGCTGAGCGCCGCGGAGACCCGCACGGCGTACTCCTGCGGACGGGCCCGGCTGGCCGCGCGGATATCCTCGCTTTCGGAAGCGAGATTCAGGAACGCGGTGGCCAGCAGCGCCACCGTCTCGGCGACGGTGTCCACCTGGCGGGCACCGCAATTGTGGGCCAGGCGCCCGGGCAACTGGCATTCCTCATAGAGGTCGGCGATCTCTCGCTTCTGCGGGATGCTCAGTTCCTGCTCACGGGCCTGGGCCAGCATTTCCCTGGACGTCTGGGCCAGGACGCTGCCCGCGAACGCCAAGGCCTCGTCGGTAGCGGCCACGAAATCGCGTTCCACCGGCATGAGCCGGTAGGTGGGCACGCGATGCAGGATGTGCAGCAACTCGTAGCTGACGTCGGAGAACAGCTTGATCGTGGCCGTCATGGAGCGGACGTTGTACCACCGGCAGTTCTTCCCGGCATCGTACGTGTCGAGGAACTCCTCGAACTGCATCGCCTGCGACAGGAACTCCCCCAGCAGGGGGCGGGTCAGGACCCCGCTGGGGTTGTCGCACCCGGCGAGGTAGTCCGCCAACGCCAGCAACACGTGGGCGCGTTTGCCCACCAGTTCGCGGAAATCCTCCTCGTTGACAAGGTTTCCATTCATGATCACGTGCCCCTGTTGCTCAATCATTGCCATCGGATTCGCCTTGAGTGGTGTCACTTGCGTGGAGCGTCTTTCTCGAGAGGCATCACCTCTGTCGTGAATCCCCTGGGGGTGTCGATCCGGAACATCTTGGGCTCGATGCCCTTGTTGACCTGGGGATCGATGAGACGGATCTCGTGGATATCCTCTTCGGTAGTGATGGCCCGGATCTTGGCCGGCAGGCCGATCTTCCGGTCGATCCAGAAGTCGATCTCGGTGTAATCGTCCTTGTAAGCGGAATCGGGCCGGACGGTCAGATGGAGGTGTTGCAGGGCCGCCGACTCCGGCTCGGCGACAAGGGCCACGTCGAATTGCCGACGCAGGTCCTCGGTCTTCGAAAAACCCAGCACAGGCATGTGCTTGCCGGCCAGCGAGAAGGCGTCCACCGGCGCGTTGGGCTCCGCCATCTGACGTCGTTCGACGCGCTGGGTTTGATGGTTCACGATGACCAGCCAGACCCCGTCGAAGAGGAATTGCTCCACGTATTTCTGCCTGGGCTCGTCGTCCTGTTGCAGGGTCAGGAAATCCATCCGCAGACTCGACTGGTTGCCTGATTTCGTGTAGTAGAGGACGCCCTCGCGGCGTGCCCTCGATTCGAGCAACGGTTGCGTCGTCGTATAATCTACGCGGGCCTGGTAGGATTTCAGATCCGACGCCTTGCTCTGGAGGTTCCGGATAGCCGATTCGACCTCATTGGGCTCGGCTGCTTGCTGACTCTGGACGGCGGGTGTGTCCGAGCCACTGACTTGGGTGCATGTTGCTCCTGCCCCTGCGAGGCTCGCCATGAATCCCGCTATGATGATCCTGTGCATTGTCGCTCCTGCCCTATAAAAGGGATTCTCCCATGTCGTCATGATTGTCGATGATCGGGAGCAGTTCACTGAGAGTCTGGACGGTGAAGTCGGCCTGGCGAGAGAATTCCGCGGCCCGGTCGTGATTGGCGATCAGGACTGCGATGGCTCCTGCGGTTCGGGCGCAGACCAGATCGAACAGGTAATCGCCGACGACCATGGTGTGGGCGGGCGGGACGGCAAACCGGCGACACAGGTGCAACACGCCGAAGGCATCGGGTTTCACCGGGCCGTCTTCCCGACCGACGACGGCATCGAAACGCAGCTTGTGCTTGTCTGCGACCGCCAGGGCGTTGCGCTTCCGGTTACGGGTCAGAATGCCGATCGGGATGCCGCGCTCCCGTAGTGCGTCGAGTGTTTCTCGTGCCCCTGGGTTCAGTGCCGAGGCTGTTACGGCCTTCTCCTCGTGGCGGTGGAGGATTGCCTCGGCGCGCTGACGTTGCTGCGGTGTCATGCTCTGCATGGCCTCCAGGATAGGGCCGCTATTCCGGCCGAGCCCGATTTCTTCCCGGATCGCATCGAAATCGAAATACGGCGCGGTAATGGTCCCATCCAAGTCGAAGATCACTGCTCTTATCGGCATACCCAATCGATCTCTTCCACACCACTCACAAAAAAGAGGCAAAACGACCTCGATACGCTCCCTTTGCTTACTACTACGTTGGTCGAACGACGGAGTTTTGTCAAGCCCCGTGCGAGGCAGGGGGTATTACAGGTCCGCCCGGGCGAATTCACCGGGCCTGTTTTCGCAACAGGCTCAGCAGATAGCGAGTGGCCTGGCTCAGCATGCGTCCTTTGCGGACCAGGATGCCAGTGGGGCGGACGAACCGTTCGTTCGAGAAGGGCAGGGCCTTCAACGTGCCGCCGGCGAGTTCCTGCACGATCGTGGCCTCCGGCAGGATGCTCACCCCGGCATTGATCTCCA
>Ga0209163_1002210_pt1 | contig 16986 bp, 15 predicted proteins | sample MTBAKSrepl2MetaG_FD_187457 | JGI IMG/M metagenome (GOLD analysis project Ga0209163, IMG submission 187457) | Enrichment culture microbial communities om Arthur Kill intertidal strait, New Jersey, USA, that are MTBE-degrading - MTBE-AKS2 (Arthur... | ecosystem: Environmental > Aquatic > Marine >...
CCTTCTCCCAGTGGGAGAAGGGGATTTCCGGCTTCGCCGGGAGTTGGATTCGCGTAGGTTGGGGTGAGCTGGCGAACCCCAACGTAATCGGTTGGAATTGTTGGGGTTCTCAAATTCACCCCAACCTACACCCTTGAAGGACCCCTCACACGGCCATGCCGGATGACAGAGGACAGCACCCGGTTGCGCCGGGAGTTTGCAGTCGGCAGTCAACAGTGGAGAATACAAACCAGCCGAAGGCTGAAAGCTTCAAATTCAGGTTCATCCGGTTTGAGCGTACTTAATTGAAAAAGTGGACATACTGTGCCTTTCTAAAGAAGAGACCAATCAACTTTGGAAAGGAGATCCAGCATGTCCACGAGCATATTGTATCATGGTTTTGGCGTTCGCGGCTATCGCTATAAACGTACATATTTCGTCGAAGGCAACATGGTTTTTTTCCTTGAGAAAAATCCATCTTCGCTTCGTTGCCCCTGCTGCAAAGGCTGGCATGTTATCAGGCGCGGCGGAGTGCCTCGCTGGTTTCATACGTTACCAATCGGCAGAAAACAGGTGTACATCGCCCTTCATATTCCCCGCGTTGAATGCCTGTCTTGCGGCATTGTCCGGCAAATTGACATCGGGTTCGCCGATCCGCGCCGCACATATACCAAGGCATTTGAACGATATGTTTTGGAGCTTTCGCGCCACATGACCATTCAAGACGTTGCCAGACACCTCGGAATCAGCTGGGATATGGTCAAGGATATACAGAAGCGATATCTCTCGAAGCAGTATTCCCAGCCCAGGCTCAAAAACCTCAAGCTTATCGCCATTGACGAGATTTCCATTGGCCGCGGGCATCGGTATCTTACCGTCGTCCTCGATCTCTCTTCCGGTGCCGTGGTTTTTGTCGGGGACGGTAAGGGAGCGGACGCCCTGTTTCCTTTCTGGAAAAGGTTGAAAAGCTCCAGAGCCAAAATAGATGCTGTGGCCATGGATATGTCCCCATCGTATATCTCGGCGGTCTCGGCCAACCTGCCGAAAGCAACTATCGTCTTTGATCATTTTCATATCGTCAAAATGTTCAACGACAAGCTTTCCGAACTGCGCCGGGATCTGCAGCGCGAAGCCGAAGATGCCGACAAGAGTGTTCTCAAGGGAACCCGTTGGCTCCTGCTGAAAAATCCGAAAAACCTGCGCCCGGACCGCAATGAACCACAGCGTCTCGAAGCAGCCCTGCAACTCAACAAACCATTAGCCACTGCCTATTACCTGAAGGAAGACCTCCGTCAGCTGTGGTCACAGGAGGACAAAGAGAGTGCTGCTGGCTTTTTCGACGATTGGATCGCCCAGGCCAGAAGTGCCGGCGTCAAGATGCTTGATGATTTTGCCGACACCTTGGAAAATCACCGAATCGGTATCCTTGCCTACTATGATTATCCGATTTCAACCGGTCCCTTGGAAGGAACCAACAATAAAATCAAAACATTGCAAAAACAGGCATATGGTTTTCGTGATATGGAGTTCTTCAAGCTGAAAATCTATGCTCTGCATGAAACAAAGTACGCTTTAGTCGGATGAACCCAAATTCAAAACCTTGCACCTTGAACCTCGAACCTTGTACCGTCAAGGCGAAGCCGCGCCTTTACTTCAGAACAAAATTATGCTTACATGAATTCTGGGAGCCAAACTCCCAAAATTTGAGGTAACAATATCATGCAGTACAAACACAGATTAATAGAAAAAAAACTGCGGGAGCTGTTCCTTTACTATCCTGTTGTCGCGGTATTAGGCGCCAGACAGGTGGGCAAATCCACCCTGGTCGAACACGTCTTTCAGGACAAACTCCGAACCGTTGTTTTTGACCCGGTGGTCGATATCGGCAATGCCAGGCAGGATCCGGACTTCTTCCTGCAGAACACGGAACCCCCGGTATTTCTCGATGAAATCCAATATGCCCCGGAACTCCTGGGGTCCATCAAGCGCCGCGTTGACGCCGTAGGAAAAAACAGTCTTTTTGTCCTCAGCGGCTCGCAAAATTTATCCGTTCTCCGTGATATTTCCGAATCGTTGGCAGGCCGTGTTGCCCTGCTGCACCTCTGGCCAATGTGCCGCCGGGAAATACTTGAGGATCAAGAACCGGGCTTCCTGGAACAATGGCTCACCGGCGATGAAATTATCCCGCCCACGGAGGGCACAAGGAAAATTGAGCCGGTATATCCGCAAATCTGGCGGGGCGGCTACCCTAAGATCATGTCGCTCCCTGATCACCTGACTCCGGGATACTGGCAATCGTACATGCAGACGTATATCGAAAGGGATGTTCGCACTGTCGCCAATATCGGGTCATTGCAAAGCTTCGGGAGGTTTATCGGATTGCTTGCCGCCCTTACCTCCCAGGAAGTCAATTACAACCAGATAGGAAGAGAACTGGGGATAGACCGAAAAACCGCCCAGGCCTGGACGGAAATAGCCGAGGCCACCTATCAATGGATCAGCATCCCGGCATTTTCCAGAAATCCGGTGAAAAAAATCGCCGGCAAGAGAAAAGGTCTTTTTACGGATACCGGTTTTGCGTGTTTTCTGCAGAAAATTTCCGAACCGGAAGTTATCGGCAGCCACCCCATGCAAGGTCAACTATTTGAAACATTTGTCTGCCTGGAGATAATCAAAAGCCTGCAGCATCTCCCAATGGCGCCCAATGTCTATCATTTTCGCTCCTATTCCGGAGCAGAGGTGGATCTCATTCTGGAACTGAACGGCACGCTCTTTCCCATCGAGGTCAAGGCGAAATCCAACCCCGACCGAAAGGATATTTTAGGGTTTGCCGCCCTGCGGGACTGTTTTCCCCGCGAGAGAATCCACAACGGCCTGCTCGTCTGTTCGATTGAAGAGCCCCGCAAACTTTCCGATACCGTTCTTGCTGTCCCCTGGTCTGTCCTGTAGCTTCAGTAGCCATCATTCACAACGATGAATATTCAACCACCACCCTTCTCCCACTGGAGAGGGAAATAAACACCTAACAGGCTAACAGTCTACAGCCTAAACAGCTCAGGGCGGGTGCCCGAAGGGCGGATGAGGGGAAAACCCGGCTGCGCCGGGAGTTGGCAGTTTGCAGTCGGCAGCATATCAGAAATCAGAAACCAGAGGACAGAAACCAGAAGGAGTTTGCAGCTTCGCTGATGGGTTGTAGAACCCCTCAACCGGTCGCTGGCCACCCTCTCCCCCTGGAGAGGGAAATAAACACCTAAAAGGCTAACAGCCTACAGTCTAAAAAGCTAAATGACTACAGGCTAACAGTCTACAGCCTAAACAGCTCAGGGCGAGTGCCCAAAGGGCGAACGAGGGGCTTGCCAACCTGCCGCCAATAAAAAACACCCAACATTGATTTTACCGTGCCGGTGTTGTACGCTTAATAGGCTATTGCATTAATTCACGATTCGGCTGAAGCGTACTGAAAACATATCGAAAATTACCCATGTGATCCGCCAATCTGTCCATAAATCAATCACCCCGGAGACCCAGTGGCATTACCGAATAACCTGAACTCCTCACTTGCGGTCCTCATTGACGCGGATAATGCTAATCCTGCCATTGTGGAAGGGCTCCTTGCAGAGGTTGCCAAACTGGGGACAGCCAGTGTCAAGCGCATATACGGCGATTGGACCACACCAAATCTCGGTCAATGGAAAACCGTTCTCCTGGAACACTCGATACAGCCCATCCAGCAATTCCGATATACCACCGGCAAGAACGCAACAGACAGTGCCATGATCATAGATGCCATGGACCTGCTGTATACCGGGCACTTTTCAGGTTTCTGCCTGGTGTCAAGCGACAGCGATTTCACCCGCCTTGCCTCCCGCATCCGCGAATCAGGAAAGTGCGTCTACGGATTTGGCGAGAAGAAGACGCCCAGGCCTTTTGTCTCTGCCTGCGACCGCTTCATTTACACAGAAGTTTTCGCGAAAAAATCAGAGGATCAGAAGGAACCATCCTTAACCCCCCGGAACACAAAAGAGTTGCGAGGCGACGCATCCCTGATGAACCTTCTTCGCTCCGCTATAGAGGCCTGCTCCGACGAATCGGGATGGGCACAACTGGGAACTGTCGGAAATTTCATCAGCAAGACTGCCAACGACTTTGACCCAAGAAACTACGGCTTTATAAAGCTCAGCGAATTAATCACGGCCATTGGACTATTTGAGCTCGAACGCCGTGATAAAGGCGTGTTCGTTCGGGACAATCGAAAAAAAATTGCAGCGTGATCCAATTCACTCAAACAACACAAAAGAAGAACGCCATGTCCTTATTTAATCAAGGATATCATGGGACAACTCGCAACTTCTTATTCTCATCTCCTGACAGACTTCAGTCTCAACAGCTAAAGCCTAACCCGACAAACCACCATTCATACCTTGCAATATCCTGTAAATTCTGAGAAACTTCCGTAACCATCTTTACCATCTCTACGGGCATGACCGTCATGAGCGAAAACAGCAAAAAACCTCCGGTTACCATCCTACTGCCGGCCTACAACGAGGAACAGAGCATTGCTGCCACCATCAAAAGCATCCAGCAACTCCACCCTGATTTCGAAATACTGGTAATCGACGACGGCTCCACGGACAACACCATGAAGGAAGCGATGGATGCAGGCGCAACCGTCTGGCCACACCCCTACAATATCGGTAACGGCGCTGCGATCAAAACGGGCCTCAGAATGGCTTCAGGTGACTGGATAGTTATGATGGATGCGGACGGACAGCATCAACCGGAAGATATCGCCCGATTGCTGGAATACAAGGACAAATTCGATATGGTCGTCGGCGCACGGACCAAGGCATCGGACACCAAGGTGCACAGGGATATTGCCAACACCATATACAACTGGTTTGCTTCCTATGTAACGAAATTCAAGATCCAGGACCTTACTTCGGGCTTTCGGCTAGTCCGGCAAAGCACTGTGCAAAAATTCGTTGATCTCCTGCCAAACACTTTTTCCTATCCATCAACAATCACCATGGCGTATCTGCGTACTGGCAGAAGCATCAAGTATGTTCCCATTCAGACAAAAGCCAGGAAAGGCAGGAGCAAAATTAAACTGCTGCAGGACGGCACCCGCTTTATCCTCATCATAATAAAAGTCGCCACCCTGTTTTCCCCTTTGCGTGTTTTTCTGCCTATCAGCGCCTTTTTATTTCTTACCGCGCTCGGTTATTATTTGTTCACCTTCATTACCCAAGGGCGGTTTACCAACATGTCCGCTCTCCTCTTCACCAGCTCAATCATGATTTTCATGATGGGGCTCATTTCAGAACAGATTTCCCAATTGTATTATGATAGGGCAAAGTAAACTATTAGCTGCCCAGACAGATAAACCTGTATCAGTATGCTATATTCTTTCGTATTATTCTCCAAATTATGTCAGGACATCAACGTTGTTGGGAGCTCTGTCGGGCTGTAAAAAAATCGAACTATTTCAAGCAATAAATACAGCCACCGGCATAACCCGATATATAGAAACAATATTCAAATTAATAAAAATAAAAATCATCCATAACCCAGACTGGTATATTCTGGGATTTCGCGGTTATGAACTCTATCCGATCATCCGCTTGATCACATTCAGGAAGAAATTAATTTTCGACCACATGATGTCTCCCTATGACAGCTTAATTAATGAAAAAAAAAAGTTTCGTCAGGGCAGCCTGATGGACTTTCTCATTTTTCACTATGAAAAATGGATTCTCCACAGCGCGGATATTGTGCTGACAGACACGACAAGCCATCAGACGTTTATTGCAAATGTATTTGCAGTGCCAAAGGACAAAATACATACAATCCCGGTCGGGGCAAACGAGGATTTATTTTATCCCAGACAGAATCACCCAATCCAAGCTGAAGGCAATAAATTCCATGTTCTTTTTTATGGCTCCTTTTTACCCTTACATGGAATTGATGTTATTCTCCATGCCGCATCGCTTCTCAAATCCGAACCGATAATCTTTTCCCTTATTGGAGGTAATCGAACGGACCTCAGCTTTTTTAATAACACAATCAAAGAGCTGAATTTACAGAATATCCAACATATCAACTGGGTGGACCTCGAAGAACTTCCAAATAATATGCATAATGCAGATTTAATTCTCGGAGGACCATTCGGCAATACAGGACAGGCCAGGCGGGTAATTACAGGAAAAACCTTTCAGGCTATGGCATCGGGTAAACCTGTTATTATTGGTGAAACGGAAAACGACAGTTACTTTCAGGACAAAATAAACAGCCTCATTGTCCCGCAAGGAAATCCTGATTCATTGGCAGACGCAATCAGGTGGGCCCATGAACACGCAAATTTATTGCCGGCAATAGGCGAAAAGGGCAGACAGTTATATTTGGAAAATTTTTCAATTGACTGCATAAAAAAACAAATTGCAAATTTATTCATTCAATGACGTATTATCCGCCAAGATATCTTTTTCGCCGTCACGAAATAGTAAAAAGAGTCCAACCGGCTGCAAGTTTCCTCGAAATTGGGGCCGGGAATTTAAAGCTCTCCCGGGAACTGCTGCGGTTCTTTCATAACGGTACGCTTATCGACTATAATGAAAAGACAAACACTCTCTTTCAGCTCCTGCCACCTTCCTCTCGAAACCGCCTAAAGCTCATTATTTCTGATTTTATGTCCCACAATTTTCAGAACACTTTTGATTGCGTCGTAGCATGTGAAGTTCTTGAGCATGTTCCCCAATATCAGGATTTTACGCAAAAAATGTACCAATTATTGAACAAAAACGGCCAACTTATTCTTTCCGTACCTTCACGGAAAAAATACTGGTCGACACATGACGAAATTGTCGGCCATCTTAGAAGATATGAAAAAAAAGAAATAATAAACTTGCTAAGAGATAATAAATTTACAAACATTGAGGTCATATCATATGGTTTCCCTTTTGTGAATATTCTTCGTTGGGTTAGTATATTGCTTGCAAAATACAACTATAGAGAGAAAAAATTATGGAGCCAGAAAAAACAATCTCAGGAGAGCGGGATAATTGATGCAGGCATTATTGCGAACATAACAGGAATACTAGTAAATAAATACACCTGTTATCCTTTTTGTGAATTTTCAACACTTTTCAACAAACTTGATCTGTCAAACGGCTACTTGATCACTGCATATAAATGATGCGTAACTCTAATTGATTTTTAAAATTATAAAAATTAAGAAAAGTTAATAATTTGTCCAAGCAGATAAATCTTTATCAATAATTTTTTCTAATTGAAAAATTTCTGTTTTGAAATACTCTCTAATGATTTTTATTGATTTATCGCTGCATTGAACATTTTCACTGTTTTCTTTAGAATATAGCTTTTTCCCTAAACTAATTAAAGTTATATCTAAATGAAATGGCATTATTTTTCTTATCTCGTTGAAATAAACACTATTTTTAAGGTGATGGGGAGATAAATGCAAATTGGCAAGAACTTTATGCAATGTTTTAAAACGAACAGTCTTTCTTTTATTAATAATTCTAAAATCCGGAATAAAATTTTCGTCAACCTCTAAAAATTTTAATAATTCCCGGTAAATTACATTTATATTTTTTTTTAAATCATCAAAAAGTATAACGTATACATTCTCTCTACCAAATTGATCTATATACTTCTTTGTCCATTTTGAAAAATGGCATAATTCTAAATATCTCCATGGCAAAAAAGTATTTTCATCATTTCTGTGTGCATTATGCAGATTGAATTCTTCCAAAATAGCAACATCAAAATTATCTCTATCATCTAACCCCATAAACTTATTATGCCAAAATGTGGAGATTAATAAATCCGCCGGTTCTCGCAGCAAAATAATTATTTTGGAATTAGGGTTAAAATCAAAAATTTCTTTTGGCGCTATTGGTGAAGCTAAGTAACCTGGAGAAGATTCGCCTCTATACTTTTCCGTGGTCGAAGCAGAGAATAAACTCAAATATTTTTCTCGGTTTCCACGATACCTGTGGTATTGAGGACTGTTTTCTCCTTCACCTACAACATGGAAATAAAAAGGTTCTTTTTCGATACTCATATATATATCAGGATGCTGCGACAAATATGTGTGCATGGCGGTAGTTCCACATTTTGGAGCACCGACAATGAATAAATTTGGAATTTTCATGCAACAGCAACCAATAAACGAAGTTTCTTTACAAAGAAGGTAGTCAAAAAATATCGTATCATTATAGTTATGATATAGGCGAAAATTGCACCAATAATATTAAACATCGGTACAAAGATAACAAACAAAAAAGGACTTATAATTACAGGAATCACAAAGGAGAAACTCACTTGCCAGTTATGATTAGTCATTATCAAAAGCCATACAAGCACGCCGAATGGAGATAATATAATGTTACTCAAAATAAAAATCCGTAGAGCAATTATCATGTTTTTACTGGTGTAACTCTCACCAAATAAATGAAGTATATTTTTCTCAAAAACAATGATTACACAACCAACAAGCACTGAGAACAGGAAACAGACCAAAATGGATGATAGTACTATTTGATTTAATCCTTTTGCGTCATGAGCACTATGAGCAATAGATAGTTTTGGAGCTAGAACTTTGTTTATTGCAAGGGGAATCAGGTTCACAACCAATGCTACTCTCATCAAAATTCCATACTGGGCAACCTGTTCAAAACCTGCGATCCACCCAAGGATTATCGTACCAAGCCTTAATGACAGGATTGTTGCTCCTGTTAGTAGTAATAGCGGGATTGAATCCCGTATCCAACTCGATTGATCAGCAAAGGAAGGTATACTATTCAAAATTTCGGCAGGCATTACTTTTTTGAGGAAGACTGCACTGACGGCCAAGCTTATTATGGCTGCTACTAGATTAACAAGCATTACATCAGGGGCCGTTAAACCCACTGGCAAGGAATGCTGCCAAAACACCGCGCCACAAAGCAGAATAACTGGACGGATTATGAAATCAGGCAAATGGCTCCTTGCGACTCTCTGCAACCCATGCATAATGGCCTGGTCATTTCGGAGATACACACGAATCGGAATAATGAATGCTGTGATAAACAGGGTGTAGCGAAAATATCTTTGTACATCATTATCTTCAATTTTAGAAAAATTTACCCCGAAAGCAACAAAGGAGACGATTACTAACCCAGCGACCAGAGAAACCGTGATCGTTACCTTTCGCGAAAAAATAATCAAACCCTTAAGACGGGACCACTGTTTGTTATCTTTTAAAGAAGCAACCCGGCTGACCAATTGACGATCAAAACCAAAAAGACAAAAAGCCAGAAGAACTTCCGTTAAACCCTCAGCGTAGTCATAGATCCCAAAAGCGCTGACACCTAAATACCGGGAAAATAAAACACCAGTAGAAAACAACAAAAACGCATAAAATATATGAACGAAAAAAGTCGAAAATGTTGAAAAAAAAATGACTTGTATGGTCAAAAAGGTTTTTTTTAATTGAAAAAAAATGTAGTGCTGGCAACTCAATGATTATTTAATATCAAAATTTTACAAGGAAACATCTTCTGAAGATTCCTCAGTGATGGAACAGTCAGAAGAGCTGAACAACATTTTTTCCTCGATATTTTTTATTAACTTTTGCATTTGTTCGTAATACAAATTAGATATATCTTCTTCAATTTCGTCTATGGGCGGATAGATAATACCTACCATTTTATTTTCTTTTATTTCATTTATTATTTGACAATATTCATTCCCTGAAGACATTATATGATCAACTATCTTTTGAATAGATTGATTCGAAATTTCAGCATAAAGGATAGATTTATATAAGAGATAAATAATATCATTATCGAGCGCTGTTTTTTGTATAATTCTGATATCATCCTGATGGTTAGGACTTAACTTATTTATTTTTTCTTCAAAATAATTCTCAACAGAAAGCAAAATATTTCTTGCACTAACCATGTCTTCAAGTGCCAAATAACAGGAGATAGTATTGAATTTGATTGTCTTAACAAGACCGTGTTGTTGCTGATCCTTGGCCAATTGCAATCCTTTTTGAAAAGCTTCTAAAGCCATGTTGAACTCTCCTGATGCATACAGAGCTCTCCCAAACATGTTAAAAAGTTTCGCATCTGTGAAATTAAGAGTTACCGCATTTATATAAGCCTTCACTGATAGATCTATCTCCCCTTTCATAAAAAATATTATGCCAAGCAAGGCATGGGTTTCCCAACTGTATTGATCATACTCCAAACTTTTTAATAAATTTGTCTTAGCTATTTCAAACTCGGCTCTTTCATAATAATTAGATCCAATATTATGATAAAGCATTCCAATCCAATTTTTTTGTACACGAACACTCCCAGAATGGACAATTGCTTCAGCTTCTTTTAATATGTCGAGAGCTTTATCAATTTTACCTTGCCTAATATAATAACTTGAAAGAGTTACTCTTGGTCGAATATTGTTTGGAGCTTTAATTAAATTATCAAGATGAATAGTCTCTTCTGTGTCCCAAATATCATTTCGCAAATAAGTTGCATTACCCTGTGACACAAGAATACTTACGATAAAAAAAGAAACAAGATAATGCATAAATACTCTATTGTAACGATGATAATATAAGTGTAATTTTACTAATCCATAGGATATAACAAGATATATGAACATTGAAGACAAATAATTTCTGTGCTCAAAATACAGTTCAAGACCTAGAAATGATGATTCAAGAATATGATTAATTAAGAAAAATAAAATGGCATAAGATAGGATCTTGGATTTATTATAAATGACAATAGAAAAAAGAATAAGTAATAAAATAAAAAGTATAGATGTAAAAGTAGATATTGGGTGGAATAATCCGGACGAAACTACAATATCGGACTCCAAAGATAAAAAATCCGATACAGGGCAAATAATAAGAAAAAGGTACCAGACAAGAATCCTGGGTTCTGTCAGAAGCCTTTCCAGCATAGTAAATGGCCTATGTTCATAAGGTTTTATAATTTTATCTTCTATTATTGAATAGACATCATAGAATGACCTTGCACTATCTCCTCTTGTAAACAATAATATGAACGCTACAGCCATTGCAAAGAGGACAAATAAGCCAAGCATGTAAAATACTTTTTCTTTTGTGAATCCAAAAAAAATCACTTCGTATGCGATGATGCTCAGCGGAAGTAATACTGCATTTTCTTTTGAAAAAAAAGCTGATATCCAGCAAGCGACACAAGCGATAAAATATAAAATTTTTTTAAGCTCGCCGTGCTTCAACCTGCCTTGAATATAAAAAAACATAGCCATTAAATAAAACATGGCAGCCATTGAAGCCATTCGTTGGACTATATATGTAACTGCCTGAGTTTGCAGAGGATGGATAGCCCATAACACAGCACCGAGGAGAGCAATATCCTGATAAATAATTGCATTGAACTGTATTCCTTCTCTTGATTTTAAAATTTGGAGTGTTTTTTGAAATACTAGATAAACAAAAAAGGCAGTGACAATATGTATAAAAATATTTGTGAGATGAAAGCTTAACGTATTAAGACCTGTGTAATAATAATTCAGAGCAAAAGTTACCCGAGAAATCGGACGGGAGAAATTATTGTGACCATAGCCGCCGGACTTGAGAAATGTATTTAAAATAGAGTCAAGCGTGATTTCCTTCAGGTGAATTCCTTTATTGTTAACAATATTTGGGTAATCATCAAAATGCCATTCCTGGAAAATTGTATTAGAATAAATAATTGCAACTAGAACAGTTAAGAGGATAAAATGAAATACATATCTATAAGAAATTATATCAGGATTTGACTCAAGCTTATCCATTAGGTAATGACCTTAATTTCGATTTATAAACCCCTCTGTGAGAAATTATTTAGTAATTTTACTCGTTAGGTGTCACATATGTTTTGTTTATTAACATATCTGATTACCACTGATCCTCAGTAAAAAATGAGGGATTATCACTCTATAAATACCCAGGCATGGCAAAAATATCCTCAACCACAAATAAAGAAAGGAGGAATCGCCATGTCAAAGAACAAAATCCAGTTTCAACGTGGGCTCAGTTTGAACGCATTTTTATCCTCATACGGCACAGAACAGCAATGCTGGGCAGCACTGTTCCACCTGCGCTGGCCAAACGGGTTCATCTGTCCTGGCTGCGGGCACAAGGAGTACGGAACCATTACAACGAGAAAATTGCTCCAGTGCAAACAGTGCTATCGCCAAACCTCGGTTATTTCCGGTACGCTCTTTGCCTCGACCAATTTGCCTCTGACCATCTGGTTCCTGGGTATCTACCTGATCACCCAGTCCAAGGACGGGATCTCCTCCCTCAACCTTGCCAGGCATCTTGGCATCTCCGCTAATGCCGCCCTCCGGATGAAACATAAACTCCAGCAGGCCATGAAGAACATTGACGAGAGCACATCTCTCCCCGGGTTGCTCGTCCAACTCGATGACGCCTACTGGGGCGGCAAGCAACATGATGGCCGCCGGGGCCGAGGCGCCACCGGCAAAACACCCTTGCTTGCTGCAGTTTCTACCAACTTGAAGGGCCATCCGATCGCCATGCGCTTAAGCCGGGTCAAGGATTTCACCCTTGCCGAGATCAGCCGCTGGACAAGCAAACACCTTTCCGGATACAGCCTTGTGGCCACCGATGGCCTGGGTTGCTTTGCCGGTATAGGATACGCCGGGTTTGCCCATGAAGTCATACTGTCCAGCGGTGATTCTGTGGGTGATGCCCGCCGGGTCTTCAAGTGGGTCAATACGATGATCGGCAATGTGAAGAACGATCTGCGAGGCACTTATCATGCAGTGAGCCGGAAATACCTGCCCCGCTATCTGGCAGAGTTCTGCTACTGCTTTAACCGGCGATTCAACCTTGGAGTAATGATCAGACATCTGGCACATGCCGCTATACATTAATTGCCGATCCCTCAGCACATTTTATCCCGTGCTAAGAATTGGTGGTAATGAGATTAACATATGATTCTTATAAAGAATAATTTTTTTTGTTGAGGAGGAAAGGAATAGATAGGGAGTGAGAATTTCCCTATCCTGAGAACAGGTTACCACCCGAAATTTGCCGGACCCTTCTGACCATTGTCTCTAATCCAAGGCGACATATCGCCCAAAACACGGCCTTGCCGGGGAATAGCGCTTATGACATATGAGGGAGGGATAGCAGAAGAAACATGTATTCGGTATTCATAATTATTGTTATTACCAAGATTGGCAACAGCAGCTAAGTTGCCAGGGTGACCGAAACTTCCTAAAATTAGTCCTGGTGCATAATAGGTATACACACCGGTCGGTCCATAGTTATCATTTTCAGCAATATATCCTTCAAGGGCTATGGATAAAGAAAGAAGATTAGACTTAGCCTCTCCGCGAGCGGCTTTTTTTTGTATTCCCAGATAGCTGGGTATCGCAATTGCTGCAAGAATAGCAATAATAGCGACTGCTACCATCAACTCGATGACTGTGAACCCCTTGTTATTTTTATTATTCATCCTCATCAGTTTAGAAAATAAATTATTCGACAGAAACTGACTCTTCAATCATTGTTTGACCACTCAAGTTATATCCGATAATTCTAATCCCTCTGTCCCCATTTATTCTGCTCAAAACAATTCCACCAGAATATATGCCAGACACAGTAGTATAAAGAGGCTTGGTATACCACGGCGAAAGTGGCGTACGCCCCTTTTTGTTAATCATTGCGGAAATCCAAGCCTGTGGAACACTAGAAGGTGTACTTACAGGTCCTTCTGTTGTACCAATTATACCATCACCGTTCAGGTCCACAACGCCTTTTTCATTTTTGAAAGTTGCATCCAACCAATTTTGCAACTCTGGTTTTGACGACGAAACAGCCTCCTGCAGAGACCTTCTTTTAGCCTTTTCCTGCATACCAAGGAAATTTGGAATGGCAATGGCTGCCAAAATACCGATTATGGCCACAACGATCATCAATTCGATAAGGGTGAAGCCCGGACATTTTCGGACTGAATTACATCGGCCTGTTTGAGTAGGATTAATTTTGTTATACATGGTATTTACCCAAACAAAAAAGCATTCTGCCGCATTTACGGCAGAATGCTTTTAACCTTTTCAATTAATATTCCTTTATTCAGCAGAAACAGATTCCTGAATAAGCGTCACACCAGCCTTGTCGTAGCCCACCAGTCGAATGCCCCTACCATTTGAAATTCTACTAAGGGCAATAACTCCGGAATTAACAGCTGGTATGCCCACAGTATACAAGTCTTTTGCAAACCAAGGAGACTGAGGCGTAGCTCCTTTTTTTGCAATCATAGCTGCAATCCACGAAGGAGCCACATTTGCTAAAGCAACAGGAGCAGGTTCCGTAGTTGTTACTATTCCATCACCGTTCGTGTCTACAACGCCATCCTCATCTTTAATCGTCGCATCCAGCCAACTTTGCAATTCAGCTTTTGCTGAGGAAACACCTTCCTCTATCGCACGCCTCTTTGCCTTCTCCTGCATACCGAGGAAGTTCGGGATGGCGATGGCGGCAAGGATGCCGATGATGGCCACGACGATCATCAACTCGATAAGGGTGAAGCCTTTTTCATTCGCCCTCATTCTCAACTGATTCAATTTCATTTTTTACTCTCCTTCTGTTTTGTTTATTTACGAACAACTTTGGCCAATTGCTTTCAGGCCCCCAATGACTCAATCCATGAAAAGATCAAGTTAGCCATTCTTTAGCAAGGTTTATGCCAGGGTTATTTTGCCTTTCTGAAAGATTGCTATTTCATTGAAAATGATACAAAAAAGGATATGACCGGTGTAGGATTAAACAGGCTGATTCGAACTTGGCAGATTTTATTTAATGACAAATTGTGGCACTTGTTGTGACAAAAAATGTCATCTTGTGATTCAAGCATAGCTGCCGGAAACTGGCAGGCACGATAAGTTATCTCCTTTGCTGGGAGAATCCTGTTCTTTCGAAGGAATAGAAGGTATTCTGCTCTTGTCGGCAGCCCCCTCATCCGCCCTTCGGGCACCTTCTCCCAGTGGGAGAAGGATGGTTAGCTGAATTTTAGGGGACATTGATAATAATAACACTGCAGCTTCGGATAACTCATTCAATTTATACAAAATTTTTTCATGAAAACGACCGGGCTCAAAGCGGATTTCATTCTTACCCTTGTTCTCCTGCTGAGTATTTCCGCCCTGCTGGCCGATTTGGTCATCACCATGTTCTGGCAGCAGAATATGTTGCGCATGGAAATGAATTCAGCGCGGTCAATCCTCGAACTGGAGGCGCGCCGCCTGGCTTCGCAATCATATCCGCTGCAGAATGATTATCTTACCGAGCTGTCACGAATACATGGGGATGCCGGCGGGGAATGCCTGACCATTGCAACCGGAAACGGGGAGACCTTCCCAGCAAATCCCTCCTGTGCACACCGGCAGGTTCTGCTCCCGGCATTACGGAAAAGCATGGAGCTGCAGCAGCCGATGACCGAAACCTTTGGCTCGACCTGGGGGATTTTCATGCTCCGGCCGGAGTTTCTCCTGACCACGGTACCGGTTGATCTGGGAAGCACCCTCGGCAGCATCGGTTCGGTCACTTCTCTCAAACCCATGTATGCAGCCCTGCGGGCAAAACAGAAAGCCATTTTCGCTTATCTGCTGGTCAATGTCTTAGTCCTGGCAACGATCGGGTTTTTCCGCCTAGTTAAGTCTACGGTCAAGCCGGTGGAGCAGCTTGTCCGAATGACGGAAAATTATGACGAACAGGATGATATTGTCCCGTTCTACGACCAGGGGGGCAGCGAGTTCGGCCGGCTCTCCATGGCCCTCAACCGGATGACCAGGCGCATCGATGCCGACCGGCAGAGGCTCCGGGAAACCGTCGAATCCCTTGAGGCGGCCAATGCCCAGTTGCAAAAGACCCAGCAGGAGATGATCCGGGCGGAAAAGCTGGCCTCGGTGGGCCGGCTGTCCGCCGGCCTCGCCCATGAGATCGGCAATCCCATCGGCATCATCCAGGGGTACCTTGAACTGCTCCGACGGGAGAATTTGTCGCCGGAAGACCGGAAGGAGTTTTCCGAGCGGGCGACCAGGGAGCTTGAGCGGATAAACCGGCTTATCCGCCAGCTCCTTGACTTTGCCCGCACCGCCCCGCCGGGCGAACACAGGATCGGGATCAACCCGTTACTGGACGATGTGGTGGACATGGTCAGCAAACGAAAACACATGGAGAATATCCACTTCCGCCTTTCCCTGGAAGCAAAGAATGCTACGGTCGTGGCCAATGAAGAGGGGTTGCGGCAGGTCTTTCTCAACTGCCTGCTGAACGCGGTTGACGCCATTGCGGAGAAAACCGATGATGCTCCAGGGGAAATCACCGTGACAACGCTGAACCGGGACAGCAGCGATTCCCGGCCCGAGCTGGTCATTTCCATCCAGGACAACGGCCCGGGTATCGAGGCCGCGGACCTGAACAACATTTTCGATCCGTTTTACACCACCAAGGAACCAGGCAAAGGGACCGGCTTGGGGCTGTCTGTGTCGCATGCGATTGTTGAGGCGGTCGGAGGGAAGATTTCCGCGCGGAGCGAGGAGGGGAAGGGGGCGGAGATATCCGTCACTCTTCCGGTGACGGAAGAGAGGCTGTAGGGGTTTAGGCTGTAGGCTGTTAGGAAGAGGTTCGCTGGCGCGAATGGTTCGAGGTGCGAGGTTCGAGGTGCGAGGTGCGAGGTGCGAGGTGCGAGGTGCGAGGTTTGAGGTGCGAGGTTTTGAGTTTGCAGCTTCGCTGTTGGTTGAAGAACCCCTCACCATACCAGAAGTCAGAAGACAGAGGACAGAGGACAGAAGACAGATTGGAGTGTCCCGTCCTGAAATAGGTTTACACTTCTATGAAATTTTAGAGGAGGTAAGAACCTATGAGAAGGACGAAGGATATGGTTGGAGTCAAGGATATTATCCGGTACAGTGAGCCATTCAAGCTGCATG
>Ga0209163_1002213_pt1 | contig 16975 bp, 7 predicted proteins | sample MTBAKSrepl2MetaG_FD_187457 | JGI IMG/M metagenome (GOLD analysis project Ga0209163, IMG submission 187457) | Enrichment culture microbial communities om Arthur Kill intertidal strait, New Jersey, USA, that are MTBE-degrading - MTBE-AKS2 (Arthur... | ecosystem: Environmental > Aquatic > Marine >...
CGATGCCGCGGACCACCCACTCGCCTCGAGTGATCTGGTTGCGAATCTCGCCTTTCGCGGCGTCCACGAGGTACAGGTGCCGCCAGCCGTCCCGCTCGGAGACGTAGATGATCTCGTCGGTCTTGTCCAGCCAGTTGACCAGTGAGAGTCTCAGATTCTCCGTGTGCGCGGTCCAGATGAAGGTCTCACTCCGTTCATCGATGAGATTGCGGGCCCGGCCAGTGTGCGAATCGACCTCGATCACGCGAAATCGCTGGTGGCCGCGATCGACTTGCTCATACATGAAGTGCCGCTGATCGCTCTTCCAGCGCAAACGCGGCGCCTGCCAATCCAATTCGAGCCGGTCTACCTCCGGTTTGATCTGCCTGCGACTCTCGATGTCGAACAGGTTCAGCTCGTACATGGTGAACTTATCGCCCGGCAGACTGTAGGGCCGGCTGGAGAACTTGGCCCGTCCACCGTCGGCGGGCGCGGACTCGATCAGGTAGACTTCCTTCCCATCCCCCGGTTCGATGCGAAACGCCACAAGGGTCTTGGAGTCGGGCGACCAGGAGAGCCGGCCGTAGGCATTGCCTTCGACACCATCGGTGCCGAGCGGGATCTCCTCGCCACCGTCCTTGGGACGGACGAAGGCATTGTTGTCTCTGGTCAGAGCGGTCCATTTGCCGTCGGGCGAATCGGCCGAGGGTTCGCGTCTCTGGCCTGATCCCCATCGACGCCGCCCAAAGGGAGAGTCCTCCTGATCCGAACGCCCGGACGACGAAGACATCGTCGCATCTGTCTTGGTGCATGTGTAGGAGGCCAAGTCGCAATCCCAGGTCGTCTGGTCCACCGCGAATCGGACGATCTTGTCACCTTCCGGGAACTCGATGGCATCGAAGGGCAGGTGGTCCGCCTTGTATTCCGTCCCGGCAGCGGCGGACAGCGCCGCGGCGAGACGGCCGTGGTCGAAGGCGGGCTGTCGTGTCCCCCGGTCGGCGTCGACACGGATGAACTCCCTGGCCCCACCGGTGAGGTCGTTTCGATACCAGAAGCAGCTACTCCCGGCGAACCAGTGCGGCGTGATCTGGCTCTTGTAGTAGCCCTCCACGCGGGAGGGCCGTCGAGAACGCTCCTGGGGCGCGGCCTGCGATGCGGCAGCGGATGTGTTCAGAGTGATCAACGCGATGATCGCGGCACACAGAGCTGAGGTCATGACATACACTCCTGCAATTCGGCGCATCAGTCGTCGCACCATGTTACCAAGCCGGAACAGGCCGAAGAAGCGCCGGCCGTCCCGGGAGTACCTTTTTCTCTTGCCGGCGGGGTGGAGCCGGTGTTATGATATAGACGCTCGGCAGGAGAGGCTATGGCAGCGAACCGGACAAAAACGCCAGGAGATCGACGGAGGTGTGCCATGCGAGGGATAATCTGGGCGGCTTTGTCGTGCCTGACGATGTCTCCGTCGTTGTGCGTTGCGCAGGATGTCACGGCCGGCAGTCTGCCGCCGCCTGCCATCACGAGTAACTCCGTGGAGATCTGCTTGAACAGCCGGTACTCCCAGCACACCCTGAGCAGGACCGCCGCCGGTCCCCAGCAGATTGCCAACATCCTGTGGGCGGCGGGGCGGGCACCCGTCACTGGGACATATCGAAGGATCTACGCCGCCACGCCCTCCGGCACGTACCTGTACGATCCGAATAATCACTCGCTCAACCGGTATTCAGACGAAGCGGTCTCGGACGGCGGGTTTGCGATCCTCTATGAAACGCAGGGGGACTTCGACGCCGGGGTCCTGTTCATGCCGGCGATGCTGGCCGCGGTCTCTTTGGGACGCAGCACGGAATCGGCCGTAGCCAGTTGCCCCAAAGGACTTGGCTTCCCCAAGACGAGGCTCTTCTTCGGCGTGCAGCCGGTGGCGGACCTGACGACCAGCTTGGCGGCGCGCTGTTCCGTGGCACCGGACGAGCCCGGATGGCTGCCCGACCCCATGATGACCGGCGACAACAGCCTGGAGACCGTGCTGGCCAATCTCAGGTACATCAACCGCTTTGCCCGGACGAACCTCACGCTCCAGGAGACGTCGCAGATTCTGTGGGCAGGATATGGCTGCACCGCGCACATGACCACGAACGGCCGGGCAGGTTTGACAGTCCCTTCCGCGTTCGCCAACTATTACTTGTCCGGGAGCATCTACCTCGTGGACGAAGATGGCGTTCGCCGATATCAGAACCGGACCCCAGGCCTGTCGCCGGCCACGAGGGACCATCGACTGGAGACGCTGGCTCCGCCGGCTCCGGGACGCAGACCACGATCCGAGGAAGGCGGAGGCGCGTCGCAACCCGTCGATGCACGAGCCGCTCTGCGAACGGCGGTCAACCGTCTCCCTGAGGCACCATGTTACATCGTGCTTTGCCTGGACTCTTCTTCCGCGGGACAGCACTATGCGCAATTGGAAACGGGTTTCGCAGCCGTTGACTACCTCATCCAGGCAACCGCCCTGGGCCTGGGCTGTTACTTCACGCCCAATCTCACGTCGGCCGAGCAGCAGGCTGTCCGTACCGCCACGGCCATACCGGCGACCCATATTCCGCAGGTGATCGTGAGCATAGGCGCCGCAGCGATGCCGGGAGATGCCGACGGGGACGACACGGTGGATCTGGCGGACTACGCCATCCTATCGAGGTGCTGGCTGCTGTCGAAGTCATGGACCGGATACGATGCCCGCGCGGACTTCGATGGCGATGGGTTCGTTGGCCTGGCGGATCTGTCCCTGCTGGCTATGAATTGGCTGAGAACTCGATAGAGAACGAAATCCCAGGCCCTTTCACCGCCGATACGGCCGATACCGCCAATCGACTTGGTTCTCGTAAGCCATCGTCTCGTTGACGAGAGCGAACAGGGCGGGGTCGTACTCCTCGAGCTTCTCCCTCGTGTCGATCGCATGAGGAGCATCGTTCGGCGCGTCGTCGTGTCCGAGGGCGTCGAAGTACGCCAGGACGCCTTCGGTCCAGTAGGCTGCCCGGTCCGCGGCGGCCGCGGTCCCTTGCCATTTGCCTGTGGCGATAGCCTTCTCGAAAAGTCCCTTGAGCCTGGCGTCGAACCGCTCATCCAGACGCTGAACGCGCAGCTCATACTGCTGCCAGATGTCGCGGGGGCGGCTCTCGAAATTGGGATCGACCGGCCGCACGCCGGCCACCTGGTAGATCGCAACGGCGAAGACGCGGATCACTTGGCTGCCGCCGACATACATGTCCCGCGGGTCGGCCAGGACGTTCTCCTCGCCCACGACGAGCAGCTTCAACTCGGGTGTGTACGTCAGATAGCGAGACAGTGCGTCAATGGACTTCGCGTCGCTGAGCTTCTTGTATTCGGGTAGGTCGTGAACGTGCTCATCCCGGCCCAGGACGACCAGTCTTACGCCGTCGGCGATGAGGGCCTTGAGGATGTCGTGACGGTAAGCGAACATGCGACGGATCGTCTCATTGGCGTGCAGAAGAGCCTCGTCGCTCGCCTGGCGCCCGATCACGGTGAACTCGCGGGCCCAGGTGAACTTCGTGTAGTAGGGATCGATCTTGAGCTTCGCTGGCGGTGCGGTGACATTCGGCAGTTCCTGGAGCCACGAATACCGCCAGTCCTGCTCGGGGCTCAGATTGAACGTCGTGCGGCACAGCTCGTAGCCCACCGGATCGTAGGCCTTGAGCTGTTCGCGGTGGCCGATGGGCCCATGATTCCAGTTGTTGATCCGGTTGCAGTCGAAATACGCCTGGGCGATCTCCGCCCAGTATTCCGCGGCGTTGGACCCGCAGTAGGTGTTGTAGTAGAGTCCTTTCGCGCGGGCATTCTGGTAGGCGGCGTTCTTACGGTCCCGCCAGGTCGGGTCGAGGCGACTCAGCGCGCTGTCGATCGTGTGGCAGAACTCGTGGACGCCGATGCTCTCGTCGTCGTAGCGGTCGAGGGGCAGGCTCAGGAGATTCTCCTCGCCGAAGCTGGTGGGCAGGCCACCGGTGCCACGGACCCGCTCGTTCTGGAAGTCCGGATTGCGGCTGTTACGGTACTCCGGCATGTCGGTATAGACCTGGTCGGCGCCGATGATGATGAGGTACATCCCTCTCTCCACCATCGCTTGCAGCACGTCGGGCCGGCCGGCCAGCATGTGGGTGACGATCTCGTAGGTTCGCTGCAGCGCCAGGTCGGCGACCTCACCCGAGGCTGCGACCGGCAGGCTTTTGATATCGATGTGCTTCTTGTAGAACCCGCGCGCGACCTCCCGGTCTCTCTCACGAACCAGGCTGAAGAACGATTCCGGCGGCGTGGTTACCGCGGGGGCGTTCACCATCGTGTTCGTCTGGCCACGGGTCCAGCCGGCCAGCAGCAGGGCCACCAGGAAGGTTGTCATCGTGTGTTTCATCGTCTGCTTCTCCGACATTCGATTACTTTGTCACGGGGGCAGGCCATCCGTCCAGCAAGTGCCGGCAGTTGATGACCTTCTCCACCAGGTCCAGGGGCAGATAGTAGTAATGATTCGAGGCCTCAAAGCCGATCCGAGAGTCCACCTGTGTGAGAGTGAAGAGGCGCTTGGCGGTCTGTATTTCCTCCTGAAGGGCACGTCGAGCGGTTTCGACCTGTGCATCGCGTTCCGCACCGCGGAGCGAGCCCGCGAGCAGGGCATCTCTGGCCATGATGAAGCGAATCTGATTGGCGGTGCTGCGAAAGTGCAGACCCGCCGCCTCGGCGAGACCCAGGTCGGTGCGCAGCGTGTCGCTTTCGGCACGTTGAGCGCTCTGGGTACGACGGAGAATCGTCAGCCCCTCGTCCCAACCCCGGGCGATCTTCTCGAACTGCCCGGCCAGGATCTCCGCGGGATAGATTGCGCGCCAGCGTTCCAGATCGTCGTAGGGGAATCCGACCATGGTCGCGCGGTAGCCCGTCGGTTCCGCAAAGAGGAGATTGGCCGGGCCGCACTGCATCGGTCCGTTGTAGACGAAACCGCCATGGAAGGGGTACTCCGCGAAGGCGGTACTGAACCTCGACCACGCGGCCAGTACGTCCGGGACGGCCTCGATACCGTAGCGGGACCGGGCGACCTCCGTCAAGGCCTGCTTGACGCTCGGAACCGGCTCTGATTGGAGGCACTTCGCCAGTGCCAGGTTGGGCGACGGGTACCCGCCGACGCTCCAGCTCAGCATCAGGCCGTCGATATCCGTCTCCGCCAGGTTATGAAAGTGCTGAGCGACGAGGTCCATCACCGGCAGGTAGGGCACCGCCGACAGTTCCCACGAGCAATTTGCCTGGACCTTGGCGAGAGTCTTGAGTCCTCGTTTCTGGGCCAGGTCCCAGTGTCGCAGAGCGCGGGGCCCGGGTCCGACAGAGGAGAGGGAGTATTCGCCCACGCCGCTGCTGACGCCGCCGCGGGTGATGGGCTTGCCCCACTCGCTGACGCACATGAGATAGACGTTTTCGGGCAGGGCGGCGATGATTTGCGACGCCCAGTCGGGTTTGCCCCATCCGGCGTCGGTGCCATCGGGCCAGCCCCAGTCCCAGACGATCACCTTGGCGCTGGGACTGCCGGCCCACACCGCTTCTGCGATGGTGCGGTTGACCTCCGCGATGACCTCGGGCCCCGAACGTTTCGAGCAGCGAGGACATCCCGCCGCGGTTCGGTTGTGACTGTAGCAATTCGTGAAGTTCTCCGAAGCGGTAATAGTGAAGACCCCGCCCAGACCGGGCACCTGCTTGAATACATAGGTCAGAGACTCTCGAAGCCACTGCCTGACTTCGGGAGTGGAGGTGCACAGCGCGAAATGGTCGCCCTCTTGGACGCCCCGAAGGTGCTCTCGGCCCTTGAAGAACGTTCCCTCCATCGCGCGTGGCTCGTTCATGTAGAGATAGACGTCGACGCCGTATTTCTTCGCCCGGTCCACGAGTCGCCGCAGACTGGCGATTCTCTGCTCGTGGTCGGCACCCAACTCGGGGAAGACCTCGCTTGGGGCGAGTTGCCTGAGCACGACATGCAGCCAGACGCCGTTGACGCCAAGGCTCGATAGCCGCTGCAGCAGGCCCTCGGGATAAGGGTCCAACTCCGGGTGGAGCAAAGGATCCCCAAAAACGCCGCAGTACGAATACAGGAACCGGATCTTTTGTGATGACGGCGTCGCAGGCGCAACGTCGCGTGTCGGTACTGACAGATCCCGTATGAAGTCGAATCGGGGGGCTGAGGGTCGGGCGAACTCCTCAGAGAAATGCGGCCCGACAATCGCCTTGATCTCCTCACATCGTCTCAGCACGGTCTCGTTCGGCTCCACGTAGCGCAGGACCGGGCACGCAGGCTTGAGCGAGCCCAGTTTGACCCACAGGAAGTCGTCCTCACGGAGCGTGAACGTGAGTTGTTCCGCATCCCAGCCGAGCAGTTCGAGCAGTTGTTCATAGGGCAGGAGGTGCCAGTTCCGTCGGATGATCGAGATATACCCGCGCTCCAGGTACTCGGGCGGCGGCGTCCTGTGCGGCGGCAGACCCATGGACAGACCTATTGCACGAACCTCCCCAGGTGTTGTGTCGAGGACCCCGGCCATCCGCTCCAGCGAGACCATCTCCCAGTTCCGCCAAACGAAGGCGTGCAGCCGACTGGGGAAGTGACAGAACCGGAGGGCCGGCCGTGCCCCACCAGTGGGCAGGACATCCGTGGCGGCACGGCTGCAACTGCTCAAAACAAGAACACTGACAGCGATCGTCGCAAGGCATTTGCTGGTTGCCATATGACCTCTCATCGGACATCAATAGACCGGATAGGACCGGATGCTGTTGTATGCGTTTCGGCCGGCAAGTGCAAGCACGCAAAGGATTGCCCTCGATGATCCTGCCATTCGTGCCGGAATCGCGGTATAATCCGGGCGGGCCTTGACAGGACCAAGGTGGGGAGCCAGGAGATCGTCGTATGGAAAGCCATCGCACCTTCGACTCGTGTCCCAGCCGTTGCAGGCCACCGGCGCAAAGGACATCTCGCCGCTGGACCCGATGGATGATGCCGGTCGCCGGTCTGATGGCTTTCCTCTGGTTTCTGATCCGCGTCATGCCCAAGCCTTCCCGCGCTGCGTATCCCTGCCAACGTGCGGCCATGCCGTTGGCGTCGGCATTCGTCGTGTGGTTGCTTGGTCTAATCGGCCTAAGAAAGCTGCTGGGGCGGGCCAGACCGCTGATGAAGGACCACCGCGTCGTGTTGGCGGGCATCTGTGTAGGCACGGCGGCTGTCATTGGTGTGGTGTCGTTTGCCACCGCGCCCGATCCGCCGGCGGCAGGGCCCTGGGGACCGCATGGGCCGATGGGCGAGGCGAGAGGCATCCATCCCGGGCGGGTAGTCTGGGTGTATGACCCGGATGCGACCGACTGGGACGGCCTCCAATCGCCGGAACACTGGTGGGAGGACGACCACACCGACCTGGCGGTCGTCGAGAAGATGGTCTCGCAGGCGATCCGGGGCGTGGCGGGCACAGACTCGGATGCCGCAGCCTGGGAGGCGATCTTCCGACACTTCAACGCCAACCGCGGCCGGGGCGATGTGGGCTACCAGGCAGGCCAGAGAATCGCCATCAAGATTAACCTGACCGCCTGTAATGCCACCTGGGGCAACGTCGACGGGCTGACGTACCGCAAGAAGGGGAGTATCATGAACACCATCGACAATTCGCCGCAGATGATTCTGGCCCTGTTGCGGCAACTCGTGCACACGGTCGGCGCGGAGCAGAGCGACATCACGATCGGCGATCCCACCGGTATGATCCCGAGCTTCTACTGGGACATGCTGCACCCGGAGTTTCCGAACGTGAACTATCTCGACAACTACGGCGGCTCCGGCCGGTTGCGCGCCGAGTTCTCGGATGTCCCACTGTACTGGAGCACGAACGACGCGCGAGGGAAGCTCCAGGACTACCTGCCCCGCTCGTTCGCAGAAGCGGACTACATCATCAATCTCGCCATTCTCAAGGGCCATTCCTCCGGGGTCACGCTATGTGCCAAGAACCACTACGGGTCGCTGATCCGAACACCGCATCGGTTCCTCCGACCGCCTTGGCCTGGGCTGCCCCCCAGCGGTCAGTTCCTGGACTACTATGATATGCACCTGAGCCTGCCGAATGCTGGATGGAGCCCGGGGACAACTCGCTACCGGGCGTTGGTGGACTTGATGGGTCACTCTGAGTTAGGCGGAAAGACCGTCCTGTACCTGATTGACGGCCTCTTCGGAGGCTACTATGCAGACTCCCGCCCATTCAAATGGAACTCCTGGCCGTTCAACAGTGATTGGCCATCCAGTCTCTTCGCCTCCCAAGATCCCGTGGCAATTGACTCTGTGGGATACGACTTCGTGAACGCCGAATGGCCCGACGTCGTGCGGTATGGCCATGCTCCGGACCCGCACTACGACCTGCAGGGCGGGGCCGAGGACTATCTGCACGAGGCCGCGCTGGCGAACGATCCCTGTTCCGGCACGTTCTACGACCCCGATCACGCGGGCGACGTGCGCCGTCTCGCGAGCCTGGGGGTGCACGAGCACTGGACCGATCCCGTGAGCAAGCAGTACTCGCGGAACCTCGGCGCGCGCAACGGCATCGAGTTGGTTCTGCTCCACAGCGCGGCCATCCCCGGTGACCTGGACAGTGATGGCGACGTGGACGCACAAGATTTATTCGCCTTGTCTGAGAATTGGCTTTGTTCTGGAGATTCGGGTTCTCCCGGCGCGGACCTGAATGAGGACGGCAGAGTGGATATGGAGGATCTGGTCGTCGTGGGCCAGTACTGGGGCACGGTCACGACGCCGCAGAGCATCCGGCGGCACGGAATGAGGGACGGCCGGTAGGGTGAAAAGGTCGCTACCCCTGCTCTTCTTCCGGTGGATCCGATTGCGAGTCTTCGTCCGCGTCGGATGTGGCCTCGCCCCTCGCTTGGTTCTGCTTTCGCACATCCTCTACTTCTTTCTTCAGCTTTTCGACCTGGCCCTTCAACTCGTCCACCATCTTGCGCAACTCAATGATCTCCTCCGGCACGGGCGGTTTGGTCTCTCGCAGCTTGTCCATCGCCTGCTGTGCCTGGCGCTGCACCCGATCGTGAGGCTCCTGCCCGCAGAAGGCCTCGACGATGGGCATGGCCTGGGGATCGCCCAGCGTTCCGAGCGCGGAGAGAGCGGCGCTGCGCACAGTCAGTTTCGGGTGATTCACATAACCCGCGAGGAACTCACGTACCTGGGTCCGATCCTCCTGGCGACACGTACAGCGGGCCAGCGCGCCCAGCCCCCGCGCGAAGTCCCACGAGGTGAACTGCTTCTCGCGCTGGCTCAATGTCGCCATCAGTTCGGGGGCAAATGCCGGATCCTCCAATCTGCGAATCGCGTCGAGTGCGGCTGCCGCCAGCTCGTTGCGATACGATGCAGAGTGAAGGTATTCGCAGATCACGCGTTGCGTTTGCGGTGTGCGGACGCGCCCCAGGCTCTCGATGGCGGCCATTTGGATCGCGGGGTTCTTCTCTCTCGCCAGGATCTCCTCCATGCAGGCAGGAATCTCCGGGCGGTAGAAGGACCCGAGCTCCTGAACGACGTGCAGACGCACGCGGGCGTCATCCTGATCTACCGAAGTCCTCAACGCCTCGAATGCCTCGTCGGTGTGAATCTCCCGCAAGGCGCTGGCCGCCTCACGACGGACGCCGTAAGACGGATCGCTGTTGAGCGTCTCTTTGAGCTGGGCGACGGTCTTCTTGTCCTTCTTCTCCTTCAGGCCGTCGATGGCCAGGAGCCGGCCGACCACGTCGGATCGATTCTCAAGCTGCGCGTAGAGCATCTCTCTCGGCACGTCCAACGTGACCCTGGCGAGCAGCGCAAGCTCGGGGTCGAAGCGCACGATGTTCGGCTCAGCGTCCAGGGCAAAATAGAAGTCATGCTGCGTCTCATCGATCAGGACCTCGCGGTCGATGGCCCGTTCACCCAGCAGGAATCGGACTGTGGTGGGCAGATGAAACGGTCCCGCGTCCCCGAGAGCCTGCGCCTGCTTGACCGTGATCTTGGCCAGCTTGTCCCGCTCGGACCACTCATAGGCGACGTCCAGCCTGGGGCAACCGCCGTGGTAGAGCCACTGATCGAAGAAACGATCGAAAGACCGGCCGGACAACTCCTCGATGACGGAGCGCAGGTCCTCGGTAATCACCGTGCCCAATGCATGTCGCTCCAGGTAGGTCCGGATGACGCGCAGAAACAACTCGTCTCCGAGCCGGCAGCGGAGCATCCGGATAATCCAACCTCCTTTCGCATATGCGCGGTAGTCGAATTGCTCGCCCGCATTCTCATAATATCGATACACCACGGGTTTGTCGTCGCCTCGTGATGTGATCGACCGGGCCGCGGTGTATAGGTCGTACAGCATGGCGTCCCGGCCGCTGTGATGACCGGTGTAGAGGGTCTCGTAGTAGACCGCGAAGCCCTCGTTGAGCCACAGATGGCTCCAATCCTTGCACGTGACAAGGTCCCCCATCCACTGGTGCACGAGTTCGTGGGCCACCAGGTCCCGGCTGGAACGGACGTTCTCCGTGGCGTCGGTGAAGAGCGTACGGTCGGTCAGGATCGTCAGGGACGTGTTCTCCATGCCACCGGCGACGAAGTCCTGCACGACGACCTGGTCGTATTTGCCCCAGGGATAGGGCACGCCGAGCTCCCGCTCGAAGAAGGCGATCATGTCGGCGGTGCCCTCGAAGGAGTTGGCCGCCTGTTCGATCTGGGAAGGTGGCGTATAGAAGGCCAACGGGATGTCACGGTAGCGCGCTTCGACCTTCTCGAATCGGCCGGCCACGAGGGCGACGAGGTAATTGACGTGCGGCTTGTCCTGGAGCCAGTGAACCGCCTTCAGGCCGGTCGCAGGGTCGATCTTCTCCGAGATGAGGCGGCCGTTGGAGACAACGGTCATCTCCGGCGGCACCCGACAGATGACCTCTGAACGAAACCGCTCGTTGGGATAGTCGAAGTTCGGATACCAGTGGGGCGCCTCATGGCTTTCGCCCTGGGTGAACAGGTGAATGTCTCCGTCGGGGTATCCCATTTCCGGCGTGCGAAAATACATCCCTTCCTGCGGTTCGGCATCATAGCGGATCACGACGTGAGCAGGCGCGCCGGGCGGAAGCGGAGAGCTGAAGGTGATCGTGATGGATTCGTCCGTCGCCGTGTACCCTTCGATGCGTGCCGACGACGCCACGGACGCAACGTTCAGATCGATGGCGTCGAGTTTCAGCTCGGTGAGCGGCTTGGCCAGAGGTGTGAACGAGATCGTGGTCACGCCCTGCACGGTCCGGGCGGCGAAGTCCGGCGTCACATCGATCGTCACGTGTGTGATATCGACGCATCGCTCCGGCGCGTAGCGGGGGACTCTCTGCTGCCCGCTCGCGGGCGCCATTCTCAGGGCCGCTCCGCAACGGAGCAGCTCCTCGCTCGTTCTTCCCCAGTTGCCACAGATCAGAACGATCAATAGCCACGCGAACCGGCTGTGTACTTGTCGTCCCCTCGTCATATCGTCCGCCTTTCACTTGAGCTTCAGATGCAATCCGTACGGGTGCCGGTCATCGTAGCGGCGCGATCACATCAAGGCAAGGTGGTGTTCGCGGCCATTTCAGGGTTGCATCGGCCGGGATTGAGGGTAGGATGGGGACACTGGACGATGGAAGGCATTCCGACTTTCTCTCGAAAGGGGCCATATGAACGGTTTTCGACGAGACTGGGTCACGAGGATGGTGGCCGTTGTGCTTGTGCTCTCGATCTCCTCGCCCATCTGGGCGAAGGTCCGGGCCTGGGAGGGAACCATCACTATTCCCACCTACGGCTGGGCGGAGGACGTAAACCCCAAGTTCTGGGCTCTGGAGGACCAGCCCAAGCTCTCGACCACGGTCAAAGGAGCGATCGTCTATCCGTACCCGATGCAGGACCACCTCTACCGCGACAAGGAGGATCGCACGTACAAGGCGCTGTTCCTCGAGAATGAGTATCTCAAGGTGACTTGTCTGCCCGAACTCGGCGGACGGCTGCACTCGGTCTTCGACAAGACGCAGGGCAAGGAGACCTTTCACCTGAACAACGTGATCAAGCCCAGCATGATCGCCATGCGCGGGGCCTTCATCAGCGGCGGCGTCGAGTGGAACGCCGGTCCGCAGGTGCACACGGTGACGATCCTCTCGCCGGTCGATGCCCTGACCGGGACGAACCGCGACGGCTCCGCCTATATCGAGGTCAGCAACCTGGAAAAGACCCTGCGGACCCGCTGGACTGTCCGTGTGACGCTCCATCCGGGGAAGGCCTATCTCGACGAGCAGATCCGCATCGTCAACCCGGTGGATGCGATCAATCCGTATTACTTCTGGAACTGCACGGCCTTTCCGTGCCGGGCGGGGACCCGCTTCATCTATCCCATGACGCTCGGCACCGATCACTACGGTGTCAAGTTCTTCTCCTGGCCCGTCCACGAAGGCAAGGACCTGTCCTGGCTGAAAAACTACGATTCCCCCTCGTCGATTTTTTCGGTGGATTGCCCGTTCGATTTTTTCGGGGGCTACGACGTGGATGCCGACCGGGGCGTGGTCCAGGTGGCGAATCACTACGAGCTCAGCGGCAAGAAGGCCTGGACCTGGGGCACGTCCGAGTTCGCCATGGTGTGCCAGAACAACCTCACCGACGACGACGGACCCTACATCGAGATTCAGAGCGGCCCGCTGCCGACCCAATCCGACTACGGCATGCTGGTCCCCAGGCAGGAGGTCGCCTGGCGCGAGTGGTGGTACCCGGTGCACGGGCTCGGCGACGGGTTCGAATTCGCCACGAAGGACGTGGCCGTACAGACAGTCCCCGGCAAGACGGATCTCCAGGTGAGGATTCTGACGACGGGCAAGTTCCCCAACTCCACCTGCACGCTGTCGCAGCAGGGCAAAGAACTCGTCTCAGAGCGGATGAACCTGTCGCCCGAAGACCCACAGACTGTCGTTCTGTCGCCCCCGCCGCAGGGGCCGGTCGACGTGACCATCCGAACCCGACGCGGCGACATGCTGGCTGCCTTCACGACTCCACTGCCCATCCCTGAGACCGATCCCGCCCGACGTCCTCCCTGGGAGCAGAAACCCGATGGGGAACTGACCGTCGAAGAGAAGTATCTCAAGGCCCAGAGACTTGATCTGGCGACCAACCGCAAGAGGGCCCGGGAATCCTATGAGAAGATCCTGACCGACGATCCAGCGTATGCGCCGGCGCTGCGGGCCCTGGCCATTCTCGATACGGAAGCCGGGCTCTATGAGCAGGCGATGGAGCGATTGGGCAAGGTGGTCGAACGCGATCCCACCGACGGATTAGCTTGGTACTTTCTCGGCGTGAATCGGCTGAGAACCCATGACGCGCGGGAGGCCCTTCGTTGTGCCCGTCAGGCTGCGCTGGGCTCCGCGACGAGGGCGCTGGCCCTCGATCTCGCCGGTCGAGCCCATGCCGCGCTCGGGGAGAGGCAGGCGGTGGTCGAGGCCTTCGAGAAGGCCATGCGCCTGAATCCGAAGGACACTATCGCGAGAGACCACTGGCTCCTGGCAACGTATGCAGCAGGGGACGTCGCTTCCACGTTCAAGTCGGCCAGACAGGCGGTCGCCGAGTGTCCGACGGATCTCGTCCCCCGGGCGATTCTGGCTTTGCAGGGTCGCGAGGAGATGGAGACGTTCGTCAAGGACATCCGCGACTTCGTGGGCGAGGACGATTTCGAGATCCTCGAAGCCTGCCTGGCCTTTGCGGACGTCGGCCTGACCGAGGAAGCTGCGAGGATCGTGTCCGCTGCGTGTGTGGATGCTGTTCCTGAGGGCGAGCACAGTCCGCTGCCGATGTACTACCTGGCCTGGTTTCAGAAGGGGATTCCGGCGGCCGGGATCTGGTTGAAGCGGGCGGCCGTAACACACAAGGATTGCGTGTTCCCCTCCCGTCCGGAAGAACTGGCAGTGCTCGAATACGCTCTGGGCGAGAACCCACAAGATGCCCACGCCCACCTGCACCTCGGGAATCTCTATGCCCACCTTGGCCGGCCGGCGGAGGCGCTCCCGCACTGGGAAAAAGCGGCCGAGCTGAACGAATCCCTCAGCGTCGCGTGGCGAAACCTCGGGCTCCACGCCTGGGGACAGGAGAACGACCTGGACAAAGCCGCCGAGTATTACCGCAAGGCCATCGAAGCCCGGCCCAAGGATCAGGCGTTGTACCGGGACTTGGCCGAAATCCTCATCACGAGCGGCAAGCGCGCCGAGGCGATCGAGGTGCTGGAGAAGACGCCGCCGGACCGGCTCCGACGGGCCGACGTGATCATCCTGCTGGCCCAGACCTACTTCGACGGACAGCAGTACGACAAGACCATCGACCTGCTCGAGTCCACGCCATACTTCGTGAACTGGGAAGGCCAGACGGTTACCTGGGACCTCTTCCACCGGGCCCACATGAATCGCGGCAAGGCTCGTTTCGAGAGCAAGGAATACGATGGAGCACTCCAGGACTTCGAAGCTGCGCTGACCTACCCCGAGAACATCGGCGTTGGGCGCTCGAACCGTCCGCAGGAAGCGCCGGCCCAGTACTGGCGTGGCAAGGTGCTTGAGGCATTGGGACGCCTCGACGACGCGAGGGCCGCGTGGCGCGAAGGCGCGGTAAGCGTCGAAGGCTCCAAAGAGCAGAACGAGCATCGGCGGCTCTGTCGCGAGGTCCTGCGCGAGAGCAATTGAGTTCTGCGTCACATTCGGAGAACAATTATGGTGGAATCGACCTCGCACTCGGTAACTGCATCCGGCATCGGACGACGCGAGCTTCTGGGGGCGGTTCTCGGCGCGACCGCGGGGGCTGTTGTGGGTGACGCTGCCACCGGTACGAGCGGGGCCGCATCCTATCGGGAGCATCTGGAGACCCCGATTGTCGGACGGTATCAGGTCGTTGTTGCCGGTGGTGGGCCGAGCGGGGTCATTGCGGCCGCAGCCGCCGCCAGGAGCGGGGCCAGCACGCTGCTGATCGAGCGCTATCCCTTCCTCGGCGGCAACGGGACCGCCGGCCTGATGACCTGCTACAATGGCTTCCGCAACCAGCGCCCACCCGAGGCCCTGCAGACGGTCAGAGGCATCCCCGCCGAGTACATTGCGGAACTGGTGAGCCTCGGTGGTATCGCTACGGACGATCCCTACCCGAAGGCCAGACACGACGTAGCGACCGGGGATTTACCCTATTGCATCGGCTTTGATCCCGAAGCGGCAAAGATCGCGTCGTTGAACCTGCTTCGGCGCGAAGGAGTGACGTTGCGGCTTCATAGCTGGGTCGTGGGACCGATGCTCGATGGCACCCGCGTCACGGGCGTTCTCGTGGAATCGAAGTCCGGGCGCCAGGCCATCGCGGCCGACGTGGTGATCGACGCCACCGGCGACGGCGACCTCGCCGCGCGGGCAGGCGCTCCTTTCATGGGGCCTGCCAGCCAAGGCGATCGCATGGGCATGAGCCTGATGTATGCCCTCGCCGGCCTGCCCGCGGATGCCAAGGAGATGCAAGGGGGCATTCGAGTCCAGGATCGGGTGGTCAAGTGGGGCCCAGGGTTTGGCGGGGATGGGCTTGACGTCGAGAACCTGACTCGCGCCGAGGTCGAGACCCGTTTGAAACTCTGGGACCAGGTGCGCAACCTGCGAAAGTCGCCCGGCGCGGAATCCGCGTACCTGGCCGCGACGGCCACATGCGTCGGCGTCCGTGAGACCCGGCGCATCCTGGGCGAATACACCGTCACCGAACAGGACGCGATCCGCGGCACGCGGTTTCCCGACACGGTGGCCATCAGCTCCAATCCCATGCCGAGCTATCACGGGAAGCGTTTCTTCTTCGAGCACGAGGGTTTCGACATTCCCTACCGGTCGCTGGTCCCGCAGAAGGTGGAAGGCCTCGTGCTGACCGGCCGATGCATCTCTTGCGAGCAGGGGCCGTTCCAGTCCGCCCGCTCGATGGCCCCGGCAATGGCCGTCGGGCATGCCTCCGGCTGCGCCGCAGCCCTATCGGCGAAGAATCGCGTCCTCCCGCGAAGCCTCGACGTGGCGGCGTTGCAGAGACTGTTGGTCTCGCAGAAGGCCGAATTGCGGCTTAACGTGTAGAGCGGAGTACCTGCCTGTGCTTCATGGAATCGACTACTTCATCGTGATCGCCTACCTGCTGGGCATCATGGTTCTGGGTCTGTACTTCGCGCGGTTCGTGCGCTCGGCCGGGGACTTCTTTCTGTCGGGTAGGTCGCTGCCGTTCTGGGCGGTCGGGATGTCCATCGTGGCGACAGACATCAGCGCTATGGATTTCGTGGGTGTCTCGGGACAATCCTATCGCTTCGGGGTGGCCGTCGGCAACTTCGATTGGCTGGGCTCAATGCCTGCCATGCTGCTGGCGGCGTTCATCTTCATCCCGTACTTCTGGAAGGCGGGACTCTACACGATTCCGGAGTACCTCGGACGCCGCTACAACGATGGCGTCCGCGCGGTGGCGTCGCTGACCTGGATTATCTTCTTTGCCCTGGACCTGGGCGTCCTGTTCTGGGCGGCGGCGGTCATGTTCGCACCGCTGATGGGCTGGCCGCACTGGTTCTCCATCGCCGCCACCGCGACCGTGATCGGCCTGTACACCTTCTTCGGCGGTCTGACCGCCGTGGTGATGACTGACGTGATCCAGATGATCGTCATGTTCGTGGGAGGGGCGAGCGTTCTGGTGGTCGGGCTCTATCATGCTGGCGGCTGGGCGGGCCTGGTGGACAAAGTCACCGCCATGGGTGAAGCCTATCAGCATCATTTCGAGCTGGTCCAGCCGGCGGATACGCAGACCCCGTTTCCGTGGACGGGCATCCTCTTTGGGCTGACTCTTGTCATGTCGAACGCATACATGATCGGCAACCAGGCCGTGGTGCAGCGCTGCCTGGCCACCAAGAGCGTCTGGCATGCCAAGGCGAGCATGCTCACCGGTGCG
>Ga0209163_1002214_pt1 | contig 16960 bp, 17 predicted proteins | sample MTBAKSrepl2MetaG_FD_187457 | JGI IMG/M metagenome (GOLD analysis project Ga0209163, IMG submission 187457) | Enrichment culture microbial communities om Arthur Kill intertidal strait, New Jersey, USA, that are MTBE-degrading - MTBE-AKS2 (Arthur... | ecosystem: Environmental > Aquatic > Marine >...
ACGCTCAATCTCTACACCATTATGGAAAACCCCATGACCTCATGCGGCTGTTTTGAGTGCATCATTGCTATCGTCCCCGAGGCAAACGGGGTCATGATCGTCAATCGCGGCCACACAGGGATGACGCCGGCAGGGATGAAGTTTTCTACATTGGCCGGAAGCGTTGGCGGAGGAACTCAAAATCCTGGTTTCATGGGAATAGGAAGAAATTTTATCGTCAGTAAAAAGTTCCTCTTCGGTGACGGTGGAATCAAGCGAATTGTCTGGTTGACAAAAGAATTAAAGGAGAGCATCAAGGAGGAGTTTGTAAGGCGGGCAGTGGAGGAGGGTGTCCCCGACCTTTTGGATAAAATAGCGGATGAGACAATAGCTGAAGACCCGGATAAATTACTCGAGTTCCTCACGAGTGTGGGCCATCCCGCACTTGAGATGGAACCAATGCTGTAAATGTAGCCGCACCCTTTAGGGTGCGCTAAATCGCAGGCTAAGGCCTGCGGCTACTTTAATGTTGGAGGTTATATGGAAAAAGTTGTAAAGAGCGCAAATGAAGCTGCCGAAAAGATCATTGAGTGGGGGGAAGCGCACGAGATAGAGACGTGCTTTGAAAGGTCTCAGAAGCTCAAACCATGTCCTATAGGTGAAAAAGGCGCATGCTGCAAGATATGCCATATGGGCCCCTGCCGCTTTGTCGGATCCAATGCTGAAGAAGAGGCCAGAGGGGTATGTGGTGCCACTGTTTCAACCGTCGCTTCAAGGAATATTCTCAGAATGGCTGTTGCCGGTGCTGCTGCGCATATTGACCATGCACGGGATATGGCCTTTATATTGCTGGCCGTTGCTAACGGAGAGACAAAAGACTTCAAGATAACCGATGTAAAAAAACTATACAAAACTGCTGGCATTCTCGGGATAGAGTTTGAGGGCCGGCCTGTCATTGACGTTGCAAGAGATGTAGCCACAACACTCATTGAAGACTTCGGTCGGCAGAAGGGTGAAACCAATTTTGTCAAGAGGGCTCCGAAAAAGACCCAGGAACGCTGGAAGAAGTGGGGGATAACCCCGAGAGGTACTGACAGAGAGATAACGGAAGCAATGCACCGAACCCACATGGGCGTAGACCATGATCCCGATAGCCTCCTCCTCAGTACGCTCAGGGTTTCCCTTTCCGATGGATGGGGAGGCTCCATGATCTCTACTGACATTACAGACATTCTTTTCGGTACCCCCAGACCCGTGAGGGCAGAGGCAAGCTTCGGGATTTTTAAAGAAGATGAGGTCAATATTATTGTGCACGGGCATGAGCCATCACTTGCCGAGATCATCATAGATGTTGTCAACGAACCCGAGATGCTCGCTTATGCAACGTCGAAAGGTGCCAAAGGTATAAATCTCGGTGGCATGTGTTGCACCGCAAACGAGGTCCTGATGCGGCACGGTATCCCAACGGCCGGGGGCTTCACAAACCAGGAGCTCGCTGTCCTGACGGGACTGGTTGATGCAATAACAGTCGATGTGCAATGCATAATGCCCGCATTGGCAGAACTTTCTAAGAGGTTCCACACGAAGTTCATCACGACTTCTTACAAGGCAAAATTCCCCGGTGCTGTCCATATACAGTATGATGAACACAATGCACGCGAGATCGCAAGGAAAATAGTGAAGCTTGCTATAGATAGTTATGCCGACAGGGCAACTGAAGGGAGTCATATCACTGACAAATATCCGGTAATAGGAGGCTTTTCTCACGAATACATAGAATATATGCAAGGCGGTTCATGGAGGGCTTCTTTCAGACCTTTAAACGATGCGATCATGGCCGGACGGATCAGGGGAGTCGTCGGCCTTGTAGGTTGTGATAATCCCCGTTTTCCCACACAGGGTCTGCATCGTTATCTTGCAATTGAGTTAATTAAAAATGATGTCCTCGTTGTGACAACGGGTTGCGGTTCCCATGCATGTTCCGCAGCCGGTTACATGACACCAGAAACAGCACTTGAGGAAGCCGGACCGGGATTGAGAGAAGTGTGCGAGGCCATTGGTATCCCTCCGATTCTTCACCTCGGATCATGCGTTGATAATTCAAGGATTCTCACCATAGCAAGTGCGATGGCTGAAGAAGGAGGGCTTTCAGATGAGATAGGGGGAATGCCTGCGGTCGGGATTGCCCCGGAGTGGATGAGCGAAAAGGCTATCGCCATCGGTTGTTATTGTGCCGCATCAGGTATCCCGGTCATATTTGGAGGGGAGTCTCCGGTCGAAGCGAGCAAAGAAGTAACGAAAATCATGACAGAAGTCTGGTTTGAACGATTCAAGGGCGCACTCCACTTCGAACCCGATCCTGAGAAGATATTGAGTCTCACCTTTGATTATATCGACAAGGCGAGAGACGCGCTGAAGCTCAGGAAATACGAGCCAGGCAAGTTCGCTACCGAGCGGGTTCTCATGGATATGGCTGCGCGCCGTGAACTCGAGAGGGCAGCGCGGCCTCATTTGGGGTTCTAAAGGCACTTATACGTGATGCGGACTTGTTTACTATATTCTAATATGGAGGTCCTATGAAAGTTGAGGAATTAGATGTAAACAGAGAGATTGGGGTCGTAGGAACAATAATATCTGAGTACCAGAAAAATCGGGGCATTCTCATTCATACCCTCCACATGATCCAGGAAGACAATGGCTATCTCCCTGAGGACATCCTGAGAAATCTTTCGAAAAAGCTCACTATACCTCTTGCTGAAATATACAGCGTAGCGAGTTTCTATAAAATGTTTCACTTCAAGCCGAGGGGAAGGAAAATCGTCAAAGTATGTCTCGGCACTGCCTGTTATGTAAGGGGGTCAAAGAAGATTTTAACGACCTTCGAAGAAGAATTCGGCATAAAGGACGGTGATACAACCGATGATCTTGCACTGACCCTTGAGACAGTGGGCTGTGTCGGTTGCTGCGGACTTGCTCCTGTAACAACAGTCAACGAAGCGGTCATTGGCGAAATCGGAACAAAAAAATTAGAAGGTTTAATTAAATCCATAAGAGAAGACTGACGATATAAGGAAGACGGAATTCATGGAAAGACTTGCCGGCATTCATGATTTATCATTTTACAGGGATAACCTTGCAGCAAGTGGATTATTAGCTCCGCACAAGAACATGATTAAAGTCTGCTGCGGGACGGGATGCAGTGCCTCGGGTTCTCACAACGTCGTCAGAGCGATCGAGGATACCGTCTCTGCTGATTCAGGGATTGAGATCATAAAGACAGGATGCCAGGGCCTCTGTCAAAAAGGTCCTGTTATGAAAATTGAACCTCATGGATACTTCTATCAGAAGGTTAATCCTGATAACGCACAAGAGATCCTCTCCACATTTACCACAGGTCAACCGGCGAGAGACCTGCTCTTTCGGGAGTCATTCATCAAGCCCCCGGTCGAGAAAATGGGAGATGTCCCTTTTTATAAAAAACAGGTGCGAGTCGTCTTAGGGCATAACGGGAGTATAGATCCCTGTAATATCAACCATTATATTGTTGTTGGCGGGTACAGGGCGTTGGAGAAGATAGTGTCCTCCATGACTCCGGAAGCAGTCATTGACGAGGTAAGAAAATCAAATATCAGGGGCCGCGGCGGAGCCGGATTTCCCGCTGGTGTGAAATGGGGTTTTGCAAGGAAGTCCCCATCTCCCATCAAGGTTGTTATAGCCAATGGAGATGAAGGCGATCCCGGAGCCTTTATGGACAGGTCAATCATGGAAGGCGATCCGCATAGTCTTCTCGAAGGTATGGTTATATGTGCTTATGCAATAGGTGCACATTATGGGTTCATCTACGTCCGCCATGAGTATCCTCTTGCAGTTACAAACCTAGGGATCGCAATCAAGCAGGCTGAAGAATTAGGACTTCTAGGGAAAAATATCTTGGGCACAGGATTCGACTTTAGTGTTCATATTCGGGAAGGAGCCGGTGCCTTTGTCTGCGGTGAAGAGACGGCACTGATAGCCTCCATAGAAGGCGACAGGGGATTCCCGAGGCAAAGGCCTCCCTTTCCTGCGGAGAGAGGCGTTTGGGCCATGCCCACGATAATCAATAATGTCGAAACTCTTGCAAACATCCCGAACATCATTACCAGGGGTGCAGAATGGTTTCACCAGATAGGGACGGAAACCTCATCGGGGACAAAAGTCTTTGCCCTTACCGGTAAAGTCAAAAATACCGGGCTTATTGAAGTGCCCATGGGAATAACCCTGAGAGAAATCATTTACGATATCGGCGGAGGCATTATCGGTGACAAGCAAATCAAGGCAGTTCAGACAGGCGGCCCCTCAGGCGGATGTATCCCGCCCCAGTATCTCGATCTTCCGGTAGACTTTGACTCTCTTTCAAAAGTCGGTTCGATCATGGGTTCAGGCGGCATGGTAGTCATGGATGAGCAAAACTGTATTGTTGATATTGCACAATTCTTTCTCTCCTTTACACAGTCAGAATCCTGCGGCAAGTGCCCCCCGTGCAGGATAGGCACCTACCAGATGCTCCGGTTGCTCGAGAAGATTACCTCCGGCGACGGTGAACCGGGAGATATAGAGAAACTTGAGAGGCTCGGCATGCTTGTGAAAGCTGGTTCGCTCTGCGGCCTTGGCCAAACAGCGCCAAATCCCGTACTCACAACGATCAAATATTTCCGCAGAGAATATGAAGAGCATATATATGATAAATTCTGCAAGGCAAACGCGTGCAGCGGACTTGGCATGTTTACCATTGACAAGGAAGAATGCATCCTCTGCGGACTCTGCAAACAGGTCTGTGCTTTTGATGCAGTCAAGGAAACGAGAAGGAGTTTCTTTATCGACCAGGACAGCTGCACAAAATGCAGGGCTTGCTATATGGCATGTCCTGTCGGTGCTGTGAAGATGAGGAAGAAAAGACATGTCACGCTCATTGAAGAATATAAAATATCTCCTGATAGCATCGAAACAATGGAAAGGAGGTGCACATCTGAACTCCGTGATGTCATCGCATCGAAACCGCATAAAATAGTCCCTATCAATAAACAGAAGTCTGTGAGAGATGCAGCGCATACGATGAAAGAACAGCATGTGAGCGGGATATTCGTACTTGATGAAAAAGAAAAACTGGTCAGTATTTTCACCGAGAGGGATATTGTACGTTGTATTTTTAACAAAATCTCTCTGGACGAGAAACTTGAAAATATCATTAGGCATGACGTCGTCACGTTCGACCCCATGACTGTATTAAGTGCAGCAATATTAATTGCAGCGAGAAAAAACATTAGACACCTTCCGGTTGTCGAGAATGATGTCATTGTCGGCATGGTTACGTTCAGGGATCTCGTTTCATATCTGGTTCCTGAAATTACGTATATAAAAATGAAGGATCAATCACAATAATAACTACGCTGTTTGAAAATGCGAGTACAAATATATGAATAAACTCGACAGCATTAACGACCTTATTGCACTGCGAGATCTCTTAAAGAAAAGAGAGGTCCTTTCACCCGGCAGGAAGAGAATTACGTCCTGTTGCGGGCTTCCCTGCAGCACCCTGGGCTCCCATAAAGTTGTCGAGGCTTTAGAGAGGGAGATCTCTCAAAGTGGCCTGGACATAGAGGTGGTAAAAACAGGGTGTCAGGGGCTCTGTCAGAAAGGTCCGCTTCTTCAGATTGAACCACATGGTTATTTCTACCAGAGAGTCCTTCCGGAGAAAGCAAAAGAAATCATTTCGACTACCTTCTCAGCCGGGCAGCCTGTCAGAGAGTTCCTGTACAGGGATTCAATCCTCAGGGCACCGATAGAAAATAGGGAAGGAATCCCTTTTTACACGAAACAATTGAAGATAGCGCTCAGGTATACGGGAATTATAGACCCCTTTGATATAACTCACTATATCGCCTGCGGCGGGTATAGTGGCCTGGAGAAGATGTTTTCATCCATGAGTCCCGAAGAAGTACTTGAGGAAATAAAGAAGGCAAATTTACGGGGTCGGGGTGGGGCAGGATTTCCTGCCGGGCTGAAGTGGGCACACACAGTACGTTCCGGCAAAGGAATGGCCAAAACGGTCATAGCAAACGGAGACGAAGGCGATCCCGGTGCGTTCATGGACAGGTCAATTATGGAAGGTGATCCGCACAGTCTCCTTGAAGGCATGCTCATATGTGCCTATGCAATCGATGCCCATTATGGATTCATATACGTGCGTCATGAATACCCCCTTGCGATAAAAACCCTGAAAGAGGCAATAAAACAAGCCGAGGATATTGGCCTTTTAGGGAAAAATATACTTGGTACCGGATTTGATTTTATCGCTCAGATCCGTGAAGGTGCCGGCGCCTTTGTCTGTGGTGAGTCCACTGCACTTATCGCCTCACTTGAGGGTCAGAGGGGATTCCCTAGACCACGGCCACCACGGCTCTCAGAGATAGGGGGAGGAGTATGGGGATACCCCTCAAATCTCAACAACATAGAAACCTATGCCTGTGTTCCACAAATAATAGAGCACGGAGCTGACTGGTTCCTCGGTTTGGGAACCGAAACCTCAAAGGGGACAAAGGTATTTTCTCTGGCAGGAAAGGTGAAAAATACCGGGCTTATAGAAGTTCCGATGGGAATTACCCTCAGGGAAATTATTTTCGATATCGGCGGAGGAATCCTGAATAATAAAAAATTCAAGGCAGTGCAGACCGGAGGCCCCTCCGGTGGCTGTATCCCTGAGCACTATCTCGATACGCCGGTAGATTTTGACTCCCTGACAAAACTCGGCTCGATCATGGGTTCAGGCGGCATGGTCGTGATGGATGAAGACAACTGCATGATTGACGTTGCAAAATTCTTCCTCTCTTTCTGCCAGGCCGAATCATGTGGAAAATGCCCCCCCTGCAGAATCGGCACGTACCAGATGTTACAGATACTCGAAAACATAACAACAGGGAGAGGCAAGCACGGCGATATAGAGAGGCTTGAGGAGTTGGGACACAAGATAAAAGCAAGCGCCCTCTGCGGCCTTGGCCAGAGCGCCCCCAACCCTGTTCTCACAACTATCAACTATTTCCGTGAGGAATACGAAGAGCACATTCACGAAAAACACTGCAGGGCAAACGTATGCAGTGGCTTTGGAATTTTTACGATTGATCAGGAAGAATGTGTCCTCTGTGGCCTCTGCAAACAAACATGTGCTTTTAATGCAGTAAAGGAAGCACGAAGAAATTTCTTTATTGACCAGGATCTGTGCACAAAATGTAAAGCGTGCCTCCTTGCATGTCCTGTAGATGCAATAAAGGTGCAGAAACTGTGACAGTGAAGACCGTGATGTTTTCTGAAGTCATAAAAGGAGATACAGAATGACTTTGCGTGATATTTTAGACGCTAAGCCTTACATGATAGTCACGATCAATCAAAACCTCACAGTAGGCGATGCAATAAACGCAATGAGCGAAAAAAATGTGAGCGGGATACTTATAGTTGACGATAACAATAGATTGGTCAGCATTTTTACAGAACGTGATATTGTCCGGTGTGTTGTTGATAATATTTCTTACGATGAAATTCTCAAAAACGTCATACGCTATGACATTATCAAATTCGATCCTTCGGTAAAAATCAGTGCGGTGATACCTGTTGTCTTAAAAAAGGAAATCAGACATATACCGGTTGTTGAAGGCGATACAATTGTCGGCATGGTCACGTTCAGGGACCTTGTATCTTTTTTGCTTCCGGAAATATGCTATTTAGCAAGACAAATCTATTGAGGGTGAAACATGACTGAACAGAAGGAATTGAACGTTGAGGATATAAGAAAAGAAGCTGAAGAAAAACACTGTCCTGCACAGAAGGCACTTTATTATGTCGAAAAGTTTCTCGATACACTCATGTGCGGGAAATGTTTTCCCTGTGCATTCGGGACATATGAAGCACGAGTGAGACTGAAAAACATTATTTCTGCCCAGGGAACAGCAACTGACAGTGCTCTCCTCAGGCGCATCGCACGTGTCATGACTGAAGCATCAAGATGTAAAAGAGGGAAAGACACCGGACGGTTTCTTCTCGAATGGATTGATACCAACGCCTTTAAAGCACACTCAGAAAGAAGATGCCCTGATCAGGAATGCCTCGCATTCATAGAATTCAGGATCGATCCTGATAAATGTATCATGTGCGGCGACTGTCAGGCTGTCTGCAAATTCAATGCAATTGTCGGGGAAAAGAAAAAACCTTTTCTCAGCGGTTATTTACCATTTGAGATAATTCAGAAACGATGCACCAAATGCGGCGAATGTGTCCCAGTATGTCCAACGCATGCGATAGCAAAAGTAGAATTAGAAACTGAAAAAGAAGTTCCGGTTTAATCTGAAAACGTAGTAATCTTATTTTTTATACATGGAGGGCTCAATGTCAAACACAGTCAAGCTCACAATAGACGGGCAGGAGGTTCAGGTACCTGAACATCTCACTATAATCGATGCGGCAGAGCAGGTTGGAATCCACATACCCAACCTCTGTTACCTGAAGGGCATGAAGGGCATCGGCGCATGCCGGCTCTGCCTTGTTGAGATCGAGGGCATGAGGGCCCCCATGATCGCATGCAACACCAGGGTCAAGGAAGGCATGGTCATCCACACGAAGACCGAAAAGGTCCAGGAAATCAGGAAATTCGTCATCGACCTCATCCTGTCCATGCACCCGCTGGACTGCATGACCTGCACCAAGGCGGGTGTCTGCAATCTCCAGAAATACGCCTATGAGTTTGAGCTCAAGGAATCCAGCTTTACCCGCAAGACCCTCGGGTATCCGGTTGATGAGGCAAACCCCTTCATCAAGCGGGACCCCGAGTACTGCATCCTGTGCGGCAGGTGCGTGCGGGTCTGCAAGGAGCAGGGCACCAATGTTCTGGAATTCATGGGCCGGGGCATTGGCTCGAAGGTCACCACAGCCACTGACAAACCCCTTCAGGAATCGGCATGCACCTTCTGCGGCAGCTGTGTTGATGCCTGTCCTGTCAACGCCCTGCTGGAGGCAGACCGGTGGCGCAAGGGCAGGGAGTGGGAGTACGAAAAGGTCAACTCGGTCTGCCTGCTCTGCGGCAATGGCTGTGACATCACGGTGAGCACAAAGGACGGGGTTATCCAGAAGATAAACGCAGGGGCGGCACCGGGCTCTTCGGAGCAGTATATCTGTGCTTACGGCAGGTTCGGCTTTGATTGCATTGAGGCAGAGACGCGGCTGACTGCTCCGTTAAAGAAAGTAGACGGAGAGCTGAAAGAGACGACATGGGAGGATGCCCTGAAGATCGTTTCGGATAAACTCAAGAAGGCCGGCAAGGAAGCAGGGTTCATCAGCACAGCGGGCATCCAGAACGAAGACGCCCTGGCACTGAAGAAGCTTGCAAGCACGGTTGTCAAGACAAAACACTATGACAGCTCGCTCAGCCTCTACGCATCACCTGAATCTCTTACGGAGAGCCAGGCAGCGGACATGGACGCTGCGGACGTTATTGTGCTGGTTGGGTTAAACCCGTCGCAGTGGGAGCGCCGGCTTCCGGCACTGGATGCCTCCATACGCAAGCGGGTCAGCAGGGGAGCGAAGCTTATCGTTGTCAACTCTTCTGAGACACGGCTTTCTGACATAGCAGCGGTCGGTCTCGGCGGTGACGAGATAGCCTCCCTCAAGGGCCTTGCAAAGGCACTGGGGCACAAGAGCCTGAAGGCGGACAGGAAGCTCACAGCTTTGGTAAAGAATGCAGCCGTAACAGAAGAGACGGAAAAGGCAGCAGACCTCATTGTCCAGGCAACAGAGCCGTTAATCATAACATCACCCGGGTTCTTCGATGCAGCTGCCAACCTCACGCTTTTTAAGGGAAAGGCGGTTACCGCAGGGCTTGAGAGCAATGCACGGGGCGTTGCCCTCATGGGTATGGCCACGAAGGGCAGGACCTACCGCCAGATGGCAGGTGACGGGATGAAGGTCCTGTATGCCGTCGGTGAGGTCCCGATACAGGAGCGGCCGAAGGCTGATTTCCTTGTTGTGCAGCACTCCCATCTGACAGCGCTTGCCAGGCAGGCAGATGTCGTGCTGCCGTCAGCAACCTTTCTTGAGTCTGCGGGCACCATGATAGATTACCTGGGGAGGCTGAAGTATCTTCCGAAGGTGATAGAGCCTCAGGGACAGGCAAAAAACCACAGGGATATTTTCATACAGCTTGCAAAGAAGATGGGTGCCACGATCAAGAGACCGACAGAGGCAGAGGTAAAGAAGGCGGTGAAGGTAAAGGCAAAGCAGCCGCTGAGGCCGTTTGCCAGGAAAGAGGGTCTCGAGATCTCACCCGATGCGTTCATCGAGTCGATCAATGCATCGGTAATAAACGGCTCCCGACTCCTGTGGCTGAAAGAGGCAGAGCAGGCTGTTACGACATAAAGAAGGCGTATTCTCTGCAGTCTATCTTTCCTCAATGTACATCCATGCCTTTCTCATTGTCGCACGAGTGCGAAGACATCTATTCTGATAATCTGTTAAAATAGCTCACATTTTTAAAAATCACCATAGATGGAAGAAATCTACAACATAAAAATCCCTGTCTTCGAAGGTCCATTTGATCTTCTTCTTCATCTCATTAAAGAAGCAAAGATCGACATCTATGATATTCCCATCGCACTCATCACGAGCCAGTATCTCGAATATATCGAGATGATGAAAGAACTGAATCTGGAAATAGCAGGTGACTTCCTGGTTATGGCATCAACCCTCATCCATATCAAATCGAGGATGCTGCTCCCGCCTGATGAGGAGACACCGCTTGAGGAACAGGAAGACCCGAGACTTGAGCTTGTCCAGAAGTTGCTGGAATATCAGACATTTAAAGAGGCGGCATCTGCATTCAGGGACAGAGAAGAAGATCAGAAAAAGGTATTTTCCAAGGCTCCCCCATCAGATGAGGACGAAGAACTTTATCTTATTGACGTCAATCTGTTCGATCTTATGAGTGCATTCAAGAAGCTCCTCGAAACAGTCTCTCCTGATATTATCACTATTACGAAAGAGGCCCTCACGGTCAAGGACAGGATGTCTGCGATTATGGAGATGATCGAAGGGCTTGACGCAATGAGGTTTGAGGACATTTTCAAGGGGAGCAGAACAAGAATGCAGCTCATTGTTACCTTCGTTGCACTCCTTGAGCTCATCCGGTTAGGACTTGTCAGGGCATATCAGGAAAAAGAATTCGGAAATATATGGATAATCAATCCTTCGAAACAGGCACCTATCGTTAATGAAACATGATTCCAAATCCAGCGATAAAAGGTTGTCATTAAGAGCGCCTGAAAGGTGTGTGGCGATCTCATCGGAAACAGCGAGACTGCTTTGTTGCACTCCCAGTGGAATTTCTTATCGCTGGATTTGGGTAGTTATTAAGGTTCTCATAATTGAATAGACATTATTTTGAGAATATTAATATGTTCTTAATGGGATAGTGCATGTTTAAATTTTTTAAGATACTCATAACGTTAGCCGTCATTCTGGTTCTTCTGTATATCGGGCATGGATATATATTAGATAAGGCAGGGAAATATTTATATTACAAAGACGTCATGAAACCAGCCGATGTCATTGTCGTTCTTGCAGGGGAGGAAACAGAACGGGTCGAATATGGTGTCAAACTCTACCAAGAGGGATGGGCAAGAAAGGATAAAATTATATTGGCCGGTGGACCAGTTGTCTGGAAGTACACATGGGCTTCACTTATGAAAGAGCAAGCAGTTTCTCTTGGTATTCCTAAAGATGCCATACTCCTTGAAGATCAATCGGAAACTACAGAAGAAGATGCACGTTTTACAAAACAGATACTTGATACGCATCAATATAAGTCGTGTATCCTCGTTACATCTCCGTATCACAGCAGGAGGGCATATACTATCTTTAAGAAGATTATGGGCAAGGAAATAACCGTCATAAGCGCTCCCTGCAATCCAAGCTGGTTTCGTTTTGACGATTGGTGGAAGAGACGAAAAGACAGGGCAAATGTCCTCGCTGAATACTCCAAAATCGTGTGGCTCTGGGTATTCGGCATAGAAAAGTCATAGCGTTTATTACTTAAGTATCCATGTAGGTGCTGTTAAGATAATTCAGGTGTTTTTTGCTGGACGAAAGAAACATGATGCGCAGGAGAGAATTGAGTGGCAAACCCTCCTTCCCGGAGTCTTGCTTCACAAAATTGTCAAAATTCACGGGAGGAGAGATCATTTCTATTCCCTCGACTAAACTCATGATTGGTTGTTAATCCTATCTTAATTAGATAATCAGGGCTCCCCGCTCTGTCAACTGCACAAAAACTGCACAATTTTGCAGTTTCTAGTTGACAGGGATGAGGTGGAAAATGTTATTTTATAGGCACTTAAAGGCGCGTAGCTCAGTGGGAGAGCGCTTCCTTGACGCGGAAGAAGTCAGGGGTTCAATCCCCCTCGCGCCTACCATGTTTTTCAAGGGACGTACGTCCGTTGGGTTTTCAGTAGCAGGAGAATTAAACACCGTCCAAACAATGCCGCAGTACAGGAATAATGCAACCTTATTTATAACTTTCTTGTTTTTATTTCATCCGACGGGCTTTCTGTTCACCTAATGGTTGGTTACATTGAGGACAACGGCCTGCAAACGTGCTAACTTTTCCGTGCCAGCCGCAGTTTAGACAATCAACGGACTGGTAATACTTACTGCTTTCTTTTTTCTTGACAACCCGCATTAATGTCTGAAGGAATATCAAAAAAGCGATTACAATTCCGACAATAATTAATACATCTTGTGCGGTATATCCACCCAAAACAACGGTATCCAATATTTTCTTCATACTTCAGGCCCCGATTGATTATCAGTCGTAAAGCGCATTTCCGTAAAGTATATCACAGGCGTAGATTTCGGAGAAGAGTTCACAAGAGACCCGCTTTGTTCCGATTCCAAACGCCCTTGCCTCTGTCTGCAGTAAGAAGCACGTAAAAAGTTTTAAAGAATGCATGGCAAGTGCATCGACTAATCTTGAATCTCGCACATGAAAAAGTGGGCATAAATGAGACTGTATAGTGACCCAGATAGTCGCTTGGCATTGAGCCTTGGGTGCTCTGCTCGCCTTCCCAGCAAATCTTGATGTCAAGCGTCGCTTGTATGATTTGCGGTGCGAAGGCACGCTCGGTATGGTCTAAAATAGTGAGGTTGTGAAGTACCACCTCTTTTTTTATCCCATAAAATTGACCAGTATTACCATAAATATGATCGTTGCAATGAAGCCGCTGAGCCATAGCAGGAGGTCATTGCGTGTCTTCTTCTTAAAGTAACACATGGCATTCAGTTCTTCAGCTGTTTTACCTTTGTATCTCTTTTCCCATTTGAAAGAATACCAAACGAGAATAGTCCACACTATTATCGGTAACAGCAAGATAAACGTCTTAAATAAGCTTCCCATATTGAATCAATATAATTTTAGCATAGCCTTTGTTAAAGATTCCCTGAGAATAATAGAGGAGAACGGAAACTGTGAGATTGTGAAATCAGCAGATTAAGCGAAACGGTGAAGGGGTGAAGGAGCAAGAAACTATGCACCAGCTCCCAGGCGGTAAGGAGCCTAGCCGCTCTCAGTTCGCAATGACGGGAAAGAAGTTTTATAAAAGGCTGCCAGGGGCAATGGCCTTGCATCGCGTTTTGTCTTATAGTATATTTCTTCTGTTATCTTGAACTTGTTACGGCAGAAAAAGGTACCAGGCGTATGGAAGAGATAGATGAACTTATAGAGCGTTACGGCCTCGAGCAAGACAAAGAACATGTCATTATCCCGTATACGAACAAAAACGGAAGGAAAAACCGGTGCTATCTCCTGAAAAGAAGATATATCCGCATCGTATATTCTGAAGATCATGCTGTCGATTATCCCCTTATCGATGCAATTGAGGCAACAGTGCGTTATCCTGAGATCTTATTGAGCGAAGCGTTATGTTTACTCTATAAGGAATTGGACATGAAGATGCCAGAAGGCATCCACAATGATAAAGAATCAAACGGGGAATCCGACAATATCAGTGAGGAGAACGTATAGGTTCATTCGTATTTGAGGCGGCGTTACGGTTTAACCCAAAACCTGCATTTATCGGAGGCATGGTTGCCATCAAAGTCTTTTGTCCCGACAAAAGTCGGGATTGAAATCAAAAGACTTTGAAGGCGACTGCGCCTCCGGTTCAATAATCAATTGCATTTTTTGGGTCAAGCTGATGGCAGCAGGGAAGACTTTCGACGTATCACGCATGGGAATCTTTTCTCCCAAAACGGATTGAACATCTGTTATTTATTCTGCGGCTGTGATTTGAAAAGAGGGTTGTCTGTTACTTGATTTCAATTGATTTTAATTTCTTATATAAAAGAGCCTTCAAAGTACTGCTGTTATAAGAATAGAGATCAGCAACCGAAATATTGAAGGACTTTCTCCAATATTTGACGTCAATCAATTTCAGTTCATTTTCATGCTGCTTCTCAAACACAATGATTCTGTCAGCCCAGTCCAGCAGATCGGTATCGAAATTATTATAGAATCCTACATATTTCACCTCATGTGCAGGATGCATTTTCTTCCATAGTTCTGCTGCCATTCTTGACCTGTTTTCTCCCTGATTGCACATGAACAATATTTTCGTCATTTATGTATTTATGTATTCATTATGCTTTGCTTGTGTTTAAAAATACAAACTTCTTCTTATAAGGAGCATACTGAATCCTTGTGCATTGTGTTCTTCGCCTGCTCTGCAACCCAATAACGCAGAGAATTCGATAAAAAAGCGCTCAGCCCTTCTCCCCGAGGTGCTCGGTAAACGAGCACATCAAAAAAAGAGGCTAAGTACATTGGTTCATAAATTCGCTAACGTATTAATTGGTTGGCATGAAGACTCTTCACTCCGTTCAGAGTGACATATGTTGTCATTCTGAGGCATAGCCGAAGAATCTATTCTCTATAACGTATGTGACCATATTTATAAAAACGTACACTAAGTGACTAATAAAAAATGAACCTCTCCGCCGCAGAGACGGCGGAGTATCCTGAAATATCCCCTCCCTTGACGGGAGGGGATTTACCCTGTGGAATATTTTTACTTATTCCACGGGGTAAAGGGGAGGGTGCTCAATCATCTTCAATCACCCCACCCTATTCTATAATAAAACAGTGATAAAAAGGGCCAAAAAGGTTTATTATAATAAAAATAAATCCATACTCATTTCGAAAGGAGTTTTTATGGACAAAAGTGAAAACCTGCCACTGAAGATTTTCCATGCATTTGAGGATTTATATTTTGAGAAAGACAAGGGGAAGATATTTGACAAAATTTTTTCGCGCTATTTCTGTTATGTAGAAATCGACCGTCATATGGATCTTTATGACGTACTTGTGTCACTCAGCAAACATCACTGCTTTGAATTTGACAAAATGGTAAAAGAGCTCAGGGAAAACGCTCTTATCAACGACTGACCACTCACTGAATATACGCTATGTCTGAACATTAAATTAATTCTCATTCAATTCTGGCCCTCATTATTATCCAAATTTGAAGCCTTTAGCAGTTGTGATGTCTTTCCAAAGTTAACCCAAAAAATGCAATTGATTATTGAACCGGAGGCACAGTCGCTTTCAAAGCCTTTTGATTTCAATCCCGACTTTTGTCGGGACAAAAGACTTTTCAGTCAACTGTGCTCCTGATAAATGCATTTTTCGGGTTAACGCAGCTTAGTGTCTTCACGGGAAGTAATATTTCGCATGGTATTCAGGCAGGTAAACTGTTACCTCTGCTGCTACATTACAAGAGAACCCGGCCTCATTCGAAGCTTGTGCCCTTTTTTTCACAATTCGGTGTTACATAATCATCTTGTTTTAAAAGTAAACCTGAACGGGACTGCCGGGATTCCTTTTTTATTTTTGAAGTTCTTATACCCAGCAGAATTTATCCAGATAACATATTCTTTATCCGGCTCCAGTTTTACCGGTAATATGTTTTTTGTATTATTGTCAATATAGTATGCCTGTCCCATTATATGAGGAAATGTACTTCTATCCTCATAAACCCATGACCAGCTTCCATCTGTCATTTCCTCGTTGAATGTTACTGATATTTCCTTAATGGATGTATCAACATCCTGGCTTCCGTTTTCAGGAAATGTACTGACAACCCTGGGGGGGTTGGAATCTTCCTGTGCACAGGCAATGCCAATAATTATCAATAAGAGCGCTAAGAGTAATGAAGCTTTTTTTACCATTTCATTCCTCCTCTAGTGTTTTTGTTCCATACATTGTACACAGTACCGTATATAATGTCATTTTTAGTTCGTACTTTTCCAAAATAAATTGTAAAACGGTATCACCATCATCTAAAATCATGTACAATAATGCATGCTGTTAAATCACGTCGGCATAGTAAATAAGAGCGAAGAGAAGGCTGTCAGGTTTTATCAGGGCATTCTGGGGTTTAAAAAGACGAGGGAGTTCGTTGTATCAACTGAACTTGCTGAGCAGTTGTTTTCCGTATCAAAGGAAATTAAGGTGCTTGTTTTCGAGAGGGACGGCATAAAAATTGAGGTCTTCATCTGTCCTGAATGCAGACAGCCCTTCCCGGATTATAGCCACATTGGCTTTCTCCTTGATGATTTTCAACATATCAAGGAAACTGCTCAAGAAATGGGGGCGCTCGTCATGGGGAAAACCGATGAAAAGACGGTTTATTTCATCAAAGATTTCTCCGGCAATCTCATCGAAATAAAGCCGGGGTAAACAGGGACAGGGTACATTTTTTTTCTTCAAAGAGGAGACTGTCCTCCTTTTCCTAACTATACAGAGTGTCATAAAACTTTGCTCATAACACGCTCACATAGACTGTCATTCCGGCTTGCCCGGAATCTTTCCGATAGCTTCAGGGAAGGATTCCCGACGCGCTTCACTTGCGGGAAT
>Ga0209163_1002223_pt1 | contig 16910 bp, 18 predicted proteins | sample MTBAKSrepl2MetaG_FD_187457 | JGI IMG/M metagenome (GOLD analysis project Ga0209163, IMG submission 187457) | Enrichment culture microbial communities om Arthur Kill intertidal strait, New Jersey, USA, that are MTBE-degrading - MTBE-AKS2 (Arthur... | ecosystem: Environmental > Aquatic > Marine >...
CTGGCCCGGTATTCTTCAAGGTTGCGCTCCCAGCCACCAGGAACTTCTTCCTCTCTGAAGAAAATGTAAGGATTGCTGCGCGGTTCTTTGATCATCTGGGGCAAGGGTTCCAATTCGACGGCTTCGAGGAAAGCCCGGTAACCCAGCCGTTGAATCAGCTCGCCCGCGCGCTCGCGGTTTTTGCCTTCTTCATCCCACCAGTCCCAAAGCTTCTCGATGAAGTCCTTCAATTCCCGGTACTGGTCATCGATCTCTTCGGCGCTGCCGTCCATCTTCATGAAGGGAATGACCACCGCGCTCATCTGGGCGCCTTCCAAGATCGGGGCCTTGGCGCCGATCAGGATGGTCGCGCCGGTGTCGGTCCCCGGCCGCAGGGCCTTGGGCATAACGTTGATGCAGTGCATGCACCGGGTGCAATTTTTATTGTCGATGCTGATCTGTCCGTTTTCATAAGTGATGCACTGGGTCGGGCAAAGATCGACCACGTACTCTTTAATCTTAAAACCGGAGTCGGCATACTTCTTGACCTCGGCCTGGTTGATGCGGATGTCGTCCCGCCAGGTGCCGATAATGGAACAATCGGCCCGGGCGATGGAGGCCACGCAGTCATTGGGGCAGCCGGATATCTTGAATTTGAACTTATACGGCCAAGCCGGACGGTGCATTTGGTCCTGGTAGGTCATGGTCAGACTATAGCAAATGTTCTGCGTATCGATGCAGGCCCATTCGCAACGGGCTTTACCCACGCAACAACTTGGCGTCCGCAGGGCCGAACCCGAACCGCCTAAATCAAAACCATTGGCCGTCAAATCGGCGAAGCAAGGCTCCAAGGCCTCGGTCCGGCAGCCCAAGAAGATGATGTCCCCGGTGGAACCGTGCATATTGGTGATCTTGCTGCCGTGCTTGTCCCAAATATCGGCCAGGGTCCGGAGGGCCTTGGACGAATAGAACTTGCTGGCCGGCTGGTTGATGCGCATGGTGTGGAAATGCTCGACCGCGGGAAACATTTGGGGAACGTCGCTGTAACGGCCGATGACGCCGCCGCCGTAACCGAACACGCCGACGATGCCGCCGTGCTTCCAGTGACCGACCTTTTGCTTGTAGGACAGCTCGAGCTGGCCTAACAGGTCATTGGCCGTATCACTGTTGCCTTCAATGGCCGCCCGCTTGAGGTCCTTGACGAAACTCGGCCAAGGACCCTTTTCGAGCTCGTCCAGAAGAGGAGTCTTGTGAGTTAATGGCATAATTACCTCCATTTTTTAATAACATAATAAAGACAGAGCCCGGTCCAACCGTGGCTTACTTTATCAAACCAAACGAATAAAATATCATGTTGAGACTCTCGATAGTGAGACCCAACCTCAACCCGATAAGATCTCACCTCCTCCCCGTACTTTTTTTCACTAATTCATGCAAAAAAATATTTCAACCCTCAACTAAAAATATCGTTTTGATAATTTCCCGCTTTTATTGCCAAAAAAAGCCGATAACCACAATGGGTGATTATAGTTTTCCCCCTAATTTCTTGTCAACAGAAATTTGGAGAAACGGGTAGACTATCTTGACTTAAATCATTCGCCCCCTAAATAAGGACGGCCTAACCTTATCGCAGGGGCAAAACGACATGAAAATATCCGGATTATAGATTTTCGGAGTCTCTGGCCCCCGGCAGCATATAATAAGTCGTGCTGCCGCTGGACCAGTATTCGATAGAGCCGTCCATGATCATGGCCTGGACGACGTCCTTCATCTCCTTTTTTTTCAAGCCGATGCCCTTGGCGATGTCGCTCAAATAGTGCATCTTCTTGCCGCCTGTTGATTTTTTCTCTAAAAATTCCAAAACCTTCTGCCTGATTTCAGCGTCGTCCATCTCTCGTCCTCCATGGGTTTTAGTTCATTAAAGAATCGACTGTCAAGTTTGAACTATATGACCCTTGAAAACTAAATGTCAAGAAACTTGTCTCAATTCTCACAATATCAATGCGGATCGGCGGATCAGTTCAGATCGGTCCCCCGAAATCCGAAGGTTCCGGGACCGATCCGGTGAGCCGTTGTACCTCCTCCCGGACCAGACCGGCTTCTTTTTCCTTGCCCAGGCCGAGATAAAGATCATGGGCCATCTCCAAATGAGGCAAGGCCTCGGCCATTTGCCGGGTTTTCAGAAAAACGTCGGCCAGACCGACCAAGCCCAGGGCCATTCTTTCACGATCACCCATTTTTTCGGCCAACCCGATCATCTCCCGGAAACTGGCCGAAGCTTCCTCGACGGACCCGGCCGTTTTGAGCAAGGGAATGATTTTATCCAGAAAGTACAAACAGCCGACACTGTCCCGGTGGGTTCGACATAGTTTCAGACCTTCGCGGAACTTGGAGAGGGCCTGGTCCGGGGCGGCCTGATCCAGAAACAGGTCCCCCAGGCGATCCAGGACTTTGGCTTCCCCGTTAGGTTCTCGAAGCTGACGAAAAAGGTCCAAAGCTTCCATCAGATAGGCCGCAGCCAAGTCCGGCTTCCCGGACCGGGCCGCCAGCCCGCCCAGATCAATCAGGACCTGGGCCAGCTCGCGGTCCAGTTGACCGGCCCGGCACACGGTCTGGCATTGATTCCAGAAATCCTCGGCCGCCTCGAAAACTTCTTCCTGATAATAAATGCGCCCGATATGATAAAGAGCCGCGGCCCGAGCTTTCTGGTCCCCTTGCGCCTCGGCTCCTTCCAAGGCTTCCTTCAAGACCTCCATCTGTTCGTAAGGGTCCACGCCGCCCACCTATCCTTCGGCTTTCTTGATTCTCTCCCCCAGCTCTTGATCCACGGGATAATTCAGGGCCGCGGCTTCCCGGTAATGACGGGCGGCCCGGTCCAGCTCGCCTTTTTCGCAATAGGCCGCCGCCAGATTATGGTGGGCCAGGGCAAAATCAGGCTGAAACGCCAGGATCTTTTCGTACTGGACGATGGCCCCCTCCAAATCCCCCTGCTGTTCATGGACCCTGGCCAAGGAAAGCCGGGCCGGTATGAGTTGGGGGTTCATTTCGATGGCCTGGGTAAAGGCCCGGGCGGCCTCTTCCAGGCGTCCCTGGAGCATCCGGGCAAAACCTATATTGTTGTAAGCTAAAATGGCTCGGGGATTGATCTTCAAGGCCTGCTCGTTGGCGGCCGCGGCCTCGTCAAGTCTCTCCTGACGCAAGTACAAACCGCCGAGATTGATGTGGGCCTCGACCATCTCCGGCTCCAGGTCCAAAGCCATCTTGAAAGCAAACTCGGCCTCTTCCAGGCTTTCCTTCTTGGTGAAAGCCACCCCTAAATTATAATGAGCCGTCGCATTTTTAGGATTGGCTCCGATGTATTGTTTGAGCCGGTCGATCAGACCGTCCAGCTCCAGTTCGTCGTCAAATGTCATTTATTTCTCCTGATTGAACCACAGGCCGGGGATGAGGCCCCGAACCCGGACCTCCGTTCCGGATGAGAAGTTTGATCGGTCCTCAGCCCGGCCAGACCTTGACCAGCACCCGCCGGTGCCGGGGTCCATCGAATTCACAAAAGAAAATGCTTTGCCACTGGCCCAACCGCAATTGACCGTCTTCCAAAATAATCGTCACCGAGGGACCGATCAGGCTGGACTTGATATGGGCCGGGGAGTTGCCTTCGGCATGGCCGTATACTTTATCCCAGGGGACTATTTCATTCAGGGTGTCCAAGATGTCGGCCTTGACGCTGGGGTCGGCCCCTTCGTTAATGGTGACCCCGGCCGTGGTGTGCGGAACATACACCACGACCAGACCATTCTTGACCCCGCTCCGGGCGACCTGCTCCCGCACCTGGGCGGTCATGTCGATCATTTCCGTGTTTTTCGAAGTCTTAACCGAAAATTCGGCTGCCACCGGCTCACCTCCAAATTTGTTAATCTTCCAGGCCACTCCATCCCAGGTCCAGATTGGGCAAGATGATTCGTCTGGACCGCCGCTCGCTCTCCTCGACCCTGTCCACTTGATCATAAATCAGATCGATGGAACGGCGGAGCAGGGCTTGCGTGAAATAGTGGGGCCTCAAGGGACTCGGCTCACGGTCAAGGTCCAGGGCCGTGGCCAGAGCGGCCTCGGCCAGAATCTTTTCGTTCTCCTGCCAGAGCAGCAAGGCCGTCTCCTCCAACTGACGCTTGAGGACGGCCCTTTTCGGACCGTTAAAAATCCTGGCCCCGGCTTGTTCGAAAAGAGCCTTCCGCCGCTCCTCTTTCTGAATTTCGGACAAAATAATTTTACTGTCTTCAAGTTCATCCATCTGCTGAAAATAGGACGCCAACTCCTCAACTAAAACCAATCCGGCGAAAAGCTCATGATCTAGAAGCCTATCCGCGACCTGTTCCAAGCTCATTGCGGCCATGGTCTCATCCGGAGTCAAATATTCGTAAATGGCCGGGCGGTCGGGCAAGGGGGGCTGACCGGTCAAGGTAGTGAATTCTTCGTATTCTTTCGGGAGTTCCCGGCCCAGGTCCCGGGTCAGGGCGGCGGCCTCCGTCAAGATAAACCGACCATGGCCGGCCGGAATCTCGATCATTTTTCCAAATTGGTCAAAGAGCCGGACCAGGCGATTCAATTCGCCACCGCTCAAGTACATGGTTTTAATATCCAAAAGACCCTCGGACTGGCTGACGAGGAAAAGACCGCCGTTGAAGCCGCCCCCGGGGGCGGGTAAGGCCAGCAGACTGGTCCGGTTCTCGTAATCCTGATAAGCGGTTGCGTAAGACTCGATCCGCTTGGCGGAAAGGGGACGGAGTATGGACTTTTTCGCCGGTTTGACCTCTTCGGAGGCCCGCAAACCGGATTGTTCCAGGCGGTAGATGGTTCGCCTGGCCGCCTTGGCCAGGCTTTTGTCTTTTAGGGTCGGGGTCAGCCGATGAAGAAAATTCAAGACTTCCGGCGAACGATATCCGGCCAGAATTTCGAATATAAAAAACTTATCCTCTGCCCGGTCTCCGGTCACGGATTCGAATAAGGCCAGGGGATCGTCCCCGGGCAGCCTCCCGATCAGCTCCCCGACGGCCTGGTTCAATCGAGCGGACACTTCAGAAGGAACTTGCCCGAATTTCTTTTGTTTTTTTCTTTTAGCCACTGCTTTTCTTTCTCCGGGGCGTTTACCTTAGCACTTTCGAATCGATTTTAACAGCGAAAGAAAACCTTTTCAGAGTAAACGGTTCATTTCCACAAGCCGGTCGACTTTTTTCCCGATCCGTCACCATGCCGCTCAATTTGATGAAACCGGCCGGACCCGCCGCCCAGCCGAAAGTCCAAACGCCCCTCGGCCCGGCCCTTCTCTCCTTCTAAGAAAAACGGTCTTCGTCAGCCTCGAAAGCACCTTTGCCCCTAAATGGCCTTGACCCGGCCTCCGTGCTCCGATATGGTGGTTTTGTAGGAAAACAGGGAGACGGTCTCATGAAAGTAGCTGAAGGTCTGTTCTTTTATCCTTGGGAAAGCTTGAGTCAAAACAATAGCAACAGTATCATGATCACCGGGCCGGTCAAGACCCTGATCGACCCGGGCCACAGACATCTTTTCCCCAATCTGGCCAAAAAGATGAGGGCCGACGGTTTAAGCCCGGAAGACCTGGACCTGGTCATCTACACCCACTGCCACCCGGACCACATGGAGGCCGGTCAAGACCTGGCCCGGCTGGGGATCAAACAAGCCCTCCACCCTGACGACGAAATTTTTCTCACCCAGATCGGACCGGCCTTTTATCAAGCCATGGGCCTGAAAGTCCCCGATTTCGCCATTGATCTGCACCTGATCGAGGGCGAATTGAACCTGGGCGACAAAACCCTTCTCGTCTATCATACTCCGGGGCATTCCCCCGGCGAAATCTGCCTGTACTGGCCCGAACCCAAGGCCCTGATCTCCGGCGACCTCATCTTCGCCCAGGGGGTGGGACGGACCGATTTTCCCGGCGGCAGCTCCCGGATACTCAAGGAGAGCATCAAGCGCATGGCCGAGCTGGACATCGAAATTCTTCTGCCCGGCCATGGACCGATGATCAAGGGTCGGAACAACGTCCGCCGCAATTTTCAACTGATCGAACAGATGTATTTTCCTATCCTCTGAAAAACGGGGCTCAACCGGGCCGGCGATCCGATTTTTCCAGCATTTCCACCCGAACGGAACTTAGCCGGCCTTCAAAATTACTTTTAAGCTTGGCGCCGGCTTCGAGATAACCGGCGTCATGCTCGAATTTGGGCTTGACGGCCGAGCCGCTCATCCCCTCGGCGGCCAGGGCCCGAAGAAGCCGTTGCGCAGCCTGGTCCGCCAATTTCTTCTTTTCCTGCTCGTAACTTTTCAGCACCTCTTCGACCCGCCAAATCAGGGGTCCGATGGCGTCGCCGGACAAAACCCCCAACCCGGCCAGCACAGAGCGATTGTCCCGATCCAGGTCCAGGCTCTCGATCATGGCCCCGATCAGGCCCTTTCTCAGTCCTTTCTTGACCGCCGGTTCCATATCTTTAAAAAGATCAGGCAGTTCTCCGGGTAGAAGCTCCCCCTCCTCTAGGCGTAGCAACCAGCCGCGGGCTTTATTTCCCCATTCCTGCTCCGCGGTCCGCCGGCGCTCTTCATCAGACTGGACCATGTCCTTGGTCCGTTCCATGACCAGGTCCAGAGTGCTCTTGATTTCACTCATAGCCAAGCCCCCTCTACCGGGCTCAAGGTCTCGCCACCGGGCTGAAAAAACAAAAGGGGGAACCCCTGGATGAAAGTTCCCCCGTTTGATTTTATCAGCCGCCTATTTCAATATTCTTTAGGCAACTGGTTGAGTTGGGCCAGGGTGAAGACCGGCCCGTCCTTGCAGACGTACTCCGGGCCGACGTTGCAGCGGCCGCAAATACCGATGCCGCACTTCATCCGGTTTTCCAGGCTCATGATGATCTGCTCATCCGAAAAACCCAGCTTTTCCAGGACCGGCTGGGTGAATTTGATCATGACCGGCGGGCCGCAGATCAGGGCTGAAGAGTTTTCCGGATTGGGGCCGACTTGTTCGGTCACCGCCGGGACAAAGCCGACCATCCCGCTCCAACCGGGGAACTCCCGGTCTACTGTGATGTAGGTATCGATGTCGTCGCGTTTCTGCCAAGCCGACCACTCCGCCTCGTAAAGAAGCATCCCCGGCGTCCGGGCTCCATAGATGAAGATGATCCTGCCGTACTTGTCCCGGTGGGCCGGGTCCAGCATCCAGGTGATGGTGGACCGGAGAGTGGTCACGGCGAAACCGCCGGCGATGATGACCACGTTCCGCCCCTCTAATTCTTTTAAAGGATAGGCATTGCCCAAGGGGCCGCGGACGCCCATCACGTCCCCTTCCTTCATGTTGTGCAAGACCGAGGTCACCGAACCGACCTTGTTGACGGTAAAAAGCAGATACCCCTTTTCCGTGGGCGAAGAAGCTATGCCGATGGGGATTTCCCCGCAGCCGGCCACGGACAGCTCGGCGAACTGGCCCGGCTTATAGTTAAAGGCTTTCTCGTCCTCGGGATCGAGGAAAACCAACCGAAACGTCCTGAGGTTTTTGTCCTCGGTTTCCACGATGATCTTGTCGATTCTGACCGGATAGGGCTTGTATGGATTCTGCACGGGTCTACCTCTTTTCGATCAGGCGTTCATGTTCCGGACCACATCACGGACATCGATGTTGACCGGACAAAGGTTGATGCAACGACCGCAGCCCACGCAGCCGATCTCGCCGTCCCGTTTCAGGGGAATATATTTGAACTTGTGCATGAAACGCTGCCGGACCCGCTCCTTCTTGCCCGGGCGGGGGTTGTGACCCGAGCCATGCATGGTGAAAAGCCAGGACATGCAAGTGTCCCAGTTGCGGACCCGGTCGCCGACCGCTCCGGCGACTTCATCCTGGATATCGAAACAATGGCAGGTCGGGCAGACATAAGTGCACGTGCCGCAATTAAGACAGCTCTCGTGAACCCGGTCCCAATGGGCCGCTTCGAATAGCTCCATCACGGAACGCTGGGCGATTTCATCGGTGAAAACCTTGCGGGTGATGGCTTTTTCGGCCTCAGCCTTCAAGGCCGCCGCTTTCTCCCCGGCCTGGTTGTCAGCCGAGGTCAAGCCTTTGGCTTGTTCTAAAACCTTCCGGCCTTTTTCCGTCAAAGGCCTGAGCAGCAGGCTGTCGCCCAAATCGACGGCCAAGACGTCCAGGCCTTCTTCGTGGAACGGTCCGCAGTTCACGCTGGTGCAAAAACAGGTCGGACAGGGGTGGTTGCAGCCCAAGCCGATCAGGACCGTGGCCTCCCGCTTGCTGAACCAGTAAGGATCGGCGTACTGGTCGTTCCCGAAAATTTTGTCCAGAACCTGAAAGGCTTTGGCGTCACAGGGCCGGATGCCGAAAACTACCCGAGGTTGGGGGTTATTCCCCGCTTCTTTCAGGATAAAAGCCTCTTCATCCGCTTTGTCGGTGGAAAATTCGAACATTTTTTCCGACTGCGGAAAAAAAAGGTGCTTGGGAGACAAAAAGGTGTTCTGAAAGTCCAAAAGGAACTCGCCGTCTTCCACCGGAGCAAAATTGACTTTTTGGTCTTCCTTGACCGGGGCGAGCACCTGGTAATCGCTCAGTAGAGATTTGACGAACTCGGCCAAGTCGCTTTTCTTCAGGATCATCTCTGCCATGGCTCGCTGTCCTTACTTGATGAATTCTTGAGGATCGTCGGGTCGATAAACGGTCAGAGGCGGTCTGGCCTCCAGGGAAAGGCCGGTCTCGTAACCATAAAGCTCCTTGACGTCTTTCTCGAGCAGCCGGGTGAACTGCCTCACCTTGATGCCCATGGGGCAGGCGGCTTCGCAGGCCCCGCAGTCCGTGCACCGGCCGGCGCAGTGGAAGGCCCGAAGCAGGTGATAGGTCATGACGTCGGCCGGGTCTATGGATTTACCCAGCCATTGGGGCATGGTCTCGTCCACGAAACAAACGTGGCAATAGCATAAGGGACAGGCGTCCCGACAGGCGTAACACCTGATGCAGTCTTTGACCAGATTTTGGAAGTAGGCATAACGTTCGGCGTCGGATTGAGCCAAAAGCTCCTTGAGATCGACGTATCGGTCCACGCCTTCCAGTTCGGGGACCTGGTCGACCACCAGTTCGTCATAAACCGTCGGATTGCGGTGGGCGCAAGTCAGGCAGTTCTGGCGGAGCACTTCGGCCCGTTCCAGGGAGGTACTGAAGTCCCGGCCTTTTAACGTCAATTTTCCGTTTGATTCGATAATTTCCTGAATGGGCCGACCTTCCTTTTCCAAAATCAGGTCCAGTTCGACCATGCCTTCACAAGGGACTCCAATGATATAAACCTGATCTCGGGTGATCTGGTTCTCGATAATGTGATTGACGATGTTCCGGGCGTCGCAGCCTTTGGCCGTCACCGCCACCCGGTCTTTTCGGCGGGGCAGGAAGTTGGCCAGATTAATCCGGCAATGAGAATTCCAGATCAGGTTCTCGGCTTCTTCGACGGTTCGGGCGAAATAAGGCGCGGTGCGGAGGGGGATGGTCCCGGCCCGATAACCGATAACTACGTCCACCTTCCCCTCGGACAAAAGGCGTTTGGCCGTCTCTCTGATTTTTTCCGTGCGCGTCTCCATCTAGGCCACCTCGACTCTCGACTTGACAAACCGACTGTTCGGGCCGGCCGCCTTGACGGCCTCGATGACCTGCTTGGCCACGGTGGCGAACTTTTCCCCTTCGGCCGAAGACACCCAGGAAAAATGCAAGCGGCCCGGCTCCAAACCGACGCTGTGCAAGAGATTGTTCAACAGGGTGAACTTGCGCCGGGCGTAGTAATTCCCGGCAATGAAATGACAATCGCCCGGATGACACCCGGACACCCAGACTCCGTCGGCCCCTCGGCGAAAGGCTTCCAGAATGAACTTGGGGCTCATCCGGCCGGTGCAAGGTATACGGATGACCCGAATATTGGAGGGGTATTGCAAACGGCTGACCCCGGCCAGGTCCGCCGCGCCGTAACTGCACCAGTTACACAAAAAGGCTATGATTTTCGGCTCAAATTCCTCAGTCTTCCTTTGTTCCTCGGTCATGGTGTCACCTTTACAAACTGGCCGCAATCTGAGCGAATATGCCGGCGTTGGTAAAACCTTTCAACTGGGGCGCCCCGGAGCGGCAAGAAGCCACGCAGGTTCCACATCCCTTGCACAGGGCCTGGTTAACCACCGCTTTGCTGTTCTGGTCCAATTCGATAGCCTTGTAAGGACAGACCGTAACGCACACGTTGCAGCCCGTGCATCGAAAAGTGTTGATCTCGGCCACCACGCCCCCGACTTGCAACTCGGCCTTGGTCAGCACGGTCACGGCCCGGGAAGCCGCGGCCTGAGCCTGGGCGATGGACTCTTCAATCGGCTTGGGATAGTGGGCCAGCCCGGCCATGAACACCCCGTCGGAGGCGAAGTCGACCGGGCGGAGCTTCTGATGGGCCTCCAGGAACCAGCCGTCATCGTCCAGAGGCACCTTGAACATCTGGGCCAGTTCATTATCCCGGTTACTGACGATGGCGGCGGCCAAGGTCAGAAAGTCGGCGCCGATGGTCACTTCACGGCGCAAGATCGGATCAAAGACGGTGATTTCCAGGTCCTGACCCGCTTTTTCCACCTTGGGCTTGTTCTCCAGATCATAGCGAATGAAAATGACCCCTTTGGCCCGGGCTTCCTTGTACAGGTCCTCCCGCTCGCCGTAGGTGCGCATATCCCGGTAAAGAATATAGACCCTGGCTTCGGGATTCCTTTTCTTTATTTCCAGGGCGCTCATGACCGAGTGGGTGCAACAGACCTTCGAACAATAGGGCCGCTCCGGCTCCCGGGAACCCACACACTGGATGAAGGCGAAGGTCTTGGCCTTTTTCAGGTCCGGATCGTTCTTCATCAAGAGGGCGTCCATCTCCAGGGCGGTCAGGACCCGTTGGTCTTGGCCGTACAGGTACTCCTTGGGTTTCAGTTCGCCGGCCCCGGTGGCGATGATGGCCGCCCCATGTTTGATCTCCCGACCGTCGGACAGCCTGGTGGTGAAGTTGCCGATGAAGCCGTCCACGTCGGCCACCGCCGCCCCTAAATAAACGTCGATATTTTTATCCGCTTCCACCTGGGCGACCAGATTCTTTAAGTAGGCCTGGACGTCCTCGCCGCCGGCGGTGTGATAAATCCTGTTGGCCTGTCCGCCTAATTTATCAGTCTTTTCAATCAGATTGACCCGAAAACCCTGGGCGGACAAAGCCAGGGCCGTGTTCATTCCGGCCAACCCTCCGCCGATGACCAAAGCCGAGGGATCGATCTGAATGGTGGTTTCTTGGAGAGGGGAGAGCAGGGCCGCCTTGGCCACGCCCATGGCCACCAGGTCCTTGGCCTTTTGGGTGGCGGCTTCGGGATCGTTCGAGTGGACCCAGGAATCTTGGTTGCGGATATTGGCCATTTCGAACAAATACTTATTCAGGCCGGCGTTGACCAACGTTTCCTGGAAGAGCGGTTCGTGGGTGCGGGGCGAACAGGCCGCCACGACGATCCGGTTGAGGTTGTTGGCCTTGATGACCTCGGTCATCTTGTTTTGAGTGTCCTGGGAGCAAGTGAAAAGATTCTCTTCCACGTACTCGACAAAGGGCAGGCTCCGGGCGAATTCGGCCACCTCGGGGACCCTGACCACCCCGCCGATATTTATGCCGCAATTGCAGACGAAGACGCCGATCCGCGGCGGCTCGCCGGTGACGTTCCGAGCCGTCGGAACGTGTTTTTCCCTGACTTCGGTGTTCCTGGCCGGGGCCAGCTTCGAGGAGGCCGCGCTGGCCGCCGCACTGGCCTCCATGACCGAAACGGGAATATCCTTGGGACCGGTGAATACCCCGCAAGCGTAAATTCCGGGTCTGTTGGTAGCCACCGGAGTGAAGGCCGAGGTTTTAGCGAATTTGTAATGGTCCAGCTCCACCCCGAGACGGTGGGCCAAATCCACCGTCTCGGCGGTGATCTGCAAACCGTGGGAAAGGACCAGCAAATCAAACGGCTCGTCCATCGTCTTGCCGTCCTCGGTCACATAGCGGAGGATGACTCCACCGTCATCAGCGGGGTCGACCGTATGAATACGTGAACGAATAAAGCGCACCCCCTGGGTTTTGGCCCTTTCGTAATATTTCTCGAAGTCCTTGCCGAAAGTGCGCATGTCCATGAAGAAAATGGCCACCTCCAAGGGATCATGGCTGTGTTCCTTGGCGATGGTCGCCTCTTTGACCGCGTACATGCAGCAGACGCTCGAACAGTAACCGTTATCGCATTTATTGAGGTCACGGGACCCCACACACTGCATAAAAGCGATTTTTTTCGGTTCGGTGTTGTCGCCCGGACGAAGCAGATGGCCCATGGTCGGCCCGGAAGCGGCCAGAATCCGTTCGAACTCCAAGGCCGTGACCACGTTGGGATGGTTGGCGTAAAGATAGGCGCTGAAGATAGTCGGATCAAAAGGCTCGAAACCCGGGGCCAGGATGACCGAACCCACGTTGAGGCTTCTCTCGACCGGTTTTTGCTCGAAATCGACCGCCCCGGTCGGGCAGAATTTTTCACAGGCCCGGCATTTGCCCTTGGAGAAGTAAATGCAGTTCTCCGAATCGATGACGTACTTGAGAGGCACGGCCTGGGCGTACTGGACGTAAGTGGCCTTGCGCTTGTCCAGGTCTTCGTTGTATTCGTTGGCCACTTTTTTCGGACACTTGGCCGCACAGTCCCCGCAGGCGATGCATTTGTCCATATTAATGTAGCGAGGTTTCTGGGTCACCTGGACGGTGAAATTCCCTTCTTCCCCGGAAATCCCGTTGATCTCGCTTAAAGTCAGAAGCTCGATATTGATGTGCCGGCCGACCTCGACCAGTTTGGGCGAGATAATTCACATGGCGCAGTCATTGGTCGGGAAGGTCTTGTCAAGTTGGGACATGACCCCGCCAATGGCCGCTGATTTTTCCACCAAGTAAACGAAGTATCCTGAATCAGCCAAGTCGAGGGCCGCCTGCATCCCGGCGATGCCGCCACCGACGACCATCACTGATCCAACCGTTTTTTTGGCCGCTGCACTCATGCCTACCTCCGAGCCAAAGTCGTATTGAATTCCTAACTATAAAAAAGATAAATACACTCAGCCATTAAGGTCTATATGAACCGATCTTCAATGTCAAGAGGTCAATCAACCGGCTGCTCGATAGCCACCTCATCCTCCTGACCTAACTCGGAAAAATAAACATTGACCCGCTCTTCCCGAGCCGTCTCGACCGAAAGACCGGTGTAATTGGCGCAGATGGGCAGTTCCCGGTGGCCCCGGTCCACCAGAATGGCCAGTTCGATCCGGGCCGGTCGGCCGAAATCGATCAGGGCGTCCAGGGCGGCCCTGACCGTGCGGCCGGTGAAAAGCACGTCGTCCACCAAGACTATCCTCTTGTCATTTATGGAAAAATTCAATTCGGTCTTGCCCACGACCGGTTTGGGGGCGGCCCGAGTCCAATCGTCACGATAAAGATTTATGTCGATCACCCCCAAGGGAATACCGCGCCCGAGCCTGTCTTCGAGTATTTTCCGAAGCCTTTGCGCCAAAAAGGCCCCGCCCGTGTGGATGCCGACCAGGACCAGATCATTATCGGCCGGGCCGGCGGCAATGGCTTCGGCCATCTTGATCAAGGCCCCTTGGACACCTCGGGCGTCCAAGACCGTCTGTTTCCCCATCGCCTCCAAAAGGCAAACCTCCACGAAAAGTTTTTTATTATCACCACCCATCGACCGGGGTCAAGATTTTTTGTAAATCCAGCTTGCTTTCGGCAACTTGGGACTTGACCGCCGGCCCGGGGGCGAACGAACCCCAAACCATCCGGCCAATAAGGCGATAAGATTAAAGTTCGGATTAAACAATGAATAAGGTTGGGGGGAGCCCTTGGGGGGCCGCACCGCCGCCGTCAACTCCGCCCCAGATAAACCAAGAAAAGGCCGGCGGCCATGGCCACGAACCCGACCAGACGCAAGGTTGACTCCGGAGTTTCCAGAATCTGGACCAGCCAGTTTTTGAACCGGCGGGGGAAAGCGAAATAAGGCAGGCCTTCGATGACCAGGACCAAGCCCAAAACGCAAAGTAAATATTTTAAATCCATAAGGCCACTCCCGACGGCCCGGCAAATCGGTCACGTTGCTTTGTCCTTTTTATTATTGGAAATGTCAAGGATGAAGTGCGAGGTCCAAGTTGGTCTCGAATTCAAGGCCATGACTCGTGAGGCAAGGATAGGAACGCCTGGGCAGGGTAATTTTTGTTTTAGAAGTTTAATCAGCTTGACAATTTTGATCCGAGAATGTATGTAGGCCTTACATGCCACAGGCAGGTCTTAGGTTTAAAAAAAGGAATTTGTGGAGGGAGGTCTATGAAAGACAAGGTAATGACTGCGCAGGAAGCGGCCCGTTTTGTCAAAGACGGCATGCACCTTGGCATAGGTGCCGGATTGGAAATGAATCCTTTGCCGGTCGCCAGGGAGATCATCAGAAACAAGGTCAAAGACCTGATGATCACCCCGATCATCACCGGCGGTTATGTCAGCGATCTCCTGGTCGGGGCGGGATGCGTGAAAAAGGTTCAATTCCCGCGTTTCGACATGGGGGAATACGGGACCGCCCCGAATTTCCGGAGGAAAGTCCAGAACGGAGAGCTAGAACTTCTGGAGACGATGTGACCCAACATAACTCTAGGACTCCAGGCTGGAATCCATAATCTTCCGTTTATTCCCGTCCTTGGTCTCATCGGCAGCGATTATCTGAAATACCGACCCGATCTCAAGATGGTCACCGATCCTTACACGGGGAATGAATTTGTCGCCTCGCCGGCCATCATCCCGGATGTATCCATCATCCACGGTTACAAGGGGGACCGTTTCGGCGGCGTGACCACCCATAGTTACCGGGAGGACCGGTTGGTGGCCATGGCGGCAAGATTCACCATCGCTTCGGTCGAAGAGCTGGTGGAGCCGGATGAAGTCCTGCCGGGCACTCATCAAATCTATATCTCACCCTTGCATGTAGACGCGGTGGTGGTGGCGCCGGGCGGAGCTCACCCGACGAGCTGCCCTGGTAAATATGATATTGACCTTAAACACTTGGAAGAATACGTCATGGCCTCCAAGGATGAGGCTAGTTTCCAGGAGTACTTGGAAAAATATGTCTTCGGGCCCAAGGACCTTGAAGAATATCAGAAAATAGCGGGGTTTCATCCTTATGGAAACTAAAATACATCCGCATGAGTATATGATTGGAGCGCTGGCCAAACTTCTTAACGATGGGGAGTTCGCGGCCTGCGGGACCCTGTCCCCCATCCCTGCCTCGGCCATGATCCTGGCCAAGTATACCAATGCCCCGAATCTGAATCACTTTATTTACGGCGATTTGTCAATACGTCTGACCGAAGGGCATTTAGAGAGTTTTGCCCTCTTTCAAAGGGGCAGAGTTGACGTCTTTTTCCTCTCCGGGGTTCAGATCGGCCAGAACGGGCATGTCAACCTTTCGGTGATCGGGGATTACCGGAAGCCCAAGCACCGCTTCCCCGGCGGAGCCGGCTCCAATATGGTCTATTCCTGCTCAAAAAGAGCGCTCCTCTTTGTCCCGGTCCACACCAAGCGGGTTCTGGTCAAGGAAGTGGATTTCAAAAACGCCACGGCTTTTGATCCGGACAAACCCACGCCCTGGCGCCGAGGTCATCCTTCGCATTTGGTTTCAAACCTATGCATCATGAAATACGACATAGATAATAGACGCCTGGTCCTGGACTCTCTCATGCCCGGTGCCACCTTGGAAGAAGTGGTGGAAAACACCGGCTTCGATCTGGGCATTGACGGCCGGGATATTCCGGTGGCCGATCCCCTCAATGAAGAGGACTTGCGTATTCTGCGGACCGACGTCGCTGATTACGTGAAAAGTGTTTACCCCAACTTCGTCCGAACGATGTGGGGCCGGTAAGTAAACGGATTTTTCTTAGAAGAGAGTCAAGGGGCTTGTTCCGGGAACGCCCTGAGGCGGGAGAGGAAATTTTTTGTCTTTAACGCCGAGGCTTTCTCGAGGTTAGACCGATTTAATTAACCATAACTTCAATTTGATGAAGAGGGTGAATTCCATGGCGCAAAAAGACCATATTCCACTGGGTGTAGGATTTTATCCGGATTGGTTCTACCAGGAATGCGGGGTGGGCTTCGATGAAAAATATTACTTCGATCCTGAAACCAGGGTCGAAGCCAGAATGGCCATGGCCAAAAGACTTTACGAGAAATTCGGCGACGTGGGTTTGGGCAACCCCAATCCCCCGCCCGTTCCGCTCATCACCTTTGGCATGGTCATGCTTCCATCCATTTTCGGTTGTGAGATCATTTATAAGAAGGAAGCGCTGCCTTGGGCCATGCCCCTCAATCTTTCAGCCGACGAGGTCATGAAACTCGAGGTCCCGGACATCTTCCACAGTTACCCCATGACCGATATGCTCAAACAGATTGAGTGCTTAAAAGAAAAATACGGCAAGGTCGTCGGGGACATCAACACCACCGGAGTTCAAAACCTGGCCCTTAAAATCCGGGGAGATCAGCTGTACATCGACTATTTCGAGAACCCGGATGTGGCCCATCACTTGCTGAAAATATGCACGGAATGCATTATCCAGCTCTTTCAATTCAACAAAAAGACGACCGGCACCGGGGCCATGGATGTCACCCCCATGTGCGATCCCAAGCTCTGCGTGTTTCCCAATTGCACCATAGAACAGATTTCCCTGGACACTTTTGAAAACCATCTTTTGAAATACGACAATCAGGTGGCCGATGTCTGCCAGCCGGTCGGTATTCATCATTGCGGTTCGATCGATCAAGTTTTGGATGGATACGCCA
>Ga0209163_1002230_pt1 | contig 16870 bp, 17 predicted proteins | sample MTBAKSrepl2MetaG_FD_187457 | JGI IMG/M metagenome (GOLD analysis project Ga0209163, IMG submission 187457) | Enrichment culture microbial communities om Arthur Kill intertidal strait, New Jersey, USA, that are MTBE-degrading - MTBE-AKS2 (Arthur... | ecosystem: Environmental > Aquatic > Marine >...
TCCCATTGTCATCCTCACTCCAACACCGCGCGGACAGACCCCGGCCGGCACGCCGGCACTTGCCGATTGCCCGCTTTTCTATTTTAACATGCGGCATCGTCGAAACCAACTGTATCCGCCTCCCCAGACAAACCGCGCCCTGCGTTCCGTGCGTACACCTCGCCGAAAGGGGCCGAAAATGGGCGTGTCTCGTGCACCTGAGAACCCGATCATGCGAACCAGGGCGGTGAAGATTTCGAGGTCATCGGCGTCTCCAACGCCGGCGTGGGACGAGACCCGCATCGCAGCCAGTGCGGTTCACGTCTGAGAATCCCGCGTATCCCTGCGTGAATCAACGTAACGACGAGATCCCGCTACTGCGTCGAACGATGCCGTTCAAGCCACTGCCGGCCCCATTCCTCGGCCTGCTCCCGGGTCTGTACGTCGCCTTCGAGCTGGGCGACGTAGAGTTCTTCCGCCAACTGGCCGAGTGCGGGGCCCGGCACGGCGCCGAGGCGCATCAGGTCGTGGCCGTTGAGCAGTGGCTTGGGCTTGACGTCGATGCCGGCCAAGTCTCGTATCCTCCTGCGCAGCGTGGTCAGGTGGGCCAGTCCCTGTTTTGAGGCCGTGGCTTTCTGGATCGCCCTCTCCAGCTCGTACAGGTCCCAGAAGTACGGCTCCGCCAAGAGCTTCTTCAGGGCCGCTACGGACATCGCCGAGTCGAGCAGTCGGCCGCGATGTGCGAGCAGAAACGCCAAATGCTTCGTTTGCTTGTTGCTGAGCTTGAGGATCTCGCACTTGTCCATGGCGAACTCCGTGGGATAGCCCACGAAGAACGCTCCCAGAACCAGCGGGAAATCCACCTTCCGCCGTAGCCGCCCGAGCACCGCGGCGGTCTGCAGGGCCGGCTCACCTTCAAAGCCGGGGAAGATCGCCTCGGCCAGGCCCGTCTCGATCAGCATGCCCACGCCCGCGGCCCGGTTCGGGTGGGCCAGGATGCCCTCCAACTCGACGGCAATCCGCTCGCCGCTGATACGGGCGATCTTCGGCGCGTTGCGCCCGATGGCGGCATACGTCTCGGGCTCGATGGAAAAACCCAGTCGCGTCGAGAACCGGATGGCGCGGAGCATCCGCAGATAATCCTCGCTGAAGCGTTCCTCGGGAGCGCCGATGGTGCGAATGATGCGTCGTTGCAGGTCGGCCTGGCCTTCGACGTAGTCGATGACCTGCTCTTTCAAGGGGTCGTAGAACATGCCGTTGATGGTGAAGTCCCGCCGGCTTGCGTCCTCGGCGGCACTGGTGAACCGCACCTCGGTCGGATGGCGGCCGTCCTCGTACCCGGCCTCCGAGCGGAACGTCGCCACTTCCACCTGCCGGCTGCGGATCAGGACAATCACCACGCCGAACTTCGCGCCGACCTTGAGCGTGCGCCGGAACAGACGGATCACGTCCGCCGGCGGGGCGTCCGTCGCCACGTCGTAGTCCTTGGCCGGGCGGTCCAGCAGCATGTCCCGCACGCACCCGCCCGCCAGCAGGGCCTCGAAGCCCTGCTGCTGGAGCTTCTCGATGATCTCAATTGCCGCTTGTCGGTTGCTCATGACGATGAAGTTTGAAGTTTCAAGTTTCGAGTTTGAAGCAGTGTGTCCGGACACTTCACACTTCAAACTTCACACTTCCCACTCTCAGACCCCGGTCGCCTGCAACAGAACGACGGACATGGTGCCCCATTCCCTTCGATCCGCCACGTGAAACGGTCCGTACTCGTCCAGGGGAGCCGTGTCGCGCTGCGTCCGAACGACGATCACCCCCTTGGCAACCACCTGACCGGCCAGGACCTCGAGCAGCTCGGCCAGGGACGATCCCTTGCCCACCTCGCGCGTGGCAGCATAAGGCGGATCGACAAAGACCAGGTCGTACCGTGCGCCGTCCGGCTCGACCGGCGCCCCGATCCGAAACGCGCTGCCGCACACCACACGAGACTGCGCGCCGAAGCCCCCTTTGGCGATGTTCTTCTCCAGCACGGCGGCAATCTCCACGTTCTTCTCGATGAAAGTCACCCAGGTTGCCCCGCGGCTGAGGGCTTCGAGTCCGAGCGAGCCGACGCCGCAGAACAGGTCCGCCACCCGCGCCCCGGCCAGCAGGTCATAGTTCTGCAGGACCATGAACAGCGACTCCTTGACCCGGTCGGTGATCGGCCGCGTCACCTGGGTCTTTGGAATCAGCAGCTTCATCCCGCGCTTTGTGCCGGCAATGATCCGCATCGCGACTCACTTCGCCCAGAAATCGACGACCAGGATTTCGCCCAGGTACGGCGTCGCCATTTCCACGAGCGCCTGATGGGCCGGGTGCGCCTGATACGTGTCCCGGTCGGCCTCGCTCAGGAAGGTGAGCACGAAACAGTGCGTATACCCCTGGTTCCGCTGGTCGACGCTGACGTCGGTGCCCCATTCGTAGTCATAGATCGCGTCGATCTTGCTGGCCAGCGCGTTGAACGCGTTCTCGACCTTGCGGATATCCGCGGCGCTGGTGCCTTCCTCGAACCGGATCAGCACCACGTGCCGCAGCACCTGGGCAGGCGTCTTGACCTCGACGGTCTCCGTATACGTCGCCCCCGTGGGCTCATCGCGGACCCGCTGCGTCTCATGAACGCTGATGCACCCGCCCAGCAGAATTGCCAGCACCGCCCAAGCCGCCAGATTGCGTATCATCCTTGCGCACCTCCCAAACACGTTTCTTCCCGGTCTTTCTCCTGTGCACACAGGCGGATTGTATCTGCCCGCCCGGCCCTCGTCCATCGCAAACCACGCGCGGGCAGGAGTCAAGAGGCATGTGAATCGGCTGCGGTTGCGACGGTCGTCTGGGTTGTGTGGAGAGGCTGCGGCGCTGGTGCCGTCCGACGTGACCTTCCCACGAAAGGAGTCGCGCAACCGCCGAACGGACGTCTCTCTCCTGCGCTTTCCCCCCTTCCGGATACGCTACTGCTTCTTCAATCCGACCTTCTCTATGAAGAAAGCACAAAGCTCCTGGGCGAGAGGCAGATCATCCCGATCATATCCGAGATGCACCTCCCCATGGTGGCAGAACAGGACTTGCACTGCATCGCCCACTTCGAGGTACAGATCATCATGCCCGAGGGCACCCCTTTCCTTCTGCTCTTGTGCCCGCACATGTTCGCAGACATGGCCCACTTCAACGGACTGATCTACCCAGCTCTTTTCGCCCACATCCCAATCGTAACCGTAGATGAGAATGACCTCGCCAACTCCATGCCGCCGGCAACCATCGAGGACCTCGTCGAGTATCTCCCAGGCTTCTGTCTCCGTGATCTCACGGGTCTGCAGGTTACGCTTGGCCCCCCGCCGTATCATTGGCTCACACGACCTCCTCAACGAAATCAAAGCCTTACAGACAGACTCCACATCCCGCACCCGTCCATTCCTGCACTGAGGCTCCCTTGTGTCTCTCACGGCCTCTTTGTTCCGGATTCACGTCTTCATTGTAGAGTCAGGGCGAGGGATACACAACGAGCAAGATGCAGTGCCTGATGTCTCTCACGCATTCGCGAGCATGTCGCGCGGAGCTGCTGGAGTCCTGCCCTCATCCCCCGCTGGTATCCCGCAAAGCGGTAAACGCGAGAGCTCTTGCGGAGGCCGAGCAGGGGAATTCGGCTTGATCCGTCAGAGCATAGAAGCGATGTTCACCGCCGTAGCACGGCCGTCCCGGCCGTGAGTACCGCGGGCATTCTGCCTGTGGGCTTTGTGGCATCGGCATCTTGCCGATGCTGCATGGGCTGGAAGCCCATGCCACGGAGTCGCAAGCCCGAGTCTCTCGCGACGATAGCCACGCATTGGTCCTTCCTGAGACCTCTTGTCGGGCGGAGTCATAGACCGATTCCTCAGAAAACGCGTGGATTGAGAATCCACCCTACGAGACTCGTCACTGTCCTCACATGAACAGGCGGGAAACATAGCAGCGATTCCGAACTGCGAGCGGGCGCGGGCCCGCTCGGGCGTTTCGGTCATTCGTGCTTCGGATTACAAATTTCGGGGCAAAGGCCTCGTTGTTGTGCACATCTTCGAGATCCATCCGGTTCTCACAGGTTCCCTCATGGACCAGGACTCCGGCCTTCGGCCTTCGGCCGAGAGTTTACCGCGTTGGGGCCTCCAGCACAGGGGATGCCGGCGCATCCCTATGACCAGGCAGACTCGATCCATCTCATGCTGCCGACGCCAAGCGAAGAATCTCCTCTGCACGACCGCTGCGGGGTCGTGCCTTCCGGGAAGGCGCGGCCACCGTGGTGCACTGGAAGGCCACGAGGGACGGGCAGGGTAAGAATCCACGAATTCTGTCGAAAAATCGTTTGACAGGGCTGGGAAGCCTGCTAAAATTTGAGGTTTCTGAATAACCGAAAGAAGAGAGTACGCTTATGAAGAGCTTCATGGCTAAACCGGATCAGGTGGAGCATAAGTGGCTGCTGGTCGATGCAGACGGGGCCGTTCTCGGACGCATGGCCACCAAGCTGGCCACCATGCTGATGGGCAAGAACAAACCCACGTACACGCCCCATGTGGACATGGGCGACTTCATCGTGGTGGTCAACGCCGAGAAGATCCGGCTCACCGGAAGTAAGGCCCAGACCAAGACTTACAACTGGTACACCCGGTATCCCGGCGGGCACAAGTACGCCTCCTATGCCAAGATGATGGAGACCAAGCCCGAGAAGGTGATCGAGATCGCGGTGCGGAAGATGCTGCCCAAAACCCAGATGGGCAAGCGGGCCCTCAAGAAGCTCAAGATCTACCGCGGCCCGGCGCACGAGCACCAGGCGCAGCAGCCCCAGAAGGTACAACTGTTCTAAGTGGAATCAAGACCCATGACCGAAGAGAGAGCGGAAAATACCGTCGTCGAGCCCAAGCCCCAGGCCCCGGCCCCCGAGCCCAAGGTAGTCATCGGCCCCGGAAACGCCAGCAAGGCCAAGTACGGCTACTGGTGGGGCACCGGCCGGCGCAAGACCTCCGTGGCCCGCGTGCGGATTCGACCGGGCAGCGGCAAGCTCATGATCAACAAGCGCGAGCTGGACGATTACTTCAAGCGGGACCAGGATCGCAAGGCGGTCGTGGCGCCGTTGAAGCTCGTGCATGGCGAGAGGTCTTTCGACGTGTTCGTCAACGTCAGAGGCGGTGGCATGACCGGTCAGGCGGGCGCCGCCCTGCTGGGGGTCGCCCGTGCCCTAAGAAGCTATGATGAGAACTACATCGGTGCCCTGAGGGACCACGGCCTGCTGACGCGAGACCCGAGGATGGTCGAGAGGAAGAAACCCGGCCAGGCGGGCGCCAGGCGGAGATTCCAGTTCTCGAAACGTTAATCCGAAAGAAACCAACTGGACCACAACAGCCGCCGAGAGACGATCTTCGCGGCTGTTTCTTTTTATAGGGAGTTGCTATGGTGCGTGTGGCAATCATCGGGGCCAGCGGCTACACCGGGGCCGAGTCGATTCGAATCCTCCTGCGGCATGCCAAGGCCGAGTTGACCTATCTGACCGCCCTGCCGGAGGAGTGCGGCCCGGCGGAAGAGGTCTTTCCGGAGTTCCGTGGGCGGTGCACCCTGCCGATCGAGCCGCTGAACCTCGACAAGCTCTCAGAGTTGGCGGACGCGGCCTTGTGCTGCCTGCCGCACAAGGTCTCGATGCAGTTCGTGCCCGAGTTGATCCGCGCCGGCGTCAAGGTGGTCGATTTCAGCGCCGACTACCGGATTAAGGACGTCACGGTCTACGAGAAGTATTACAGCGTGGTCCACACGGACGCCACCCACTTAGGCGAAGCGGTCTACGGCCTGCCCGAGCTGTTCCGCGAGCAGATCCGCAAGGCCCGGCTGATCGCCAATCCCGGCTGCTTCCCCACCGGAGCGATGCTGGCTCTGGCCCCCCTGCTGAAGGCCGGACTGATCGACACCGGCTCGGTCATCGTCAACGCCGTGACGGGCACCTCCGGCGCCGGCAAGACTCCCTCGGTCAAGTTCCACTTCCCGAATATGAACGAGAACATCTTCCCCTACGGGATCGGCACGCACCGCCACATGCCGGAGATCGAGCAGATCGCCGGCGAGGTGGCGGGATCCCCGGTCCAGGTCCTTTTTCAGCCGCACGCCGGGCCGTTCGACCGCGGCATCCTCTCGACCGTCTACTGCCAGCCGAAGGAAGGCGTTACGGGCGAGCAGCTCCTGCCCCTGTACAACGATTTCTACAAGGGCGAGCCGTTCGTGCAGGTCCGCAAGACCGCCCCGGCGGTGAAGGATATCTACGCGACGAACTACTGCCACCTCTTCCCGACGCTGGTCAAAGGGCGGATCGTGGTCTTCTCCGTGATCGACAATCTGACGAAAGGCGCCAGCGGCCAGGCCATCCAGAACATGAACATCCTTTTCGGCTTACGGGAGACCATGGGTCTCGATTAGGCCGTCGCAGAGGGGAACAGCCTTGGACAAGATCGAAGAAATCTGCCGCACGAGAAAGCAGGCCCATCAGAAGCTGCTGGCCCTGGACTCGAAGGTCTACCGGGCCTTCCTGGACATGGAGGCCGCGACCTACACGGACGGCGCCTTGGCGAAGAAGCACAAGGAACTCGTCGCCGTGGGCATCTCGGTCGTGATGGACTGCGAATCGTGCATGCAATGGCACATTGAGCAGGCGGCCCAGGCGGGCGCCACGCAGTCGGAGGTCCTGGAAGCCGTCGAGGTTGGGATCGAGATGGGAGGAGGCCGGGCCACCGTCTCGGCCCGGTTCGCCCTGGAGGTGATGGAGAGCGTCTTTGCAGGTTGACCTATGAACAACGGCACGCTCAGAATCGCCACTTGCCAGTTTCCGGTCAACGAGTCGGTCCCGCGGAACGCCCGCGTCATCCGGCAGTTCCTCCAGAAAGCGAAGAAAGCCAATGCCGAGATCGTCCATCTCTCCGAATGCGCCCTCAGCGGATATGCCGGCGTGGACTTCCCCTCGTTCGACGGCTACGACTGGGCCCTGCTCAAAGAGGAAACCCTCACGATCATGGCGCTGGCCGGCGAGCTGGGTTTGTGGGTCGTCCTAGGCAGCACGCACCCGCTGACCGAGCCGAACCGGCCACACAACAGCCTCTACCTGATCGGCCCTGAGGGCAAGATCGTGGACCGCTACGACAAGCGGTTCTGCACGCCGGGCGATCTGGAGCACTACACGCCGGGCGACCGGTTCGTCACCTTCACGATTAACGGGATCCAGTGCGCCCTGCTGATCTGTTTCGACCTGCGGTTCCCGGAGTTGTACCGCGAGTTGTACAAGCTGGGTGTCCAGTGCCTGTTTCAGTCGTTCTACAACGCCCGGCAGCGCGGGCCCAGCGTCCACACGCACATTATGCGACAGACGATGCAGTGCCACGCGGCGACGAACCGCTTCTGGGTGAGCATGACGAACTCGTGCGGTTACTACTCTCCCTACCCCTCGTGTTTCATCCAACCCGACGGCGTGATCGCCGCCCAACTGCGACCCAACCGCGCGGGCATGATGGTCAACACAGTGGACCTCGGCCGCGACTTTTACGATCCGATGGTAGGCTTCCGCAAGATGGCCCTCGCCGGCCGGCTCACCAACGGCGAAGGCCCGCTCGACGACCCGAGGTCCAGGGATACCACCGCAGTGTGATACGTGTCGCGGTTGCGGGAAGGGATTCTCCAACCGTCAGGTGGGAGATCGTTCTTGTCGAACACCACCGGATGTGTATAATTATGAGAGATATACACATGATGAAGGAGTAACGGCAATGAGAACCAACGTGGTGTTGGATGACGATTTGATGCGGACGGCCCTGGAGTTGTCGGGGTTTGAGACCAAGAAGAAAGCCATTGAAGAGGGTCTGAAGCTCCTGATTCAACTCAACCGACAGGCCGAAATCAAGAAATTCCGCGGGAAACTGCGCTGGACGGGGAACCTTGACGAAATGAGAACGGACAAATGATTCTGGTGGACTCCTCGGTCTGGATCGACTACTTCAACGGCACGGCCACTCGCCAGACTGATCTCCTGGATATCCTTCTGCAGCGGGAACTGATCGTAACCGGAGATCTGATCGTCGCGGAGGTGCTCCAGGGCTTCCGAAGGGACCGAGATTTTCGCAAGGCAAGGGAGCTTCTCGATACGCTGATCTGCCGGGAGATGCTGGGCAAGAACCTGGCCGTGAAAAGTGCGCAAAACTACCGCGTGCTCCGCAGCAAAGGCGTGACGGCAGGTAAGACGATAGACGTAGTCATAGCCACCTTCTGCGTGCAGAATCGACTTGTCCTCCTGCACAGCGACAAGGATTTCGAGCCGATGGCAAGGCACCTGGGGCTCGAGACCGTAACATAAGCAGACCACATGGGAAGTAGTATCCCCGAAGAGGAACCACATGGAGGGAAAGGCCATGAGCAAAGGAACGACCACCTGTCCGGTCTGCAAACACACTCAGGGCGTTGAAGAGGAGCGGATCGGCCCGTCTACAGTGCTTCATCGTTGCCCCGTTTGCGGTGAGTACGAAATGCCTCTCTTCGTGCCCGAGGTGCATGGGGGCGAAGTGCCCAACCGGAAGCTCTCAGCTTGGATTCGTGAGCAAAACGAGCGAGGAGAGGCCGTGCGGTTTGTGCAGGAGGGAATAATTGAGAGCGTCCTGGCGAGCATTCCCGACTATCGACCCTTGCAGAAGCAGTTGAAGCTCCTCCAAGCCTTGGAGAGACGGTCTAATACACCGGGACATATGGTCAGCCTCAAATCCGAAGCGGACTTTCCCTTGGCGTATGCCAACAACTCCAGCGAGTTTGTATTCTATGTCCGGGCGCTCAAAGAACGGGGGCTCGTGGAAGGCAAGAACATCATCCAGGGTGCGATAATCACCGCAGCGGGTTGGGACTATCTCGACAAGTATGCTTCCGATCTCGAAGAAAAGTCGCAGGCGTTCGTTGCCATGTCGTTTTCCAGCGAGCTGAAGCCGATGTGGGAAGACGCGATCAAACCGGCAATAGAGAAGGCCGGATATACGGCCTACCGTATAGACGAAGAACCTCACAGCGACAACATCATCTTCAAGATCATGGCGGAGATCAAGAACTCACGATTCCTGGTGGCTGATATCACGGAACAGAAGAACGGCGTCTACTTTGAGGCAGGATATGCCCTCGGATTGGGGCTGCCGGTCATATGGAGCGTCCGCAAGGACGATGCGCACAATGTGCATTTCGACACAGCCCAGTACAATCAAATACGCTGGGAGTCAGCGGATCAGTTGAGAGAGTCGCTGTACGACTTCATCTGCGCGATTATCGGGAAACGCAGCCGATCACAGACATGACACGGCTCGTCCCAAGACCATTGGAGAAGGATATGGCGAATGAAACAGTAACCGCCCCACAGGGGTTTCTGGCGGCGGGGTTGGCCTCGGGCGTGAAGGTTTCGGGCAAACATGATTTGGGGTTGCTGGTGTGCCCGACCGGGGCGGTTGCGGCCGCCGTGTTCACCACGAACAAGATCACCTCGGCGGCTGTGCAGGTCAGCCGGGAGCATGCCAAGAGTCGTAAGACCTATGCCGTAGTGGTCAATTCCGGCAACGCCAACGCCTGCACCGGCAAGACCGGCCTGGCCGACGCACGGAAGATGTGTGCCCTGACCGCCCGGCTTCTGGACGTGGAACCACGGGAGGTGCTGGTCGCTTCCACCGGGATCATCGGCCACCATCTGCCTATGGACAGGGTGACGGCGGGGATTGCCCAGGCGGCCCCCCTGCTTTCCAGTTCACCCGACGCCGGGCTGGCCTTCGCACATGCCATCATGACCACGGACACCCGGTGCAAACAGGCCTATCGCGAGCTCAAGCTGGCGCGGGCGACGGTCAAGATCGCCGGCACCGTGAAGGGGGCTGGGATGATCGGACCCAACATGGCGACCACGTTGCTCTTCATCACGACCGATGTCGCGATCAGCAAGCCGATGCTCGGGCGGACCCTCAAGGAATCCATCGGCAACTCCCTCAACCGGCTCACCGTGGACGGGCACCAGAGCACCAACGACACCGGGATCCTCCTGGCCTCCGGCTTGGCCGGCAACGAACCGATTACCGGACCCTCGCCCCACTACCGCAAGTTCCAGACCGCTTTGACGGACCTGTGCACCGACCTGGTCCACCAGATGGCGCTGGACGCGGAGGGGGCGACGCGGATGTTCATGGTCGTCGTCAAGGGGGCCCAAACGAAGACCGACGCGACGAAGGCGGCGCGGGCCGTCGCGGACTATCCGCTGTTCAAGTGCGCCGTCCACGGCGGAGACCCCAACTGGGGCCGGATCATCTGCGCGGTAGGGTCTTCCGGGGTGAGCCTTCATCCCGCCAAGGTCTCGTGCAAGCTCGACGAACTGTTCGTCTTTCGCAACGGCGCCCCCACCGACTTCGACGTCAGAAGAGCCTCACAGATCATCTCGCAGCGGGAGTTCATCATCACGGTGGACCTGGGCGTCGGCCGGGAGAGCGACTTCTACTACGGCTGCGATCTCAGCGCCGAGTACGTCCGAATAAATGCCGACTACCACACGTAGAAACAGCCCAGGTCGCCTCTCGTCTGTCGCGTCGGCAAAGATACTGTAGCGTCCCTCGTCCCGGGGGGCGCCGCGGACGTGATTTCTCCACGCATTTGCGTAAAAAGAGTTGAAGACCGACTTTCTTTCTGTACACTGCTTGGGATTCTGTACGGATAGTATGCGCCAAACTACGTCTATTCGAAAGGAGCTAAGAAGTGAGTGCGCTCAAGAAATTGGTTGGGATATCGGTGCCGCTCCTGGCCTTCAGTGCAGTGGCAAGGGCCGCTGAGGCGGTGGCGGGACCCATCAATGCCGAAACGGCGTCGGGTACGACCCTGTTCTGGTGGATTGCACCCATCTCGGCATTGTGCGCTCTGGGGTTCGCCTTTTACTTCTATAAAAAGATGATGGAGGCCCCCGCCGGCACAGAGAGGATGATCGAGATCGCGCAGTACGTGCGGGAAGGCGCCTACGCCTACCTGTTCCGCCAGTACAGCGTGGTGACGCTCGTCTTCGCGATCCTGGTGGCGCTCTTCGCGTTCCTGGCCTACAAAGGGATCCAGAACCCGTTTGTTCCCGTGGCGTTCCTGACCGGCGGGTTCTTCAGCGGCCTGTGCGGCTTCCTCGGCATGAAGACAGCCACCGCCGCCTCGTCCCGCACCGCCCAGGGCGCCAGCAAGAGTCTCAACAGCGGGCTGCAGGTCGCCTTCCGCTCCGGCGCCGTCATGGGTCTGGTCGTCGTCGGCTTCGGCCTGCTCGATATCTCGCTGTGGTACCTGATCCTGGACAAGGTCGTCTACACCCCCGAGCACATGAAGAACGGCCTGACCCTGTGGGGCCTGACGCTCGTCCACCCGGGCATGGACCCGCAGCGGATGCTCGTTGAGATCACCACGACGATGATCACGTTCGGCATGGGCGCCTCGACCCAGGCCCTCTTCGCCCGCGTCGGCGGCGGCATCTACACCAAGGCCGCGGATGTCGGCGCCGACCTCGTCGGCAAAGTCGAAGCCGGCATCCCCGAGGACGACCCGCGCAACCCGGCGACCATCGCCGACAACGTCGGCGACAACGTCGGCGACGTGGCGGGCATGGGCGCCGACCTCTACGAGAGCTACTGCGGCTCGATTCTCGCAACCGCAGCCCTGGGCGCCGCCCTGCCGCTCTCGGCGGTCGCCGCCAGCGGCATGGACCCGCTCAAGGCCGTGCTGGCCCCCATGATCGTCGCGGGACTCGGGATTGTCCTGTCCATCGTCGGCATGTTCATGGTCCGCTGCAAGGAAGACGCCAGCCAGAAGAACCTGCTGCGCGCCCTGTTGTTCGGAACGCTGGGCAGTTCCGTGCTGATCCTGATTGCGATTGCCGTGCTCGCGATGACCGACTACATCAGTTGGGGTATCTTCGGCTCGGTGGTCTCCGGTCTGGTCGCCGGCGTGCTCATCGGACAGTTCACGGAATACTACACCTCCGACGAATACAAGCCCACCAGGGGCATCGCCAATCAGGCGAGAATGGGCCCGGCGACGACGATCATCGACGGTTTCGCCAACGGCATGTACTCCTCGGGCCTGCCGGTCGTCACGATCGTGATCGGAATTCTGGCCGCCTACGGCTTCGCCGGCGGGTTCTCCGACGTGGCGATGGGCCTGTACGGCATCGGCTTTGCCGCGGTCGGCATGCTCTCGACGCTCGGCATCACCCTGGCGACGGATGCCTACGGCCCGATCGCCGACAACGCCGGCGGCAACGCCGAAATGGCCGGCCTCGGACCGGAGGTTCGCAAGAGAACCGACGCCCTCGACTCGCTCGGCAACACGACGGCCGCCACAGGCAAAGGTTTCGCCATCGGCTCGGCCGCTCTGACCGCCATGGCTCTGTTGGCCGCCTACATCGAGGAGATTCGCATCTGGATCGGCCGGCTGGCCCAGGAAAGCGCCGATGGCATCTACCGCGTGGGCGAGATCGCCTTCGCGGCTACCGACGGCGTGGCCGGCGCCATCAACGCCAGGACCGCCACCATGGCCGACTTTGTCAACGCCTACGATCTGACGATCATGAATCCCAAGCTGATCGGCGGCCTGTTCCTCGGCGCCATGATGGCCTTCGTTTTCTGCGCGATGACCATGAAAGCCGTCGGCCGGGCCGCAGGCGCCATGGTCGAGGAAGTACGCCGGCAATTCAAGGACATCCCGGGCATCATGGAGGGCAAGGGCAAGCCCGACTACGCCCGTTGTGTGTCGATCTCCACGAAGGGCGCCCAGCGGGAGATGATCCTGCCCTCCCTGCTGGCGATCATCGTGCCGGTCCTGGTCGGCCTGCTGCTGGGCGTCGGGGGCGTCATGGGCCTGCTGGCGGGCGGTCTGACCGCCGGCTTCACCCTGGCCATCACGCTCAACAACGCCGGCGGCGCCTGGGACAACGCCAAGAAGTACATCGAGAAGGGCGCCCACGGCGGCAAGAAGCTGCCCGACGGCACCAAGAACCCGGTGCACCAGGCCGCGGTGATCGGCGACACGGTCGGCGATCCGTTCAAGGACACCTCCGGCCCCAGCCTGAACATTCTCATCAAGCTGATGACAATGGTCAGCGTGGTCTTCTCCGGCGTGATCGTCAAGCTCGCCCCGCAGGTCGCCGCGTGGCTCCACCTCGGCAGCCAGTGATCCTGCGTCCCGAGCAGGCAACGATTGACGTTGCCGGACGATAGCGGTACTCTACAAGGGTGGCCTACTGTTGGGCCACCCTTTTCTTTTTCGTAGCACGGGCATCCTGCCCGTGTCTTCCGTGAGGTGAAAACGATTGGCGAGAAGAAAACCGAATAAGAAGGCCAAGGAATTCGCAATCGCGGCGGCGAGAATCGCCCAGGAGCGGCACTGCGCGGATATCGTCGTGCTCGACCTGCGGGGCCTCTCCCCCGCCACGGACTACTTTGTGATCGCCACGGGCACGAGCGAGCGGCAGATGCGAACGGTCGCGGACGAGGTCTCCGAAGCGGGACGCCAACAGGGCATGAGCCGCTTCGGCCGGGCCGGCTACGAGCAAGGCCGCTGGATCCTGCTGGACTTCGTCGACGTGGTCATCCACCTCTTCGACTCCGAGTACCGCAGCTTCTACGACCTCGAACTCCTCTGGGGCGATGCGGAGAAGGTCGATTACCGATGACCGGCAGTCCCATGACATCTGCTGCCCAAAGAGCGGGGACGCTGTCCCCGGCCCCCTGGCATTTTTCGCTTTGGGCCAGCAGCATAACCCGAGGACAAGACGTTGCCGCCATGACGATGGCGGCGCTCATACCACGGGACTGCGGCTCTCCTGCAACGCGGGCCTGCGCCCGAGGGCGGAGTGTCCGCCAGCAGGGCCCTGTCTCCCATAGCAACGAATTCAGAATACCTCCGGCGACAATCGGCGATAAGGGGGACGAGCCTGATCAATCTCTCATGCTGCTGGCCCAAAGCGGCAAATGCCGGGGGTTTGGGGGCAGAGCCCCCAAGAGATGAGCCACTGCGATAGTCCACGACATGAAGTCCACGATAGACCTACTCGAAGAACGGATCTCCGCTGCCATGGCGCAGGCGACGGGCCAGGCCGGCTGCGCCGCGGTCGTCCGGCTGGCGACCGATCCCAAGTTCGGCGATTACCAGGCCAACGGCGTGATGGCCCTGGCCAAGCAGATCAAGACGAATCCGCGCAAGCTCGCGGAATCCGTGGTCGCCCAACTCGACCTGAGCGACCTCTGCGAGCCGCCGGAGGTGGCCGGGCCAGGCTTCATCAACCTGCGATTGAAACCTGACTACGTGGCCCGCGAGCTGCTGCGGATCGCGGAGAAAGACGGCGAACGACTCGGCATCCCCGCGGCGGCCACACCGCAGACGGTCGTCGTCGACTTCTCCAGTCCGAACGTCGCCAAGGAGATGCACGTGGGCCATCTCCGCAGCACGATCATCGGCGACTGCCTCTGCCGCCTGCTGGAATTCGAGGGCCACACCGTCATCCGCCAGAACCACATCGGCGACTGGGGCACCCAGTTCGGAAGAGTGTTGCTCGGCCTGTGGCATATGTGCATGGGCCAGCAAAGGCAACATAGATACTATGAATCCGGACTCAAGGAGTTGCGGTCGACAGCCAAGGACGAAGAGGGATTGCCGGCCTTATGTCGACACATCCGTGATCGCCACGAGGAAGACTGGCGAGCGGATTCACTTGAAGCTGAGGGAGATGGCAAGGTACTGTTCAAGCCATTCCTGGAGCGACTGGACCGCCTCCCCACCGACCAGATGTGGCAGGATTTCCTGGTCGCGTATCAGTTTGTAAGCGCCTTGGAAGAGGCACTTGCCAACCTGGAACTGCGGATGCCGACTCGCAGGGCGGGAACGATCAACTATGCCCTGCTCTCGCGTCATGTAACCACCATGGTCCAGGAGTTGGATCGACCGGGGAACGAACAGGAGAAACTGGCTTGGGAAAAGATCAGAGCCCTCAGCCTGAGGCACTGTAGTGAAATCTATGCTATGCTCGGTATCGATTTCGACGAGAGCGAAATTCGCGGGGAGAGCTTCTACAACGACAAACTACCCGCCGTGGTGCACGATCTGCGGAGCGCGGGTTTGGCGGTCGAATCGGACGGGGCTGTCTGCGTGTTTCCGCCGGGGTTCAAGACGAAGGAAGGCGAGCCGCTGCCGTTCATCGTCCAGAAGTCCGACGGAGCGTTTCTCTACGCCACGACAGACCTGGCGGCACTGCGGTATCGGGTCAACGAGCTCAGAGCCGACCGGATTGTCTACGTCACCGATGCCCGCCAGATTCAGCACTTCCAGATGCTTTTCAAGGTCGCGGAGATGGCCGGCTGGGACACGCGGGATGGTGAGAAGGTCGAGCTGGTTCACGTGACATTCGGCAGCGTCCTCGGCATAGACGGCAAGCCCCTCAAGACCCGCTCCGGCGAGAACATCAAGCTCAAGGAACTGCTCGACGAGGCCATCGAGCGGGCTAAGGCGGTTGTGGAGGAGAAGAATCCGGAGCTGTCCACAGAGGCCAAGTCACAGATCGCCCGGGCTGTCGGGATCGGCGCCGTCAAGTATGCGGACTACTCCAACAGCCGAACCAGCGACTACGTCTTCAGCTTTGACAAAATGCTCGCGATGGACGGCAACACCGCCCCCTATATGCAGTACGCCTATGCGCGGGTGCGGTCCATCGAGCGGAAAGCCCAAACCAAGGGCGTGGACATCGCGAGCGAACTGGCGAGTGTCACGACCTTGAATCTGAGCGAGCCGAGCGAGCTGGACCTGGCCAAGCACCTCGTCCGCTACGCCGAGGCGGTCGAAGCGGCCATCGCGGACTACCGCCCGAACTACCTGACGGCGTACCTGTACGAGTTGGCCCAGAAGTTCAGCGGCTTCTACAACAGTTGTCCCGTCCTCGATGCCCCGCCGGCCAGCCGGCCCACCCGCCTGCTGCTGTGCGGCCAGACGGCCCGGACCATCGGTCACGGCCTGAGCAAGCTGCTGGGCATCGCCGTTGTCGAACAGATGTGATTCTGATAGGATACCGCCTGCGACGGCGTGCGACCGCGCGCCGTCTTGCTTGCAGAGGTGTGCACGATGGGCTATTCGCGGGAACAGAGAATGTCAAAGGGTGCGCTCATCGCGCAACTCAGGTCACTTCTTCACCGCCCGTAGGACACTTGCAGGGACACGACTATGAAGATCGTCCAGAAAGAATTCGGAGTTGGCACTCGCAGCCGGACGGAGATGATCGATGTCACTCGCCAGGTCGAGACGGCCGTCCGTGAGGCAGGTATCCGTAACGGCGATGTCGTCGTCTTCTGTCCCCACACTACCGCCGCTATCACGATCAACGAGAACGCCGACCCGTCCGTCGTCCATGACGTCCTTCTGACCCTCGATGCGCTGATGCCGAGGTCCAATCCAGACTACCGTCACGACGAAGGGAACTCCGACGCCCACTGCAAGAGCTCGCTCGTCGGCTGCAGCGAGCAGGTCCTCGTGAAGGACGGCGGCCTGACCCTCGGCACCTGGCAGGGAATCTACTTCTGCGAGTTCGACGGCCCACGGAGCCGAAGGGTCATCGTCCAGGTCCGTGGTGAGTGACGGAAAGATGGCGCGTGACATGCACCCTGCGGAACATGCTCCCTGTGTCAAAGACTCCTGCCACTGTTCTCCGTGCAAGTCACAGGCGACATGAGCAAGCATGGGCGGCGTCCCCTGCGCGGGACGCCATGCCAGAGAAGCGCATAAAAATGGCGAGGTGGTGGGACCGGCTGGGGGGGAGACCGGTGAGCCACGCTGCCTCGCCGAGGATCGAAAG
>Ga0209163_1002234_pt1 | contig 16835 bp, 18 predicted proteins | sample MTBAKSrepl2MetaG_FD_187457 | JGI IMG/M metagenome (GOLD analysis project Ga0209163, IMG submission 187457) | Enrichment culture microbial communities om Arthur Kill intertidal strait, New Jersey, USA, that are MTBE-degrading - MTBE-AKS2 (Arthur... | ecosystem: Environmental > Aquatic > Marine >...
GGCGAGCCGAGGGAGTAAGTTGACAGGCTAAAACGCCTCCCGACGCTCCGGCGGGCTCGAAAAACCTGCCCCAAGAATCACCAAAGCTGCTAACTTTCAATTCGTGCGTCAGCACTGGTCTCGCTTGACGGATATTGCCCCCGTAACTGTAATCTGTTAGAGGGCTTTTTTCATCAACCAAGAACCCATCACCCGAGGGAGGCGTCCATGTCTATCGCCAAGAAAGTCGAGGCCAATCTTTCCCGCACGTCCTGGATCCGCAAGATGTTCGAGGAGGGGGGGCGCCTCATGGAAATACACGGTCCTGACAAGGTCTTCGACTTCAGTCTCGGAAACCCCAACCTGGAGCCCCCCGAGGCCTTCCACAGGGCCCTTTCCCGCTGCGTGCAGACCCGGGGCACGCACCTGCACGGGTACATGGGCAACACGGGGTATCCCCATGTGCGCAAGGCGGTGGCGGACTTCGTGTCCGCAGAGCAGGCGATGGCCCTGACACCTGAGGAGGTCGTCATGACCTGTGGGGCCGCCGGCGCCCTGAACGTGATTCTCAAGGCGATCCTCGACCCTGGGGACGAGGTGCTCTGCCCGGCCCCCTATTTCGTGGAGTACGGCTTTTATGCGGACAACCACGGAGGGGTTCTCAAGACGGTGCCCACCCACCCGGATTTCTCCCTGGACCTTGACGCCATGGCCTCTGCCGTCACCCACCGCACCAAGGCTGTACTGCTCAATTCGCCCAACAACCCGACAGGGGCGGTTTACTCGGCCTCCAGCCTCGAAAACCTCGGGGCCCTGCTTCGGGACAAAAGCCAAGAGCACGAACGCACCATTTACCTCATCGCAGACGAGCCGTACCGGAAAATCGTCTTCGACGGCATGACGGTGCCGAGCATCTTCTCCGTTTACCAGGACGCGATCGTGGCCAATTCCTATTCGAAGGACCTTTCCATCCCCGGCGAGCGGATCGGGTATCTGGCGGTGCATCCCCGGACCACCCACAAGACGGCTCTGCTTCAGGCCCTTGGCCTGGCCAACCGCATCCTGGGGTTTGTCAACGCCCCCGCGCTCATGCAGCGCGTTGTCGCCGAAGTGCAGGGGCACCACGTGGAAGCCTCGCTTTACGCCCGAAAGAGGGATCTGCTTTGCGACGGGTTGGCCCGCTGCGGATATTCCTTCGAGAAACCGTCCGGGGCCTTCTATCTTTTTCCCAGATCGCCCATCCCTGATGACGTGGCCTTCGTGCAGGCCCTCCAAAAGGAACGCATCCTCACGGTCCCGGGAAGCGGGTTCGGCGGGCCGGGGCATTTCCGCATCGCCTTCTGTGTGAGTGACGAAACGATACAAAATGCCTTGCCGGGGTTCCAACGCGTGCGGGCCCTCTTCCCCTGAGCCGGGCTGACAATACGTGTCCGGGGGCGCACCCAGGCCGCCGGACAGTCCCGCTTTAGGACGTTGGGAGGGGCTGGATGCAATATCGGTAAATGAATCCGTTTCCGAATAGAGGATGCTCACATCATTTCTCGGTCGACAGTGGCGTCGACATTCCCCCCTTGAGACGGGCAAAGAAGGGGCGAGGATTTTCGGAGCCGGGAAACACCCCCCTAGCCCCCCTCAAGGGGGGAATGTCGAGAGTCAGCCAAACTCCAAAACAGATTCATTAACTGGTAGGCGCATCGGGTGTTGCCGGGTGCCGGGCCGAAAGGAGGACCAGCGGGCCAGGTAGGCACGACAGGAGCACTTTGCCTTCCGAGGCAAACGAGGGAGCCGGCGCGTTTGCTGGCGCCTCGGAACGCGGGCATCTCACCCGCTCTTGGGCTGCGGGCACGATGCCCGTGTTCCCAGGAAAGCGATGAAGGTCATGATCATGGTTCCGGCCGGGCGGGGCCTGTTTTCCATCGGCCTCATGTTGCGCAATGCGCAGCGTCCATCCGCCGAGCCCCGTCTGCACGGAGGTCTTCGCAGGGTGGGCACTGCCCACCAAAAAAGACTCTTGCGCACTTGGTGGGATGTGGCCGGAGCGTTGATCAAGGCCGCGATGAACCATCGCCCAGGAGCACCCTGCAACACCGGATGAGCCAACTGGTATTGGGGATGGACGCCATTTTCGGACAAACTCCGGGCCACGTGGCGCTACGATTTCCGAGAAGGCAGAATCTACAGATCGATCAAGGAATGCTCCGGCATTCGGTAGAGCTTTCTTATCCTGTAACTCAGCGTGTCGGGGAGGTATCTTCCCCATAGTTTGATGGGTATCTCGTCCAGATGCACCGATGGACTCAGAGCGACCGCGAGAAGGAACTCTATGATGTATTCGATGTTCACAGGGATATTGCCGTAGAATCCCTGCCGTTGTCTTTGCGAAAAAATCCTGCTTTCATGCATGGACCGGCCTATTTCTGACTCCACGAGTTCATCGAAAGTTGTCAATATGAGATCCAGTTCCACCGCATCCGCACCCGACTGCACAAAGTGTGCGAAGTCCTTTTCGATGGATGTGTCCGGAAGACCTCTCTGTTTATAGCCGGCCAGATCCTTGCTGTTTTTGAACCTATACAGAACGTAATCCATATCGAGACCCAATTGGACGATATAGTGGACGGCGTTATAGGTTCCTTCATGCCTCTCCTTGTCTATTATCGTTGCTCCACCTAATTTCCGAATGGTTTGTTCCAACGCACTTTCACCGAAGCCAGTATCCACAACCTTTATTCCCAATACGTCCTTTATTGTCATGACATCTTTTGGAAGCTTGAGGCCATTTCTTCTGATTTCCGACATCATTTGCTGCTCTGCCCTCAGGAGAATGTGATTGGGCGTCTTATCCGTCCTCTTCGCGTTAGGATTCCTTTCCGAAGCCGCTTCCTCCACGAGGGACATGACCTCCTTATACATATACATGGCGGCATATCTGCTCGCTTTCTCGGCTATCCTCTTTACACGCTTGAATCGTGAAATTCCTACCAGCTTTCCGGAGGAATCGTGATAAAGGTAGCCGAACATGGGGGACCCTACGTAGTAGAAATCAGGATTGCTCAAATAACTGTTTACCAAGGACGCTTTGCTCGGATGCAATTGGCCGCAGGCACTGCATATGAAATCCTTGAGATCTTTCTTATGAGAAAGCTGGATTCTGTGGACAGAACCCCGGGCCAGTGAGGTCATGAGGATGTGGGCGAAACGAAGCGATATCTCCCACCCGGCAAAACTGTCGTACGTTATGATCTTCGTGATCCTCAAAGGGTCCCGGGGGGAAAGGTCGTTTGAGAACCAGCGATTGGTTATGTCGAAAAGCTCGTCCCTGTGAACAAAGGCGGATATGTACATGTCACGATCTCGGGCCCGTCGTCGGGCTTGTTCGTCCTTGCGGGCTTTTGACTCCGAGTTCGGGCCGATTCCGGAGAAAAATCACCGCCCCGCCCCTCCCCCGGCTCCAGGGAGCCGGGGGCCTCCCTGAAAGCGATTTCTAAACACGCTCTTGGACACCGGTCCCTCTTTTCAACACCTACCCCCGATGCCGGAGGCCATCTCCCTTACACTCTTTGCGGGCGGGTGGCAACGCGGTTTTACACGGTAAACCCACTCCATGCCCCATTCGGCTGTGAATCGGCTCCATTTTGGAAGCAAACGACCCGAACCATCGTGGTCGTTGACGTCGTGGTGATGGCCTTCGTAATCATCCCAAGGGACTTGGTCGCAGCTTCGGCCAGGGAGTCGGTCCTGTCTTCGGCCGGCCGGTGGGAACCACCTCCCCCGCCCGACAACCACAGGGATGAAAATACCGTCATTCCGGGCTCGACCCGGAATCCGGTTTTCCCGGGGTTCACGCGGCCTCTCCACATCCCCCTGCCACGTGGCCAAACAGACGATCAAGCCCAGTATCCATATTCATGAACCGTGCGAGACCTGCTTCGTGCAGCGGCTTTTCCCACCAGGCGCAGCACAACCTCCGGGCCTTCTTGGTCCTCCCATGGCCCGATCCGGTGGGGCTCGAAGGGCGCGTCCCCACCCCCATTGAAAAACAGAATCGCCATGGTTATACTGCACCCGTCCACAAACTGCGCTCATTGTACCCTGACCCCCGACCCTGTCCCGGAGGGCGGGGGGGGATGTAAGAAATCGTAATGGCTCATACCGTGTTGCCGGGTCCCGGGCCGAAAGGTGAACAAGCCGGCCGGGTAGGCACGAGAAAAGCACTTTGCCTTTGGAAACATACCAGGCAGTTGAGCGTTTGCCGGTGCCTGGGAGTGCGGGCGTCTCGCCCGCTCTTGGGTTGCGGGCAGGATGGCCGCGCTCCCAGGAAAGCGATGAATCATCGCAAAGGAGCACCCGGCAACACCGGATGAGCCATCGCAATTTGTGACCGCGCGCACTGTTGTGGAGGGCGAGCCTCTTCTCCGGACCCGGTGTTCGGGCCCTGGGAAAGGGACGGGGCCGAAGATCGGACGGCGTACCGCACGCAGGGGATGGACCCTGCATCCCACCGCTGGAGGACAATCAAATGAAGGTGCGGATAGACCACGATTTGTGTATGGGAGACAGGAACTGCAATAAGGTCTGCCCCGAGGTCTTTGCATACGACGAAGACCAGATGCAGTCGCAGGTACTGGTGGACGAGGAGGTACCGAAACACCTCGAGGACTTGGTAAGAAGAGCCGCCACGGAATGCGTTCCCGGTGCCGTGGTGATCGAGGAATGAGGGGGGGGCCATCGTGAAAAAGTTCAAAGGAAGCGAAACGGAAAGGAACCTGCTCACTGCCTTCGCAGGGGAATCACAGGCAAGAAACAGGTACACCTATTTTGCCGGCCAGGCAAGAAAAGAAGGCTTGATGCAGATAGCCGACATCTTCGAGGAAACGGCCGACCAGGAACGGGAACATGCGAAGAGATTCTTCAAGTTTCTCAACGGGGGAGAAGTGGAGGTGAAGTGGAACTTTCCTGCAGGCATCGTTGCAAACACACACGACAACCTGCTTGCGGCGGCGGCGGGTGAGCGTTACGAACACACACAGATGTACCCCGGGTTTGCCAGGGTTGCCAGAAAGGAAGGTTTCGACAGGGCCGCAGACGCCCTCGATGCCATCAGCGTTGCCGAAAGGCAGCACGAGAAGCGCTACCTGGCACTTGCCGAGAACCTCAATACGGGGAGGGTTTTCAAAAGAAACGAGCCGATGGTTTGGCGCTGCCGCAACTGCGGTTACCTGCACGTGGGTGAGGAGGCCCCCAAGACCTGCCCCGCCTGCGTGCATCCCCAGGATTATTTCGAACTGCTCGGAGAGAATTGGTAGAAAGGAGGCAGACAGATGGCAGTGACAAAGGTGCTTTGGCCCACGGATTTTTCGGCAAATGCCTCACAGGCTCTCGAACATGTCACGTCTCTGACAGAGAAGTACCAGGCCGAAATACACATCCTCTATGTCATCGAAGATATGGGACATCACGAGCCCTGGTACGGCGATCTGGATCGGTCCCACGTGGACAGGATCCACGAATGGGAGAGGAAAGCAGCAGAAAAACGGCTCAACGAGATTTGTGAAAACCACCTGCAGGGATGCCCCCTTTACGTCAAACACATCGCGATCGGCGATCCTGCAGAAGAAATTCTCAAGGCCATAGACGAACAAAAGGTCGATACGGTGGTGATGGCGACGCGCGGCCGCAGGGGACGCTTCCAGTTCGGCAGCGTCGCCGAAAAGGTGGTGAAGAACTCACCCGTGCCGGTTGTCACGATCCCCGTTGCCCCTGGGAAATAAAGCCGTGGGCGGTTGCGTCCTCGACGCAGTACGGGAAGCGTCTTGCAGTACGGACCTCGGGAAGCGGTGGGTCTCAAAAACCCGTCTTGTGCTCTACCACACCAAGGGGCCTCTGGAAGGTGAACTTCGCCGGGGCCTCCATGAGTCTCTTGAAGGCCGTCACGTCATTTCCGCCGGCCAGACTGAAGGGCGAGGAGAGGACAAACACCGCCGTTCCCACGACCGTAGCCAACGCACCCATGGGCCGGAGAACCAGCAGGTCCACCATCATTTCCGGTGCAGACGCTTCCGCGCCGGGCAAATGGTCCTGTCCCAGGGCCGCCGAGGGAATGACCGCAACCGCCACCAACAGCACCGCAAAGACTGCCAATAGTTTACCGTGTCTCGACATCTGACAACCCTCCATGATGTTTCAAGGCGCGCCTGCCCCTTCGTGTGAAATCCTTCGCGCACCGATGCGCGGCCCCCTCTTTCCACTGGCGATGGCGCTCTCTGGCTTCTTCAATACCCCACTTGGCAGCGTTTCAGCAACTTTTTTTGTGAGCGATGGGGTTGTTGTGAGAGACAACGGCCAATGAAAGCCCCAAATAACACCCAGTGAGGGTCCCTTGACAATGAGACCGGTCAAAAGTACTCTTCGTGCCAACGGTTTCTCTTCAGGGAAGCGACGGTCGTATCGCACCGGTCCCTTGACCGCGCTCCACATGCCCGCTCCCTGCGCTCTTTCCAGACGCGGCATGGGCACGGCAAAAGGCCATCCGGGGCGCGGGGGCGTTGGGCGCCATCGAGAAATGACGGGGACAAGGGCACCCCATGGGAACCACCACGCAGCCTCCAGGCTGGCTCCGGCAGGACCACCTCCGGATCATGGAGACCCAGTACTTCGCGGCCATCCGGTCCCTGGACGATGCCAGGGAGCCCGCCCGTGTTCTGCGAATGATACGCGAGGCCATGGACCGGTCCGACCATCTGGTGCGTGACGCCTTACAGCACGCGGCACCCGAAGAGCCCATAGCGTGCAGGCCGGGGTGCGCCTTTTGCTGCAGTATGTTCCGCAATCATGTGATTGTCCCCGAGGCCCTCCGGATAGCGGAAACCGTTCGAGAATACCTCGACCCCTGCCGACTGGAATCCTTCGTGGATCGGCTCAAGGCGCTGGAAGCGGAAACGGCTCCCATGACCGTGGAACAAAGGGCCGCTTCGCGTATCCAATGTGTTTTTCTCTCTCAAGGGTTGTGCCGTATCTACCGTGTACGTCCTTTGCTTTGCAGGGCCTACAATTCAACGGACCCGGAGGCATGCGCGTCCCTTTATGAAAGCGGCGGACTCGAAGGGGCCGTCCCGTTTTATGTGCCCCAGAGAATCCTTCCTTTCCTGATACAAGCGGGCACGAGGGCCGCGCTGGACGCCTGCGGACTGGACCCCGCCCTGTTGGACCTGACGCCCGCTCTGCGCATCGCCCTTCAAATGCCCGACGCCGCGACGCGATGGCTCCACGGACAAGACGTTTTCTCCCCCGCGCGGGTGACCGACACCGAGGCGTGGGGGCTCCCCCTCGAGTCCGCGTGACGGGCTGCCGGCCCCTGCGCCCCGGTGCCCTCTACCGAAGAATGGGAAAAAGAGGGGAGGTCTTACGCGAGAGCGGTTCACTGGAAAAGACCACATGGGAGCCGTGTCGGGGCAGGGAACCACGGACAGGATTTCCGTAAAGGCCATGCAGAGCTTTCGACCCATCATGGAGCGGGCCGGTCTCACGGGAAGGCAGGTCATGACCCAGCCTGACAAGTGCGTGACGGGACTGGAGGTCCTCCGATTTGCCTTTGCTCCGGGGTTCTGATAGGAGAAAAAATTCCGTGAGGGATCGGCCCGGCGCGTCAGGCGCATCGAAGGTCGCCTCGAGATGGGGGGAGAGACCTTCGGGAGGCCGGGAGCCAACGCATGAAAAGGGGGAGAACCGCACATGTTGCAGCCAGCCAAGGATTCGCTCGACATCGGTGTCCTGGTCAGTGACATCAAGGCCAGCCTCGACTTCTACCAGACCACCCTGGGCCTCGAATTCGTAGGGGAAACGCCCCTTCCTTTCGGGACGATGCACCGCTTGCGCTTCGGCACCAGTGACTTCAAGCTGATCGATCCGAAGAAGGTCCCCCCCAAGGGGCCCGCCGGCCTGCCGAAGCAACTGGGCTTTCGCTATGTGACCTTCCAGGTCGCCAACCTTTCAGAGGTGTGCGCGGCGCTCCGGGAAAAAGGGGTCGAATTCGCCATCCCCGAAACGGAGTTGATGCCCGGTGTGCGCATCGCCATGGTCAAGGATCCGGACGGAAACACGGTGGAATTCGTGCAGCGCAGCCTGTGAGCCCGCTCGGGCAATACACTGCGCGCGGTCACACATTGCGATTTCCTGCATCCCCCGTCCCCCTCTGGGAGGGGGACGGGGCAAGGGTACAAGAAGCGCAACGTGTGGAGGCGCGAGGTAGAGCGGTGCACATCGATCATCGTTGCGGTCCGTTCCCTGCTCACCCTCTCCCGCCTGGAAGAGGGTCGCGGCGAGGGTGAGACGTTGCTGCCCCAACGATGACCGGGGCCATACCGGTTGCACCCGACAGATGTGGTTCGAGCCGGGCCCCCCTCTCACGCATCCTTGTAAGCGGCGCTGCGTTTCTCCCGGAAGGCGGCGACCCCCTCCTTGTGGTCTTCCGAGGTGAGGGTGATCGTCTCGCAGGCCGCGGCCACCTGCATGGCCGTCTCCAGGTCCATTTCCAGGCCCTTGTAAAGCTGCATCTTGGACAGGCGGATGGCGATGGGAGGGCCCGCGGCGATCTTCCGTGCCAGGGCCATGGTCTGCTCGTCCAGGTCGGCCAGGGAAACCAACTTGTTGAGATACCCCAGCCGGTAAGCTTCCTCGGCCCCCAGGAAGTCCCCGGTGAAGAGGTACTCGGCCGCCTTGGCCACCCCAAGCATCCGGGGCATGAACCAGGTGCCCCCCCAGCCCGGGAAAAGGCCTATCCTCACAAAAGCCACCATGAACCGGCAGTCGTCGGAACCGTAGCGTATGTCACAGGCGCTCGCAAGGTCCCACCCCGCGCCCACGCAGGGGCCGTGGATCTGTGCGATCACCGGTTTTTCCATTCTTTGCAGGCCGAGGATGACCTTCTGGACCCCCTTGAAGGAGCGACGAATGGCTTCGGCCCCCCTCGCTGTCCGGGCTTGCTCCCGGCCCCCCGGCATCCCGCCCACATCGGCGCCGGAGCAAAACCCCCTTCCCGCAGCCTTGAGGATCACGACCCGCACTTCGTCGTCCGCGTCGAACAGGGCCACCGCCTCCCCGAGCTCCACCGTCATCTGGGGGTTTATGGCATTGATCTTCTCGGGCCGGTTCAACATGATGGTGGCGATGCGGTCTTTCTTCTCGCAGGCGATGGTCTCAAACGACATCTCTCCTCCTTTATTCGCAAGGCGGCGTTCTGTGGGGTCGGCGGCCCCCATACCCTTGGAGGGGCCTGCCAACCCGGCGCCTATGATTTCTTCTCCACCAGTTCCACGAGCACTCCCCGGGTGGACTTGGGGTGGATGAAGACCGGAATGCCCCTTGCCCTGGACGCTTCGTCATCACTGAGCAAACGGACGCCCCTTTCCTTCAACGTTCGTACGGCCGCTTCGAGGTCTTCCACCTCCAGGGCCATCATGTAGACGCCTTCGCCCCTGGTTTTCAGGAATTTCGACACGGGTCCGTGCTCGTGGTCCAGGGGCTCTATGAGCTCGATTATCCCATCGCCCACGGGAAAGAGCGCGTTCCTTATGCCCAATACCTCCAGGGTTCCCATTTCGGAGGGCTGCAGACCGAGCCCCTCCTTGTACTGCTTCACCGCTGCCTCCAGGTCCTCCACCGCCACATGGATCGCTCGCATCTTCGAAAACATCGTTTCCTCCTGTACGTTTGTTTGCCCGATACCCTATCGCAACGGACCTCGTCGGCCATACGCCAACCGCCCGTTCCCTCGCGCCTCGGACCTCGTTCCAAAACCCCATCCGCGTGTTGGGCAAGCCTTCTGCAACCAAGTCCCCTCCGGGCGACGATGGGGTGAGGTCCGGGCCTCGATCGTCGTTGCGGCCAAACGGGTCCCGTTTTCCGTCAGCCTCGACTTGGGAGACGCCTTCTCACATGCTTGGCGCCGCGCCGGAATTGAGGCTTTCGTAGGGTGGGCACCGCCCACCAAGAAGACCGTGTTTCGCAATTGGTCAGAGGTGGCCGGAACGATGATCGAAATCGAGGCCCGTCTCGTCAAGCGGCCGACGGCTTTCAGTACCTGCCGCCGAATCTGTCGCCCGCATGTGTTTGTCCCAGGCCGATTATGGGTCAACCTCAAGCTTCTTTTTCCACAGATTCATAGGAATCTTCGTCTACCACGTCTTGCGGGAAAAATTCCCCGCGTCTTTGGGATGATTCTATCACATATCTCCGGATCAATGGAACCAGTTCCCTCACACTTGAGAAGAACTCATTCCATGATGCAAACAAGGAACCATTTAACTCATCCGTGATCCAAACAATATCCTCGTTCTGCGTCAAGTTGCCGTACTCCTGAATCGCATAAAGCTGTAATAATTTGATTTCCTTGAGACGGACGGAATACTCGCTTTTTGGTGGGCGGTGCCCACCCTACGAAAACCTCAATTCACGCGGGGCTCCTCGGCGGCGGCCCCGGTATGTAAGTCCCGGAAGACTGCCGGCACGGATTTCAAACACGCTTCCGGACCCCCTTCGATCCCGAATGCGCCTCTTCCCGCGCCCGGTACAGGGACTGTCTCGCCGAACGGGAAAGGACCTGCACTGCACCGCCCCCGTGCAGGAGCACCTGACAGGCCAGCTCGAAGAACACGGCCCTTTGCAGCACTTCCCGGAAGTCCCTTCCCACGGCCACTTGCCCGTGGTTGTCGATGAGCACCAGATCGTGGTCCCTCATGGCGCGGGTCACGGACAGGGCGAGGGCGGGAGAACCGGGTTCCTCATAGGGGACCCGGGCCACGGGCCCCACGTAGTAGGGGACCTCCGGTATCACCGAGAAATCCGTCCCGTCCGGTTTGCAGCAAGCCACCGTGGTGGCATGGGGAGACTGGAAGTGGAGCACCACGTTCACGTCCGCACGGTCTTTAAGGATGCCGGCGTGAAAACCTATCTCGATGGAGGGAGTTCCGAGGTCGAGGGATTTTGCCCCTTCGATGCTGCAAAGCACCGTCTGCCCTTCCGTCAGCTCCTCCATCCAGGCTCCCGTAGCCGTTATGAGCATCCTCGCGTCATCCAGTCTCCACGAGAGATTGCCGCTTCCGCATTGCACCAGCGTGCATGCCGCCACCTTTCGGGCAGCCTGCACGAAGGACTCCAAAACGCTTTGGGACACCCGGTCCATCACGGCAACCCTCCTCCGGCGCGCTTAGGGCTCGCGTGAGAATAAATTTCCGTTTTCAGGCGTCGAGGCGCGCCCATGGCAAGGCGCGAGGAGGGCGCATGGCGGGCCATTTAACCGACGAGCAACGCTGCCATGCGTGATGGATCGGCGCATCAAAATGGGAAGTTATTCTTGAGCGAGCCCTTAGCACAAAGCGTAGCAGCGGGCAAGAAGACAGAGGGCTCACTTCATACCTCCACCGACACCCGGCACCTCACATCTGGCTTGTGCCACCCGCCACCTGGTGCCTGACGCTCGCCCCCCCCTCGTGTTTGCCGGTTGCAATCCGACGGAGCCGATAGTATGCGTTATCTTGGGTAGTGTGTTGCGGGTCTTGTGGGGCCGGGCGGCGTGACGACCCCCACAACGGGAGAGGAAGATAAGGTGACACGGTGAACGGGGTGCTCGAAACCACGTGGGAGGTCGTGCGCCATAGCCGGCGGGTGCGCACGGACACGGAGGCCCTTTCCGCCTTCGCACGGCGCCTGGCGACCGAGCTCCCGCCAGGCGCCGCATGGGACGAAACCTATCACCTTCCCGCGACCCACGCCCAGATCCTTCTTTACATCCTTGTCCTCGACAGCCTCAATTTCTGCTTCTGGGCGCCCCGGGGGTCCCGGCGCTGGGAGCTTTCCCGGGGCCCACGAAAGATCTCCGGGTACGTGGGCCTGGCCTACGCCCTCAAACAGGCATTTCTCGGGGGCGCTCCCATTACCGACACCCGGTATCTGTCCGAGGTGTCCCTCAAGACCCTGAAAGGGGTGCTGGGCGGCACGGGGGCCCTCCCCCTCATGGAGGAAAGGGCGGACATCCTGCGGACCCTGGGAAGGGTCCTGCTGGATGATTATGGCGGGGAGCCCTGGAGGCTCGCCGAACGAGCGGCCGGGTCGGCAACCCGATGGGTCGCCCTTCTCGCACACGCGTTCCCTTCCTTTCGGGACACGGCCACTTACAGGGGCAAACGGGTCTTTTTCTACAAACGGGCGCAGATCTTCGCCGCAGACCTTTACGCCGCCTTCGGGGGAAAAGGACCGGGGGACCTCTCCGAGCTCGATGCGCTGACCTGTTTTGCCGACTACAAACTGCCCCAGGTCTTGCGTCATCTGGGTGTCCTGGAGTATGGGGACGACCTTTCGGAAAAGGTGGACCGGGGCGTCCTGCTGGCCCCGGGCTGCCCGGAGGAAGTGGAAATCCGCGCCCACACCGTCTGGGCCGTGGAGCGCATCCGTCGGGAGCTGGACCGGCCGGGCCGGCATGTGCGGTCCTTCGAGATAGACTGGATGCTCTGGAACATGGGGCAGCTCGACACGTACAGGAAAAGACCGTATCATCGAACCCTGACGACTTACTATTGATGTCTGCAGGGGGGTTCGCGACCGGAGCCGCCGGGCACAAAACAGGGGTCATGGTGGACAATGCCCACCCCACCCTGTCCGCTCCGGCGAATCGGAAGACGCAGGGTGGAGCTCGCCCACGATGAAGCGGACGGAGCTGCCATAATGCCAGGGGGACCCCACCTGCCCCGGCGAAAGGAGGTTTTCATGGACACGCTCTTTTGCGCGGACACGGTGCTGGTCAACGGGAAGATATGCACGGTGGACCGGGGCGACTCCATCGTGGAGGCCGTTGCGGTGAAAAACGGCAACTTCCTCGCCCTGGGCACCACCGGCCGGATCATGGGGCTCGTGGGAGGCAAGACCGAGGTGATCGACCTTGCGGGCAAGCTGGCCGATCTGGTGGTCATCGACACGGACATCCTGACCGCCCCTGCCGAGGCCCTCCTAAAAACCAGGGTGCTCCTGACCATGGTGGACGGCAGGATCGTCTTCGAACGAAGGGAAGGGGGCGAAAAATAGCGCCCATCAGCGGAACGAACCATGGGAAGGTGAAATGAAAGAAAGGCACATAGAAACCATAGCGGGCGAGCTGCAGCTCGGCCCGCCGCAGGTGGCGGCCGCGGTGGACCTTCTGGAAGGGGGTGCCACGGTCCCGTTTATCGCACGTTACAGAAAGGAGGCGACCGGGTCCCTGGACGAGGTGGCCGTCGCGGCCATCGGCCGGCGCTTTTCCCAGTTGATCGAGCTCGACTCCCGCAGGGAAAGCATCCTCAAATCGCTCCGGGAACGGGGCCTTCTCACCGATGCCCTGGAGGCCCAGATCGCCGGGGCCGAGACCCTCACGAAACTGGAGGACCTCTACCTTCCCTACAGGCCCAAACGAAAGACCCGGGCCACGACTGCCCGTGAGAAAGGGCTGGAGCCCCTGGCGCGCCTCCTTCTCGATCAAGGCGAGGAAACGGACCCCGCGGCCGCCGCCGCGGCCTTCGTGAGCACGGAAAAGGAGGTGGCCTCTGCGGAAGACGCCCTTGCCGGTGCCCGGGACATCATCGCCGAGCTGGCCGCAGAAGACCTCCAGGCCCGGGAAAGGATGCGGGCCCTTTACTTCGGCAAGGGCCTGCTCCGGACCAGGGTGTTGCCGGGTATGGAGGACGAGGGCAAGAAGTACCGGGATTACTTCGAATGGGAAGAGCCCGGGGCCACGGCACCCTCCCACAGAATCCTGGCCATGCGCCGGGGGGCCAAGGAGGGATATCTCGTGCTGAGCGTTACCGTGCCCGAGGAGGACGCCCTCGGCATGCTGGAGACGCTCTTCATCAAGAACCAAAGCCCCGCCGCAGAGCAGGTGCAAAGGGCCATACAGGACGGTTTCCGTCGACTCCTTTCCCCTGCCATGGAAACGGAGGTCCGGCTGGAAACCAAGAAGCGGGCCGATGCAGAGGCCATACAGATATTTGCCGGCAATCTGCGGGAACTTCTCCTGGCTCCCCCCCTGGGACAGAAAAGGGTCATGGCCATCGATCCGGGGATCCGCACGGGATGCAAGGTGGTCTGCGTCGACAGGCAGGGCCAGTTGCTCCACACGGAAACCGTTTATCCCTTCACCTCCGAGAGGGAGAGGTCCAGGGCTGCCGAGACCCTGCGCGCCCTCTGCACGCAGTACCAGGTGGAAGCCCTGGCCGTGGGAAACGGAACGGGCGGCCGGGAAACCGAAGCCTTTGTCCGGGAGGCGGGCATTGCCGCAAATGCCCAGGTGATCATGGTCAACGAGAGCGGGGCCTCGGTGTACTCGGCCTCCGAGGCGGCCAGGGCCGAGTTCCCCGATCTGGACCTGACCTTGCGGGGAGCGGTGTCCATCGGCCGACGACTCATGGACCCCCTGGCCGAACTTGTCAAGATCGACCCCAAATCCATCGGCGTGGGGCAGTACCAGCACGATGTGCAGCAAACGGCCCTCGTGAAGGCCCTGGACGAGGTGGTGGTGAGCTGCGTGAACGCGGTGGGGGTGGAGGTCAACACGGCCAGCGAGCAGCTCCTGAAATACGTGTCTGGGCTTGGTCCCCAGCTTGCCAGGAACATGGTGTCCCACAGGAACGCTCAAGGCCCTTTCCGCAGCAGAGAAGCGCTCAAGAAGGTGAAGGGCATGGGCCCCAAGGCATTCGAACAGTCTGCGGGCTTTCTGCGCATAAAGGGGGGCGACAACCCCCTGGACGCCAGCGCGGTCCATCCGGAATCCTATCCCGTGGTGGAGGACATGGCCGCAACCCGGGGCTGCGCCGTCCAGGACCTCATGGCAGATGGGGCCCTGCGCGCCGGCATCGATCTTTCTGCCTTCGTCACGGAAAAGGTGGGCATGCCCACCCTGAAGGACATCATGGAAGAGTTGGCCAGACCGGGCCGTGATCCCAGGCAGCGCTTCGAGCAGACGCGCTTTGCCGACGGGATCGAGAAGATCGGGGACCTGGAGCCGGGCATGCGCCTGCCGGGGGTGGTCACCAACGTGACGGCCTTCGGGGCCTTCGTGGACGTGGGGGTGCACCAGGATGGTCTGGTGCACATCAGCCAGCTCGCCGACCGTTTTGTGAAGGACCCGGCCGGCCTGGTGAAGGTCCATCAGAGAGTCATGGTGACCGTGCTCGAGGTGGACCTTGAAAGAAACCGCATCTCCCTTTCCATGCGATCCGCGCCGGAAAAGCCGGAAAAAGGCGCCGCTGCCCCCTCGAAACGCGAAAGACCGCAAAAGGCGGAGAAGAAGCGCTCCGGGCGAGAACCCGAACCGTTCAACAATCCCTTTCACAAGGCGTTCAGGGAAATGCGTTAGGAAGGAGGCGCACCATGGCGTTCGAGACGATCATCTGCGAGAAAAAGGAGGCCGTTGGGATCATCACCCTCAATCGACCCGAAAAGATCAACGCCATCAATCCCCGGATGACTCAGGAGCTGGGCGATGCCGTCGCCGCCCTCGATGGGGACGACGAGGTTCGGGTGGTGGTTCTCAGGGGCTCGGGAAGGGGTTTTTGCGCAGGGGCCGATGTGGGCGGCATGCCGGGGGGAGAGCAGCAGGCCCCCACCCCCCGGGGGGCCGAAGCGATACGGCGCAGCTTCAAGGGGGCCCAACGGGTGGTCCTGGGCCTGCAGCGCATGGAAAAGCCCACCATCGCCCAGATCCACGGGCCGTGCGTGGGCGGGGGCTGGGACCTTGCCAGCGCCTGCGACATCCGATACGGCAGCAGCGAATGCCGATTCATGGTGGCCTTTGTCAGGATCGGTCTTTTCCCGGGCTGGGGCGGCACCTGGTTCATGCCCCGGGCCCTGGGTGTGGCCAAGGCGGCGGAGTATCTTTTTACCGGCGATTTTCTGGGCGCCGAGGAGGCTCACAGGATCGGGTACCTCAACAGGGTCTTACCCCTGGAAACCCTGGAGGAAGAAACCATGGCCCTCGCCCGAAAGATCGCCGCGGGCCCTCCCATCGCCATACGCCTTTCCAAGATGCAGCTTTACAAGGGCCTGGAGATGGACCTGGAAACGGCCATGCAGGTGGCCGCGGCCTGCGAGACGATCACCCTGACATCCGAAGATCACAAGGAAGGGGTGGCGGCGTTTCGAGATAGGAGGGCGGCGGTGTACAAGGACCGGTGATGCGTGTGGGGGCTGGGGCGGTGGGATGCAGCCGGGTTGGGGATGAAAGGCGAACATGGAACGTCCAACCTTGAAGGGGGGAGCCGCCTCGGATACCGGCTGCCACCATGGATGGCGCATGCGTCCTGACCATCTCCCTCCTTTCTTATATTCGATGTTCGGTGTTGGACGTTCCATGTTCGACGCTTTCTCCTTCTCGGCCTCGCCCCGGCTCCCGAAAGATCGCGGATATGGTCGGTCCTTGCGATACGGTAAACGATCATCAGGAAACTATTCCGTGTTCGATCCTCCCCAGTTCGTCAAGGGGGATAGGGATAAGGGATAGGAACTTGCTTAGGGAAGGGATAGGAACTTGCTTTCCGTGAGCGCAACCATGACAGAAGCCGGGCTGTGTGTCAAGGGAAAACTTGGCAACAGATATTGTGCGCCAAGTTGCGGGTGAGCCTGGGCAGGCGCATCACCATCGAGACGTGCGTGATCCGATGGGGGCTTGACAGGCTACTTCCCCAAATCCAGCGGTCTTTCGCCTAAATTTGGACGCAGCAAACCTACGTGGGCCACCTTACCCTTCTCGGCTACTGGAGCCAATAGTCGCCGGGAGGCAACTGCGAACAGGCATCATCGTAAATCGGCTCCGGGATATGGCAGGGTGGCCCGTTCGG
>Ga0209163_1002235_pt1 | contig 16824 bp, 13 predicted proteins | sample MTBAKSrepl2MetaG_FD_187457 | JGI IMG/M metagenome (GOLD analysis project Ga0209163, IMG submission 187457) | Enrichment culture microbial communities om Arthur Kill intertidal strait, New Jersey, USA, that are MTBE-degrading - MTBE-AKS2 (Arthur... | ecosystem: Environmental > Aquatic > Marine >...
ATATAGCGTTTGACACTCGGATAGCTGAGCCTTACGCCGCGCTCCCGCAGCAGACGCCAGACTTGTTTCATCGTCATGTCGGGTTCATCCAACCAGCTGCGGATCTGCTCCTGGTACGGCTCAAGCCGCAGATGGGAAAGCGATGCCTGCACTGCCGGCTGCGCTCCACCCGCACGCATGGCCTCCAGCACCCTGGCGCGCTGGGCTTGGTCGCCGTCGCGGCTCAATCCGTGTCTCCCGGCCAGCCGAAGGTACTTGCGCACCGTCTGCCGGGACTGGCCAAGACTACGGGAAAGTTGGGAGATGGTGTGCCCCTGCTGCCAACGATACAGCAACTCGTCAAGTTCGATCATGGGAATGGGCCTCCTTGCCATGGCGCCTCCTGTCCGGATTGAAATCCCAGCAGGATAAGCCAAGCCGGCTGACAAGCCCACCAAAGATCATGGCGGGGTGGTCAATGACTCTGACCCCGTCTCCGGCAAAACTGCTCAATTCAGCTGACCCGGGTGCTCAATTCAGCTGACCCTGACCCCGGTCAAGGTGCTCAATTACCATGACCCTCGACACCCGCCATGCATGAAAAAAAATGCCAACACATGTCTTCCCGTTGTTTGTTTCCATCTCTTGCAGAGATTACCCGCCATGCATGCACAACCAAAACTGACGGACGCACCAAGAGTTTTCTCGTTTCCATCTCTTGCAGAGATTACTCGCCATGCATGCGATGACTCCACCGCCTCCGCCGAAACGGACACCAGTTTCCATCTCTTGCAGAGATTACCCGCCATGCATGCCTGATTATTTTCGGACCTGCCGGTCACGGTAAGTGTTTCCATCTCTTGCAGAGATTACCCGCCATGCATGAACAATGACGCGCGGTTCGAGCACACGTTGACGTTTCCATCTCTTGCAGAGATTACCCGCCATGCATGAAAGTTTACCATGATGGGTACGATCTGAGCGGAGATCAGTTTCCATCTCTTGCAGAGATTACCCGCCATGCATGAAAAATTTCAAAAGGGCTATCTAAATAAAGAATTTGTGTTTCCATCTCTTGCAGAGATTACCCGCCATGCATGGAAAAAATAAGGCACAAAAATAAAAGTCAGAAAGTGGTTTCCATCTCTTGCAGAGATTACCCGCCATGCATGGGATGAGTGTCAGCAGATCGTCTTCGGCAAAGTATTGTTTCCATCTCTTGCAGAGATTACCCGCCATGCATGCCGATCATTCTTGTGGATATCGGCGGGATTCCTTCAGTTTCCATCTCTTGCAGAGATTACCCGCCATGCATGGACGCCGTGAAGGAGAAAGTTGGATTGCTCCGCTGGTGTTTCCATCTCTTGCAGAGATTACCCGCCATGCATGGTGATTTCACAGGATCACATCGACTTCATGGCTTCCGTTTCCATCTCTTGCAGAGATTACCCGCCATGCATGCGAAACCATCATCACTCCGACTGACCCGACGGCAGAGTTTCCATCTCTTGCAGAGATTACCCGCCATGCATGAGGCAGAAAGGAGTAATGATGGATGCAAATTTCTTTGTTTCCATCTCTTGCAGAGATTACCCGCCATGCATGAGCAAATGGACAGGCTACGCCTGGTACTACTTCGTTTCCATCTCTTGCAGAGATTACCCGCCATGCATGTGCACAACCGGACGACCGAGATGCCGAAGATCGTGTTTCCATCTCTTGCAGAGATTACCCGCCATGCATGTCCAATCCGATGGTGGTTCACCATTTGGAAAAGGGTTTCCATCTCTTGCAGAGATTACCCGCCATGCATGAGGACAGAGATGGAAAAGATGGAAATTGAAGAAGATGTTTCCATCTCTTGCAGAGATTACCCGCCATGCATGACAAAAACAAATTTTTTTGTTTTTTTGTTTTTTGGTTTCCATCTCTTGCAGAGATTACCCGCCATGCATGGAGATGAAAAATGAAGAAAAAGAGAAAGAGTGGGAGTTTCCATCTCTTGCAGAGATTACCCGCCATGCATGATTTAATGAGCGTTCTATACGAGGTCGGAAGCGAGTTTCCATCTCTTGCAGAGATTACCCGCCATGCATGGGGGAAAGGAGGAACACCATGCACTGGCCCTAGCTGTTTCCATCTCTTGCAGAGATTACCCGCCATGCATGGTAACAATCGGTGAGGATGGGCGGTGGAGAACAGTTTCCATCTCTTGCAGAGATTACCCGCCATGCATGGGCAGGGTGACCTGGGTTTGGGCAATCGGCCAAGAGTTTCCATCTCTTGCAGAGATTACCCGCCATGCATGGCAAAACTACGTCTCACCTTACGAGGAGGCGTATGTTTCCATCTCTTGCAGAGATTACCCGCCATGCATGCAAACAAAAAGGAGAGAAAACATGTGGTGCACAATCGTTTCCATCTCTTGCAGAGATTACCCGCCATGCATGTTGATGGTTCGCTCACCGCAACCGGATTTCCTGAGTTTCCATCTCTTGCAGAGATTACCCGCCATGCATGAACGTAACGGGGGTTGCTGCAATTAGGATCTATCGTTTCCATCTCTTGCAGAGATTACCCGCCATGCATGACGGCAAGCTGGAATCGGTAAAGCTCGTCCCCAGCGTTTCCATCTCTTGCAGAGATTACCCGCCATGCATGAGCGTAGCGGAGGCAAATATAGGTGGAGGCTTTTGTGTTTCCATCTCTTGCAGAGATTACCCGCCATGCATGACACTCAAAGGGAGAGGAGGAGATATGACAGAGACGTTTCCATCTCTTGCAGAGATTACCCGCCATGCATGAGCCATGGGAGATCCTGCGCCACACGGCCACGGACGTTTCCATCTCTTGCAGAGATTACCCGCCATGCATGGAGTAATCTCGGCCACCTCATCCCCGGTTCTGAAGTTTCCATCTCTTGCAGAGATTACCCGCCATGCATGGCAGGTTCCGTTCTCGATGAGCAGTCCGTTCCTGGGTTTCCATCTCTTGCAGAGATTACCCGCCATGCATGATGGATGCGATCCAATTAATGGCCGTCCGGTGATGTTTCCATCTCTTGCAGAGATTACCCGCCATGCATGAAATAAAGTTTTCCCCCATCGCAGAAGCGATGGAAGTTTCCATCTCTTGCAGAGATTACCCGCCATGCATGGAGAAAAATAAAAAAGGAGAAACCGAGATGTCGGTTTCCATCTCTTGCAGAGATTACCCGCCATGCATGGTAACTTTCTGGCTGGTAATTCGCAATAATACCAGTTTCCATCTCTTGCAGAGATTACCCGCCATGCATGCACCAATGAAGCCGATGACATTATCGTGATTCCGAGTTTCCATCTCTTGCAGAGATTACCCGCCATGCATGCGGTTATTATCTGAAAACCAAAGGAGGTATAAAGATGTTTCCATCTCTTGCAGAGATTACCCGCCATGCATGATTGAGGTCGTGAACAACACACATGCAAGCGCGACGTTTCCATCTCTTGCAGAGATTACCCGCCATGCATGACAAGGCGAGCGGACTGATCTTCCGGAAAGCACGTTTCCATCTCTTGCAGAGATTACCCGCCATGCATGATCCATTTACAGGAAGGAGCGAACAGCTCCAAAAAGTTTCCATCTCTTGCAGAGATTACCCGCCATGCATGAGAAAATCCACAACGAAACATCCGACTCCCTGGCGTTTCCATCTCTTGCAGAGATTACCCGCCATGCATGAGAAAATCCACAACGAAACATCCGACTCCCTGGCGTTTCCATCTCTTGCAGAGATTACCCGCCATGCATGTTGAATGCCCAAAATGCAAAAGAAGGGCATTCATGTTTCCATCTCTTGCAGAGATTACCCGCCATGCATGAAATAACTACATCCCCCCATGTCATAACACTGGAGTTTCCATCTCTTGCAGAGATTACCCGCCATGCATGATCAAAAATCAATCTGATAGCAAGCTATTGGAAGTTTCCATCTCTTGCAGAGATTACCCGCCATGCATGATAGTTTTTTGGATTGTTGGCATACTGGGTTTGTTGTTTCCATCTCTTGCAGAGATTACCCGCCATGCATGACGCCTGGTATGCCGGGACCGCAAATGTGTTCGTGTTTCCATCTCTTGCAGAGATTACCCGCCATGCATGGGTAAAAATTCTCCAAAGATCTATTCTCGTCCCGTTTCCATCTCTTGCAGAGATTACCCGCCATGCATGGGGAAAGGAGGTGTGTTATGTAAAATGCAAAGCGCCGTTTCCATCTCTTGCAGAGATTACCCGCCATGCATGACACAATAGACGGTGTAATGATTGGGTGGCTTTCGTTTCCATCTCTTGCAGAGATTACCCGCCATGCATGACAAAGGTCTTTATTGCCTGTTATGAGAGATTATCGTTTCCATCTCTTGCAGAGATTACCCGCCATGCATGGGCTACCGTTCTCCCATGATGAAAAAAGTTTTCAGGTTTCCATCTCTTGCAGAGATTACCCGCCATGCATGCTCTCGAGGGGAGAGGTTACTCCTGCGGCGTTATCGTTTCCATCTCTTGCAGAGATTACCCGCCATGCATGCCCTCGTTGTCTCTGAGGGGGACCTGGACTCCCTCGTTTCCATCTCTTGCAGAGATTACCCGCCATGCATGGGGCGATTTGCCTCAAGTCAACCCAAGAGTATCGTGTTTCCATCTCTTGCAGAGATTACCCGCCATGCATGATTTCAGATGGAAGGAGGTGAGTAGCTTGTTTCCGTTTCCATCTCTTGCAGAGATTACCCGCCATGCATGGTAAATAGTGCTGTGGACGGAGCGCTCAAAAATTTCGTTTCCATCTCTTGCAGAGATTACCCGCCATGCATGTGGGATCGGACCCGTTGGTGGTTTTCGGATCACCTGTTTCCATCTCTTGCAGAGATTACCCGCCATGCATGGGGAGAGAACATGAAAGTTAAGATCATTTTGAGGAGTTTCCATCTCTTGCAGAGATTACCCGCCATGCATGTGGACTCATTTTGTCAGGGCCTGCACTGACATCGAGTTTCCATCTCTTGCAGAGATTACCCGCCATGCATGGCCAGTCATTTCAGGATGTTAGCTTTGACATGCTGTCACCAAAACGGAAGAACATTTTTGAAATAAACAATTATTTCAGCAGTTTCCATGACGCTTTCAATCAAACTCGCAAATTGTGGTTTTTTTGATCTTTGGGAATGCAAACTCTTGTCAACACGTCCCGGGAACCCTTGATTTTTCTGCCCCGTGTCGTTCGCAGATCTCATCGAACTATCGCTCTGGAGGGGTTTTTGCGAAATGGGTATAGAGGACCCAACACGACGGGCGGCGAAAATGCACGGTATGCGGGCACGTAAGGAATATCCGCGGGGGAAAAACACCGCGTTGGAATACGGTTTTTTCGCAAACCGTTTTGTGGTGTACCTGTTCAGAGGAGGTTTGCGAATTTTTGAGAGCCTCGGGGCGCGGTTTACGTTTTCGAAGGGTTGATGAAAAGTTGTCGATATGACGATTGAAAAGGCTACGGACCAGATGGATTTGGAAAACTCGCAAACCGTTGCTTTTTGTACAATGCTGATTTCTAGGCAAATATACAATGAAATCAAATTGCTATCTGTAAACACCCCGGTCCTGGTTGCGTCTTCGAACGAGCCTTTGCTTCCGCTCGCACGATGTGTTTTTGACCAAGCGTATTTTTGTGTATGAAGACCAACTACCCTCTCCTCGCCCGCATCGTGCAACCCGCGAACCTTCAAGCGGCCTGGATGCGCGTTCGGGGAAAGGGATCCGCTGGAGGGATCGACGGCGCACGCGCGGAAGATCTCGCTTCCGGGTCCGGAGACTGGTTGCAGAAGCTGCACGAGGAACTCACGGCCCAGACGTACGTACCCGAGCCACTCCTGCGTCTGTCGATTCCCAAACCCTCCAAGCCCAAGGAAAAACGCGTCCTTGCTCTCCCCACGGTGCGTGACAAAGTGGCGCAGGAGGCTGTTCGGCGAGTTATCGAACCCGTCCTTGATCGGGGCTTCAGCGATTGCAGTTACGGGTACCGGCCAGGCAAGGGACCGCAAAAGGCGGTGCGGCGAGTCCTCCATTATATCGAAAACCGAAGGTGCAAATGGGTCGTCACAGCGGATATCGACGACTTCTTCGGTTCCCTCAACCAAGAGTGCCTCATCGGACGCCTTGGCGGGGTTCTCCAAGATCAGGCCGTGACGCGGCTCGTCGAGTTGTGGCTCAAGATGGGTACTGTGGATCCCAGGGGGCGTTGGCGCGACGTCTATTCCGGCGTCGGTCAAGGCGGGGTGATCTCCCCCCTCCTTGCCAATTTCTACCTTGACCCCTTCGACCGGTTTCTGACCTCGGAGAACCAGGAATTCGGGCTTGTCCGGTACTCCGACGACTTCGTCGTGCTGACGCAAAGCCGGGCCCTCGCCGAGGAGGCGATGGAAAAGACCACCCGCTTTCTCCGGGAGGAGCTTTTTCTGCGTCTGAACTCCTGCGATCGGCCTGTGGTTTCTGTACCGGAGGGCTTCACCTTTCTGGGGCTCGGTTTTGAGGGGGCCACCCTGCGGATAGCGCCCGACAAGCGCGAGAAGATCGAGCGCAAGCTGCAAGCCCTCTGCTCCCGGATCGGAACGGAGCCGCTGGAGAGGACAATCAAGGCGATAAATGAGTCGGTGGTAGGGTGGAAGCGCTACTATGGCCCTTTGGTGCCGACTCACGAGATGGAGCGCATCCAAGGTTTCCTGGCCGCCGCCCTGGGCGGCCGGCTCCGCCACTGCTTTGAGCGCGGGGTGTTCCGGACCGTGGGGGATGCCATGAACGCCCTCGGGCGGCTGGAACTTCCCTCCGGTTCGGATCCGCGCGAACGCCGAAAGCTCGCCCGGCAGCTCGTCCATCAGGCGAGGGCTGTCAGGGGGCGGAGGGTTGAGGAGTCCTCCGGGAGAGGGCCCGCTTCCGCTCAACGCCGGAAACTTGAGGCGTCCCCCGCACCCACTTCTCCCAGGGAGAAGGCAAACGCGGCGGCAGGTGATCCGCCCGGGGGTGCCGTCCGGGAAGCGCCGTCGCAGGATGAGACCGGCAGTTCGCCGCCGCCGGCGGAGGCCGTTGCCGGTAAAATTCCCCGCCAGAGCGTTGCCGCCGCCGTGCGCCGCAGAAAAAATCGTCACTTCCGAGACGAGGTTCAGCGTTCGGAGCTTTTGCTCACAACCCCCGGGACCTTCCTCGGAAGATCCGGTGAGCGGCTGGTGATGCGGCGGGAGCGCCGCATTATCCATGAGATGCCCTCCCTTCATGTCAGCGCCGTCACCATCGCCGACCACGGAATCAGCCTCTCGTCCGATGTCATTGCATACTGCGCCGAGCACGCGATCCCCCTCCTGGTTGTGGATTCCGTGGGCCGGGTCAAGGCTCTGCTCTCCGCCCCGGAGTCGGGGGCGGCCGAACTCCATCTGCGTCAACTCCGCGCACTTCAGGATCCCGATCGCAGTTTCTCCCTCGCCCGTCAGTTCGTGCTCGGGAAGGTCAAAAACCAGCGGAATCTCGCACTCTATCTCGGAAAGTACCACAGAAAGGCCAATGCATGGTTCCGGGAAACCCTGGAAATCCTGATTGAAGCCGGGGGGAAAATCTGTGCCGAGCTCAAAGGACTGTCCCCGGCGATGGACGATTCGTTTCGCGGCAGACTTCTCAGCATCGAGGGGCGGTTCGCCTCCTACTACTGGCATGTCTTCGCTGCCGTGCTCAACGGCAAGGCCGAGTTTCCGGGCCGGCAACGCCGGGGCGCCAAGGATGTCGTAAATTCCCTCCTCAACTACGGGTATGCGGTACTTGAGAGCCGGGTGCACCTGGCGCTCCTCAAGGCTGGCCTGAACCCGCACGTCAGCTTCCTCCACGCACTTCAGCACAAGAAGCCCACCCTCTGCTACGACCTCATGGAAGAGTTTCGCCCCCAGGTGGTGGACCGCACCGTGGCGAGCGTCATCACCCGGCGTGAGCCGATCGAACTCGACAAATCCGGTTGCCTCACCCTCGATACCCGGAAACTTCTCATTCGCCGTCTTCAAGATCGTCTTGTAGCCGTGGTCCGTTTTCAGGGCAGAGAACTCAAGCTCAACGAGATCATTCAGCACCAGGCCGGTCTTCTGGCCGGCCACCTGCTGGGAAGGGCCAGATACCGCCCTTTTGTGGGCACATGGTGAGCCGGGTCGGCCGTCACAGGGCCTTTTCCTGTTGCCGGCTGCAATTGTCCGGCCAAGCAAAAACCGGAGGGCTGGTGTGGACACACGGCCTAATCGCCGTCTTTTTGTAGCCGCATTGTTTGCAACGCACTGAAAGCCGCGTCGAGAACTCGAGAGAGGAAGTCCGGATCGTCCAGCCGGCAAATGCCGATTTCGATGACGCCGTTCTCTTCAAGTGCCTTGGCGGCATTCTCCTTATTGGCCAAATTTTTTGGAATGCCGTAAATCAATACCGGGAGACAAAACCGACCGAAGCACTCCTGCACCATCCCGAGGATTTCAGTGCGGACCCGGGTTTTATCATTTTCGAGCACCTTGTGTTTGACCGAGACCCCCACGGGGTGCCTTCCCCGCCACTGGAAAACAACGTCGATTTCGGTGCGGTGATGGTCTAGGCCGGAGTCCGAGGCGGACCAATTCCAAGTCATGCCCACATGGACGTCGGTAGCGCCGGCGACACCGAAGGCGCGACCGACGACTTCCTCGAGGGGTTTTCCAACCTTCGGCCTGTGTTCTTTGTCGAAAGGGAGGAAAAACTCTCCCCGTACTGTACGTGTGGCGCCGTTCCGGTCCCGGGGCTGAACCTTGATTTTCAGAACACGCCCCTTGCCGTCGGGAGAGTCCTCCTGAGACCAACAAGTCCTGGTTTTTTCGTCCGAACAGCTGCCTTCTGTGTTGCCGAAGGCAAAGCGTCCATGCTGATTGTTTTTGGCCTGCCGTGCAACCACTTTTGTCACTGTGTCCAGGAAGTCTCTTCGCTCCTCGCTGTCGGCATCGTTCCGGTGCCCCGGTTCCCTGAGGGGGCCTCCTCGCATTCGGGCCGTGACCAGCAAATCCGCGTCTTGCCATGTTGTGCCGGGAACGGTGTCCGAAAGAACGGCCACACGTTGCCGGGCGGCATCAAGTGAGCAGAGCCTCACCACGTCCTCTCCCAATGTCCCCAAGGCCCACGACTGCGCCTTACTGCCCGGGGTCACGTTGGCCCACACCCCGGCCTCTGATCCGACCAGGCCTTGTATAATTTTTTTGTTGATGCCAAAGGCCCAGTGCGTCACACCCATGAAACATAAATCCCCTACGGGGAGTTGGCCGGCGTTTTCGGCAAGCCTCTGAGCCAAGAGGCTGACGTACGGCGTGGTCCAATCAAAGAGGATCCAGGCCTTGCGGGGTCGATGGCAATTCAGCGCCCGCAGCGTTGCAGAAGGGTCGTTGCCGAGACACAGAAGCACGGGATCGCCTTTGCCATCGGCCCCCTTGACAGGTTTAATATGCGTTCTTAGTTTACTACGACAAGGTAGCGGCAGGGTTTGTCCTGGCGGTTGAGGCTGCCGGGACTGCCATGCCGCAATGGCCGCATCGCAGGCGGGCGCTTTGGCTTGGGACCCTCGTGCCGACCGGCGCGGACGCTCAATCACCTGGGCGCCTACGAAGCGGAGCCGTCTGGCCATATTGTTGTCGTCTGTTTCAATGAGAAACACCGGCCGCAACTTGTGGAATGCGGGCGCTCCCCGCATCCAACTGATTATTTCACGGGCAGCGTCCAGGCCCTTGCGGTCTCGCAGCAGGCAGAAGAGGCGGCCTGCACGCTCATACGCCTGGTCGGCACGGAGTATTACGCCGCTGCCATCGGAGACAGTGAAATCCCGAAAGACGCCGGTCGGCTCCGATTTTGCTGAATTAGCCCGGAGTCCGTGCATCCCCAGGAGCCCTTCGATGCCGATATCCTCAAGCTGCCAGGGGTTCGATTCTCTCTCCCCCACCCGGTACAGCCGGTCGAATCCCGCGTAGACTGCGCAGACCCCGCGCTTGCCGGATACGCGGCGAGCCACCTTCGCGACGAAAAAGGAGAGTCCTCCGGATACATTGAAAAACGCGGTTCCATTGTTTTTGGCGGATTGCAAAAGGATTTCCGCCACCAGCTCGTCGTCACGAATGGGGTCGATCGACACGGGTTTCGGCACATCGAAGTTCTGCCCACGAAGAAATGTGCGAAGCGAAGTCGCTGCCTCAGTGGTATGTGAGGTGCAGAGGAGCACTACCTTGTTCACCTGACGCTGTTTGCGCAAAGTCATCGCCGCCGTTGCCACGGCACCGGGCTGCTCGCCCACCTGGCTCACCAGCACGTTCATTTCTGTTTACCCCCTTTCAATGCGCCGTTCTTACAGAGCCGAATCCAACATGGCTGACCGGGCTGAGCCGAGTGCCTTCCGCCTCCCCTTCTCATGCAAGGGCATGCGGCATTCCATGGCATCATGGCTTGCACGACGCGCCGCAAGGGGGCGTGCCCAGCCGCTTTCCGGACGCGCGGCCTCGCGCTGAACGGCTATGCCTCACTGTTTGGGGCGTCTTGAGTCAGGACCGTCACCGCGACAGCCTGGGGCCCCTTCGGGCCCAGGGTCGCGGTGAACCGGACCTTATCGCCTGCGCTGAGGGTCTTGAGGCCTGTGCCCTTGATGGCGCTATAATGCACGAACACATCTCCGCCGCCGGAGTCCGCTTTGATGAATCCGTAACCTTTCTGTTCGTTGAACCATTGCACGGTCCCGGTCTCCGTGCCCCCCGCGGTCGGGGCGGGCTTCGTGGCGGGCATGGCGCGCACCCTTGCCCGAACGGGTGCCGGCCTTCCCGCGCCAACAGGATGGGGGCCTCCCGTTGCCGGTGTCACCGAATCCATCCAATTGCAGAGGGCCTCATATGGGTCGACTATACTGGTGCCGTCAACGGTGATCGATTTTCCAGTCTTGGCCCGGAACGCGTGCGGGGTCTCTGCGGGCAGCAGGCGCCGCCCCTTCGGCCCAAGGAGTGTGAAAGACGGCGGGAAGTCGGTATCGAGGACCCAACACATTTTGATGGTTTCTCCATCGGGGAGTTGCAAGATCTTGAGGATCACCGGGCTCGCCCAGCGGTCTCGTGTCACCTCGTGCCCGCTTTCAACCCGTGTGTCTACTCCGAGTCTGTAGTCCGGCGGGTCGAGAGCAGGAGAAGGAGATGCCCCTTCTTGAGGCCCGTCCTTGAAATGAAAGACGATGGGTAGGCCGTACGCGCCCCGGGGGAAGAAGATCTGGGCGCCAGAGTCCGGTGCGTGGCTTCGGGAAGGGTTTTTGAGGTGAGCCCCGTCCGCCATGCGGATAGCGTCGGGCTCCGGCCAGTAGCTGCGGCCGAAGGGGCCGTGGCTGCCCGGACGCCTCCGCTGCTGTCTGAAATCTTTGTAAGTCGTGATCCACGATTCCCAAGTTTGTCTCCATGAAACGCCTTTCCCCATCCTCTTCAAAACCTTTCTGTAGGTTGGACCCTTCAAGGTGGGCCACGGGCGCGTCGAATCGGGTGCAGGCAGCCCTTCTAGCCAGGCCTCAAGCCCTGCAAAGTTCTCAAAGGGGTACTCTGGCGTCTTCGCTGCGACCGCGACCGCTCCACTGCCGCGCCGTGTGCGCGCCCCGAGGCCGCCGAATACGGTCCACAGTGCGAAGGCGTCCCGGATTTCGTCCCGGCGCCCTTTTGGATACGCTGGATATCGGAGCTCAATCGAAAATCGAAGCCCGGGGCTGACAACTTGGGCTCCCGTATCCCGGGCAGCAAAGTAAACATAGCCGAGGGGTCCGCGCGTCGGAGCTGCTTCCACGTTGTCTTTGCTGACGTCTCGAATCCGCACCGTCACGGGCGAGCGGCGACCCGTCCAGCCCCAAACAGCGGCTTCCGCAGCCTTGAGTTCTTCGACCGTTTGGAAGCCTTGGAGGGCCCTCCACCAGTACCGGAGCTGTCCCCGGATCTCGCTCGGCCTCACCGGGCACTCCCGGTCGGGGGTCAGTGGCTCGACGCCGCCTCCCATAATGGGGGTGACAAGTCTGATATTCTTGATCTCCCACCGCTTGATGCTCACAAGCGCCCTCCTCCTGGATCCGGTTTCATCTGCGGCGCCTTCGCGCCTCCGGGACGTTCCGGCCTCTCGCGGTGCTTCCCGGCCGTATCGGGGCCGGAAAACGGCGAAGTCTCAGCGAGGTCCTCTGTTCGCAGGGACGCCGCTATCGCCGAAAACATCGGGAGAAAACCATCGTCATGCGCCGCCTTTGCCGCCGTTCGGCCTGCCGCGCAGGGTATCCACCCGTTCCGTCCACCAGAGGTGCTCCCAGACCGGCATTGACCGCCTCCGGGTCTGGAGTGCTCGCTCCAAACGTTCAACGAGCGATCTGCCCCATTGCAGTCGCTCTGATCGCTCCGGTTCGTTGATGCGGGCCGCTTGGTGAAAAGCGGCGCCGGCCAGGGAATAGAGGCCATGGAGATTCATTTCTTGGTGATGCATGAGCTCTTGGAAGACCAGGATGGCCTCATTTTCCCTCCCCCGTATCCAGAGGGACAAACCCAAAAGATGGCGGGCTTGAAGGTTGGCCGGGTCGTTCACGAGGAGACGCCTTGTTATCCGTTCCACAGGCGATGCTTTTGTGTGTTCCAGGGCCTGCGCAGAGGGGGCCAAGAGGGCGGCGAGGTCCTCCGCCGTCTTAAAAACACATGTCTTTGGCTCAAGCGCGTCGGCTGGCACGTCCCCGATCTCCTGGTCAACCGGCGGCAAAGACGGGAGGGGTTCCCCTGTTGCGTCCGACGCACGGTCCTGTGCATCTCTCAGCCCCTCAGGCGGCGGCGACACACCGGCCCAACGCATACACCCCTCCGGTGCTGCCAGTGTTTCGAGCAAAAGGCAGACGCCGGCTGCGGTGGCAAGGCCGGCCGGATTCTCCGCTTCCACTTCGAAAAGGCGGAGCAGCCAGCCGGCGGACCCTTTCGCGTTTTCTTGAGCCTCCATCCGCCGGCCGGCCCAAAGATCGACTTCGGCGAGCCTGCGTGCGTGATTCGCCAGGCCGTGCAGTGCCGGGATATTTTCAGGGTCAATGCGAAGCACATGGCGATACCAGTCCGCCTCTTCCGGCCGCCGTCCCAGAACCCGTGCGAGTTGACCGAAACTGTGCAGTGCATGGACATTCCGGCGGTCCATCCCCAAGAGGCGTGAAAATGCCTCCGCGGCCTCGACGTACGCGCCTCGGACAAGGTGCACGCGGCCTTCAAGGTGGGTCACCACCACGCTCGCCGGATCGAGCGTACGGGCGTGGTTGAGGAATCCTTCAGCCTCTGCGTAGCGGCCTTCGTCAATGGCCAAGTCGGCCCGCGCCGTCCAGAGAAATACGTTTTCTGGACTCTCTCGGCAGGCCCAGCCCAAGAGCTGGCCCGCCGCCTTCCAATTTTTCATGGAGGCCTCAAAGACCCCTTCGGACTGGAGGATGTACATGTTTTTCGGATCAGCGTGCGCGGCCTGCTCAAAGGCCCTCCGGGCCTCGGCTGCCCGCGCACTGTCGAGCAGGGCCCAACGACCGAGTGCCACGGCCCGCGCCTGCAAGAGACGAGGATTGCGCGGGTCCTTTTCGATGGCCTTGAGGAGTACCTGGTCGGCTTCGGGATACATGTGAAACGCTGTGATGAGTCGGGCCCAGGCCAGATGTTCCGGAGCGGATTCGGCATGTCCGGCCATGGTTTCCCAGAAGCAACGGACGAGTGCCCGGATTTCTGGGAGCCGCCCCCGGTCTCCGAGGAGACGCCGCCGCCTGGCCGGGTTGGTCAACCAGCCATGGAACAAACGCATCACAGTGTATCGATGGCCGGGCCTGGCGGGATCCGCCGCATCGAGGATCTTCTCGTACCATTCGAACAGTTCTTTCGGTGAAATCTCCTCTCGCTGCAGATAGTCGACGGACAAGTTTTCTCCGCCGGTGGCGAGGAGGACTGTTCTCGAGTCCCTCGAAAGGATCTGGTACAGTGGTCCGTGATTGCCGCATTCGCGGAGAATCTCATGGATTTCGGCCTTATCAAGGTCCGGGAGTGCCGGCAGGAGGTCAGTCGGCAGAAGCACCCCCCAGGCGTCACATGCGGCGACCCGGAGGAACAGGTCGCGGACGCCCGAATCCGCCACCTTGAATTCCTCAGCCTGTGCACCGTTTTCCAAGGGGAACGGCTGAAACCACTGATACGGCATCTCGAGCGGAATTTTCTGCCATTCGACATCGAGTCCGGTGGCCAAGACCACCTTGCCCGCCCGCACATGGTCCTGCAGCATGGCCTCGATGCCTGGTACACGAGGGGCGCAGTGTATCAGCGCGAACCGATATGTATCGAGAGCTCCTTCGTGGAAGGGCGTCTCGATCGGTCGGAAGTAGAGGGGACGATCGCTCTGCCTGCGCAGAATATTGCCCCAGACCAGCATGAGCAGGAACTCGACCATCCGCTCTTCCCGCCGGTCAAACGGCAGCAGGACCGCTCCGCCGGAGGCGGAGAGGGCGGTGAGCTTCTCCAGCAAGACCGTCCGGATTTTCACGAGATCGTCGAGGGACATGTGCTCCCCCGCCACGGGACGGTCGAGCACGACGGCGGGCGATTCAGGGAAACGGTGCGACGCGTTTTGAATCATGCCCATGACTCCATGAGTACCCGCCATTCGGCGGATTCCTTGAGATGCGTGTGAAAGCGCTTTCGCAGTCTGCCCATGGTGCAGTTGTAAGTGTCCTGATTGAAGCGATCATGGAGCCTCGCCATGAAAAAATTTCTCACTCCCGCATGTCTCTTTTTCTTGCGCCGCCGTCCCGTTTCCTCCGTTGTGCCTTCTTCTTTATAGAGGAAAAAACGAAAACATTCGGCTGGGTCGTTCATAAGCGCTTCGCGCAGCAGGATGAAATATTCCTCGACCGCCGATGCCTTTTTCAAGGAAGCCTCAAAGGATTTCACGATGTCCTCGAGCAGTGCCAGCTGATACCCGGCTACCAGTTCTTCAAAGGCGCTCGGGTCCTTTGATGGGAAGAGATCCCGCGGGTCTTCATCATCGCCTCCGTCTGAAACCTCCTTCCGTGGATGGTCATAGGGGACAAAAAGAGTGCGGGATTTGAGTTCCTCTTTTTTCCCCTCCGGCGGGAGGTCCGGGACCGATACCCGGAGAGCACCGGTATTTTCAGTTCGCCGTACCCCTTTTTTCCCCTCCGGCGGGAGGTTCGATACCTGGTCCCCATACAAACCGAGAATGTCTTTCTTCGCGCCTTCAACTGATTGTATTCGGCCGGTTTTTTTGACATAAGAGATAAAGCGGGCAAGATCCGGGAAGTCGCCTCGCCGCTTGGGCTTTCTGCCGGTCTTCATCCGGCATATTGTCTCCCCGAGGGTGTCCGCGCAATACGCCACTGCCTCGTATGGTTCCAGATTCACGCCTTCGGTGCGCGAGTCAGCACGCAGCGATGTGCGGAGGCGCACGGACAGTTGTCGGGACAAGGCGAGGAAAAGGCCGCTGTCCATGAAGACCCTTTTTTGAGCCTCCCCGCTGCAATCGAGCCATTCATTGACATCTTCGATGTTCATGCAACTATCCTCTTCCTCTGCTGGTGTGAAAAACTATTTCACCGTAACCGGCGCTCGTCTTTGCGCCGGCACCGTATTCCCGTAAGGCCTCTTGGAGCCATCCGGCGGCTTTTTTTACCGGCAGAGGATCGGGTCCGTGCAGGATGAAACTGAGTCTGCTCCCCTGGCCGAGGGTGAGGAACAACGCTGGTTTCGGCGTCAGGTAGTCCGCCGGAGGAGTGTCTGCGGCGCCGGTGTAATATTCTGAGTAGTGGGGTGTAAGCACGTCAAGGCAAAGGTGTAAGTCGGTCGGCAGTGCGTCGAGGAATCTGATTTCCCCCCGCGCCTCCAGCGATCCGAACACCCGGCGGAAATCCGCGTTTGTTCTATGCCATTCGGTCCACTCCTCATCGCGGCGGTTTGACATCTTTTCGGCCGCCTCGGTCACCTCTTCGGGAAGTCCAGGAACTCGTCCGTTCACGGGCAGGCGTTCGAGCAGATTTTTCACGGCCTTTTTCAGGCCTTCAGGGTCTCTGGAGTCAGGGAGCGAGAGTATCCGCGCCGCCGCCTGGCGGGGGGTCAGCCGGTTGGGGTTGGCCTTGCGTATCTTCTCGAGTAACTCCGGATCGCTCACCCGGGGAATATCAAACCGGTCGCAGATGAGGTCGAGCGCACAGTTCCTGGTGAGGCCTTTGATCGAAGAACCCGGCAAATACGGTACGCCATACACACGATGAAGGGTGCAGCCGTTTTCCAGGGGATGCTCCGTACCAAGCCCCACCGCCAGACGCCAGACCACTGTACCTCGGCGGTGCCATACGCAGCGCCTGTCAGCCCAAAGGCGATCGAGCGCGGTGAGCAGTCTCTCCCGTCGCGCATCCAGGTGTCCCCGTAAATCCGACAAGCCCTGCTCCCAGGCCTGCTGGCAATCGTCCCTGAGGTGTCTCCAGACCTCGGCCTTGTGGTCGCCGCGGTGGTCCTTGAATGTCCACTTCGCGGGAAAGCCCAAAAAGGTCTGAAACCTCAGCCCGGGATTGCTGCATCCTCCAAGGTCCGGATCGCCATTTTGAAGGCCCCCTGCTACCTTCGGCAAGGCCGCGAGGACGTTTTTAGCCCTACAACGCAAGTTAACTCAGATAGTTCTTGATTTTCCAAGTATGGCCTGTCATACTATGCAACAACCCTCAAAAAAGGAGGCAGGCCATGATACCGAAGATCCGAGATCGAGAGTACCTGTACC
>Ga0209163_1002250_pt1 | contig 16700 bp, 16 predicted proteins | sample MTBAKSrepl2MetaG_FD_187457 | JGI IMG/M metagenome (GOLD analysis project Ga0209163, IMG submission 187457) | Enrichment culture microbial communities om Arthur Kill intertidal strait, New Jersey, USA, that are MTBE-degrading - MTBE-AKS2 (Arthur... | ecosystem: Environmental > Aquatic > Marine >...
ACCTTACGTGATCGACCCTGAACCGCTCCCGCCGGGCGCGGATTGTTACGCCATCACCCCCCGGCAACTGGATTTTTACGTGGACGCCACCAGGTGCATCGGCTGTTTCTGCTGCGCCTCGGCCTGTATCGCCGGCCGGGCCGGTTTTTTGGGCCCCAACGCCATGCTGGCCGCCATCGTCCGGGTGATGGACCCGCGGGAAAAAGCCAAGGAAGAACGCCTGAAGATCATTTACAGCGACCAGGGCGTGGCCCGCTGTCATTCGGCCCGGGCCTGTTCCAACGTCTGCCCCAAGGAAATCGACGTGGCCCATTTCATCGCCCTGGCCAAGGAGGGTCGCTTCTGCCAAGACGGGACGAAGACGGGTCAAACCCGCCGGCCGAATGACTGAAAAAACGACGAGGGGTGGCTGAATGAATATCGTGGTCTGCGCCAAAAGGGTGCCCATCACCCAGGAAGTGGACTTGGAGATTGACCAAAACGGGAAGGACATCAAAAAAGACGCCCTCCCTTTCACCATCAACGAATGGGATAATTACGCCCTGGAAGAGGCCGTCCTGCTCAAGGAAAGGCTGGGCGGCACGGTGACGGCGATCACCGTGGGCGACGAGGCGGACGAAGAAGTCCTCAGACGGGCCCAGGCCATGGGGGCGGACCGGGCCATCAGGGTCTCTCCTGACGGCCGGGAGCTGGACTCCTTCGGACTGGCCAGGGTCCTGGCCCAAGTCGTCCGAGAACTCGACTATGACCTGATTTTGACCGGGGTCCAGGCCGAAGACGACAACTACGGCCTGGTCGGCGTCATGCTGGCCGAACATTTGGGCCTGCCCCACGCCGCCGTGGTCACCGCCGTCGAGCCGGAAGGGCCGACGGCCAAGATCAAGGTGGAGCTGGAAGGCGGACTGGACGAAATCTCCCGGATCAACCTGCCGGCCCTGCTGACCATCCAGACCGGCATCAACGAGCCCCGGTACGTCTCGGTCATGGCCGTGCGCAAGGCCCGGAAAAAAGAACTGGAGGTTAGGGATATAAACAGCCTGGGCCTGTGCGTGGAGGAACTTGCGCCCCGGATCACGACCCTGGAGGTTTACCCGCCGGCGGACACGGGCGGGGCGGTGATGCTGGCCGGCGATCCGCCGCAAATCGCCGACGAAATCATCCGCATCGTCCGCGAAACGGGGGTCAATATATAAATGGCTGATATATTTGTTGTCATAGAGCATCGCCTTGGAGAACTCAGGGAAATTTCCCTTCAGATGCTGACCAAGGCCGATGAGTTGGGGCGAAAACTGTCCGCCGGCGTCACGGCCGTATTGCTGGCCGGACCGGAAGACGGCTTCGAAAATGAGATCGCGGTCCGGGCCGACCGTCTGATCGTCTGCCGGCACGACCGTCTGAAAAATTACGATTCCGATTGGTCCAAGGAACTCCTCAGCCGGATCATCGCCGAACACCAACCCTTTCTGACCTTGATCGGGCATACCCCCTGGGGCCTGGACCTGGCCCCGGCCTTGGCCGTCAAGACCGGTCGGCCTCTGGCCACGGACTGTCTGGAGATAGCCGTGACCGACGGCCGGCCCGAAGTGATCAGGCAGATTTACGGCGGCAAGATGTTCTCCCGGATCGCCTTCCAAGAGGCCCCGGGCTACCTGATCATGGTCAGGCCGGGGGCCTTTCCGGCGGAGCAAATTCAGCGCGGACCGGCCCAAGTGGTCAAGCTGGAGGTCCCGAGCGACCTGGCCCCGTCCCGCCGGGAAGTCTTCGAGTATGTCGATTCGAGCGCCGGGGAAGTCGACATCACTCAGGCTGAACTCCTGGTTTCCATCGGCCGGGGCGTGGGCGATGAGGAAAACATTCTGCTGGTCAAGGAATTGGCCGACCTGATGGGCGGAACCCTGTCCTGCTCGCGGCCGGTGGTGGACAAACATTGGCTATCCAAGGCCCACCAGGTGGGCACCTCCGGAAAGTCGGTCAAGCCCAAGGTCTACCTGGCCCTGGGCATCAGCGGGGCCTTCCAGCATCTGGCCGGCATCGGCGGGGCCGGCGTGGTCCTGGCCGTGAACAAGGACGATAAAGCGCCGATATTTCGGAGGGCCGACTACGGGGCGGTGGCCGACCTGTTCGAGGTGATCGAGGCCCTGAAAGAGAAACTGAAAGGTTGAACGGCCCGGAAGCCGCGGTTCGTCCACGGATAATTTTCTTTTGAGCTTTTCATACCCCCTCACCCTGACCCTCTCTCCCTAAAGGGGGCGAGGGGACTATCAGCAGAATTTAAGTAAGCGTCTTCCCTTTCCTTGAATGGATGAGGACACAAGTTAAGGGGCGAGGGAAAAACAAACAGTGAGGCATGACGGACCTGCGCCCCTTTTTTTGGAATATCGAGCCGGTCTGGCTTTTTTATCTCCTGGCCCTGATCGCCGCGATACTGTTCGGCCTGGGCTTGTCCCACCATATCTCCCGGTGGCTGGCCGGCCGCCGGGACGAGTCCTATAAAAAATTCGATTTAAAATCCTTTCTAATCAACGGCCTTTTCAACGCCCGCATCTGGAAGGACGACCCCTGGGCCGGTATCTTTCATTTGAGCCTGATGTGGGGCTTTATCCTGCTTTTCCTCGGCACGGCCATTCTTTCGGTTCACGAATATGTTTGGCCGGTCCTCCAAGGGAAATTTTACTTGGGTTACGCCCTGGTCCTTGATCTGGCCGGAGGGCTTTTCCTGGTCGGCGTCCTTCTGGCCGGGGGGCGGAGGTATATCTGGAAGCGACGCCAAATGACGGCCACGCTCCAAGACGCCCTGGTTTTGATCTTTTTGCTGCTGATCGGCCTGACCGGTTTTCTGGTGGAAGGGGCGCGGCTGGCGGTCAACCCCGGACCGGACCTGGCCTGGTCTCCGGTCGGGGCGGCCTTGGCCGCCTGGCTGCCCGACGGCTCAGCGGGCGGGCTGAGCGTCTATCGGGTCCTGTGGTGGGTCCATGCCTTGTTGGGATTGGGTTTTGTGGGCGGTTTCGTCTACCTCAAGCTTTTCCACGTCATTGCCACGCCTATTAATTTTCTTTGGGCCGGCCGGCCGCGCCGATGCCTGACCATGGACCAGCGGGAAGAAGAGGGCCGGGAGTTTGACCTCGGCCATCTGGTCATGTCCGACGCCTGCACCCGGTGCAACCGCTGCGAACAAGTCTGTCCGTCCTGGGCCGCCGGGGAAGGGCTCTCGCCTCGGGATTTTGTCCAGCGGGTCCGCCGATACACTCACCTCAAATACACCTGGCTGAATCGTCTGCCCTGGTATCGCCGCCGGGCCGTCCAGGCCTTAACCCAGGACCCGCGGATCGATCCGGACCTGGCCTGGCTTTGCACCACCTGCCGGGCCTGCGCCGAGGTCTGTCCCGGTCTGGTTGAACCTCTGACCTTGATCGGTTCGGTCAGGTCGACCGTCATTGAAGAAGGCCGCCAGACTCCGGCCCTGATCGCCCGGGCCTTGGAGGGTGTGCAGAAACAAGGCAATCCCTGGCTCAGGCCCCGGTCCAAAAGGGGGGACTGGGCCAAGGGACTGGAGGTCAAACTGGCCGGGGAAGATGAGTTCGACTGGCTCTATTTCGCCGGCTGCACGGTTTCCTTTGACGCCCGGCTCATGGACCTGGCCCGGTCCGCCGTCGAGGTCTTTCAGCGGGCCGGAGTGGATTTGGCTGTTTTGGGCCGGGAAGAACCCTGCTGCGGCGACATGCCCCGCCGGGCCGGCGAGGACGGGCTTTTTGAAATGCTGGTGGAAGAAAACCTGGAACTTTTCGCCGAATTGGAAGTCAAAAAGATCGTCACCGCCTCGCCCCATTGCGCCGACACTTTCAAAAACGGATATCCGGGCATGGCCGCGGCCCTGGGTCTTGATTCGCCCCGGCCGGAAGTCCGGCACTACACCGAACTGCTGGCTGAGCTGATCCGGGCCGGTCGAATGGATTTCACCCAACCTATTAATAAAAAGGTCACTTACCACGATCCCTGCTACCTGGGCCGGCATCAGGGGATTTTCGAGGCCCCTCGGGAGATTATCAGGAAAATCCCCGGCCTGACCCTGATCGAAATGGGCCGCTGCCGGGACAAGAGTTTTTGCTGCGGGGGCGGTGGAGGGCGGATGTGGTCCGAGGTTGAGGCCGAGACGAAAATTTCGGAAATCCGGGCCAGGGAGGCGGCCGAGACCGGGGCCGAAATATTGGCGACCGCCTGCCCTTACTGCCTGGCCATGCTGACCGACGCAGTCAAGACGGCCAATCTGGCCGACCGGATTGAAGTCCTGGACCTGATGGAAATAGTCCTTATGGCCTTGGGGGAATAGCCCGGCCGTCCTCCAGTTCGACTATAGCCTCCAGGGCCGTGACCACGGCCCTCCTTATGGCCGGTTCGTAACGGTCCAAAAACTCTCCCGAAGACCGGTTGGCGATGACCGCGCAGACGGCCCCGGCCTGGTATTCCATCATTTTGGCCAGATGAAGCAAGGGGCTGGCCTCCATCTCAATATTGACCACCCGTCACCCTTGCGCAAGCAGGGGTCCAGAAAAGGACCAGACCGAAGACCGAGTTACCTCGCGGGAACGACGGTTTGAATATCTCGGGCGGGGAAAACCACTACGCCCCATGTAATCAGACTTCCATCTCCCGGTTGTGCATCAAGGGCATGACGGTTCCTTTGAAAGCAGGAATCCACTTCCAGCGGCCGGACAGGAAAAGGCGGGGAATGTCCCCGTTCATTGAATGGTCACCACGGGTCTCTTTATCTTGTTGCAGTTTAATTGAGGTAAATGTTACAGAAGGATTAAGCGAACTAGTTGACGACCGCCGATGACTATGGCACAAACCTCGATCACCAAAGAACAGGAAAGGCCGGGGGAAAACCGGCCGGAGGCGGCGAGGGCCGAGCCGTCCGAAGGGATTATCATCAACGAGGTCCAGCTTATTCTGGCGGAAAAAAGGACTTCCCTCTCGGCCATGCGCACGGGCATAGCCGTTTTTGCCCTGCCCCTGTCCGTCCTGAGTTTTTTGGTGGTTACCTCCAAGTATTACGATGTCATTCAGGTGATGCCCTTACTTATACCGCTGCTGTTGATTTCCTTGGCCCTGGTCGTTTTGGGCTCATACTTGATTATTCGGGCCATGGACCGGATCAAGCGTCACGATCGGCTGATTCTCGAGCTTAAGAAAAAACACGCCAGGATAGCCGAGTTCATTATCGACTGAGGTCCGCCGGTCGGTCCAAGTCTCCGGCGGGTTTTAACGAATTCAAATCAGGGTTGCCCAGTTTTAATTTCAACCACAGGGGTCGGATATGTCTCAAGAAGAGTCAAGCCTATCGACAGCCTCGGATCGATGGCGCCAGGTACTGGCCCTTCAAGGCAGCCCCCGCCGGGGAGGCAATACGGACCGCCTTTTATCCGAAGTCCTGGAGGCGGCGGCCGAAAGGGGTCTGACCGCGGAGAAAGTGGTCATCCGGGACCTGAAAATTTCTCCTTGCCTGGAAATTTATCGATGTATCAAGGACGGCCGATGCGGGATCGAGGACGACATGACCCCGCTTTACGCCAAGCTCTCGGCGGCTAGGGTCGTGGTGGTGGCCACGCCGATCTTTTTTTACGGCCCCAGCGCACACCTCAAGACGGTGATCGACCGCTGTCAGGCCCTTTGGGCCAGAAAATACGTGCTTAAGGACTCACCGCCGGTTCAAAGGGGCCGGGGCTACCTCATCGCCGCCGGGGCCACCCGGGGACAGAAGCTTTTCGACGGCCTGCTCCTGACCGTCAAGTATTTTTTCGATGTGCTGAACCTGGACTTGGCCGGGCAGGTGCTGGTCCGGGGAGTGGATGCGGCCGGGGAGGTCGAGCGGCGGCCGGAAGTCTTGGCCGAGGCCAGGGCCATGGGGGCGGCCATGGCCGAATTTTGGGAGTCTTTGAAGTAGAATCAGGAGCTATATGCCCATGAGGCGGAAAGGAGATATGGTATGCGGCGAACGGTGCTTTTAGGGATATTCGTCCTGTTGGGTTTGAGTCAGGCCGCCGGGGCGGCCGACCCGACTGCGGCGATAACCAGGGCCAACACCAGTTTTTTTAAAGGCGATTATCTGAAGGCCGTGGACCATCTCCAGGAAGCGCTCCAGGTGGTCTGGAACAAGGCCCCCTTGGCCGTGCGGAATGTCACTTTCGTGGCTGAGCAGCCCGAGGGGTATGGTCAGTACCAGCCCCGCGGCGAAGACGTCTTCGAGGCCGTGGACCCGATTCTCTTATATTGCGAACCGGTCGGCTATACGGTCGTGGGAGGCGGAAACTCTTACAAATTTGGACTTTCCGCCGATTTCGTCATTCAGGACGAGAGCGGGCAGGTCTTGGGCGGACAAGAAAAGTTCGGGCAATGGCAGATCGTCAGCCGCTCCTTTGTTACTGAATTCATGATGTTTTTTACTTTAAACCTAAAGGGTCTCCCTCAAGGGAAATATAAACTGGTGGTGACCTTGCACGATTTGAACTCGGATAAGAACATCGCCTTCGACAAGCCTTTCGCTATCCGGTAATGAGCAGATCAAGTGGAAGCCAGGACGCTCGGACCGTTCCCCGGCGGCTGCGGCGCGGCGTTTTTTTGGCCTTTGAGGGCATAGACGGAGCCGGCAAAACCACTCAGGCCCTTCTATTGAAGGCCAAACTGGAAGCCTTGGGCCTGGAAACGGTTTATGTCAAGGAGCCGACCTCGGGCCGGTGGGGCCGGAAAATACGGGAGATCGCCCGGAAAGGCCGCGAAGGGATTTCGGCCGAGGAAGAACTGAACTATTTTATCCTGGACCGCGAGGAGGACGTCCGCGAGAACATCGCCCCCGCCCTGGCCGACTCCAAAGTGGTCATCGCCGACCGCTATTTTTACAGCACCATCGCCTATCAATCGTCCTTGGGCCTGGACCCTGAAAAAATCCGGGCCAAAAACGCCCATTTCCCCGTCCCGGACCTGGTTTTTCTTTTGGAGATTTCCCCGGAGCAGAGTCAGACCCGTATCACCGGCAACCGCAAGGAAGGGGCCAATCCCGGGTACGAGCAAGTGGATTTCCTGCGGACCGTCAAGTCCAAATTCGACGGGCTGACCGACCGGAATATCGTCCGCCTGGACGGGGAGCGGTCCATGGAATCGGTCACCGGTCAAGTCTGGGCCGAGGTGGAGGCCTTGCTGGCCGATCTATATCGCTGATTCGTGCTTCGCTGTCAGCCCGGCCCTGGTTCAAGCCTGGGGCCGGCCTCGTCGGAGTTTAGACTGCTGCTTTTGACAGACCGACCAGCTCGTGTTATTTGTTAAAATACATCTGCTGATATAGCGGCAAGGGAACGGGAAGGGAGGCAAGGTCGATGCATATCAGCCGATGATCAGGGTCATCGCCCAAAAACGGGCCGGCGGCCAAGGTTGAATAAAGATCAGACTATACCTAATCGAGGTGAAAAAATGGCCAAACCACAATACCCGACCAAGGCCGGGCTCTGGTCCGAAGGGAAAAGGGAAGAACCAAATTATAAAAAAGTCCGGTTGGGCATGCCCTACCAGGAAGCCGTCGGTCAGTTCCGCCGGGCCATCGAAGGACGGCCCGACTTCGATCCGGCCACGGTCTTCGCCTGGGGAACCATGCAGGCCACGGCCGTGCTCAATATTCTGAAAGCGGCCGAGGAGGCCTTGGGTCGGGCGGGCCAAGACATGGTCAGAAAAGCCATCAATCGGGCCGGGTACGAAGCCATGGAGCAATTCCTTCTGACTTCCAGCTTTCCTGAAGACGTCGACGAGATCGAACTGGCCAGCTACATCGTCACCGGCCTGAATACTGTAATTTACGCGTCTCTGGAAAAGCCGTGGATCGAAAATGAAGACCGCTGCGCTTGCGACATCCTCTGGTGTCCTCACCAGGACCGCTATACGGCCTTTGACTGCCGGGTCCAGCGCTATTTTGTCGAGGGGATGATTCAGGCGGTCGAAGATATGACCGGGATCAAAATTACAGCCCGGTGCGAAACACTGATCCCTAATGGGGCCGAGTGCTGCCATTTCGTCATCGACCGGCTCGACCGGGCCGCAGAGACCAACCCCTGGCATGCCTACTCGGACGAACTGGCCCGGCGGGCCTTGGAAAAATTGGCCGCCAAAAAGGCCGGGTCATGACAGCTTGAGGTTTTATAAAGGCAAGTAAAAAATATCAGGCCTTCCCGGCGGTTTTTTTTCTCTTTTTCTATATTTCTCCTGTATTGGCCGAAGAGGGCCGGGATTGGCTCGCTCAAGCCGATCAGGCCTACCAGGGCCGGGCCGATTTGGAAACGGCCCGAAAGGCCGGTGAGTTGTACCAGCGGGCCTTGAAAGCGGCCCCGGAGTCCTTCGATGCGGCCTGGAAAATGGCCCGGGCCATGTGTTGGCTGGTAGAACATGCCCCCAAGCCGGAAAAAACCGCCGCGGCCGAAGCAGCGGTGGCTGCGGGCCGAAAGGCCGTGTCCCTTAAGCCCGACCACCCGGCCGGCCATTTCTGGCTGGGGATTGCTTACGGCTATTACGGAGACGCTTCAGGTATCCTGAAAAGCCTGTTTTTAATCAATCCGATCATCGAAGAGATGAACACGGTGATCAAACTGGACCCCGGCTTTGAAGGCGGCGGGGCTTACATGGCCTTGGGCCGCCTTTATCACCTGTTGCCCGGCCATAATCACCGGGCGGTTGAATATTTGGAAACAGCCTTGAAATACGGCCCGCGGCGCTGGATCAATCATCTGTATCTGGCCGAAGTTTATGCCGATCTGGGCCGGAAAAAGGAAGCCTGCCGGCTCCTCCGGCTGATCATCGCCGGCCCGGCCGAACCCGGCCTGGAACCGGAATACGCGGAATTGAAGGCCGAAGCCGAATGGGTTCTGCGGGCCACCGAAGAATAAAAAATCCCCGGCCGCTGATTTTTCTTCCCCCAAAACCTCATATTTGAGAAGATTTATTGCTTTAAAACAGCTTAGTTGTTTTATCAAGTTCATCTTTTTATGTCTCGGCTTGGAAAGTTAGGGGACGGTGTCGGGGACGAGGTGCGGCTGAATTGGCGGGGCTGAGCTGGCAAATTTTTAAAGGCAAATTCGTCCAAAACGTCTTGACTCTGGCCGCCGGGATGGGTTTGGCCCAGGTCCTGGTCCTGGCCGCCACCCCGATTTTGACCCGTCTATATTCTCCAAACGATTTCGGGGCTTTGGGTGTGTACACCGCGGCGATCAGCGTCCTGTCGGTCATCGTCTGCGGCCGTTACGAACTGGCCATGGTCGTGGCCGAGGAAGACCGGAGCGGCGCCGATCTTCTGGTTCTATCTTTGGGCCTGGCCGTGGCGCTGTCCGGCCTGCTTCTGATTATCCTGTCTCTCTGTCCCGGCGGGGCGGCCGGACTTCTTGGCCTGGGCCGGACCGCCCCTTGGCTGTGGCTGCTCCCGCCGGGCCTGCTGGCCACCGGCTGGTTCCAGGCCTTCACTTACTGGGCGGTCAGGAAAAAACGATTTCGCTCCGTCTCCATGGCCCGGCTGGCCCAGGCCGTGTCCATGGCCGGCGGCCAACTGGCTTTTGCTCTGATCGACCGGCCTTCGCCCACCGGCCTGGTGACCGGCTACTTCCTCGGCCAACTGACGGCCGCAATAGCCTTGGGCCTTCAAACCTGGTCGGCCGACCGGCGAGAGGTCATGGACGGGTTAACCCGGCGGGGTATAAAATCGGCGGCGGTGGCTTACAAGAAGTACCCGCTTCTGAACAGTTGGCCTTCCTTTCTGGACAGCCTGAGGATGTCCCTTCCGGTGATCTTTCTATCCAAGTTTTTCGGGTCGGCCTCGGCCGGATATTATGCCGTGGCCATGCGGGTCCTCTGGCTGCCTTCTTCCCTGCTGGGGACGGCCCTGTCCCAAGCCTTCCTGCAAAGGCTGGCTGAAGAAAAATCCAAAACAGGCAAGATAAATGAACTGGTGGAGAAAGCCTTCCGGAGTATGTCCTTGATCGGGTTGCCTTATTTAGTGGTGATGCTCCTGGCCCCGCTCTTTTTTGAATTCATCTTCGGGGCCGGCTGGCGGACCACCGGCCTGTACGCCCTGATCATGGCCCCGGCCGCGTCCTTGATGTTCGTCGTTTCGCCTTTAAGCGTGGCCATTCTGGTCCAGAACCGCCAGGAACTCTCGGCCCGCTGGCAGGTCGGGGCGATCATGGCCGTGGCCTTGGGCCTGGGCCTAAGCCTTCCCCTCGATTCCGCGCCCGCTTCTCTAATCTGTCTCTGTCTGACTAATCTGATCCTATACGTCCTTTATGCCGGCCTTATCTTCCGCACCGCTCAGACCGATTTCCGCCGGGTCTTCATCCGGGGGTGGAAAAGCTTTTTCTAAGGGCCTTTTTCAATTCGCCCACCACAAACTCCTGGTCCGCTTGAGTCATGCCCGGAAAGAGGGGCAGGGTAATGGTTTCGTCTTCGCCCCGGCAGGCGTGGGGGAATTCTTCCGGCTTCAGGCCGTATTTGTCGGCGTAATAGCCCAAGCGGTGGACGGCGTGGGTCCCGGGCCGGGTCTGGATGCCTTTTCCCGCCAATTTTTCCATAATTCGGTTCCTCCGCCCGCGTCCGCCTTCCCTCAGCCGGGCCACGTAGGACTGATAAGTGTGGCCGCAGCCTTCCGGGACGTGAGGGGCGGCCAGGTCGGGCAGATCGGCCAGCAGTCGATTATAACCTTCGGCCAAGCGTTTTCGTTCCGCCAGCAGGCTTTCCAGTTTGGCCATCTGGGCCAGGCCCACGGCGGCCTGGATGTCGCTCAGGCGAAAATTGAAGCCCAGCCGGTCAAAGCGGCCCATGGTGTATGGTTGGGGCGGCCCGGCAGTTGGTCCGGGGTCGGCCTCGGCCCCGTGGTTGCGCAGGCTGGCCGCCAGCCCGGCCAGGTCGGCCCGGTTGGTGGTCAGCATGCCCCCTTCCCCGGTGGTGACAACCTTGCGGGGGTGGAAGGAAAAACAGCCCACGTCGCCCAGGCCGCCCAAAGGACGGCCGCGGTACTCGGAGCCTATGGCGCAGGCCGCGTCTTCGATGACGGCCAGAGAATGGCGGCGGGCCACGGCCAAAATTTCGTCCATGGGGGCGGCCAGGCCGAAGAGATGGACCACGACCACGGCCCGAGTCCGGGGGGTGATCGCGGCCTCGAAAGCCCGGGGGTCCAGATTGAAGGTCTCCAGGTCGATGTCGGCGAAGACCGCTTTGGCCCCGACATACTCGGCGCAGTTGGCCGAAGTGATCCAGGTCAGGGCCGGGACGACCACTTCATCACCCAATCCCAAGCCCAAAGCCAGGGCGGCCAGGTACAGGGCCGTGGTGCAGGAGGTGACGGCCAGGGCGTAATCGACCTGGTGCCGCCGGGCGAAAACGGTTTCGAATTCCTTGCTCATCGGCCCCTGGGTCACCCAACCCGAATTCAGACAGGCCCTGAGCTTATCGATTTCCTCTTCATCGAAAAAAGGGCGGGTGAGGGGCAGGGTCCTTCCCGGCCCCTGAACGGGGCTATTCGTCTTGGCCTGGGCCATCTTTTTTCCCTTCTGAATCGAAATAGACTATTTTTACTTCAAAATTCGGCCCGAGTTCGACCCGGCCGATGATCCGGGCCGGAATGCCGGCGGCCACGGTGAAATCGGGCAGGTCCCGATTGACCAGGGACAAGGCCCCGACCAGACAGTGATCGCCGATGGCCACCCCGGCCGACACAATGGAATTAGGTCCGATATAACAGGCGTGGCCGATGCGGGTGGAAGACCGCCCGGGCGGATGTTTCCCGCCGGACAAAGCCCACTCCACGGTGTCGTGGGAATAGAGGTGGACCCCGGCGGCGATGCTGCAATAGTCGCCGATTTCCAAGCCGCCCGACCCGTCCAGGATGCAGCCCGGGCCGACCCAGGTCTGCCGGCCCACCTTGACCTCACCCAGGACCAGGGCGCTGTCGTAAACACTGGCCCCTTCGCCGAAACCCAAAAACCGGGCCCGTTCCCAACGGTCCACCAGTTCGTCGGCCAGGGGCAGGGACCGGTCGAACTCCCGCCGGATTTCCTCCCGCCGCTTATGGTGCAAGGCCAGCAGTTCGGCCCAGAGTCTGTCCTGGTCCGAGGCTTCGTTCGACACCGAGGCGCCCCCCTTTTCTTAAGTCCGAAGGTTCTAGTGGTCCAACATATAAATAACGCTATATTTATTTTGACTTTAGCCAGGCGAGCCAAGTCGCCGGCCTCCATTACACGAACGACCACCAACTCTTCGTGGCTCAACCTGATCGAATCCTATTTCGTCACGCTTCATCGTACCGCCTTGCACAACACTGATTATAAGACCCCACAGGAGATCGAGGAGGGCCTCATCCAGGGCACAAAATACCTGAACGAAAATCCGCACCCATACAAATGGAAGAAAATATAGTTAAATTTAACTGCCATGTCACTAGTGCAGATAAATCCGCATCAATTTGACGCCGTTTTGTCCTCCCCTGAACCAGGCGACACAGGTTAGAATACTCCGGCCGTCAGGGGACCAGGTGCTGTCCGAAACGATACAGCGGGCCCCTTTGATATTTTCCGGGTAACCCGGCGTGTTGAAATGCGTCAACTGCTTGGGGTTTGATCCGTCCGCGTCCATAAGCCACAGTTCCGTTTTCAGGTAATGGCCCCAAGTCGCGTCTCGTCCTTTCTTGGGTCCGTAGTGGATATCAAATCCCGAGCTTGACATCCAGGCCATCTTGCGGCCATCGGGAGAATAATGGGCGTGTTCGTCCCAATCCCGGTCCGAATGGGTAAGCCGGTTAATTGCTCCGCTGTCCAGATTCAGTTCGTAGATATCCAAACCGGTGAAAATTTGCCCGGCCTGGAGGTTGCCGGAAAAGAGCAAGGTCTTCCCGTCGCCGGAAAAATCATGAACCTCATAGAAACAGTCTTGCCGGCCCGGTTCCAGCGACTTGACTCCATCAAGGCGGGGTGAATCGCCCTCGACAAAGTCGGCTATCTTGATCACCCAGCCGCCCCCAAAGCTTTCCCCTTTACGAATACGCTCGGCCCAAGCCAGTTTCCGGCCGTCCTTGGAAAACTGCGGATGAATAACCGCCCGGAGCGGCTGGGTCAATTTATACTTGGTGAGTTGATGGCAGACTTGTCCGTCGACATCCATAATAAAGAGATTGCTGCCCAGGCCGGAACCAGGAACGGCCAGGCGTCTGACGGCTTGGTTCTGGTCCGGCAATCGTTCGTCCTGGCCGGTGAAGACCAAAAACCGGCCCGAAGGATGAAAGCAGGGATTGCCGTTGTGCTTCTGAGGGCATCCCTTCAGGGCCTGCGTAAGAACCCGCAGGTCGCTGGCATCAGGTTTCATGGTGAAGACATCGTAGTAACCGTCCTGTCCCAAACGCGCCGAAGCAATACGATCACGACCATGATGCCAATCAACGCTCTTGCCGAACTCCACAATTGTGTCAATGCCTTGGACCTTCAACTGATCCGCCGGGCTTATCCCTTCAGTCCCTAAGATCACGATCAAAACCATGGCCACGATAAATAATTTTTTCATTCCTTTCGCCTCCTAATTGTTCATCAGGCCCAATGATGATTAGACTGATCAGCATAAGACGACTTTCTTAATAAGTTCACATCGTCGTTACCCGGGAGACGAAAAGGCCGGTCAGGTTCGGGCTTCAAAGCGGCGTTGATAAATTTTGGAACCAGCATGAGTCACCGTCCTTTCCGGTGAAAGGTTACGGTTGAACCCCCAAAAATTTTTTACATTAATGTTGGGAAAAGGTCAATGATTTTGGGAAGCCCTTACCCCGCCTTGGGCGGGCCAGCCCGGCCCTCCCATGGGGAGAGGGAGAAAGATTAAGATTTCTTTTTAGTTACATTTGAGGAGATTAGGACGAGCCGACGGGTCGGCCTTACGGATGAAAGAATTTGTTGGGTTTCGCTTCGCTCTAATCAATCTACTATTTTATATATATTTCAATATGTTATATTATAGGGAAGCTGGAGCTTGGGAGCCAGGTAAACATTATGTTCACTCCCGGGATTCACAAAACATCGGGCGAACAAAGAGGTTCGCCCCTACGGTGACGGTGCCGAAATGTATTGGCGGGCGGGGTGTTTTACGGCCTTAGGATGACGCCGGGGAAATTTCCGGGCCGGGGGCGTCAGACGTTCTTTTTCAGTTCCGATTCCGGGACCGAGGCCATGGTGGTCAGGTTCTTGACCACCAGGACTTCCCCTTCGGGACGCCGGTCGTAGACTTCGGATTCACAGGTGAGGATGCGCCGGCCCGGCTTGATGACCTTGGCCCGGCAGACCAGGGCTTCGCCGTAAGCCGGCCGGAGGAAGTTCATTTTAAATTCAATGGTCAGGATGCGGTGGTTTTCCGGGATCATGGTGTACGCGGCGTAACCGGCCGAATGATCGGCCAGGGTGGCCATGAGGCCGGCGTGGATGAAGCCGTCCTGCTGGCGGTGCTCCTCCCGAATCAGGACCCCGGCTTCCAGGAAGCCCGGTTCGACCCGCACCGCTTCCAGTCCGCAAAAGGCCACGAAACCACGGGAATAATCCTGTTGAATATGTTGCCTTCGTTCTTCCGAGAGTTTCCCTTTCATGCGCTTCTCCCTAGCTGCTTCGATCTGGGCGGAAGGCGGACCGTGTTCCGGCCTCGGCTTGGGCGTATATTGTGACGATTGAGGCGATAATGTCAAGTCATGGGCGGGGCGGGCTCCGGACCCACAGCAGGGCTGTGGGGCACCAAAGCAGGGTCTCGGAGCGGGAAACAGATTATATTTAGGGAGGAAGCAGGAGCTTCCAAGACGGGGCTCCCAAGCAGGAGCTTGAGAGCCAGACAAGGGTGGTCAGGAGGCCGACAAAAAGGTATCATGACCACAGCGGTCAAGTTGAGAGGAGGTGGCGGGTATGCAGGTCGGCATGATCGGTCTGGGAAGAATGGGACTGAAGATGGTGCGCCGTCTGCTTGGTGGAGATCACCGGGTGGTCGCCTATAACCGGACGCCGGCCAAGGTCGAGGCGGCGGTCCGGGCCGGGGCCTTGGGGGCCTATTCCTTGTCCGAGTTGACGGCCAGGCTGGCGCCGCCCCGGGCGGTCTGGCTGATGCTGCCGGCCGGACCGATTGTAGACGAACACCTGGACGGGCTTAAGACCCTCCTTTCTCCGGGGGACCTAGTCATAGACGGGGGCAACAGTTTTTTTAAAGACTCGGTCCGCCGGGCCGAGGACCTGTCGGCCCGGGAGATTTTTTTCCTGGATGTGGGGGTCAGCGGCGGCGTGTGGGGTCTGGAAGAAGGCTACTGTCTGATGGCCGGCGGTTCGAAGGAGGCTTTCACCTTAGTGGAACCCCTTTTAAAAACCCTGGCCCCGCCGGAGGGCTATCTGTACTGCGGTCCGTCCGGGGCCGGCCATTTGGTCAAGATGATTCATAACGGGATCGAATACGGCCTGATGCAGGCCTATGCCGAAGGCTTGGCCCTGCTCAAAGCCGGGCCCTACGGCGAAGTTTTGGACCTGGCCCAGGTCTGCCGCCTCTGGAACCAGGGCAGCGTCATCCGGTCCTGGCTGCTGGAATTGGCTGAGGCCGCCTTGTCCAGGGACCCCGGCCTGGACGGCCTGAAGGCCTGGGTGGAAGATTCGGGGGAAGGGCGCTGGACAGTCCAAACCGCAGTCGAGCAGGCCGTGGCGATCCCGGTTATAACCTTGGCTTTGATGGAACGTTTTCGGTCCAGGGACCGGAATTCTTTTGCCGACCGTTTGGTGGCGGCCTTGCGGCGGGAATTCGGCGGTCACGCGGCGGGCAAGGCCGAAGGGGAAGGAGAATAAGACATGGCGGGTTATGTCGATGAACGGGCGGCGGTGATCGGCGGCCGGGTCCTCGACCAGGACAGCCTGCCCAAGGGCTGCCTGATTGAAGGCCCCCTGGACCCTTGCGCCATAGTCATCTTCGGGGCTTCGGGCGACCTGACCGAGCGGAAGCTGATGCCGGCCCTGTACAACCTGTTTAACAACGGCGGGCTGCCGGACCCGGTTTTGATCATCGGCTGTGCCCGGACGGAATTAAGCCAGGACCGGTTCAGGGACAAGCTCAGGACCGGCGTGGCCAGACACAGCCCTCACGATCTTTCGCGCTGGCCCGAGTTCGCCCGGAAAATTTTTTATCACCCGGTGGCCTATGAATCTCCCTCCTCCTTCACCGAACTGGCCGCGTACTTGCGGGACATGGACCGGGAACATGGGACCCGGGGCAATCGGATTTTCTATCTGGCTACACCGCCTTCTCTCTATGAATCCCTGGCGGAGTGGCTCGGCCGGAGCGGCCTAAGCGACGAAAAGCGGACAGGGTCGGGCTGGGTCCGCATCGTCCTGGAAAAACCTTTCAGTTTCGATCTGGAATCCGCGGTGCGGCTCAACCAAATCCTGCTGAATGGCTTTAAGGAAGCCCAAATCTTCCGGATGGATCATTACATGGCCAAGGAGACGGTCCAGAACATTCTGATGTTCCGCTTCGCCAACGCCATCTTCGAGCCGGTTTGGGACCGGCGTTACGTGGACCTGGTCAGCATCACCGCCGCGGAAACCCTCGGGGTGGAGCACCGGGCCGGTTACTACGAGCAGGCCGGGGTGCTCCGGGACATGTTCCAGAACCACATGCTCCAGCTTCTG
>Ga0209163_1002251_pt1 | contig 16693 bp, 15 predicted proteins | sample MTBAKSrepl2MetaG_FD_187457 | JGI IMG/M metagenome (GOLD analysis project Ga0209163, IMG submission 187457) | Enrichment culture microbial communities om Arthur Kill intertidal strait, New Jersey, USA, that are MTBE-degrading - MTBE-AKS2 (Arthur... | ecosystem: Environmental > Aquatic > Marine >...
CTCCGACAGGTCCTCGATGCATGGACTTGCTCCGGTTTTCTCAAAACGACATTAACTGTCACGCGAAGTCGGACCTCAAAAAAAACCGGCGTTTTATTATCAAATATTCTTAACACTTAGAGACGATGTTCTAAAGAAACCTATCGAAAACGGTCTGACAAAAAATGTCAATAAATTATATAATAAAATTAAATTGATACAAGAAACAGCCGTTTAAAAAGTTGTTCAGACAAAAATTGTCAAAACAGTCAACTAATTGTAATTAAACAAAAATAATTGAGCCACCCTTTTGGTCATGTTGACAAAAAATGTCAAAAAGATTCTATATCGCCAAACTTGGATATTCGATAACGAAAGGAACGAAAGCTGATCCCCAAAAGTTCCGCGGCTTTGATTTTATTCTTGCCCGCTTTTTTAATGGCTTCTTCCAAGAGATATTTCTCGGCGTCAAGCATAGCCTGATCAAGATCAAGACCTTCATCTGTCCAGACGGGATTCAAGGGACCGGCCGGATTAGCCCCTTCCTCGATCTGAAGGCGGTGCTGAATAATTTCCCTGGAGGTCAAATCGTTCAGGCCATGTTTAGCCAAGCGGTATCTCAGGCTGCGCGGACTGGTTTTGAGCAACTCAGCGGCTGTTTGCCGGTTTCCTTCAACCTTAGCCATGGCGGCCAGCAAAAGGTTCTTTTCCAATTTATCCAAAGAGGTTTCCAGATTGATCCAGACGTTTTCCGAAGAAGTCGAACTTGGTTCGGCGGGTGAAACGGGAGACCGGTGATTGGTCTCGACGATCCGCGAAAGCCGCCGTTGCTGCTTGAACGAGGCCAGGGTCAGGCTTTCGGGCAGGATGATGCAGGACTCTTCCAGGGCCACCGAGCGTTCGATGATGTTTTCCAGTTCGCGGACGTTGCCGGGAAAATCGTAATTGGCCAGGATATCCAAGGCGTAGGCCGAGATTTTCAGAACGTCCTTGTTGAGGGCCCGGCTGTATTTTTCCAGAAAATATTGGGCCAGCAGGGGGATGTCGCTCTTACGCTCCCGCAGGGGCGGCAGGTGGATGTTGATGACGTTGAGCCGATAATAAAGGTCTTCCCGGAATTTTCCGGCGATGACTTCGGCCTCGAGGTCCTTGTTGGTCGCGGCGATGAAGCGGACGTCGACTACCTTTTCTTCCGTTCCGCCCACCGCCCGATAGGTCTTGTCCTGGGCCACCCGCAGGAGTTTGACCTGCATGGGCAGGGACAGTTCGGCGATCTCGTCGAGGAAAATAGTGCCCTTGTGGGCCGTCTCGAAAAGTCCCGGCTTGTCCATGCTCGCCCCGGTGAAAGCCCCCTTGCGGTAGCCGAAGAGTTCGCTTTCGATGAGCTGTTCGGGCATGCCGCCGCAGTTGATGGCCACGAACTTTTCCTTGGCCCGGGGCGAGTTTTCGTGGATGGCCCGGGCGGCCAGTTCCTTGCCCGTGCCCGATTCGCCGGAGATCAAAATATTGGTCGGAGTCTGAGCGGCTCGTTTAACCAGGTCGTAGACTTTGAGCATTTCCGGAGACAGGCCGACCAGGCTGCCGAAATGACACCCCTCCTTGACCTTCTCCTCCAGGACCTTGCGCTCGGCTTCGGGGGTCCGATGGGCCAAGGCCGAACGGACCACGGCCTTGAGTTCTTCGATCTGGAACGGCTTGGGGATGAAGTCGTAAGCGCCCTCCTTCATGGCGGTTACCGCCGTCTCGACTGTGGCGAAGGCGGAAATCAGAATGACCACCGTGTCCGGCTGGATGGTCTTGACCTTTTTAAGGACGGCGATTCCATCAACTTCCTGCATCCGGATGTCGGTGATGACCAGATCGAATTTAGTCTGGGCGGCCCGGTCCAAGGCTTCCTGGCCGCCGGAAGCCAGGGTGACTTCGTAGCCTTCCCGGGTCAGCATGAGTTCCAGGAACTCACGCATGCTCAAATCATCGTCGACGACGAGGATTCCGGCCATAGGCGAATCAGGGGAGAAGGTTATGGACGATCCGTCCCTGGACCATGGTCAGCACGGCCCGTCCGGTCATGGTCCGGCCCTCGAAGGGGGTGAATCGGCCTAAAGATTTGAATTCAGTCCCTTTAACCACCCATTGGCTCCGGAGATCGATGACGGTCAGATCGGCCGGAAAGCCTTTTTTCAAGGTGCCGCCGGTCAAACCGAGAATCTTGGCCGGATTGAGGCTCAGGGCGGTGATGGTCTGAGTCAGAGTCAGGAGGTCTTCCCGCACCAGATTCAAGGTCAGGGGCAAGGCCGTTTCCAGGCCGGGGATGCCGCAGGCGGCCTGGTCGAATTCAACCTTCTTTTCCAGTTCCGAATGGGGGGCGTGGTCCGTGGCTATTACGTCGATGGTCCCGTCGGCCAGCCCGATCCGGACCGCCTCGAGGTCCCGGCTGGTTCGCAGGGGCGGGTTGACCTTGGCCTCGGTCCGGTAGCCCAAAACCGCTTCGTCGGTCAAGGTGAAATAATGGGGGGCCGTTTCCGCCGTCACCGGCACGCCGGCGGCCTTGGCCCGCCGGATGATCTCCACGGCCCCCGCCGTGCTGATGTGGGCCAAGTGCAGAGGCGTCCCGGTCAATTCGGCCAGGCGAACGTCCCGGAAAACGGCGATCTCTTCCCCGGCCGCCGGGATGCCGGCCAGGCCGAGCCTGGTCGAAATCCGGCCTTCATTCATCAGCCCCCCGGCCGATAAACTGAGTTCTTCGGCGTGGGCAATGGCCAAAAGACCGAAAGCTTTACTGTATTCAAGGACCCGGCGCATCATCTGGGCGCTGGGCACGGGCCGCCCGTCGTCGGAGATGGCCACGGCCCCGGCTTCGGCCAGGTCGCCGTATTCGCCCAGCTCCTCACCCAGACTGCCCCTGGTCATGGCCGCTATGGGCCAGACTCGGGCCTGACCGGCCAGCCTGGCTTGATTCAAAATAAATTCGGTCACCGAACGGTTGTCGTTGACCGGATGGGTGTTGGGCATGGCCGCCACGGCCGTGAACCCGCCGGCGGCGGCCGCCGCCGCGCCCGTGGCGATGGTTTCCTTATATTCTTCGCCAGGCTCCCGCAAGTGGACGTGCATATCAATAAGACCGGGGGTGATCAACAGGCCCTCAACCTCGATGATCCGGGCCTCGGCCGCCCAGGAATCGGCCTGGCCCGGGGCGGCCAGGTCCACCAGAAGACCGTCCTGCACCAAAACGTCGAACTCGCCGTCCAGGTTCTGGCCGGGGTCGATTACCCGTCCGCCTCTGACCAGGATTTTCATTCCCGCGGCCCTCCGCCGACCAGCAAATATAACAGGGCCATGCGGATCGAAACCCCGTTGGTCACCTGGTCCAAAATGACCGCCCGGGGTCCGTCGGCCACGTCCGGAGCGATCTCGACCCCCCGGTTCATGGGGCCCGGATGCATGATGATGGCGTCAGGCGCGGCCAAATCAACCCGACGCCGATTCAGCCCAAAGATTCGGGCATATTCCCGGACGCCGGGGAAAAGCCGGCCTGTCTGCCGTTCGAGCTGGAGACGGAGCATCATGATCACATCCACTCCCTCCAGGGCCGGTTCGGGCCGATGATATACTTTGACGCCATACTGTTCGATGTCCGGGGGCAGCATGGTCGGAGGTCCGGCCACCCGGACCTCGGCCCCCATCTTGCCCAGGCCGATCAGGTTGGACCGAGCCACCCGGCTGTGGGTGACATCCCCGATGATGGCCACTTGAAGACCTTTCAGCCGGCCCTTGGCCTCCCTCATGGTCAGCAGGTCCAGCAGAGCCTGGCTGGGATGCTCGTGGGTGCCGTCACCGGCGTTGATCACCGTAAAATTGACCAATCCGGACAGCAGATGGGGCGCCCCGCTGGCTGGATGCCGGATGATGATGACGTCGGGATTCATGGCTTCGAGATTGCGGGCCGTGTCGATCAAGGTCTCCCCCTTGACCATGCTCGAAGTCGAGGCCGAAAGACTCAGGGTGTCGGCGCTCAGGCGCTTGGCCGCAATCTCGAAGGACGTCCTGGTCCTGGTGCTGGGTTCGTAAAAAAAGAGAATGACGGTTTTGCCCCGCAGAGTGGGGACTTTTTTGATCTCCCGCTGGGAAATTTCCTTGAAGCTCTCGGCGGTGTCCAGAATGAGGGTAATGTCTTCCGGGGACAGATCTTCAAGACTCAGCAGGTTTTTTATCTTCAAAACCAAATGTTCCGGCCCCCACGGCGGTCAAAAAAAACCCCCTTCCCCTGGCGGGTCAGGAGGCGGTCCTCTTTCATCCACAGCCCCAAAGCACTAAATTCACCCTGATTTTGGGTTAAACCAAAGTAACACTCCGGGGGGAGACAAGTCAAGACCAAAAACTACCGGACCAGGTCTCCAAGCCGGTCCCATCTCGGCCGGTCTCGAGTTGAATCCCAAGACCAATAGATGATGAAGGCTTTGCCTAAAATTTCTTCCATGTCTACAAATCCCCAAAATCGAGAATCATAACTGTGATCCCGGTTGTCGCCCATGACAAAAAATTTGTTGGGCGGGATGGTCACCGGCCCGAAATTGTCCCTGGGCTTGACCATAATCGGATAGACGGATGAATCGTCGTAAAAAGCCTCCTGGTCCGGGGCCGGTTTATTGTTGATGTAAAGTTTCTTGTTTCTGATTTCGAGCGTGTCGCCGGGTACTCCGACCACCCTCTTGATGAAATCTTTATCCGGGTCCACCGGGTAGATGAAAACAATCACGTCGCCGCGCTCGGGTTTTTTGACCGGTATGAGCACCGAATTGGTGAAGGGCATCCTGAGGCCGTAAATGGACTTGATGACCAGGATGTGGTCTCCGACCAGCAAGGTCGGGTACATGGAAGCTGAAGGAATCTTGAAGGCCTGGACGACAAAGGCCCGGATAAAAAGGGCCAAAACCACAGCCAGGACAATAGCCTCCGCGTATTCGCGGAAGAGCCCCTTGGTCTTTTCCGCCGGCCGGACTTGAAGCTGAGCCTTTGAATCGACCATATTATTTCTTTTAAAAAAAATCCAAGCCCTGGGCTTGTCCACGTTCTCCTCCGGCCGCTCTTGTTATCGAACCGCCTGCGCTTGACCACTTCCGCTTGAAACCTGGCCGGTGGGTCAAAAAAAAACCGGCCGGCGGCCGGAAATCAATTAAAGACCGACCAAAGTTTGCCTATAATATTAAAGCGCTTGGTCATTGTAAAGCCAATTTTCCTGAAAAACGTAATCCTTCAGTAAACGGTGGCGGAGATATTTCATACTAAGTTTCCTTACCTAACCTAAGAGTAAAGAAACTATCAGGCCATGGCGAGGTTCGTCGCGGACGAACCGGAGCAATCCATTGAAATTAAAAAAGATTGCTTCCTCATCCCGCTGCAGCGGGATTCCTCGCCATGACCTCATCGTTTCTTTAGTCGAGCCGATGGCGATGTAGCTTAAGGTTTGAAATTGTTTTGTTTCTGGAGGGGGGTCAAAATAATTCACCCCGAAAAATGTGTTGATCCTCGTTCCCAGACGGGGTGGCCCCGGCAACTCGTTGCCGGGGCGCCGCAGGCGCAAGAGGCCTATTGGTTATCGTTTCTAGGCTCGGCTGGCTTATTTCGGGGAATAGTTGACAACGCAAAATGCTCGATGGGCCGAACCCTTTACCGTTGGCTCGGTTTCCGGTATCATTAAAAAATAATTATAGATTATCCGGCCTGATATTGATTACGGCTTGGCGGCCCAAGGGCGAACCGTGGCCGAGACCATGGAGATAGCCCGGGATGTGGGCCGCAAGCTGTTGGAAGCCCGATCCGAAAGACCGATAAAGAGGCGTGATCATGGACAAGACGGCGCAAAAGGTGCTCAAGGCCATGAAGAAGGCGGGCCGGCCGGTGCCTCCCGGTGACCTGGCCGGAGCCAGGAACCGGGACCAGCGGTTGATCTTCCGGAGTTTGTTCCCGTGGTCATGCTTCTCGGCCAAGGCCTCGAATTCATGTCTCGAAGTCAGTTTCATGATCTGGGCGAATATGGTACTATGGTGGCCAAAGTCAGATATCCTCCTTGTTTTGCAAGATTTTTAGGTGAAATCATTGTAGTATACAACATGAGGATTCCGGCCTTTTTCTTTCAACTTTATGGGACAGCAGTGGGCGAGGCCGAACCCCGGGGCCGGCTGGCCGAACTGGTCGAAAAAAAACAAAAACCAATAAGGGACCCGGCTTTTCAACGCCTTCTTATAGCGAGGGCGTGGCGAATAACTATTGAAGATTGTCTGCAAAAGGTTGACAATAACTTTTTTAGCGATAGGGAAGACCAGCATTAAACCGAGTATTGAAAATCAAGTTATTTCAGGACAATGGCCTTTTTGAAAAACCGAGGTGAATCAAAAGCGTCCAGGCTTGATTGTTTGGAACGGCGCAACCTGATGAATTCCAGGGAAGTGGCGCCGGAAGAACTGGTTCAAATAGGCCGAGCATACGCCGAAGCCGGTTTTCTTTCCGACGCCGTCGATTTTTGGGCTATGGCCGAGGACAAGGAAGGATTGCAAGGACTGTTGATCCAGATCATAGACGAAGGAGATTTTTTTCTATATAGACGGATAAAAAAAATCCTAAACCAGCCGTTTGATCCGAGTGATCTTGGCCGATTGGCCGAAAACGCCGAGCGGCTGGGAAAATATGCTTTTGCCCAACAAGCTCAAAACCTAGCCGCCTCTCTTGCGACCTAAACACAGGGGATGTTTCTGGATTATTTTTAATAAAATATCCCCTTGCGGAAAGTCTTTTAGGATTTCCGGCCTAAAGAGGCCCAATCTGTCCCCCCCTCCCGGTTTCATACTCCCAATAACATGCCATGGTCTAAAGAACCGGATTTCTGACTTCTGCGATATGACGTCCTGGGCAACAAATTGACTTGACAAAAAAAAATACCAAGATTAAAAATTATGAAAATGTCCCATCGGGGCTGGCAATCGCTCAGACCAAATCACTGGACCGTAGTGAAAGATCGTGGCGGGAAGGCTTATGAGGCTAAAGAGGTCTAATAGTTCGATCCGGGGTGATTTATAAGACCCTGGCCGCCATACTCCAAATTAAGATCATGTTCCCTCAAGCCGACCGCTCTCTTTACAAACCCACAATAACGGGTCTGATATCGGTACCAAGGGATTTTTAACCTCCCCCTTCGGGTTGGGTTCTTGTTGTTAAAGTTCGGGCGGGGTCTCTTGGCCACAAGGATCGATAAATTAAAAACTTGTTGGTCAAGGTCAAGAGTAATCAATTGATTGGTGACGGAGATAATGGGAACCAAAAGCGGCATAGATGTAACGGTCAGGGACAACAACGTCGATCAGGCCATCAAAGTCTTGAAGCGCAAAATGGCGCAGGATGGCATCTTGAAACAGCTCAAATCCAAGAAGGCCTACGAAAAGCCTAGTGAAAGGCGTCGCCGAAAGATGAGGGAATCCCAGCGGCGGCTGCGCAAGGCCATAGCCAAGCGGGCCAGGCGTCAAAATTTCGATTAGGTCCAGATTTCCTTCTACATCAATAACGGTTCTTTATTTCGGGATAAGGCTGCCCCCTTTCCCGAGAGGGTATTACTTTATTCACATTTTATAGAATATTATAATAGTTAAATCGAAAATCCTTCGTCCGTTCCTGGTGAGCCGGACCAGAAAGTAAAAGTATTATACCAATTTGAGTTTGAAATAAAACCAAATGTCCCGGCCTGTCATTACGAGGTCCGCTGCCGGCGGACCGAAGCAATGACCTTGATCTGTTATATTTCAAAAGTAATTTGGTATTACTCCGGTTGCGGCTCCAGAACCCGAAACTCGATCAAAAGAGGCGGTTTGCCTTCTTCCGGAACATTTTTGAACCTCAGTAAAGCCTTGACCGGATACACCAATAAGTGCGGCGAAACATATCTACCCTCAGAGGACAGAATCACGGTTTGAGGTGTGACCCGGTAGGCCGCCTCGCCCGCGTAGACGAGGTCCAGCCTGGCCCCGGTGATCGTTTCTATCGTTTCCGATATCGGTTCTTCCTCGAAACCTTTTTTAGGGGCGGTCCACCCCGTGGCGGTTGGAACTAATAGAAACAGCAAGACCAATGCCGTTATCGTCCATCTTAGTGGGCTGAGCTGACTCATTCAGGCCCTCCTTTTTATTAGCGCTCGCGCCAATAGATGAAACCGGAGCGCACGTTAAAGGCCGGGTTAAGCTGGAGCGCTTCAATGGTGCCGGTGGACTGCTGGACGTAACCGGTGGCCCCTTCCTGTTGACCCACGTGGATGCTGATGCTGGAGCCGCGTCCGTACCCCACGTCGGTTTTGCGCTCGATCCGGGTCTTGGTTTCACCGCCGACGGTGACCGTGGTGCTGCCTTCGGCGAAGACCTCTTCAAAATAGGCCGTGCCTGTTTCGTAATAGAGGCCGAGGACGTTGGAGTCGCCGCCGTACCCGCAGGGGTCCTCGTTAGGCACGAAGGTCGTGTCGAAAACAATGCCGCCCAGGACCGTGGGTTTGTTCAAGACCCGTTCGCCGATATTTTCCGCCTCGGTCCCCAGGGACAGGACCCAGCCGTCCTTGCTTTCCATCAGGCTGATCATTTCGCCCCAGGTGTCCACGCTGGCCGGGGAGGCCCCGGTTAGGGTGCCGTCGGTGTAGACATTGACGCTCGTGGCATTAAACAGGCCGAAACTAGAGGGATTTTTTCCGGCGGCCGCGATCTGGGTCCCGTACATGTCCCGGTTGTAATAAGGGTCCTTGATCCCGTAAAAGTACTGGGTGCTGGTATCGCTCTTGTCGGCCTCGCTGAAGTACCGGCCGGTGCCGAAATAAACCCACAGATTGCCTTCGGAGTCTATGGAGGCGCTGCCGGCGGCGGTGATAGGCCCGTCGGCTTCGAACATCGAGGAAAATTCCCAGTTGGCCGGCTCCTCGTCGTAAACATCAGTGGGGGCCGCGTCCCGCCAGTTTCCAGCCAGCTTGGGCACGCGGATGCGGTACATCCGGCCGACCCAACTGCCGTAGGTCATCCCGATATAGCCCACATCCACGTTGTAATTGAGGCCCACATCCACGGTGGCCGGCGAAGCCATGAAGGAATTGTTGGCGCCCGTATCGAAATCCCGCCGCAACTCGCCCGTGGCCAGGTCCACTACATAAATGTGGGCCCGCTGGCTGCTGGTCCCGTCATACCCCGTCGGCCCGGAGCCGAAAATGGCGAACCAACTGTCATCGACCTTGGCCACGGCCGGCAGCGACGTGGTCAAACCAATGGAAGGATAGGTCCGCTCCCACAGCAAGACGGGATTGTGCGGATCGGTCACGTCAATGGCGAAATAGCACGAAGTAAAGGTGCGGGTGGCGTTGGTTCCTTCCGGGAAGTCGTCCGTGGCCGCAATTTCTTTGCCGCCCATGTTCAGGCCGCCGATCAGGACGCTCCCCCAGCCGTTGGGATGAACGGCGTCGTCCGGGAATATCTTGGCATCGACCACCTTGGGTTTGAGGTCCACATAGTAGACATGGGGATAGTCCGGGTAAGGCAGCCACTTGAGGTGCGGCAGCAGGGCCTGGGGAATATAGGCCCAGAGCTCCTCGCCGAAACCAGGGCCGCTGGTCTCAAAGTAGATCTGCTCGGTCTCGGCGGTGGTTTCGTCGTCGCCCGTTTTGTATTTGCCCATATAGTAAGCGTGCAGCATGCCGTCATTGCCGCCGACGTAGACTATGGTCTCTCTCTCCCGATAAAGAGCATAATATTCTTGATAGCTCTGGTCTCCGTAAATAAGGCCGAAATTGTCCATGGGCTGACCGAAGGACAAAGGCGTGGAGTGGATGATGTCGCCCATCTTCCAAACCTGGCCGTCGATAAACCGGGACCGTAAGTTCGGACTGCCCGTATATCCAGAGGCGTCGCCGCGGACATACTTGATCAAATTGCTGACTCGGTCGTTTTGGGTCGAACCCAGGTATGACCAGGCCGTATTATCTTTCACGCCCAAAAAGGGCTTAATCGTGGCGGCCTGGTCCGTTTCAAATTCGATGAACTCGTTAAGGGCCGGATCGGGGCTGGCCGTCACCTGGCCGTCGTTGTTCAGGTCCACGAAGGTCTTGATGGTCCGGGTGGAGGCGTTTCTTTGGTGGAGCAGCGAGCCCGCTTCCCATACGGGCTCGAGGTCGTCCAGGGAATGGGTGGTGTAAATGTAGCTTTCACTTTCGTCCTTGATCCCGTTGCCGTTGGTGTCGACAAAGGCCTTGTCCCCGTTGGCGTCCACGCTGAAACGCTTAAAGCTGGCCTCGCCCGTGGCCTGATCGAAATAGAACTCGATTATCTTGTCCTGACTTAACACCAGTCCCGGCCTGGACCCCTGAGGCGGGGTGTCTTCACGGATGCGGCCCTGGCTGTCCACCCACAAACTATGCAAATAGCCGACCCAATTGACTTCTTCCAGACCCACCGGCACCGAAGGCTTGAAGTAAGCCTGAACCAAAGTGCCTTCACCTTCGCTGGACGTGGCCAAAACCGAGACGGCGGTCCCGGAACTGGCCCGCTTGAGAATGTCGGTGATGGCGGCCATAAGCTGGGCCTCCAACTGGTACCCGTCGGTGGCCTCGAAGTAAGTGTCCGGCACCCCGTCGCCGTCCTTGTCCCATTCGACCTGGAGATCGGGCCGGTTGTTGCCGTTCCGGTCGTCGAACCCGCCGTTCTTGGCCGCGTCTCTCAGCAGTTCCCGGGCGTTGGGATCATCACCGAAGGCGTAAATGGGGTACAAGATGATGTTCTGGTTGCCGTTCAAGTCGGAACGCAGGTCGTTGGTCCGGGCGTAAAGAGCCACATGTTTAAGATAAGTGGTCCCGCCGTCAACGAAATCGCAACCAGAACCGGTGCTTTCGTTGCAGTTGACAAGACCGGTGCCGCCCCCGCCGTAATTTTTTAGGAAGTCCGGTATTTTGCTGTCCTTGGTCGAGGCGCCGTCCGTGAGTAAAATAACGAAGCTTTTGGGACACTCGATAAACTGGTTGCGATAATAGGGGTCGCGGACGTTGTTGAAGGGGCCGGTGGCGCTGTTGGAGTAACCCAGTCCGCTTTGCGGGGCCTCCTGCTTGAAGTACTGCACGGCCACATAAAAGGCCTCGGCCAAGGGCGTCCAGGTGTCGGCCCCGGTGTTCTGGAGGTCGGTGATCAGGTTGGTCATGTTGGTGCCGATGGTGTTGGCCACGAAACCGCCTTCCTTGTTGGTCCCGGTCCCGTCATAGAACCACATATTGCCCCAATAGGCCTTGTCGCCGACCCTCTGGAGGACCCCGGCCAGGTTGCCTTCATAAAAATCATCAGGCTCATCGGCCTGGTATTTCTGTATGGCGATGTTGTATCGGGCGATATAGCCGCTGAAAGGGTTGGAATCATCATCGACATATATATAGCCGCCGGCCATGCCGAAATAATAGTTGCCGCTGTAAGGCGACATGCCTGAACCGTTGTACCTTTTAATGAAAGTCCGCGAAGATTGAGCCGGGGTCTCCCCGTAAAGGGTCTGGTTCCCGCCGCCGGTCCGGGCCGTGGCCAGGCCGCCCATCAGGACCTTGCGGGCCACGTCGATCCGCCTCATGCACACCCAGTTCAGCCAATTGCCGTCCCACTGGCCGGCTGGATCACGGATGAACTTGTTGCTCGAATAAGTATATCTGGCGTCCGGGTCGAAGTAACCGTAATACCTGACGCAGTCGGACGGGGTGTATTCGATGTGCAGGACCGGGTTGTCCCCGGGATCACCGGAATCATAGTCCTGGACGTCCCGCTTGCCCGAGCCTTCGATGATGATGACCAGCGAGTTACCTGATTCCCAGCCGGGATTCCCGCCGGAAGGTCCTCGATCGACGATTTCCTGAATAACGGCCGATATATCCGGGGTGCGGGTGTTGACATCCCGTTGATTATTGATCCAGTCAGGTATGTTGGTCCACTGGACCAAGGCGGCGGTCCTGGGTCGGGAGGAAATATTATAATAGCTGCTTGAAAAGGCCGAGGCGTTATCGCTGGCCTCCCCGTAAATGTTCAGGTTGGTGACCTCGCCGGTATGATCGCTGCTGCGCCTGCCGGTGAACTGAATGTAGGCGCTGGTGATGGTCACACCCCTGGAGAGGTTGATGTTTGGGAATCTGATCCCTATCCAGGTGTCTTCGGCCCCGTACCCGCCCATGTCCAGGTCGTAACTGTTGTACCAGGTGTAGCCGTCGGACTTGTTTTCCTCGGCATCGTCCTGGTCCTGAAGTGGAGTGACTTCCTTGATGTTGCAGATCGGCCCGCCCAGATAAGGTTCCGGGACCAGCCCGCCGTCGCCGGGATAGGAGCCGTAGGCGTTGAAGTTCATGCTGCCGGAATTATCCAGAATGATGAAGACGTTGGGCGGCACGGTCTGAGAGAGGAAAACCGGGGTGGAGGTGTAGGTGGATATGCTGGGTTCGGCCGCCCGGGCCGGTGAAGCCAGGAAACCGAAGGCAACAATCAAAGAGACCCCCAAGGAAATAATTTTGGAAAATCTAGTCATATCATTTACCTCCGGCGGTGCCGACCACGTAGCGATAGTAAGCGTCCACCCGGGACCGGGCTGACCTGGGGGCCTGACCCACGGAATCAAGGGTATAGAAGATCATGACGCCCCCGGCCGCTCCAACGCCCGCGCCTTCGGCGCCGCTGCCGAATTCCACGCCGCTGCCGGACATGAAGCCCTGGCCCGTCCGGTCAATGTCGGTGAAAACCGAGACGTCGCCCATGGTCAGAGCCAGGTCGGGGTTGATGATCTGCGGGTAAACCGCGTCGACGGTGGAACTTTCCGTGGCGTACCCCATGACCTCATTCATGAGGTTGTTGTCCAAACCGAGGTTGGGGATGTTGGGCACAACGCCTTGATCGATAATCTGCCGAATGATTTTAGGGGACATCTCGATACCGCTGTCGGCCATGTAGAAAGCCTGCCTGGCTACTTTGGTGTTGTGGCTGACCTGGATGTCTATTCTGGACCTGGTCATGGCCGCGACTCCGATGATGCTCATGATCGCCATGATCAGAAGAGTCAGGATTAAAACCATGCCGTTTTGATCGCGCTTCTTTTTTTTAATCATTAAGTTAGTCATGCTCGGTCCCGCCTTCGCCGGGCCTCAGTAAGTTGGCTCCAAGCCCATGTTGCGCATTTGCACATCGGTTTGGAGAGTTTGACTTCGAAAACCGCTTGCCCCCTTGACGGCCCCTTTGACCATAACTTCGGTCTGAGCGGTTATGGAGATGGTCACCGCCCGGACATCTTCCCGATCATTGTTGTTCAGACCGTCCGTGTCGTCGGGTAGGCCCTTGGTCCCGTCGGCGAAGGTATAATTCAAGCTCAAACCGGTTACGTTTTCGGCCACATTGACCGCGCCGGGGGCCTGAAGGCCCCAACTGTTGGAGCCCGGATTCCATTCCCAGCTTTGGCGGGTCAAGTTGGTCCCGCTTAGAACATACCTGACCGTCTCGGAATTGCCGTCGGCGTTGAGATCGGCCACAAAGGTCAGGGCGGTGGCCGTGGCTTCCTCGATCTGATCCAAAGCCCCGTCCGACCAGGTCTGCCCGGATACGTCCGAGGTAATCGGGGAAACGCCGTTGGGCTGGTTCTCCCGGGAAATGTACCCGGCCATCCTCAATTCGTGGGCCATGATCTCCATCGCCGATCTGATATTCTGGGTGACGGTGACCACTTCGTCTTGGGCCACGTAAGCCTGGTTGGAAGAAGAGAACAGATAGATCATCCCGGCCATGACGATCGTGGTCATGAGCATGGCCAGCATCAGCTCGACCAGGGAAAAGCCCGGTCGCAGCGGGGGAGTCATCGACCGTAAATTTGATTTTTCCCTCATGATCCACCTAATTTTGGGAAATGACTGTATCCAAGGTCACGGAATGAGCCCGTTTTTCCTGCCATTGGACCCGGACCGAGATGGTTTTCATTTTGGCGGCCGGGACGCTGTCGGCCACGTTCCAAAAGCGATAGTAACCCTGGGTGGATAAAGTCCCAGGTAAGGGATTGCCGTTTTCATCGATGGGGTTGGCTATCCCGGCCGGGCCGTCGGCGTTGTCGTGGTCCGGCGTCTGAGTCCAATCAAAATTATCAGCCGCACCGTCACTGTCGGCGTCCACCGTGAAATTATTTTGGGTGTCGCTGAGTTGCGCGTTATTCCAGGCCAAGGTTTTGAGTTCCTCCAGCTTGTCCTGGGCCAGAAGGGTGGCCACGGTCATCCTGTGGCTGGTGTAATTGGTCCCCACGGAAGTGGTCTGGAGAGAAGAAAGGGCCAGGACGCCCACCAGCAAAATCACGATAGACAACATCACTTCCAGGATAGTAAAACCGGTTCGCTTTTTTTTCAGGTTCATACCCGGACCTCGTCCCCGGCCTACTGTAAATCTATATACCCGGTCGGGGAAATGGCGATGGTGATCGTTCGGCCGGCGCTGTTGGTCAGCCGGGCCTGACCGTAGACAAAAGAGCCGTTGACGGCCCGGGCGGCCAGACCGTGGGTGTTGAAGCCGAACATGCGGGTGGCATCGGCCTGGCCGCTGCCATTATCAACGAAAACGGCGCTGTCCATGGACACGCCCGCCGGCATGGTCGTGGTCGGGATGATCACCTCTTCGGGATTGCCGTCCGCGTCGTTCTCCGTCCAATCATTGTCGGTGTCCAAAAAGACCTGGTAGCTGCCGATCCGGCCCCGGGGCGAATAAATCCCCGGATTAAAAACCATGACGCACCTGGCGTTGCGCCGGATAGCGGTGATCTTGGCCAAAAGCAAGCTGGATTTTATATCCCCGGCCGCCCCCTTCAGGCGATATCCGGGCAGAATGGATGAAGCGGTCGGAACGAGGATAGCGGCCAGTATGCCCATAATAGCCAAAACCACCATCAGCTCAATTAATGTGAACCCTTTTCTCGCCGCCATCCTCAACTCCACCGGCCACCTCTCTTGTTTCCGTTTTATTTATCATTTTCCATGCCAAGGCACCCTGCCGGCGGTAAAATAAATTATCTGACTGATTTTAATAAACTAATTGTTATAATTCCTGACAGGCCCCAACCTAATGTCTCTTAATATTTTATTAAAAAACTTTATAGCTATTAAATTATTTAATAGATCGAAGCCAAAACCGGACAGCCCAAGGGGAAATTGGTTAACCCGGACTTTTCCTTATTATATTAAGTTAAGGTTTTTGCAAACAGGAGAGCATCTTAACCCAAATGAACAACGTTTGAAGGAACGGAACTCAATCTTTCATTGAAACCTCTTGCGGCCCTTGAGGTTATGGTAATTTTTTTGAAAAAACACACCGCACTCTAAAAAAGATTGACAAACAAGCGGACGGGCTGTATTAATTACTTTTTTAGATTTTGGCAGGAAGGAAGACGCCCGAAATGAGTCGCTATCGAACGTTCGTGGCCAAGGAACATGAAGTAGACAAAAAATGGTATCTGGTCGATGCCGAGAACAAGGTTTTAGGCCGCTTAGCCGCGGAAATCGCCCGGCGGCTGAGGGGCAAACACAAGCCGATCTTCACCCCTCACGCCGATACGGGGGACTTCATCGTCGTGGTCAACGCGGACAAGGTCCGGCTGACCGGCCGGAAGTTGGATAAGAAAAATTATTATCGATACTCAGGCTATATCGGCGGCCTCAAGGAGACGTCGGCCCGGAAACAGTTGATCTCCAAGCCGGAAGAGGTCCTGCGGCTGGCGGTCAGGGGTATGTTGCCCAAGAACAGCCTGGGACGGCGTCAACTCAAAAAACTTAAAATTTACATCGGTGCGGACCACCCCCATGAGGCCCAGCAGCCGGAGACTTTGGACATTTAGGAGAAAGCGCCCATGACGGCCCCAGAAAGATTTTACGCCACGGGAAAACGTAAGATGGCGGTGGCCCGGGTCTGGATGACCCCCGGCGGCGGCCAGATCAAAATAAACAAACGACCTTTGACCGAGTACTTCGGCCGGGAGACCTTGAGGGCCGTGGTCGAGCAGCCCTTGGCCTTGACCCAGACCCAGGGTCGTTTCGATTTTTACATTCTGGCCGACGGCGGCGGCATTTCCGGCCAAGCCGAAGCTATCCGGAACGGGATCGCCAAGGCCCTGGAAGAATTTAACCCTGACTTGCGGACCTCGCTGAAAAGGGCCGGATTCCTGACCAGGGACGCCCGCAAGAAGGAGCGGAAAAAATACGGCCAGCGCGGGGCCAGGGCTCGGTACCAGTATTCCAAACGCTGATCCGTCCCCCACGGTAAACTTTTAGGGAGGCCCCCGGAGGGCTTCCCTATTTTTTTAGGAGCGGCCATGATGGAAACGGCGGTTATCGGCGGCAGTGGTTACACCGGCCTCGAGTTGCTCCGGCTCCTGGCCGGGCATCCGGAAGTGGAAATAACGGCGGTGACTTCCCGCCAGATGATCGGGCAAAAGGTTACGGATGTCTTCCCGGCCCTGGGTGGACGCCTGGGCGGGCTGGACCGCCTCGTCTTCGAAGACCCCGACCCGGTCCACCTGGCTGAAAAGGCCGAATTTTTCTTCACCGCCGTCCCCCACCGCACGGCCATGGAGATCGTCCCGCTCCTTTTAAATGACCGGGCCAAGGTAGTGGATTTGTCCGCCGATTTCCGCTTCCGCCGGCCCGAAGTTTATCAGGAATGGTATGAAC
>Ga0209163_1002252_pt1 | contig 16663 bp, 10 predicted proteins | sample MTBAKSrepl2MetaG_FD_187457 | JGI IMG/M metagenome (GOLD analysis project Ga0209163, IMG submission 187457) | Enrichment culture microbial communities om Arthur Kill intertidal strait, New Jersey, USA, that are MTBE-degrading - MTBE-AKS2 (Arthur... | ecosystem: Environmental > Aquatic > Marine >...
TTTACAACCGTTTTGACAAAGAGGTTCTTTCATTAAAAATGCCTGAAAAAGAGTATTTAAAAATCTATGAGAGTAATCCGCATATTAAAATTGAAACGGATAAAGAGATATATAAAAAGGGCGAAGCTGTTAATGTAAATGTAAATATTCCCGAAGCGACTGCCGGCACTCTTGCGAATATGTTTATAACAGCAGGAGTGGCTGATCCGGTGTCGGAAAAATTCAGCGTTTCATGGATTCCTTCACCAATAAATACAGAGACAGAGCTTCCTGTTTCACTGACAGAAAAAAATGGCAATCTTATTTCAGGAAGAGTCAGTAATCCTAAAAATTCCACACCTTTAACCGGTGCAGTGGTAATGCTCAGCATCTCCGGCTTAACACCATATTTTGACTATTGCATAACCGATTCAGCAGGTTTATTCTATTTTTACCTTCGCAATGCAACAGGAACAGCAGAGCTGGTTATACAGGCAATACCACGCAACCATGAAGAATACAAAATTGAAATCATTGAAAATAATATTATCTGTGATCCAATTCCCTGTATAGCTGAAAGGATTGCAAATGAGGAGAGCAACTTTATTGATGATTTTATTAAAGCTGCTTACTTTAACAAACTCTTTTTTGGCAGCAGGCTAAGCCAGGTATCCCCGTTCTCAATGTCTGATCCCTTTAAATACCCGTTCTACGGAGAACCCACAAAAACCTTCTATCCGGAATTATTTATAGATTTGCCTGATTTTCAGGAGATTTCCAGGGAAATTCTACATGGGGTACAGTACCGTGAAAGAGATAAAGAGATCACGATCAGACTTTCGGATCAGGGGGCAAGCCAGTTATTCAGGGAAGAACCGCTAAAATTGCTTGACGGGATCCCCGTTTTTAATCCCCGTGTTTTTACCCCTTTGGGAACCAGGGAGATTAACAGGGTTGATGCTGTATTCTTTGAACGGTATTTTGGAGATCTGAACTTCAAAGGTGTACTGGCCGTTTATACCAACAACAGATCAATGGGATGGACAGATTCAATGCCCGGCTTAGTGCACATGATGTACCCCTGCCTGCAGCCTCCTGCAACATGGAACTTTAACAACAGGTCAAAGCCTGATTCCAATATACCCGATCTTAATCAGGTATTATACCGGGAGAGCTGCGGGTCAGTGGCCACAGGGAAAGAGTTTGATTTTTACACATCAGATTTTACCGGGGATATTATTATAAGGGTAATAACTGTCACTCAGGATCATCAGATTTTTATTAATAACAAGACAATCAAAGCAGAATGAATCTAAGGATCAAAATATTAATACCTCTCATTTTTCTGATTACCACTTCCGGGGCGCAGGAATTTCATATTCCCTGGAAACATTTTACTACCGAAGCTAATTCAGTGAACCGCAAACTTACCGGAAGAAAATACTATTTCAACTCTACACTGAAAGGAACGGTATATTATAATGACGACTGGCTTAAAGGTTCCATTATACTGGAAAACGGAGATCGTCATGACAGCATATTTATGAAATACAATACATTCATTGAAGAGCTGATCATCTTCAATGAACGTACCGGAGCAATTTATATTCTTGATAAACCTGATGTGTCGCAATTCGAAATTGATACGGGAAACGGCTCAGGGAAGCTCTTCCGCAAATTATACTTCGACAGGTTCCCAAGGGGAGAAAGGTACTTTAATGTGCTCTATCCAGGTGATAAACTAAAATTATTGCTTTGGCATAAAACCAATGAAGAAAAAACAAACCTGTACAGAGACATAAACGGATTAATGCGAGACAGTGAATTTAAACTGACTTTAACATATTTCTTACTTTTCCCCGACAATGATCTGATAAAGATTTTTCCTAACAGGCGTTCATTTATCAATCTTTTTCCGGAACAGAAAAAGATCGTAAGAAGGCTTTTGCGAAGAAACAGCATCAACTTAAAAAGAGAAGAGGATATGGTAAAGGCTGTAAGTCTCGTGGAAAAAGAATTGTTTGCCGACTAACTTTCCCCGTTTTTTCTGAGTGAACGCCTCTTCTTATTTTGTCTGGCAATATAAGTTGTTAAGACCGGTACCAGCAATGCTGTAGTAATTGTTGACGCTGCTACCTGCGGAGTTGCGATTGCCGCAATATCCGCCATAGAAGGGTCCAGCATTGCAACAGCAGCAGGCGTTGCCACAGCATTCCCGGCAGTACTTGAACAGGCAGCACCGGCAACTCCCGTTCCGCCCGTAACTCTGTCAGACAGAATATTAAAAAATCCGCCTACTCCCACTGTCAGCAGTCCGAGAAGTATTCCGGGATAACCGGCTTTGAGCAGCATATCAAGACTCAGACCACAACCCAGGGCAAATGCAAAAAACGGGATCAACACGGGACCGCCCTTCATCAAAAAATCACGCATCTCTTTATCCAGATTGCCAACAATCATACCTAAAACAATAGGAAGAATAACCCCGAGTAAAGATAACAGGGGAACAGATGCAATACCCGCAGTGCCTAATGCAATCATGGTCAAAAACGGACCGTCATTGACTGATATGACTGCTATGGCTCCAATCTCAGACCTGTTACCAAATTCACCTGTGAGAGCTGCGTAAATTCCGCCATTTGTATTTGTCATTGCCGAAATTATTGCCAGTGCAGACAAACCCCACAATCCGTCTGAACCAAAAAATTTCGCCACTACCAAACCAATGACCACGCCCACAGCAAACTTTACTGTGGTAACAACGATGCCCGTTTTTAAAGCTTTTGGGGCTGCTTTCAGCTCGATACCCGCACCCATGCAAAATAAAAATACACCGATAATTGCCAGTGCCCCATTGGAAATTGCCGTTGTAAATCCGCCAATCTCAAGCACCTTCGGAGCAAATGAGTTAATAAGTGTACCAAGTATCAAGGGAATGATCATCATCCCACCCGGAATTTTTTCAATTGCTGCCTTTATCTTCATTTTTTCAACTTGTTGTAAATTGTTACTTCAATTAAAAACAATATCTGCCCCTTTCAATTGCTGTTCAGTATTAAATTTTTAAATCCAGTCAGCACCCTAAATTTACATCTGACAATCAGGAAGCAAGTTTACCTGCAAGATCAAATGCATTTAAAAAGCTTTCCAATGATGCAATTCCCTTCCAGGCAATGTCAAATGCTGTACCATGATCCACTGAAGTTCTGACTACAGGCAGTCCGAGCGTCACATTCACAGCCGATTCAAAAGCCAGCAGTTTAAGAGGTATATGCCCTTGGTCGTGATACATGCAGACAACAGCATCAAATTTTCCCTTTACAGCCTGGTAAAATACTGTATCTGCGGGTACCGGTCCGGTAACATTAAATCCATGCTCTTTCCCACGTATTACGGCCGGCAGTATCTCGGTTGAATCTTCTGTCCCGAAAGAGTTATTCTCACCGGCATGCGGATTCAATCCGGCCACAGCTATCCTGTCACCCCTTTCAAGCTTTTGCAGTGCCGCTCCGGTAAGCCTGATAACTTCATATATACGCTCCCTTTTTACGTAATTGACAGCATCCAGGTATGGAACATGTGTGGAGACATGAGAAACAATCAGTTTATCCGATATCAACATCATTGTATAATTTTCGGTTTTACATAATGAAGCGATAAATCCGGTATGCCCTGAAAATCCGGGCCTCGTCATTCGCACAGCCTCTTTGTTAACAGGCAGGGTAACAATAGCCTGAACAGAATTTTCCAGTGCAAGCTTTGTGCTCGTTTCCACATATTTTAACGATGCATAACCCGTTTTTTCAGATAATTGTCCGGGAATGATATCACTCTCAGTCAGCAGACCTGCATCTAAAATATTAAGACAGCCCGCAGTGAAATCATCCGGATCACTCATCCTGTATAACGGCACATTCAAAGACATTTTTTCGCTGCATAATTTCAACACCTTGTAATCACCAATGGCAAAAAAGTCGCCATGCAGCCTTTTGTCTTTAAACGAACGCAGAAGAATTTCCGCTCCCACCCCGTTAGCATCACCAATTGTAACTCCAATCATCAGTTAACACCTTTAATATTTTGAATAATCTTTAAAATTACATCTTTCCCTCCATAACCACCCGGTTTCGAAAGCAATTGTAATGTTCCGCCGTTGGTTTGCACTTTCGTAAAAGCAACTCCCGGAACTATTTCACTAACTGCTTCTATACTGTCACTGCCTGTCCCCTTAATAATTCCCATTAAGGTGTCACCGCCAAAAACACACAATGCCTTAAATGAAATCTCCTGTAAAATTGAAGATATTACCTTACCAGCCTTTTCAGAAAATGTTCCGGAATGAAAATTTTCTTTTTGAACGATACTCTCAGGATCGGCCGGATCATATGTTGAGACAATCACATTCTGCTTATTGCTGAAAGCCTTTTGTATCTCTTCAATAATTTGTCTGTATGCCACAACGGATTTGAAATCAGGCTTCATAATAAAATCCCGGGACAGAGGCAGTGTCATCAGGCCACTCTTTTTTGCCTGGTCAACCTGTTCAAGTGAAACAGGATTCATGCTTCCGTTAATTATAAGAACCGGTCCTTCAACAGCTTCAGTTTTATTTTCTGAATAACTCAACGGCAGGATATTTATCAATACCTCTACAAATCCAGCCGTACCTGCTGTAACATTTTGCCAGCCGTTCTTTAATATTGTATCCCCTGCTATTTTCATATCAGCTTCAGATTCGCAGTCAAATACGACAATCGTACTCCTCCCGGAAACACACTCACCAAATGATGTACCTGCTGGTTCAGAAAGTCTAATCTCCATATTTGTCTGCTGCTGCAAAATTCCGGGCACATAACTACAGTTTACAGGGTTCAGCGGATCCCTGGAAAAAGGAGTTTTATGCAGTAATGTATCACCAACATACTGGTATCCCTTTTTTGTAAAACGGCCTGCTTTCGGATGAGCAGGGAAATATGGCATTACCTGACTATTTGTACCATTTGAGAAAGCATTCAGTTCAGCACCTATATTACCCCTCATCGTTGAGTCAGTTTTCTTGTAAAAATATTTAAATCCAAAACCCCTGAAAGAATTTAATACTTTTAATACTCTTCCTGCCGCCTCTTCAGATGTTATGTGCCGGCTTTCGGTATTTACAACAAGGGCAGGAGTTTTCTTAACTCTGTTTAAGTATGTAAAACAGGAGTCAGATTCTACAACAACTTCTGCGGAAATTCCATGTTTACTAAGCTGAACCCCTGCTTCAATTGCACCTGTAAGATCGTCTGCTATTATAAGAAGTTCTGACAACTTTATACTTTTTAGTTATTAAAAGGGTAATAAATTTTGATCTGAATCAAAAATATCTGTTTCTTCTTGAAGTAATTCAATCCTTTTATCACTCTTTATTTCATGATAAATACCTTTTGACACATACAAATCATTTATTCTCAGGGTGTTTTTAATCCTGATGATACGCTCTTCACCTTTAACCGGGTAACCGCAATTCCGCAATGCCAGCTCCACCGCTTCAAGGTCATTTTCCGCAACAAACGGGATCTTGCCCCTTTCAAGAAAGCTGCTTATGGCAGTATTCTTGTAAGTCTTTCCAAAATTAATTTTCCTGAACAACTTTTGTGTAATTACATCAGCCAAACCCACTCCGGTGGCATTCCCATGTGACTCATCTGTAAGGTCATGAACAGTGATTGATTTTATTGCCGGTATAGCAGGCTCCGGCTGACCATATATTCTTATCCTGCCTGTTATATTAGTATCCATACCAACACCACTAATATTTTTCCCTATCCGGTCAATGATCAAAACATCTATATCCGTTACCGGCAGTGACGGTCTGTTCTGACGGGCAATTTCTATCAGCTTAAGCTCTTCTGCCATTATATCATTCCCGTGAATAGCTTTTAACAACATTGTCTTGTCGTATGAATTTTCAATAAGAGCCATTCCTGCACGGATTTTCCCTGTGTCAAAAATTATCTTTGCCGAAAAAGGGATCATCTCTTTCAATCCGTATACGCCCGAGTTATGAATTGTCCGGGCACCAATATCTTTACCCAGCCCTATTACGGCCATCTTAACCAGACCGCTCTCATATATCCCGTGAAAATCTGTATGAGGTTTTACTTTATTGATAAGAATAATACCATCCGACTGCCAGGCAAGTTTATCAATATAGACAGGAGCAGCTCTACCTCCGATGATATTAACCACATCCATTGAGGAGTAAACAGGAGCACCTGTGTTTTTTTCAGTAATCCCGTATCCCTTCAGAACTTCTTCCTGACCTGCCGCAGTAGCTCCGCCATGACTTCCCATCGCAGGTACAATAAATGGTTTTCCGCCATATGACTTAATAAAATGAACCGTCTCACAGACAACCGTTTCAAGGTTATCGACTCCTCTGCTTCCCACCGCTATGGCTATAGATTCACCAGTTTTAAAAATGCCTGAAAGCTTTTTCAACTCATGCTGACAAATCTCTTTAACATCCTTAAGTGAATTATCGGGAACATGATTCCTGATTTTCATTAACTTATAATTATTCATAATCGTTTTTCCTTAATTACTCAATAACTCATATTACCCAAAGACTCAATATCCAGACAGCAATAGCTGAGAATATGCCAACGGTTAATGTTCCTGCAGTCTGCAGACGGTAACCCTGACTTACCTTCATGCCTGATAACTGGGTAACTACCCAAAAGTAACTGTCGTTTGCATGACTGGCAATCATAGCTCCCGATCCAATGGCAACAACCACCAGTGCTTTTGCTGCAGAAGTATCCAGTCCAAGCAAAGGTAACAAAGGAGCCATAAGACTTGCAGAAGTTATTATTGACACAGTGCCGGACCCCTGGGCAATTTTCAGTGAAGCTGCAATAATAACCGGCAAAAAGATACCCAGACTCCTTGCCCCCGTCACATTATCTTTTACAACCTCAGCAATTCCGGACTCCTGCAGCACATTTCCAAATGCTCCTCCGCTGCCTGTTATAATAATAATACCAGCAGCAGCAAGAACTCCCTGACCAAGCCATCCTGAACCTGATATCATTTCCCTGCTGAGTCGTTCCGGCAACATAAATGATAATCCGACACCTATAAGTAAAGCTACTGAAGGCTGTCCGGTAAAACTGATCAGTAACGACACATTCCCGTCTCCAAAAGGAGAAGAGGGCAACTCGCCTATTGACCTCATCACAATAAGAATAATAGGCACCAGGATCGGCAAAAGCGACTTTGTAAGTGACGGCCTGTATGAATTGACTTCACTTTTTCCTGATTCTGAAGAAGTTGAATCATTACCTATTTTAAATTTGGACCCAACCTTTACCGAAAATAACCATCCGACAATTAAAGCAATGATACTAACCGGAAGACCAAGCATGATAACCAATCCCAGGTCGGCACCCAAAATTCCTGCCGCTGCCACTGGCCCGGGAGTCGGAGGAATTAAAGAGTGCGTGACATACAAGCCCAGACTAAGAGCCATTGCCATTACAGCCAGCGAAATTTTTGTTTTTGCAGCAAGAGCCTTCGAAAGAGGGGAAAGAACAATAAATCCCGAATCACAAAAGACAGGTATACTCACAATGTAACCGACAATACCCATGGCAAGTGGCATATTTTTTACTCCTACCATTTTTAATGCCCCTTCAGCCAGTTTATATGCACCACCTGATTTTTCAAGAAACTTACCTATAACAGAACCTGCAAGAATAACAATTCCTATATACCCTATAGTTTTACCAAATCCGTTATTCACGGCATCCACTACTTCATTCAGCATCATATTCCCTGAAAAAATCCCAAAACCAAATGCAACGAGTATCAATGACAGAAACGGATGCCACTTCAGAAGAGAAGTAGAAACAATGATAAATACAATTGACAGGATCAGCAGGATAATTAACCACATAGCTTGAAAAATAATAAGCAAGGTCGAAAAATAAACTATTTTTTTCTAACCTCCCAATACTCTGTCAGCATTCTTCCACCTTAAAAGTTCTTTTGTTGTCTCATCAGCTTCAGATTCCCGCAGTGCCTCAATACGCAATAATCCTGTAAGATAATCCAGAAAAGGAGAGTGAGAGCCAAAGGCAAATTCCTACTCCAAACCCGGCCAACATACTGATTGACAAACATAAAAAAATAAAATACTCAATATAAAATTATGCATTTTACTATAACATTAATATACATTTAACGTAGTAAAGATTGGCACTTTATACATAATAAAATTAAATGTCATGCAGAAAAGAATTGTTGACATTAAGTTGCTTCTTACAATCCTTGTAAGTTTAATTATCATTTCCCGGACAGGTTTTAGCCAGATTCCGGATATTGCCTGGGAAAAAGAGTTAGAGGTTTCATCAAACCATTATTTTGCTGATGTAATTGAGTTGGCACAGGGAAATTTTGTTATTGCAGGTGCAATTGAAATGGGGCGTGAGCGAAGCTATGATATTTGGCTCCTGGAGATAAATCCTGAAGGCGATACTCTGAAAAATGCAATATTTGAGAACAGAGATAATGACATTCCTTTAAGGATAATAAATAAAGACCAGGAGGGATTTCTGGTTGCATCAATAGTACTGTCATCTGATAATATTGCAACAGCGCGCCTTACAGCAGTTGACAATAATTTCTCTGTAAAATGGATTACTGATGCAGGACAACCTTCTGCCCTGTTGAGAACTGATGTAACTTCCGGCAACAACGGGGACATTTGGTGGCTTAACAGCTTTTCAGGCCAGGAAGGTCAGCCCGGGATAAATCTTTGGAAAATAAATTCTGATGGATCAAAAGTGTCTGAATTTTCCTTTTATGACGGATTGCCTTTATATGGATACACTATAAAAAATCTTCCTGACGGGACTCTGGCCATTATATGTCAGGTAAAACCTCAGAAGGGCAATCCGACTATACAGATAATGAGAGTTGATGCCGAAGGAAAATTATTGTGGAAAACCATGCTTCCGCCATCAGAAAAAATCCTGACTCCGCAATGTCTTTGCTGTTCGCCTGACAATTCTCTGTTGGCAGGAGGCTGGAGTGGATTATGCTATAATCCTGATGCACCAGCTGAAGAGCAGATATGGGATCACGATTATTTGCTGACAAAAATAGATCAGAATGGTAAAATAATCTGGACTCAGCAATACAGTCGCGAAGGATCAGAAAAAGGCACTGCAGTAGCAGTTCTTCCCGATGGTAATATTCTGGCAGCCGGAAAATGCGAGACATCGTTTACGGGAACTATCGGCCCATGGTTGCTGCTAGTGGATAAAAACGGGAAAATGATCAAAGACCAGGTATTTAAATTTAAATTCACAGAAGATCAGGCTGCAAGTATTATCTGTACTTCAGATACAGGATTTCTCATGGTTGGTCCCGGTTATGTAAAATCTGAGCGACCGGTTTCAGGATGGATAAGAAAGCTGAAACCTCTTCCCTGATATAAAAAAAATAACTCATCTGAATCATTTTTATAAATATTTACAAGATATTCAATAACATACCATGGAAATGAATCAATTATTCAGAATGAAAAAATATAATGAAAAGATCAAAAAATATAATTGGAATTGAAAACTTTTTATATTAATTTTATTACCTGATCTAACCGGGTAATAAAGTAATCAGGGAATTAATTATAAATATGAATTTTGTGCATTTTTAGGTTGAATTTTACAATTATATAATCAGGAAAAAATATTATTTTGCCGATATATTAACAACCATAAAAAAATAAATCAAAAGATTAGTATACTGTCTTGTAAATTAAATGAATTAACAATAAATAAAAAATCAATATAACTAGGAGGTATTTAAACTTATAAGAGAGGGACTAAAACAATTTCCGAGGGTATGTCTGATTTAATGATTAAAAAAGTTTCCTGAAATTTAAAATTACAGGATTCACGTTATCACCTCATTAAAATATCGGACATTCAGAATGTACTTCATCCTAAATTCCGGAACATATAAGCCTTACCTTCTTTAGAATTTTTTTTGAAACAATAATATTAATAGACAATTGAGGGTCCAACATTTTTAAAAACGTTGTATAAAGTTCTAATTCAATCATATAACAAATTTTAATTTTTTTTTTAATCAAAATTAAGTGTTATGAACAAACTATTTGATCGATGTCCCTCTTTTAAAGTATTTCCCATGTTAAAAAAGTTTGGAGGCATCAGGTTAATATTCTACAGCCTGATACTGGCAGTTACTCAATGTTTATTTTACTCTTCTACTGCCTATGCAGTAATTAATTCAAATTCTGAAATTTACCAAAAAGTGATCAGGGGAATTGTTACTGACCAGACAGGCCTGCCACTTCCGGGCGTTACTGTTTTGGTAGATGGAACTACACGGGGCACCGTAACAGATGTAAATGGTGAATATACTCTCACCGATGTACCTGATGGTGCAAGACTTTTATTTTCGTTCGTGGGTATGCAAACGCAGATTGTTGAGATCGGCAACCAAACAATGATAAATATCAACATGCAGGAGGAAACTGTTGCACTTGACGAAGTTGTGGCTATTGGCTATGGTACCCAGATGAAAAGAGATGTTTCATCAGCAATTTCATCAGTCTCTTCCGAAGCTCTTGCAGACAGGCCTGTTTCCAGTTTCACAAGGGCAATTTCGGGACAACTCTCCGGAGTCAGGGTACTTAACAGCAATAATGCACCGGGAGGCGGAACAAATATCATAATCCGTGGGGTAAGTTCAATCAATGCTACAAATGACCCACTGATTGTCATCGATGGTTTTCCTCTTAAAGACGGCTTTGATCAGTATGAAAATCCGCTGAATGCTATTAATCCTGCTGATATTGAGTCTATTGAGGTATTAAAGGATGCATCTTCAGGAGCAATCTACGGAACCCAGGCAGCTAATGGTGTTATACTTATCACAACTAAGAAAGGAGCAACAGGTAAACCTACCATTAATTTGAACATAAGCACCGGACTTGAATCAATTATGCATTCAATGAATCCATTGAACAGGGAAGATTTTTTACAATTTATGGATGATGCCCGTGCTCAGTCATATATTGTTGAAGATCCCAATTTTGGCACCAACGATCCAAATGCACCTCAATGGAGCTGGGATGATGATGATGCCACAAGGATATATAACTGGACATACAATTCTGTAAGTTATGTAGGTGTAATAAATGAACTCTACTTACGGTGGATTCATGTCACACCAGAAACAAAGGCCCAGCCCTATGATACTGACTGGATGGATTTATCCACTCATGTAGGACAGGTTCACGACGTACAGCTTTCAGCAACAGGAGGCACCAACGATTTAAAATATATGATCTCGGGAGGCTATTATAACCAGGATGGAATAGAAGATGCAGGGGGCTACGAACGTTTTTCTTTCAGAGCCAACGTTGATTTACAAATTAATAAATGGCTGAAAACAGGATTATTGCTTAGTCCGACTTTGGAAAATCTTTCAGTATTGGCTTCTATGGAGTCCACATTTTACGATATAGTCCGTATACCACCTATATATGCGGCATACGATGAAGAAGGAGAGATAAACTATATTGGAAATACAGCAGGCGACTGGAGACAATGGAACTTAAGTGGCTTTGTTAATCCGCTGGCAAGATCACGTGCCGACGATCAAAGAAGAACCGCAAGGAACCTTGCAACAATTTTCGGAGAAATAAATTTCACCAAAGACCTTGCCTTTCGTACAGAGTTCCATAATGAATTCAGAAACCGTGAGAGAAATTATTTCCTTCCTTCCTCTTATCCAACTACATCAGGTTCTCCTACCAGGTCATATGGACTGAATGATATTGATACTCGTCTGTATTGGAACTCCCAGAGTTTCCTGACATACAAAAAGCTCTTTGGAGAACATTCTGTCAATGCTTTACTGGGTTATTCTGTTGAAGAAACATCATATAAAAGTACATATGTCCAAAAGTACGATTACCCGACAGACCTGGTACCTACACTGAATCAGGCCATAACAATCTTAGATGCACAGAATCATGCACGTACAAACAAATCAAGCGAATCGATGATAGGTATGTATGGAAGGATTATGTACAACTATGGAGGAAAATATTATCTGACAGCAAGTATAAGACGAGATGGATCTTCCAAATTCGGTCCTGATAAAAAGTGGGGAATTTTCCCATCATTTTCATTGGCATGGCGAATTTCAGACGAATCATTCTTTACTCCACTGAATAAATATATCAATGATTTAAAAATCCGTGGAGGTTGGGGCGTAATAGGAAACGCGGGAATTGGCAATTACCAGGCTTTGAGTACTCTTGGATCTTCTCCTTATATTTTCACACCCGGATCAACAGTGGCAGCTGGTTATGTTAACGGTAAAATTTCCAACTCCAATCTGGGTTGGGAGGCTACAACCGACTATGGAATCGGTGCTGATATGGAGTTCCTGGAAAACAGAATTGCTCTGAGTGTAGACTATTTTTACAGGTTGACTGAAGATATGCTTTTTAGCATGCCTTTGCCCAGAATTACAGGTTTTAGTTCATATATGGTAAACATCGGTTCGATGCGTAACAGGGGTTTTGAATATGAACTTATGACCCATAATTTAACAGGTACTTTTAAATGGACAACTACAGCCAATTTATCATATTACAGAAACAGGGTATTGGATACAGGAGAAGATAAAAGACCATTAATATCAAATAATTCATATACCATCGAGAATAAGCCTTTGGCGGGACTTTATGGCTATGTATTTTTAGGACCCTATAAGGATTGGGAAGATGTTAAAACCAGTCCGATCAAAAATCCTGAACAACCGCTTTGGCTATATCGTTCATGTCCCGGAACCGCTAAGCTGGCTGATGTCAATGGCGACGGAAAAATTGACACTGCCGATCAGACAATTCTTGGATCACCCAATCCTGATTTTATCTGGAGCATGACAAATAATTTCGAATATAAAGGATTTGATCTCTCAATACAGGTGAATGGGGTACAGGGAGGTAAGAAAATGATGACACAAATGGAGGCTGTTATGGCCAGAAATAATGGTACACAAAATACTATTTACGAATATTTCGATAATTACTGGCGCCCTGACAGGACTGATGCCAAGTACGCAACTCCGTCACGTAAATCCTGGGACGGTACATCCAACAGAGGTACATTGGTATTTGATGGTACTTATATTAATATTCAAAATATTTCTTTGGGATATACCTTGCCAAGAAACATCACATCCAGGGTAAATGTAGGTCAGATGCGTTTATATGCTAATATCCAGAATGCATTTTTGATCACAGATTATCCGGGATTTAATCCTGAAGTAAATGCAGCCGGAAGCTCAGCCTTATCACAAGGCATTGACGCCGGAGCCTATCCGTTAACCAGAATTATATCGTTTGGAGTTAATTTGTCATTATAATAAAATATTTCAGATATGAAAAAAATACTTTCAATTATTGTATTTGCAATAATATTGTTTGGCTGCTCAGAGGAATTTCTGGACAGGCAACCAGAGGACGTCCTGTCCCCCGGTAATTTCTATAGTACAGCCGCAGATATTAAAGCAGGTTTGGTTGGAGTTTACGCAACCCAACAAGCTATTCATAACCATGGAGGGATTTATTCTGTTATTGAGCTTATGTCGGATGATGCTACATTAATCGGACATACGGGAAACCGAACAGATTATTTCTATAAAACTACTTCCGATTCGTGGCCGGCATTATGGAATAATTTCTTCAAAATGATCGTGGATGCAAACAATGTCATTTACCAGATTGATAATTTTGAAAATGCCACTCCAGCACAGGCAGTTCAGCTTAATGCCTATCGAGGTGAAGCCTGCTTCCTGCGCGCGCTCTCTTATTTCTATCTTGTACGGCTTTATGGTCCTGTACCTATGTTCACAGAACCATGGCATGATCCGGGCACTGCTTTTGGTATAGGACGTACTCCGGTTGACAAGGTATATAATGACTTAATTATTCCTGACCTGGAATATGCTGTTGCCAACTGCTACAAAAAAGGAGATGCCGCTCTGGGTAATGAAGGAGCACGCGCAACAAAAGGTGCAGCACTTACCATACTGGGTAAAGTCTACCTGACTTTAAAGGATCATTCCAATGCCGCCTCCACTCTGAAAAAGCTGATTGTTGATAAAGAAGCAGGCAACTATTCTCTGATTGACAATTACGGAGCAATATTCAGGCCTGAAAACAAATTTACCGACGAGTCAATATATGAGATAAACTTTAATGTTGCAGCAGGTATGCCCAGTTGGTATTTCAGGAATGTCTATTCAGTCGGTTATAATCTGTATAAAATTACCAACTGGAACCAGCAGTATAACGGGCTTAGTAACCTCATGGAAGAATTTTATAATGCCGAGGATTGGATACGGTATGAAGAGACCGTTGATTCGGGCTGGCACGCCACAAATAATATTATAAATCCTCTTCCTATAAAACAGTTTCCCGATCTTGAGGTTGGTGCGATGGGAAAGTACGTCAATGTCGGTACTGATTATAATTTTATTGTTACAAGGTATGCCGATGCACTGCTTATGTATGCAGAGGCATTGATGTTTCAAAATCAGAAAGATCTTGCAGTAACTTATATAAACCAGGTAAGAGCCAGGGTTAACATGGCTCCGATCACTGCTGCAGATCTGAACATCGACCGTATGCTTCATGAACGGCGAATGGAGCTGACTTTTGAAGGCCACAGGTATTTTGACCTTGTAAGGACAGATAAAGCAATTGAATATATACAAAAAGCTTTAAGCACGCAGGAGCCCCCGGGTTATTCTTTCAGGGTTTTAAGAACCGAACCAATACCTGAAACCCAATTAATATTACCTATTCCTCCGGCTGAAATTGAGAAAGATCAAACTCTGGAACAAAATCCTGGTTATTAGTTCATTAATTAGATAAAATTCAATTAAAAGGATAATTATGAAAAATATAGCTCGCATAATAATAATCATAGGACTGGCCTTTCCAATCTTCTTTATTTCATGTCTGGAGGAAGACATAGTTGAAAATCCTGTAATTAATGATGTCCGGATGTATAGGGAAACGGCTGAAGGAGATGTTCTCCTGACTGAGATAGTTGCTAAACAAAAGATAAAAATTTTAGTGGATACAAATGCCGATATAATCACAATATGGCCGGGCGGCATAAGAAATATAATGAAAAAGGCCAATAGTACGGCTGATTCTACTGACATGTTTGGTAATCCTGTTCTAATTGCCAGCGATCACTTTTCAGATTATGGACTTACAAAGGCTTCGGGATTAAAAACAACCCTATCGGATGCAGGATGGTATGCCACTTATACCTACCCGAATGCCGGAACATATACGCTGACAGTTGTGGCCACTAATCATGGTTATGACGGGCCTGATTTCAGGAGAGAGGTAAAAGAGTTTAATGTTACCGTTAAATAGAGTTATCATCAGGAACTTAATTAAGCGACTACAGAATGAATCTGTTATTTTAATAATTTAGTTAATCTTAAACAGGGCTCTATTCTCACAATGGCAATTTAACTTGTCCTTAGCTGATTTCCATTCTGAGAAACAGAGCCCTGATATGATTTTTTTGACATAACTATCATAATACTTGTTAACTGAAAGCAGATCACAGATCAGACTATCAGATTATAAATATAATAAACCGGATAACTAAAATAAATTGCCTGTTGAATTCATTATTTACTTAACGTTGGTTTTTAAACTCAAAATAAATAATAAATTGCAGCATAAAAAATAATTGGTTATGCCAAAAGCCATTGACAGAAGGAAATTTTTTATTAATACCAGCCTTTCAACAGCAGGCATAATAATGTCTGGTAGCATATCAGGCCTGCCGTCAGCAGGAGCTATTCCATCCCTGAACGGGATATTTTATAAAAGCATGATGAAGGAATTAAGGAAATTCAAAAAAATTGATTCTCATGAACACATAGGAGTAGGTGTGGTCAGAAATTTTGATTTAAATTCCCATATAAAGGAACAGCTAAACATAGCTGACAGGCTGGGTATTAATAAACTGGTTATCTCCAGACCTATAGCAGCACAAAGCGGGAGTAAGGCAACCCCGGAAGAGGTGAGTGAATGCAATGACATAATATTAAAGGCAATGAAACTTCATCCGGACAGATACCTTGGTGAAGTATATATCAATCCGATTTACCAAAAAGAGTCACTTGAGGAGATAAACAGGTGCATTGATAACGGAATGATAGCGTTGAAATTTTACAACCAGGTCAAAGTCAACTCTCCCCTCTTCTATCCGGTTATCGAAAAATTTATTGACCTTAAAATGCTGATCATGGGACATGCGTCTGCCGGGCTAGGTACAGGAGGTCATAGAACACAATATGGTGACGGACAGCCAAATGCCTCGCTTCCTGAAGATTTTGCAGAGGCTGCAAAAAGGTATCCTGAAGCAATGATTCAGTATGCACATTTGGGTGGAGGAGGCGACTGGGAGCATGCATGCAAGGTACTCAGAGACTGTCCTAATGTGTATGTTGATCTCGCGGGGAGTAATAATGAAGATAATATTGTCGATTATGCCTTACAATATCTCGGGGAGGACAGACTGCTGTTCGGTACAGATGGTTCATATTACCAAGGTATTGG
>Ga0209163_1002254_pt1 | contig 16642 bp, 13 predicted proteins | sample MTBAKSrepl2MetaG_FD_187457 | JGI IMG/M metagenome (GOLD analysis project Ga0209163, IMG submission 187457) | Enrichment culture microbial communities om Arthur Kill intertidal strait, New Jersey, USA, that are MTBE-degrading - MTBE-AKS2 (Arthur... | ecosystem: Environmental > Aquatic > Marine >...
TTCTGCAGCTTCCCTGGGTGCCATCGAATCCAATGTGGACAAGCTGGTTGCCCAAAGGATGAAAACCCGCGGTGTCAGTTGGAGTCTTGCTGGAATGATAGCCATGCTGGCCCTGCTGAGGCACCAAGAGGAGTTGTATGAACATAGCTTCCCGTATCAGAATAAGCGTTCGAAACAGAACCCTCAAACAAAAAAGAATAAAAAAAGAGATCCGGGAACCGTCCATGCAGCCAGTTTTCCGGTGTTGAAGTCAGGGAAAATGTCCGCTCCATATGCCAGTTTATTCAAGGCTATAATCAATGATGATCTTCCTCTTTCGTCCTAATCACGGACATTTGAAACAGATACCCCCCTCCCACGGCGGTATGAAGATTTAAGAAACAGGAATTTACGAAACAGCCTTCAAAAAACCCGGTGTCCGCAGCCCGTACTCCAACAGATAAGTCAGGTAGCGTTCCAGCAGGCTTGCCAGTTCCAGCTCGACTTCCTGAGGAATTTCAAGGTTTTTGACCTTGTTCCAGGAACTGCGCTGCAAATGCCGCCAATACTTTAATGCCCCCAGGCTGACCTTCCAGGCTCCAGGATCTGCCGAAAGTGATTTGGGGCAAAGTACGCCGCCCAATTTTGCTGAGAAGAATTGATCTTCAGGTTTGATATTCTCTCCGCAAGCCACACAGACCTGCAATTGCGGTTTAAACCCCAACAGATCCATCAACTGAACTTCATAGTAGTGAACCGTTGTTTGGGGAGGGCTGCCCTCGTCAAGCCGGGCTAATGTGTTTACCAGCAAATTGTAGAGCGGGCGGTTTTCTCCTTCCTCATAGGTGAATCGGTCAAGCAGTTCGACAACATAAGCAGCATAAGCGATCAGTTTCAGATCAGCGCGTAGGTTTTCGTAGGTGCTTTGGGCGTCCGCTTGGGAGATCACATCCAGATTGCGCCCCCTGGCAAGCATCAGCTCCACGCGGGAAAACGGCTCAAGGTGCCCTGCCTTGCGGCTGCGCATCTTGCGAATACCCTTGGCAATCGCCTGCACTTTGCCATATTCCAATGTATAAAAGCTCAGGATGCGGTCTGCCTCACCGTACTCCATGTGCCGCAGCACAACCCCCTGAGCGCGATAGCTGCGAGAATCCTGGCTCGTCATGGTGGATAGTTTATTTCCGGTCTAAATCTTCCGGACCAAAAGAACGCGGCAAGAGCTCACCAAGTGTGAATTCCTCTTCAAGACTGCCGTCGATGGCTGTCAGAATAACCGGCATATCCAGGCTGGCAAATTCCCGCATCACCTGCCGGCAGGCTCCGCAGGGAGCCCCGGCATTGCGGGTCACTACCGCCACCGCCAGAATTTTTCGATTGCCCTCTGAAATCGCTTTGTTGATAGCCACTCTCTCAGCGCACAGCCCTGAAGGATGCGCTGAATTTTCAATGTTCGTGCCTCCGTATACCAACCCATCCTCCGCCAGCACTGCCGCGCCAACCGGATAGTTGGAATAGGGTGAATAACTGTTTTTGAGATAATGCCGGGCTGTGGCGATCAGTGTTTCACGAACCTCATTTGCCAGCGTTTCCATTTTCGTTATCTTTCTGGGAAGCATCTTCGCCCAATCTGCGAACCTTCACCTTGATGATGCGCCTTGCAACTACCTGCTCCACCGTAAATTCAAAATCTTTGTCTATCACAACCTCACCTGGCTGAGGCACCCTGCCGAGCTGACCATAAATGAAGCCGCCCAGGGTATCCGCATACTCATCGGAGAGGGATCCATCCGTGATCAGGTTAAATTCGTCAATTGTTGCCCGCCCCAGGATCAGATAGGTATTTTCATCAATCTGCTCGTAGAGGTTCTCTTCCCCCTGGTCATACTCATCCCGTATTTCGCCAACAATTTCTTCGACAATGTCTTCCAGCGTCACCACACCAGCCACGCCGCCATACTCATCGACCACGAGCACCATATGCACCCCGCGGGACTGCATTTCTGTCAAAAGTTCATCGACCTTCTTGGCCTCAGGCACAAAGTAAGCCTGCCGCAAAAGCTGCCGCTGTGCCGCAATCGTATCGTTACCGTCAACCACCGCCAGCAAGTCCTTGGCGTAGAGTAAGCCCACGACGTTATCGATCGAATCCTCGTAGACTGGCACGCGGGAATGCCCCGCTTTGATGAACTCGTGGCGCGCGTCGCTGATGGTGGTGTTCACTTCCAGCGCCAGCACGTCCATGCGCGGGACCATAATTTCTTTGGTCATGGTCTCACTAAAGCGAAAAATGGAATAGATCATTTCCCGCTCGCCCTTCTCAAGCGTGCTTTCGGGCTGATCATTCTCCACCCAATTCCTGAGAGTTTCGTCCGTTACGGTCAGGGTAACCTTGTCGGCATGTTCCCCGAGCACTGAAGTCATCAAACGCGTTAGAGGAGACAGAAGGAATGAGATGAGTGAAACCACACCCGTAAACCTAATTGCCGCCTGATCTGGGGAATCCAGGATTTTACGCTCAATTAAGAATTCCAGGAGGCTCAGGACCAAGAAAATCCCAAAAAGGATCAGAGCGATCAGCCAATAATTTTGGAATGCATAAATTTGGACAGAGATCAGAGCAGTTACCGCCGCCACAAAAAAATGACAAAAAATCAAGCCCAAACGCAAAGCCGTCCGAAGCCCATTTTTGCTGAAAAGTTGTATGGTTTGTTCAACCTTCGCGTTATGCCCACTCGCCAGCCCAATCATGTAAGGCAGCCGGGCATGCGTGAAGGAAGATTTCGCGGCTGAAGCCAACAAACTCAAAAAAACTGACGCCGCAAGGGCTATCCAAAGCCCAATTTCTTCACTCACAATAATCCTTTCTTTCTTTCGGTCTGGCAGGCACTCCCACCACCAGGGTGTTATCCGGCACGTCGTGCGTTACCACCGCACCCGCACCCGTTTTAGCCCGCTTGCCAATTTTCAATGGGGCGACCAGCATTGTATCGCTCCCAATAAATGTTTCATCCCCGATTTCGGTAGGATGTTTGCATTTCCCGTCATAATTGCAGGTGATTGTGCCTGCTCCAATGTTCACATCCCGCCCAATTGTGGCATTGCCAATGTACGAGAAGTGACCCATTTTGGTGTGCTCGCCGAGCGTGGAGTCTTTCACTTCGCCAAAGTTGCCCAGGTGAACGTAGTCCTTCAACACTGCTCCACTGCGCAGATGACAAAATGGTCCCATTGTGACATGGCTGCCAATGGTTGCCTTTTCTGCTACCGAGTGTTGGATGACCGAGTGATCACCTACGCTGGTATGCAGCAGGGTGGTATCGGGTCCGATAGTACAACTCTCACCAATGGAGGTCTTACCGCGCAGATAAGTATTCGGGAACAAAACCGTGTCTTGCCCGATGGTCACGTCCATTTCCACCGTGGTCGTATCGGGGTCCATAAAACTCACGCCTGCCAGCATCCACTGCCGGTTCACACGCGCGCGCATTGCCCGTTCGCAATCTGCCAGGTCTACCCGGTTGTTGATCCCCAGCCCTTCGGCGGCATCCTCGAGCAGCATTGCTTCCACTCCCCTGCCTTGCGAGATCGCCAATTCCACCAGGTCCGTGATATAAAACTCGCCTTTGGGCGAAGGTTTCAGCTCCGCCAGGCTCTGCCACATCCACTCAGCGTCGAAACAGTAAGCTGAGATATTGTATTCACGGATTTTCAGCTGCTCAGGCGTAGCGACGGCTTCTTCCACGATCGCGCTCACTTTGCCATCCAATGAGCGCACCACGCGCCCAAATCCACGCGGCAGGTCACCAATCACACTGGTCATGGTGATGGTACTGCCTGTTTCATGGTGAATCTGAAGCAGGCGATCGATTGTTTCGGGTCGCAGCATGGGCATGTCGCCAAAAGTGACTAACAGGAGGTCAGCCTTACCGCGCAGCTGATCTTCGGCTGAACGCACGGCATGCCCGGTGCCGAGCTGTTCCGCCTGCAAAGCAAAGTTCACCTTTTCTCCATAGGCACGCGCGATTTCTTCGCGCACAAGTTCGCTTCCATAGCCGGTTACGATCACCGGCGGCAGGTCCACCTTGGGTAAAACGGTATCCATGGCATGGAAAACGATGGGTTTACCAAGGACTGTGTGGAGAGTTTTGGGTAAGCTGGAGTGCATGCGCTTGCCCAAGCCAGCGGCAAGAATTACAGAAGCGATTTTCATAAAATACTCCGGGAATCAAAAAGCCGGGCAGCAATCCAAAACGGACTGTCAGCCTCGCTATCATCAAAACTTAGATCGTCAGATTGTGTATCCACAATAAATCAGGCCGGGGCACTTGGAGTCGAACCAAGATCAGCGGATTCAAAGTCCGATGTGCTGCCATTGCACCATGCCCCAACGTAGGCAATATTTTAGCACACAATTCACACCCTGCCAAATTCTGTAAGCTGGCTCGTGAACATTTTCTGGGAATGGAAACTTTTCCTTCGGACAACCCAAGAGGTAACACGTCATCCTGAGCTTGGTTGTAGGGCGGAATGCGCTTTATCTGCGCACTCCGCCAATAGCGGGCATGGCAGGTATTCGGTTTGTCGGAGTGAGCCCGCAACAGGCTTATAAGAAAGAAATATCATTTGTCAGTCTTATTCCGACCTACTTCGCTGGTACTTCGTCCGTTCACAAGGGGGGTGTTTGTCATCCTGAGGAACGAAGGATCTTGCCCCTCCATCATTAAGATTCTTCGCTGACGCTCAGAATGACAGAGAATCTTTCGTTGTAGAGCGGAATGCGCTGGTACTTCGTCCGGCCTACAAGCGGTGTATCTGTCATCCTGAGGAACGAAGGATCTTGAACCTTTACCACTTAGATTCTTCGCTGACGCTCAGAATGACAGAGAATCCTTAGTTGTAGGGCGGAATGCGCTTCTGCCTGCCCTCGCTGCGAAGCAGCAAGGGTTGCGCACTCCGCCAACAACAGGCATGGCAGGTATTCGGTTTGTTGGAGTGAGCCCGCAACAGTCTTATAAGAAACAAACATTATTTGGCGGTCTCATTCCGACCTACTTCGCTGGTACTTCGTCCGATCTACAAGCGGTGTATCTGTCATCCTGAGGAACGAAGGATCTTGCCACTCTACCATTAAGATTCTTCGCTGACGCTCAGAATGACAGACGGAGCGCAGAATGACATATCCGTGATTGTTCCGGGCTTACCCCCCTGGGTTTCTAACCCAGAGTGCCCAAGTACGCAATTTTGCCATAGATGACCAAAAACTGGGATTGCCAGGGCGGAAAATCATAAGCAGCCAGGTACACGTAAGCCTATAAAAAAAGCACTTCTTTGTTGAAGTGCTTTTTTAGTTGATAGAAAAAGGGCAGTAGAACCTCAGCTGGTTTCGTCTGGCAGCTATTCTTCAATTTGACTTTTTTCAGCTTTCTTTAAATCCTGGCGCCGCTTGACTATACTAAAGGCACCAACAGTAGATGTAGTCATCCCAACCAATTGAAAGACATAGGCAAGAAAATTGAGAAAATAAGTAGAAGGCAGATACTTAAGCACCATAAGGAAAGGTAAGACGCAGCCTAACAGTACTGCTATGCCTCCAACCCAAATCAGGGTCTTTGAATCACTCTTCAACGGTCTCATTTTTCGCAAATAGCCAACATGACACCAAGTGGTCGTTGCCAAGGTCTATTTCGGGTGGACTCTTAACATCGCAGGTGCCTTGAATTATGCGGGGACAGCGCGGATGGAATCGGCAACCCATGGGCGGCTTTACCAGGCTGGGCGGTTCGCCAGGTGGAACATCCTGGAACTCATCCACATTCTTGGGGTCTGGATCAGAAGTGGCAGCCAGGAGCGCATGTGTATAGGGATGGGCGGTGTTATTGATGAGGTCCGACTCTGTTGCCTTTTCGATAATCTGCCCAGCATACATTACATTGATATATTCCGAGAAATATCTTACTGTTGCTAGATCATGGGTGATGTATATAACTGCCAGGTTGTGTTCTTCTTGCAAGTTGCGAAGTAATTTTAGAATCTCTACACGTACTGAAGCATCAAGCATAGACACGGGTTCATCAGCAACCAGTAAAACAGGGTTGAGGATCATCGCCCTGGCAATGACTATACGCTGCTGTTGGCCACCACTAAGTTGATGTGGAAATTTTGATAGAAATTCATCCACAGGAGTCATCTTGACTTCTTCCATAACCTTGAATATTCGGCGATAACGTTCCTGTTTGTCTTTTATTCCAGCGATTTTTAATGGCTCTTCAAGGATGGTCTGGACATTCATGAATGGAGGCATGGCACCATAAGGGTCCTGTTGGACATACCCTACTTTATGGCGGAAATCTCTTAGCTGTTTCGAGTTCAAGTCGTTGATGAGTTGACCTTCAAAGGAAACAGTGCCTCCAGTAGGGACATTTAGGAGCAAAATTGTTCTCATCAGGCTCGTCTTACCGCTACCGCTTTCCCCTACGATTGCGATGGTTTCACCACGCTTTAGGGATAAATCTACACCATCCACAGCATGAACATAGCCAGCGTGTTGGAATCCAAATTTCTTAAGTTCAAAATAGACCTTGAGGTCCCTCAACTCGAGAATGTTATCCGAGGAGGTTGTAAGGATTGAATTTGTGACGACTTCTTGTTTCATTCGAGTTCACCTTCACCTTCGTAAAGCCAGCATTTGACCCAATCTTCACCAAATCTAATAATCGGAGGTTCATTGACACATTTTTCGAAACGCTTGGGACATCGTTCTGCAAAGCGGCAGCCTGTAGGCGGATTGATCAATGAAGGCGGTCGACCGATGATAAAGTCAGGTTCGGCCTTTGTTCGAAGTCTTGGTACACTACCCATCAGCTTTATGGAATAAGGGTGCCTTGGATTACTAAAGAAGCGGTGAGATTCGCTTACCTCAACGATTTGCCCCGCGTACATGACAGCTACAATATCTGCCAGTTCAGATGATGTTGAGATATCGTGTGTGATTAGAATGAAGCTTGTTTCCAATTCTGTCTTTATTCTTTTGAGAAGATTGAAGATGTTAGCTTGAGTCAAGACATCCAGGGCAGAAGTCGGTTCATCCAAAATAACCAGCTTGGGTCCAGTGACCAATGCCATGGCTATCGCAACACGTTGACGCATGCCCCCAGAAAGTTCAAACGGGTAACGGGAGAGAAAGTCTACAGGCACGCCTACATTTTGAAACATTATTGCAGCCTGCGCCAAGCCTTCATCCTTACTCTTCCCATAATGCACAAGCATGGGTTCTGCAACTTGTTCACCAACCCGTAATACAGGATTCAGGGAATTCATTGCCGCTTGAGGAACCATAGACATTTGTATCCACCGAATCTGCTTTCGATATTCCTCATCTGAAAGAGCCATAGTTTCAGTGTCACCTAACCACACTTTTCCGGAGTACTCACCGGCATTGCGGGGAAGTAATCGCAAGATTGCTTTAGCCAGAGAGGTTTTTCCGCAGCCGGATTCGCCTACCACAACAACAGCCTTTGTTGGTTTGAGATCGAAATTTACCTCATCGACAGCTTGTACTGGACCGTTGGCAGTAGTGAAGTAGAGTTTGAGATCTTGTATCCGAATTATCTTTTCTTCAGTCATGATTACATACCTCTCAGCCTTGGGTTGAATATTCGATCGAGCGCAAATCCTAACATGGCAAATCCCAGACCGGTAATCATCAGTAGAATGGCAGGTTCGAGTATCCAATAAAATTGACCTCGGTACAATGCACCATTTGAGTAAGCATCGTTGATAACTTTTCCCCAGGTGGGCAATGTTGGATCACCCAGACCAAGCAAGGCCAAGGAAGCTTCAAGAAATACGTAACTAGGTACTGCGGACACCAGACCTGGAATGAGCAACGGGATAATTCGAGGGACTAAATATCTAACAATTATGCGCGAGTTGCTCGCCCCGTAGGCTCTGGCTGCTTCAATATAGGTAGATTCCTTTACCTGAAGGAAGATAGCTCGATTTGTTTTGATTGCACCTGTAAAGATCGAAAGTGCAATTGTCACTCCAAGGATAACCCAAATGCTGCGCGAATAGAAGGTGCCAACCATGATCAGAATTGATAGGAATGGCAGGACCAGGTTGACTTCTGTGATTCTTTGGATCAATTCATCGACCCAACCTCCAAACCAGGCACCAATAGCTGCAATCAACATAGAGAGGACCGAAGTTGAGGCAGCTGCCAACAAACCAAACGCCAGCGCAATCGGGGCTCCCCACAAAATAGCTGTGGTTAGATCCCTACGCATATGATCAGTTCCAAACAAACCGGATACAAGACCATGGTTCACAAACTCAATCCGCACATCTGAATCCGGCTCAAATGTTGAGGCTAAAATTTTCAGAGTGTAAAGGCCCTTGTTTATCTCCAACGGCTCTGAACCAGGAACGGAGAACAAGCCTTGCATCACAGGAAGCTCCTTGCCATGAATGCGGCGAAGCCGGGTAATTAATCGATCGTCTTGTGAAAAACGATAGGTCTGCTTATTGGAGGTGCCAAAATCTGAGATTTTTATTTCCTTATCACCGGGAGTTTCAAGTACTACAGAAATGAAAGGATTCTTTACCTGGTAATCCGCCTGGATGTATAAGAACAATTCCTGGGGGTAATCGTCATATTGATAATCAAAGGTATATTCATATTCAATCGCTGAGCCGGATTCCCCAGGATTCACAACCTTTGAGAAGTCTTCATCCTCACCGGCAACCACTGCGATTGAAATTGGCAGATCTTTATCTGTAAAATTATTAAACCATGACGGTGGTACATTTTTAGGGTTGCGGTAAACCGAGTCCTCTCCACCTCTCCAAAGTCGTATAGCTTCATCATAGGGAATGGTGAAAACTGCAAATAGCGCCACTGCTATCAAAATCAATATGATGAAAGCGCCAAATATTGCGGAAGGATACTTTGATATTTCGCGAAGAGTATTTTTAATATTTTTCATTTTAGCTGTTCCCCCCTCCCACCTTGACTCTGGGGTCTACGATGGCATAGATAAAATCCAGGAAAAAAACTGTGAAAGCAAGCAAGTAAGCATAAATGATGGTCGTTCCAACAATCACTGGGGTATCATACAGGCTGACAGCCCGAAAGATAGTTCTACCCAAGCCAGGCCACAGGAATATCGTTTCTGTGATGGTAGCTCCGGTAAACAAACCAATGATAATAAGCGCGAAATTTGTGATAATTGTTGGTAGGGTTGGACGCAAAATATACCGTCGTTCAATTTCTCGTGAGGGCAGCCCTTTCGCCTTGGCCATATCCACGTAATCTTCACTTGAATAGATTAGGAAAAAAGTTCTCCAGTTGTAGACACTGATAAAAAATGATGAGATGATTAACGAACCGGCTGGGAGAATTAAGTGTTTTAAAACGTCCAGAATATATGCACCGGTTTCTTTTGGTGGTGGCGCAGAAACCATGCCACTAAAAGGAAGCAACTTAAGCACCGCTGCAAATAAAAGTATTAAGAAGATTCCATAAAACCATGGTGGAGCTGATGAAGTAGGAGAGAGCGTGATGATCAATTTGTCCCAAAAACTGCCATAGGCTCTTGAAAGCGTCAATGCCAGGAATACTGTGGAAAAAAACAGGAACAATTGGGAGACTCCCATTAACAAGAGCGTGGCTGGCAATCGTTCAAGAATAATATTGCTGACCGCCCTCGAACCATGGTCACTAACCATATGAACCGCACGACCGAGGTCAAGAGTCAAGGCATTCTTTAGATATCGGAACGATCGAATGACAAACGGTGTATCCAAACCAATTCTTTTCTCTTCCAGCGCGATCATCTGATCCACAAGCTGAGCTCTGTTTTCGGTGCTCATCGGCTTGCTCGCAGTCATCGCAGATACTTGTTGATTAACTCTTTCACGGATGTCGTTGCGCATGATCGTATCAACATAACCACCCATATTGGCAATAAGGATTGTGATATAGATACCCACTACAATAGTTACGAAGAGCATCACAACTCTCAAAGCTAAAAATTTACCCAATCGTTTTGCGTTATTTGCGCGTGCGTTTCTATTTAATAACTCGATGTTTGTCTCAGTGGTCATAGCATCGCTCTCTCTTAGTAACATTGGGGCAAGTTATCGCTAACTTGCCCCAATTTATTAATGGTTCAAATCGAATTTACTGCGCAACAACAAACTCGACCGAAGTGAAGGTTGGTTGGCTAACCGGAATCGGCACTACAGCAATCTCAAGCTTGCATGCGCCAGCTCCAAGAGCAGTAATGTCATCAGCAGTCAGTTCTACAACATAATAACCATCTTCGACCAGCTCAGCCTCGCCAATAACAACCAGTTCGTTTGCTGCGTTATAAAGCAGGTATTTCACGATCTTGATGTCATCTGCAGGATATGCCTCATCTTCGAATGTCACGAAAACCTCAAAGGTGGCAGGCTCGCCAAGTTTAACCTGACCAGGTCCATCGATTTCAGCTGTTGCGATCATGGGTGTAGCAAACATATCCCAGCGATCGGCGAGATCGACATAATCAGCGTTGTGCCGGACAACAGCAGACTTCTCGGTCAGGAAGACCTGATCAAGATAATAGGCACCGGTACCTTGCCAGAAGTGACCTTTCTCTGTGTACCATGCTTTCAGGGCTTCATAGCGGGCAACCGCTTCTTCAGGAGTAATATACTGACCGAGAGTGGCTTCGTAAGGTATGGTTTGATTTGCGATCAGTTCGCCCAACTGGGCAGCCAGGATCTCGAGGCTTGGGCCACCAATAAAGCTGGTCCATTCAATTTCCTTAGCAGTGGATTTGTCGCTTGAGTAAGCCAACAAACCAGCAGCTTCAGCGGCATTCGCGGCTGCTGCCTGGGAGAAGGACAATTCACCTGTAGTCCATGTCGGCCATAATCCGGCGGCATTCAATTCAGCATCCTGAGAATAGCTGTCGCTGTAGTATTCAATGGTCAGAGGATCAGTGGATGCGATCTTTATACCCTTGAAACTATCTTTAAATACTGTGAAAATTGGAACAGCTTGCTCATCATAGATGGCGCTTTCTTCTTTAGCGCGATCAAAAGTCAAAATCCAGGACATCAACATATCGGCCAAAGAAATATTGGTGCCATCGTGCCATTTCACTGTTTCAAACAGGTCGGCAGGATAGACGGAAACAGCCTTGCGTTTGGCAGTGGTGCCACTGAGACCGGCTTCAGCAACAGTAATAAATTTCTGAGCTTCAGCATCCCAGTCAATCCATGCATCATCAGGAACCACGATTTCATCGGCGAAATCAAGGGTTACCCAATCCAGGGTTTTGCCAACAGGCAGACCCTCTTGCACCGTGATGGCGGCGCTTTCAAGGCGAAGCCCGTGCACAAGACCAGTGTATGGGTCGTACAGCACGTCGCCAGATTGGGTGGCGCGGACGACAGCTTGGTCGAAGGTCCAGTTGGTACCTGCGATCGGGTTGTAAGGCTCTGCAAACAGATCCTGCTGTGCCCATTTAACAGAACCGCCCTCAACGCCTTCATAGCGAAGGGTATAAGGAGCAACCTGGGCGCCCTGAACACCGGCAGCCAGGTCAGCAACAGCCACCAGGTTGGTGACGTAGGGAGTGAACTCAGAAGAGTCAATCCACCACATATGGAAAGAGTCTTGGAGAGACAATTCAAGCGCGCGCGCCATCATTTCCCTACGTTCTTCAATAGTGTTGTAGTCTGCGTTGTAGAGGCGATCGCCAAGTTCCTGGAATTCAGGATCGGGTACGTTTTCAAACCACACAGGAATACCCTGTTGTGAAGTAGGCAGATACATTTCCTGGAAGATGTTGCCCTGATCACGGTCAATAACAGAGGCACCCCAACCAGCAGTGTAGAGATCCCAGAGCCCTTCTTTCGGGTCTGAACCAATCCAGATCGGTGAAGCTTCGGAACCGGACTTATACTGGCGATCAATTGTCGTGAAGCCAAGCTCTTCCAGTCTGTCAGCGGTCCAGTCACCCATGGCGGTGCGAGCAGCGTCATTTCGGATGATGAAGGTGATCTTAACCGGTTCGCCTTCATAGGTCCATGCGCCGTCAACAAGTTCCGCGCCCATGGCTTCCATCTCGGTGGTGATAACTTCCCTTGCTTTTTCAAGATCATGGGCATAGTAGCTTTCCAGTTTTCGAACTGTGTCAGCCAGATCAGCATAGTCCGGCCATTCAGTGGTGATGGCGAAGAATTTCGGTTTGCCGCCACCGTTGAAAATTTCCTGGGCAAAATAGTTGCGATCAGTCAGCCAGTTGAAAGCTTCGCGGATTTTGCGGTTAGAGAATGGATTAAAACGACCATCATTGAAAGTGGCAGGGTTGAACAGGATTCCATAATAGGTACCCTGGGATGTGGAGTATTTAAGCCCAGAATCCCTTACTTCCTGTGCGAATGAAGGTGGAAGACCTTCAGCGTAGATGTCAACATCTCCGGCTTGAATTTGGGTCAGCACAGCAGCGGGATCAGCCACGGTGTAGATGATCTCATCCAACCAACCACCTTTTCGTTCAGTTCTCACAACAGGTTCTTCAGTGGGTTCTGGTGTGGGAGCTTCAGTTGGTTCTTCAGTTGGTGTCTCAGTGGGAACTTCAACCACTGGAGGTTCGGTGACCACCGGAGCCTCAGTCGGTGTGCCGCAAGCGGCGAGTGCTGCGCCAAACATGACGAGCACAATCAAAATGGACATATTTCGTGCAAATTTACTCATTTTTTCTCCTATTTCTCCTTAACTGATTTTTTTCATTATATTTTAAAAACAATATCGTGTCAATGAAGGCAGCCCCAAGCATCCTCCGCTTTCACGTCTGTTTTCCTTCGCTAGAGGCCCTGGTAATGACAACTTTTTTTAGATTGAAAAAAATAATCAAAGCCAAAGCCAATGCGGCAAGTTCTGCCACTAGAAAATTATACCCGCTTATTGCCGGGCTGTCTCCAGAGAAGAAGAGCAAAAAAACAATTTCTCCTGCCAGGCAAAATCCCAACGTAATCAACAGGATCAGGCTGTGATTAGTAAACCTCTCATAGGTCACACCGATTTCTTCCCGGCGATACTTACGCTCTTCCACCGGCAGCCGCAGGCCAGCACGAAGTAAGTTGAAGATTGGCAGAAAACTCAGGGCATAAGGGATAGCAACATAAAACTGCCGCATTCCAGGGTTGTTCATAAAGCCACCTGCAACATGAGTAACAACAACCCCCAGCAGCGTGAGCAAGAAAATGATCTTGAATTTTTGCATTTGGGAAGCGCTAAAAGGAAGCTTGAAGTAATCTCCCTGGTATTCATAAGCCCGAATCTGCTCACCCTTTTCATTGACACTCAGAACGGTCTTATAATCATCGACGTACTTTTTCATGCCCATGGGCTACGTTTATTGCCTTGCAATTACCCAAATTCTCTTATCTGTTGTTCTTAATCGAACCCGTTCAAAACACCTGTACAGTATAACATAAACACGGAGGAGTCAAATCTGCCAATCCACATCTGCCAATCCACATCTGCCAATCCACATCGACCGACACAGCCTGGAAATGTTACTCTTCTTCTACGGAAGAGCCGGACGCCAGAGCTGAATATCCGCGAAGGATGTTCTCCTGGCAAGGTCTACGCGATTCGCCGCAACCCACAAGGAAATCTGGGGAATCAGCGGCACTGCCGGAAGAAACTCAGTTATCAGATCCACCCCCTCTCCAATATTCTGCGCTAACTCTGCGTTGCCAATTGCCACACATTGTGCGTCAAAATCCGCATCAGCCAAACCAGCCAGGTTCGTTCCTATCCAATAATTTCCGCTGTCGGGGATTGCGTCCGAGTGATAGAGCTCACAAGAATCCCCTTGCGTTTTTTGCCAGCTAACCAGTGCCAGGTCAAAATTGCGTCCAAAAAGCGGTCCCTCTGGTCCCGGCGCATAGAGCTCAGCCGGTGATAATGCTTGAGGCGTTGCCTCAATTCCGCATTGCCCCAATCGCTGTACCACCGCCTGGCTTACTTCACGGTCCATCGTGGAGGTGCCGCTCAGCAGGTTAAGCGAGAACACTGTGCCGTCAAGCACGTTTTGCACACCGCTTGCTTTTCGCGGCGCATCTGGCTGGTTTTCATCCCTTAACCAGCCAATCTCATCAAGCAGAGCCTGAGCTTCCTCCAAAGTTCCCATCGAAACAAATTCCGGCAAGCTGAATCCTTCTGGCAGCCTGGCACCCAACACTTCGGAAGCAATCGGTTCTGCCGTCAGGCAGGCTGCAATCGCCTGGCGCGTGCGCAGATCGCCAAAAAAGTCCTGTCTGGTGGCAGCCCAGGGGGAATAGCCGCTGTCGTAAGCTGATGGCTGGATGCCAAAGACCAGTTGCTGCACGAGCTCAAAGTTCTCCGCCACCAGGCTTCCGTTTTCCGCCAGACCCGTCAGCACATCCCTGCTTTGCCCTTCCAGGTGGTAGCTGGGATCCAAAACATCACACCCACCGCTTTGAAGCTTGCTGATCGCCTGCTGCAGGTCGGGCTCAACCAGCATGACCACCTGGTCATATGCGGGCTTGAGGCTGTAGTAGGGGTTGCGCTCCAGGGAGATTGCAGAACCAGGCGTGCGATCCACAATCCGATATGCCCCCCAGCCAATTGGCGTATTGTTTGCTTCCCCGGAGTTCCCAATCTCCACTGGAGTCATTCCAGAAAATTGTGTGGAAGGCAGAGGGAGAAAAACAAGCTCAGAAAGATCCACCGGCACAAATCCCGGCACACCTGTCCAGGTAAGAGTGGTTTCATCCAGCGCTTCAAGCCCGGCAGTGCGGTCAAGCAGCCAGATATCCTGCGGATTGCGCAGTTCATTTGCCACTTCATAAGCTAAAAGGAAGTCAGCGGAAGTCACAGGGCTACCATCAGACCACAACAGACCCGGGGTGATGTTGTACTCCACTTTCACCCGCATCATTTGCAGCGGTGCTGAAGCACTCCAGGCAGTTGGTTCACCTAACGCACCCTCTATTACAGGGTGGATCTGTGACCCTTCCTTTAATACAGTCACTTCTCCGCTGCTATCCAGCATGTTCATTCCGGGCTTCACATCCACAGCCTGTCTGGCTGCCTGGTTATTTGCGTATGATGGCAGGCTTTCAAACAAGGCATCCACATCATAGAGCGCTGAAAAAACGCTTTGCTTCGCCAGCGAATTGCGTCCCTCGTAGCGGAACAGGCTGCCCGGGTCTTCTGCCAGGCAGATATTCAGCACTTTGGGCGGCTCGGGGGTCAGGGTTGGGGTTGGGGGCACCTGGGTCGGTTGGCTGAGCGTGTTGGTTGGCACAACCACTGGGGTTGGATTGCTTCCGCAGGCTGAAACGAAAAAGACCAGGCTCAGCAGAGCCAGTAAAGTGTTCCGTGTTTTAACAAACGAAGATTTCAAAACCAATCTCCTAGATGACATCATCTTCTTCCGGGTCGCCGAAACGCAACCTGAGGTAAGACTCGTATCTGCGCGGGTCGATCTGCCCGCTCTCAACCGCTTCGCGGACCGCACAGCCCGGTTCGTGGCTGTGACTGCAGTCATTGAACTGGCATTCAGGCACCAGCGGCGCGATTTCCTTAAAATAGGCATCCAGTTCTTCATCCTGGATGTCCCAAAGTGCCAGGGTACGCAGCCCGGGCACATCAGCGACGTATCCGCCTCCCGGCAGAGGGTAGAGCTGCCTCACCTGGGTGGTGTGCTTCCCTTTTCCTCTTCCAACACCCTCGCTTAATGCGCCAACTTGCAGATTGAGGTCCGGAATAACCATATTGAGCAAGCTGCTTTTGCCCACACCCGAAGGTCCGGCAAGCGTGCTCAGTTTGCCCTGAATGCACTTACGCAGTTCCTCAACCCCCTGCCCGGTGACCACTGAAGCGTAGATAACATCATACCCGATGGCGCGGTACATACCAAAAAGCTTGTCCACCTCATCAAGTGGCATCAGATCCACCTTGTTGACCACGATCACCGCCGGGATGTGTGCCCGCTCGGTAACCACCAGGAAGCGGTCGAGCATGCGCAGGCTTGGGTCGGGCTGCGTGCAGGCAAACACCAGCAGAGCCAGATCGGCATTGGCAAGGAGTATCTGCTGATAATCGTAGTTGACGCCTGAGAGCTGACGCGAAAAAACAGATTTTCTTGGCAGCACTTCTTCGATGCTGCCTGTGCCATCATCGTGAATAGCAATGCGCACATTGTCCCCCACCGCCACCAGATCGCCTTCTGCTCTTCCCTGGCGCAAGCGCCCGCGCAGGCGTGTTTGGATATCGCCTTTTTCCGTGCGCACCGTCAGGTAACCGGCTTGCGAACGAATCACAAATCCTTCTGTATATTCACTTTGGGAACCAGCAGAAAGCAGCGGCTGAGAGACGCCCAAGTTCAATCCTCTTCTGGTACTGCTGGCACGTAGGGGCTTTCTTCCCAGGGCATGGTGCCGCCAGAATTTTGCCCATCCGAGAAGTACAAAGAAACCGCCCGCCTGAAGAGAGGGGCTGCCATTTCAGAACCTTCGCCGGCATTCTCCAGGATCACAGCAATGGCAATGTCGGGGTAATCCGGGTTGTTTTCGAAGGTATAACCCGCAAACCAGGCATGTGACTTTCCAATTGGGTTTTCGGCAGTGCCAG
>Ga0209163_1002255_pt1 | contig 16638 bp, 15 predicted proteins | sample MTBAKSrepl2MetaG_FD_187457 | JGI IMG/M metagenome (GOLD analysis project Ga0209163, IMG submission 187457) | Enrichment culture microbial communities om Arthur Kill intertidal strait, New Jersey, USA, that are MTBE-degrading - MTBE-AKS2 (Arthur... | ecosystem: Environmental > Aquatic > Marine >...
CAGATATGTACTACTTTTATATAAGTTCACTTAATAATCCTACTTATCAATGCTTCAGCATCTTGCCAATTCAAGGGTCTTGAGAATAAATATCCCTGATAATAATCACATTTCAGTTTTCTCAACTCTTCAAGTTGCTGAACGGTTTCTACTCCTTCGGCAACCACGTCCATCTTCATGTTATGAGCCATTGTAACGATAGTTTTCACGATTTCCATAGCCGAACTATTGTCACACATAGACTGGACGAAAGACTTGTCAATCTTTAGAGCGTCGAAAGGGAATTGGTGGAGATATCTCAATGAAGAGTACCCGGTTCCAAAATCATCCAATTGCATTTTTATATTCAAATCCTTTAACCGTAAAAAAACTTTTGCAGCATTTTCAGGGTTGTTTATGATAACGCTTTCAGTAATTTCAAGTTTTAAAGAGGCTGGATTAATGCCAGTTTCATCCAGAATTTGCTTTATTGCTTTCACAAGATCGAACGTATATTGTTTTATCGAGACGTTCACATTTATTGTCAAATGTGAATAAGCTGAAAAAAGTCTGTGCCATGAGCGCATCTGCCTGCATGCTTCGAGGAGCACCCATCTGCCTATGGGTATGATTAAACCCGTCTCTTCTGCTAACGGAATAAACTCATTTGGTGAGATCAAACCTTTCTCCGGAGATTTCCAGCGTAACAGGGCTTCGAATCCTACAAATTCGTTAGTCTCAAGCAATACTATGGGCTGATAATTTAACAGGAACTGATTCTTTTCAATTGCCTGCTGTAAACTGTTTTCCAACTGCAAATAAGAGACAGCCTGGGTGTGCATGTTTTCGTCAAATATAACATAACGATTTTTACCAAGCGTTTTGGCTTTATACATGGCTGTATCAGCATCCCTCAAAATATCTTCGGGTTTTTCATACGTAGGGTTGCTTACCTTTATCCCCATGCTTACAGTAATGTTCAAAATATGATCGCTTATTTCTATGGGAAGTTTGATTGTATTGTGAAGCCGTTCAGTTATACTTATTACGTTCCGGATATTTTTGATATCTGATAAAAGCACTGCAAACTCGTCTCCTCCAAGTCTCGCTATTGCCTCATATTCAATCCGTGCTACTGTATCATAAGCGCGTAAATGTTTTTTCAAACGGGTTGCAACTTTTATCAACAGTTGATCCCCAGCAAAATGGCCTAAGCTGTCAATTATTTTTTTAAAACGGTCGATGTTAAAAACAATAACGGCAAACTTGTAACCCTTCTGCCTGTCAGCACGAGCCATTGTAGCTTTAAGATAATCCAAAAATAAGACGCGATTAGGCAACCCGGTCAGAATGTCGTAAGACACGCATTGTTTTACTTTTTCCTCCATCTTCCTACGCTCTGTAATATCACGAAAGCTCCACACTCTTCCAACAACGGTTTTTCCTATTCGCTGAGGCTGTGAATATCTCTCAAAGACTCTTCCATCTTTAAAATATAATTCGTCAAAGCTCTCAGCCTCAGGACTGTCATACAATTCCCTGACTTTCTTGATAAAAGCTTCAGGATCTTTAAGTTGTTCAAGTACGAATGATAGCGCTTGATTGTCATCACGCGATTCCATAATCTGCTGGGGAATGTGCCACATTTCTGCAAATTTCTGATTAAAATTAACTATTTTGCCCTGTTTGTCTACCACAAGGATCCCATCTGCAGTTGAATCGATTGTTGCATTAAGAAGAGAGATTAGTGACCTCATTTCTGAATTTATATCGAGGAGTTCTTTGGAACTCAAATCGAGTGACCGTTCGATCATACCCCTATCAATATCGGATTGTATGTATGCATCATTAACGACTTCAACAAACTTCTGCCATTCCTTGGGAATTTGAAATGACTCTCCAAAACATTTTTTTAGTTGGCGTTTAAGAAGATTATGCATTTATTGTACTGCTTACTTTTCTGAAAGGACGGTTATTGTCATTGTCTGGTTATGCAGTTCGCATTTGTTAGTCTGGGTAAAAGGACAGATTTCGCCATATGAATAAAACCCGGTGAGCACTGTTTTTTCTCCCAGGACTTCCCGAACGCCCTCCACTTCTTCTTCTGTCCTCTGCTTGAGGATCATCTTCCTGCCTACACAACTTATGAGGATTGCAAGTTCAGGAGAGAACGAACCAATAGTCTTATAACTCTCCTTTGCTGCACCCATTGCACCATCTATTAACCTGTCAAAGTTTGCCTTCATGAGCTGTGCATATACCCCTTCAGGAACATCCCCGGCAAACATCATGCTCTGGTCTTTTTCGCTGACAGAAAGAATTGTCCGAACCAGCCCGGTCTCTCCTTCCTTACTACGGAGGCTCAGAGGAAAAAGCAGGCCCGATGCAGGAAGTTTTTTTGCATGCTCACCTAAATACTTTTTGTATAGTTCCAGGGCAGATTTCCCGTCCAGTTCATACAGGATGTTCCCTTTTGATCGCGTTATTAACCGTTCCGGGCCAAAGGGGTCCCATCCTCCAAGAGATCCGTACCCCACTTTTAGACTCTTTCCATAAAACCCGAGCACAGAAATGGTATTTTTCACAGGGATGCCATCCCAGAATACAAGCGTCTCCTGAAAGCTTTCACCATCCCCGGCAAGCCCCCCAGTGATTGAGACTCCTTCCGGCAGGTAGTTGGTCAAACCCTTTACCAGTTCACTTCCGTTTACATTGACTCCATCAGAGAGCACGATTACATGCACAAGGTCATCCTTTGCAATAGATTGAGCAAGACCCTCACCAGCTTGAAGGCTGTCAAGAGAACTGCTTATTTGTACCTGGGCACCTCCAATTCGCGTTGATTCCAGGCTGACTGCCGTGATTACCAGAGAGTTGTCAGTAACTTGGGTACCGAAAATTTCACCCGCGGTAGAACAGCCGAAAAGGTGGGCTTTTGGATAAGCAGCCTTAACATCATTAATATATTTGAGGTCTTTTAATACCTGCGTGGCACCGAATAATAAAACCAGTTGCACTGATTCATCAACAATTCCTTCTAAATCGGGCACCCACCCCTTTTTTTGCGTCCACCTCTTTTGCTCTATCTTCATTTTATTGGATCTCTAAGCTCTTTAGTATCTTAAAATTATTATATCGCAAAATACTTCATTTTTTAATAAGATTCTGATTACCATTCTATCTACTTTCTTAGAATCAATATGAATAAAAAAGATATTATTAGTTCTTATCTTTTGAGAGAAAAAATCTGAAATAAAATTTCACTCTTTCCATTTGTACTGTTGCACTCTGTAGGAACCTTGTGGGGTGTTTATAACAGGAAGATATGAACGGAAGACAGGAATCTTCATTGTTGTTTACTTCTATGTATGTGAAACCGGAGTCCGTAATAATTATAGCTCGGCTCGGCCCATCGACGGCATTTAATGCAGGGGGAATGTTTGTGTGTTTATTACTCTTCGAACGCATTAAGAAAAGGAGGATTTCTTTAATTTTCACGTCGGGCTACAGATAGAGATGCGGTTATCTTATTAAGGTCGTCGTCAAAAGAGAAGAGACTCAAATCAGGATTTGTGGACTTTACGCACAAGATGCAATCAACAATATCAATATTATGAGCCTGGAACAGAGCCAGTGCGCAAATAAGTTCTTTTTGGTCCTCATTCGCAATTCCCTTATAACGTAAAATATCTTTCAGACTATCCGCTGCCTCATTCCTTGGAACTTTGTATACCTTCGTGAGCACATAAATACATTCCGCAATGACGCTCTCTATAATGATAGCTTTGACGCTTCCATTCTTAACCTTATCGAAAAATTCTTTGGCTTTTAAGAATAGTGCCTGATCGTCTTTCGTGAGGTATCTGATAATAGCATTTGCATCAGGAAGACTTTTTTCTGGCTTTTTCATGTGCCACGGTCTCCCATGCTTTTTCTTTTATCTGTTTCATCGGCGTGCCCAGCTTCACATTTTTTGCATAAGCCCGAAGAGATCCAGCAGCATCTCTTACAGCTTTGACCATAATCGTGTCATCTACTATATCAAAGTAGATCGTGTTGGTCTTCAGTCTTTCACGAATTTCCTTTGGAATAGTTACCTGTCCCTTCTTAGTAATTTTTACTGCTACAGTCGTCATGACATTCACCTTACCTTTCCATTAACCCTTACAGATATATAAATGATAACATAATTTAAAATATCTTTGCAACATGGAATAATTCTTCTTTTCGGTAAATTATAAATCTATAATCAAATCCTTTACTTAAAAAAAGATGCCTTACATTATCTAAACAGTAATTCTCTTTTCACAAATATCAGTGACAGAAGATGTCAGTTTGAAGTACACTCTATCATGATGTCAGATGCAAGTCGTATTCCTGTCAGAATAGCTTCATTATTCTTATTTCTTGACAAAGCAATTTCAATATTTTAGACTTCAGCCTGACAAAATTAGGGAGGACATCCATGAAAGGACAGCGGATTGGCTATATAAGGGTGAGCACGTTTGAGCAGAACACTGCCCGCCAGCTTGAAGGAATCGTAGTCGATAAGGTGTTCACCGACAAGGCATCGGGCAAGGATACGAAAAGGCCGGAACTTGATGCCCTCATGCAGTTCGTCAGAGAAGGGGATACAATCGTCGTCCATAGCATGGATCGTCTGGCTCGCAATCTCGAAGACCTGCGGCGGATCGTAAGGACATTAACCAGCCGGGGAATCAGTATCCAGTTTATGAAAGAAAGTCTGACCTTTACTGGCGAAGATTCGCCGATGGCCACTCTATTACTTTCAGTCATGGGAGCCTTCGCCGAATTTGAGCGGGCATTGATTCGGGAAAGGCAGCTTGAAGGGATCGCTCTTGCGAAACAGAGAGGCGCATACAAAGGCAGAAAAAAGACACTGTCGGCCGAACAGATCGCCCAGCTTAAGCAGCGTGTGGATAACAAGGAAAGCAAGACCCGGATCGCCCGCGATTTTAAGATAAGTCGAGAAACTTTGTATCAGTATCTCCGGGCAGGGGGGTAAATTATGCCACGTCGCTCAATCCTTTCGCCTACCGAGCGAGACAGTCTCATATTTTTCCCCTGCACTCAGGATGAGCTAATTCGCCACTACACGTTCACCGAGTCCGATCTCTCTATTATCCGCCAACATCGTGGAGCGGCAAATCGCTTAGGCTTTGCCATCCAACTTTGCTGTATGCGCTATCCGGGAATAATGTTTGGAGTCAACGAAAACCCACCTCCTTTGTTGTTGCGCTTCGTTGCTGAACAATTGAAAGAGTCTTCCGGCCTGTGGAAATAGTATGGTCAGCGTGGTCAGACAAGACGGGAGCACTTGGTGGAATTGCAATCCGTGTTTGGTTTCAAATCTTTCGCCAGGGATGATTACAAGATGTCCGTTCATGACTTGCAGGATCTGGCGTGGCAGACCGATAAGGGTATCGTGCTGGCAACTGCTCTCATCCAAATTCTGCGCAATAAATTTATCTTGCTTCCATCAGTCAACGTGATCGAACGTATATGCGCAGAAGCAATTACTCACGCGGAAAGACGCATCTATGCAGCACTGACAGAGACATTGACTGACACTCATCTGCGACGCCTCGATACGTTGTTGAAGATCAAAGCAAATTCAAAAGTCTCTACACTGGCATGGCTCAGACAACCACCGTGGCCCGCCAAAGCACGGCATTTATTGGAACACATCGAGCGACTACAGATGATACGGGAGTTTGATTTGCCTGACGGCTTGGATAAAGTGATCCATCAAAACCGTCTTCTGAAATTGGCACGTGAAGGCCGCCAGATGGTAGCCCGAGACTTAGGAAAATTCGAGTCGACCCGCCGTTACGCAACCCCGGCAGCGCTCCTACTGGAAACACAGGCAACGGTCACCGATGAAATAATCGAATTACATGATCGTATTATCGGCAGCTTATTCAACCGCGCCAGGTGTAACCATGAGCTGCAATTTCAGCAATCCGGCAAGGCCATTAACGAAAAAGTGAGCCTTTATTGGCGCATTGGCCGTGCCTTATTAGAAGCTAAGGAATCAGGGTCTGACCCGTTTGCTGCTATTGAAAAAGTTATTTCATGGGATGCCTTCAGTGAAAGCGTGAGTGAGGCACAAAAACTTTCACAGCCCGAAATATTCGACTTTCTACGTCATATTGGTGATGGCTACGCACAGATTCGCCGCTATGCACCATCATTTCTTGAAGTCTTACATCTAAAAGCCGCTCCAGCCGCACGAATACTCCTTGACGCGGTAAACACGCTTAAGGAAATGAATGCGGAGGGCTTACGTAAGGTACCCGATAATGCGCCAACAGACTTTGTTCGCAAGCGGTGGGAGGACATGGTATTTACCGCTGAAGGCATTGATCGCCGCTTCTACGAACTGTGCGTATTATCCGCACTAAAAAATGCATTGAGATCTGGTGACATCTGGGTACAAGGTTCACGCCAGTTCAAGGACTTTGACGATTACCTTCTTCCTGCCGACAAATTTGCTGCGCTGAAACAGTCAGGGGAACTGCCGTTGGCAGTGGTTACTGATTGTGATCAGTACCTGCATGACAGGTTTTTGTTGCTCGAACAGCAATTAGAAACGGTAAACCATCTCGCGAAAGCCGATGATCTCCCGGATGCTATCATTAATGAATCCGGACTAAAGATCACCCCCCTGGTAAACACGGTGCCCGACGAAGCAGGAACCTTGATGAGGCAAGTCTATGAACTGTTGCCTCATGTAAAGATCACAGAATTGCTGATGGAAGTAGATGAATGGACGGATTTTACCCGACATTTCACGCACATCAAAAATGGCGACGTGGCTAAAGATAAAATTTTGCTTTTGACGGCAATCCTTGCCGATGCGATCAATCTCGGGCTGACCAAGATGGCCGAATCCTGCCCGGGCATAACATATTCTAAATTGGCATGGCTCCAGGCCTGGCATATTAGGGATGAAACCTATTCAGCAGCCTTGTCGGAACTGGTTAACGAACAATTCAGACAACCGATCGCAGTCAATTGGGGAGACGGCACTACCTCCTCGTCGGATGGTCAGCGTTTCAAGTCTGGTGGACATGGAGAAAGAACAGGTCGTATTAATCCAAAATACGGTAGTGAACCCGGAGTTCTGTTTTACACGCACATTTCCGACCAATATGCGCCATTTCACACTAAGGTTATCAATGTTGGTGTCCGTGATGCAACTTATGTCTTGGACGGCCTCTTATATCATGAATCGGATCTGAATATCGAGGAACACTATACAGATACGGCAGGGTTTACTGATCATGTGTTTGCCTTGATGCATTTGTTGGGATTTCGTTTTGCTCCGCGTATCCGTGACTTAGCGGACAAGAGATTGTTTATACCGGGCAAACAAAAGAGCTTTCCGGCTCTCTCTGCCTTGATAGGTGGTACTATAAATGTGAAGCATATCAAGAATCATTGGGATGAAACTTTGCGTCTCGCTACGTCTATTAAACAAGGGACTGTTACCGCTTCACTGATGTTACGCAAACTTGGCAGCTATCCCAGCCAGAACGGATTAGCCGTGGCACTCCGTGAGATTGGGAAGATTGATCGGACCTTATTTACTTTGGAATGGTTGCAGGATCCTGATTTACGCCGTCGCGTCCAAGCAGGATTGAATAAGAGTGAGTCTAAGAATGCACTGGCAAGAGCCGTATTTTTTAATCGCCTGGGTGAAATGCGCGATCGTAGTTTTGAGAATCAGCGTTATCGGGCCAGCGGTCTGAATCTGGTGGTTGCAGCGATCATACTCTGGAACACGGTCTATCTGGAGCGAGCCATCCATTTTCTGCAAGATTGCCAGCCAGTAGATCGAAATCTGCTTCAATATCTGTCACCTTTGGGCTGGGAACATATCAATCTGACAGGGGATTATGTTTGGCGACAGAATAAACTGGTAAAGAAAGGTCAGTTTAGGCCGTTAAGACCGCTTTCATAAGCTTAACGTGCTTTATATTCCGAATTCTCAGGTGACCCCACATATATTATATAGGCATATTCCTCGGTTTTAGGCATCATTATTGCATATATATCAATAGAGTGGTGCAGAAAGGATCCCGAGATGGATTACATACTAAAAGAAATAATCGAGAACATAGATCCCGAGGGGTTTTTCAGAAGACATATAGATTTCCAATCCTGCATTCTCCTTATGCCGTCAACCAACGATAAACTCAAAATCGCTTTCCGGGACAATAACGACCGCGTCGTAACTATTGAGTGTTTTGGGTTTGTGCCGATAAAGATGAACTATAGTCTTAATTAGAGTATTACCAGTCCCCCCCTGAAAAAAGAGTTTTTTGATTTCTTTTCCATTTTCTGCTATAAATGAATACACACTATTCTGAACGATTATGCTCAATCTCGTTATTCTTGTAGTTTTGATTGCATCGATAGCCCTGTCCAAAAAACATCCGCACTTTGCTGCCCTGCTGTACTTTTTTATGGCAGTGCTTATCCTTTTCCTGAGAGTAATTCCGGGTACCGCAGCCACTCTTGACTGGATATTCATGGTTCTTATGCTTATTGGTTCTATAATTTACTTTTTTGCACCAAAAAAGCGTTTATAAAACAGGTCTCCACCTGATTTACTGATAAAGAATAGAGCAATTGTATTTTATAAGAATCTTGTATTACTATTCTATCAGGAATCTTCTCATACACATAGGAAATTCATGAGGTAACACGTAGTTATTTATGTATAAGGAATATTTTGGACTGAAAGAAATCCCTTTTTCTATTGCGCCTGACCCGCGATATCTATACATGAGTGAACAGCACCGCGAGGCCCTGGCACATCTTGTTTACGGAATGAATACTGACGGAGGGTTTGTTCTCCTTACCGGTGAAGTAGGTACCGGTAAAACAACCGTCTGCCGTTGTCTTCTCGAACAAATACCGGAAAACATCGATGTAGCTTTTATCCTTAATCCGAAACTATCCGTAGATGAGCTTCTGGCCTCTATTTGTGATGAGTTACGGATCCTGTATCCAAAAGGCAATAACAGTATTAAGCTTTTCACAGACCTTATTAATACGTACCTTCTCGATGCCCATGCAAAGGATCGCAAAACTGTCCTTATCATTGAAGAAGCTCAGAACTTGAGCACTGATGTTTTAGAACAGATACGGTTGCTGACAAACCTTGAGACAACCCAGCAAAAATTACTTCACATCATCATGTTGGGACAGCCTGAACTGAGGGACAAGCTGTCCCGACCCGAACTGCGGCAGCTTTCACAGCGAATCACAGCTCGTTATCATCTCGGGTCACTATCTCGTCAGGAACTATCCGGGTATGTCTCCCACCGCCTTTCTGTTGCAGGGAGTCACCGCACGTTATTCCCGGATTCAGTCATCGGCGCATTACACAGCTTAAGCAACGGTATCCCGAGACTGGTTAACCTCATATGCGACAGGTCTTTGCTCGGAGCTTATGCACAGGGAAAAGATATGGTCGACAAGGCTACCCTTCTCAAAGCAGCCCATGAAGTTACCGGAAAACCTCCATCTCGTACTATAACCTTGAGAAAACTTCAATGGGATTTTCCGGTCATTCTGCTCGCAGGTTTCATAATCCTGGCTATGATCCTTATAACGAAACCGGGTTCCGAAAAAAAGGTATCGTCGCAGCTTTCTTTAAACAGGGCCCCCCTGCTATCGAAACCCAGTTGGCCGGAGGGCATACCAATGGATAAGAGCAAAGACATGGCATACAAAGCTTTGTTATCAACATGGAATATTATCTATAAAGAAAACAACGATAATCCCTGCAAACTTGCTGAGACACATGGTCTGCAATGTCTCAATGAACGCGGGAGCCTGAACAGCCTTGTTCAATTAGACAGACCAGCGATAGTGAAGCTTTCTGATGATCGAGCCCGTGAATTTTATGTTACCCTAACAGCAGTCCAGGAAAAGGTTGCTACCATTATCACAGGCAATGAAAAAAGACTTGTCGATGTCAAAGAGATTTCATTACACTGGCTCGGAGATTATATCGTGTTGTGGAGGATGCCGCCTGAATACAAGGGTTACGTGAAGCAAGGCAGCAGAGGACCGCTGGTTTCCTGGGTCGATGAACAATTGGCTCTTGTTCAGGGGGGCCGGAAATTAATAACGGAAGACCCTGTTTTTAATGACGAACTTACTCAACGGGTAAAGAAATTTCAGCTTGCAAAGGGTCTCAAGCCGGATGGAATTGTAGGACCTCTGACCCTTATCCATCTGAATTCAGGTTTTAAAACCGGAGACCCCGTATTGTCTGTCAAACAAAAGGAGACCTGACATGTCCTATATTCTTGACGCATTAAAAAAGGCAGACAAAGAAAGCAAACGAGGCACCGTCCCTGATCTGTCAACGGAGCAGAGCCCTTTTCCGCAGCAACCAAAAAAACGCTTGCTGTGGACATATCTTTTAATTGCTGCCTTAATCATTAATGCAGGAATATTACTTTTTTGGCTGAGTCATTGGGAAACTGAAGAGACGACAACGGTTGCAAAAGCACTTCCTGTTGTTAAACACAAAACCCACGAGACGGGAACATTAGCGGAGCCTGCAGAGAAACATACACATAATACTGGGACATCGCCCGAACCCGTAACAACCGCTTCATCCGAAACGAATGCGCCCCAGGAAAAATATCCCCACGAGCTTCAATCAACGACGACACCGGAAAAGCCGGCAGATGCTCATCGACGACAAGAAACGATATCATCCCATGCGTTACAGGAGGAGATATCACAGGAAGAATTATCTCAAAAAATACAACCAGAATCTTCTGTTCCTTCAATAAAAAAGTCCGGCCTCCCAACCGCAGACATAACCACTTCTCATCAACAGGAGTCACTTCAGGATAAAACCTTTACATCACGATTTAGATTGTATGATCTCAAGGATTTGCCATCATCTGTCAAAGACGATCTCCCGGACTTCAATATTTCTGTCTTTGTCTATTCTGATGATCCGTCCTCCCGATTTGTAAGAATTAACGGTCAGTCTATCCGGGAAGGCCAGGAATTGGCCGGTGGCCTGACGGTAGAGAAAATTGTACCCGGAGGCATAATTTTTCAATACGAAGATTACAGATTTCGTGTCGGTATAAGGTAGGTTTGTCTTCAATAATTTTTTCGAACAGGATGCTCTGATTTAACAAAGGCACTATACATGAAATATTTACCTTCCCAACTTCTCTATTTTTTTCAGATCAGAACTACAAAGAGAAATATTCGCCTTTTGGCAAAATTCCTGGCTGTTATTTTATTCACGATCGTCGTATATAGTGTTGTCTTTCATTTCATCATGGAGTATGAGGGGGAACACTATTCGTGGATTACTGGTCTTTATTGGACGTTGACGGTTATGTCAACACTGGGGTTCGGTGACATTACCTTTACCTCAGATTTAGGGCGTTTATTTTCAATAATGGTTCTTTTGACGGGTATCGTTTTCTTGCTTGTTATGCTCCCGTTCACCTTTATCAGATTCTTCTATGCCCCTTGGCTGGAAGCACAGGCACAGGCAAAAACCCCGCGCGAACTTCCCGATGAAACCTCTGGCCATGTGATCGTAACAAATTACGACTCTGTTTGCATAAGCCTTATTGAAAAACTGAAACAATACAATATGCACTATGTCATACTCCTTTCCGACCAGCAGAGGGCTCTGGAACTTTACGATTTAAACTATAACGTTGTTGTCGGCGACTTTGATAGACACGAGACTTACAGAAAACTTCGAATAGAAAAAGCAGCAATGGTTGTTGTCACGAACGATGACATGACAAACACGAACATCATTTCAACAATAAGGGAACTCTCATCAAACGTTCCGATAGTAACCAATGCCGATAAAGACGACTCTATAGACATCCTTCAGCTTGCTGGTGCTACCCATGTCTTTCAATTTACAAAAATGCTTGGTGCAGCTCTTGCACGGAGAGCGCTCCGCATATCGACGCAGGCAAATATTATCGGCAATTTCGATAAACTGCTCATTGCAGAAGCACCGGCTATGCGCACATCTTTTGAAGGGAAGACTCTCATGGAAAGTCAACTCCGGAAGATAACAGGTGTTACTGTGGTCGGTATCTGGCAAAGAGGACATTTCGAAATTCCATACCCGCATACCCTCATCCATTCTACAAGTGTTCTTGTCCTTGCCGGATCAGAAGAACAGTTCGAAAAATATGATGAATTTGCAGGCGGTTTTAATATTTCATCAGCTCCTGTTTTGATTCTCGGCGGGGGTCGTGTTGGACATTCTGCAGCACAAGCTCTTGCACAAAGAGGAATTGCATACCGTATTGTGGAAAAGTCAAAACATGTACAAGATGCCGGAGATGAATGCTATATCTACGGAAGCGCTGCCGATATCAACGTACTGTTACAGGCAGGCATTAATGAAGCACCGACTGTTTTTATCACAACGCACGATGATGCTACCAACATTTATCTGACAATATACTGCAGGAAACTCAGACCTGATATACAGATTATCAGCAGGGCAAACCTTGAGCGCAATATTACCACACTCCATACCGCAGGAGCTGACCTGGTAATGTCCTATGCCTCACTAGGAACCAATAGCATAATCAATATCCTTAAACCGAATAAAATCCTTATGCTTGCTGAGGGACTGGATATATTCAGAATTACCGTACCACCTTTACTTGAAGATAAATATCTTTCTGACACCCAGATACGAGAAAAAACCGGATGTAATGTCATCGCCATAAGGTCAGATGATACTATGAAGATTAATCCCGATCCGTCAATACGTCTATCCAAAAATGATGAGCTGATTATTATCGGAACAGACGAGGCCGAGAAGTTGTTTATGAAAACTTTTTCTACATAATACTATGAAACTTGCGAGTACCGGAAACACAGTTGACTGAAAAGTCTTTTGCAGCAACTCCCTTTTTATGCCCTGATGCAATTCTCAAAAGTTTCCGCATATTTTTATGCACCCCATTGAGCATGTTGACTTGTAGTCAGCTTTATATGAGCTAAACGGAGTGGTTGAAAGAATCAACACCAGGTTGAGATTACGATTTAAATGCTCTCTAACGTCCGTATGAGGGCCTCTGCTTTTTTCAGTGTTTCACGGTATTCTCTCTCGGGGTCTGAATCAGCTACAATCCCGGCACCTGCCTGTACATATGCCATCTCATCTTTTATGACAAATGTTCTGATTATGATATTCAGATCCATATTCCCCGAAAAACCTATGTATCCGATTGACCCTGTATAGGGGCCTCTTTTTACAGGTTCGAGTTCATCGATAATTTCCATGCATCTTACCTTGGGAACTCCTGTTATGGTACCTCCAGGAAATGTCGCCTTTATCGCATCAAAACAGTCCTTCCCGTGAGCGAGATCTCCGCGTATATTGGATACAATGTGCATCACATGTGAACAGTCCTCTGTTATCATCAGTTCATCGACGGCGACAGAACCGTAATAAGAGACCTTTCCGAGGTCATTCCTTTCAAGATCTATAAGCATGATATGTTCTGCCCTCTCCTTCTCATTCAAAAGCAGCTCTATGCGCATTAATTCATCTTCTTTTGTATTTGTCCCTCTTGGACGGGTACCAGCTATGGGTCTTGTCTCAATAATGCCGTTTTTGACCCTGACCAATCTTTCAGGCGATGAACTGACTATCTGATAGTCCCCAAAATCGATGAAGGCTGCAAATGGCGATGGATTTATTGAACTCAATATCTCATAGAGTTTCCACGGGCTTTTATCTCCTATATATGCAGAGACCCTCTGCGAGAGGTTGGCTTGAAATATGTCACCAGCGGCTATATACTCCTTCGCCCTCCTGACTATATCCATATAATCGTTTTTCTTCATTTCATAGATAATGTCTATATTCCTATATTGTGGATTGCGGATTGTGGATTGTGGAATTTTAAATGGAAGGTTTATATAATTGCTTGATATATTCTTTTGAACAGTCTCAATTTCGTATTCTGCCTTATCATATTGTTCAGAATAGTCAATCCCATTGTGAATGCTATCTTTCCGGAGAGATTCCAGTACCCCCGGACAAGCGATAATCCATGCTTTTTTACTGAAGTGATCGAGGGCAATTAGCCTGTCAATGAGAAAGAAATGCGCATCCGGAATATGGAGGTCATCAGCTGCTTCCTGAGGTAGCCTTTCGAAATACCGAACAAAATCATAACTGAAAACTCCTACAATACCTCCCTGAAATGGTGGAAGATATTCAAAAGGTCTTTGTCTGTAAGACGTAATAAGACTCTTCAGTACGTGTAATGGCTTACTCGAAGATATATTACTTTTTACCGTTAATCCTCCATTTCCATCTTTACCGAAGGGTTTTGAACGGAAACTATTCCAAATTTCCATAAGTCCGTTTTTAATCTTGAATGCCATGCAGGGATCAAAGCCTATAAACGAGTATCGCGCTATCTTTTCCGGTCCTTTGACGCTTTCAAGGAGCACCGTATTTGATGATCTGAATAATGCATATAGAAATTGCGGCGATGTAAATGGTATCTCTTCATAAAGAGGTACCGTCTCGCCCTCTTGTACGAGTTTGAGGAATTGATTTTTCGAAGGAAGGGTCATCTCCCTGTACTATAGCCTGAAAAGCTTTACTTTGGCAAAATTCTCCTTTGTATTGATCGGAGCAAGGGTCTTGGTTTTACGGCGGTTTCATCAGGCGGCAAGGATCTCGAGCGTGATTAACTCAGCAGCCTTGAGTGGATCATCCTGCTGAAGGATACCCCTCCCTATAACGAGATAATCAGACCCAGCCTTGATCGCCTCTTTAGGCGTTGCTGTCCGTTTCTGATCATCAGGAGGTGTCCATGATGGTCTAATGCCTGGTGTTACAATGATAAAATCTTTTCCGAAGTTATTCCGTATCATTGTCACCTCTTTCTGTGAAGCTATAACACCGTCAAGACCTGCCTCAAAGGCAAGACCGGAGAGATTTCGCACATGTGTATTGAGGCTGTAGTGGACTCCTATTTCTTTTTTAAGGACATCTTTTGAAAGGCTTGTCAGTACAGTAACACCGAGCATTTTGGGCCTTTTAACATGTTCCTTCAAACAGGTATCGATGACGCTGTCCCTGCATCTCTTCATCATCTCAAGTCCGCCTGATGTATGTATATTGAACATGTAGAGTCCAAGCCTCGCTGCGACGAGTGCTGCCTTTGTAACCGTGTTTGGAATATCATGGAATTTCAGGTCTAAAAAGACCTTCTTCCCTTTTCTGTTAATATCCTCAATGATCTTAGGTCCTGATGCAATAAAGAGTTCAAGGCCAACTTTGAAAATCTTAATATAGTCCTGAAACATGTCAACAAGTTCAAGTGCATAACGGTAGTCTGCCACATCGAGTGCAAGGATTAATTTATCTTCTGCTGATATCCGCTCTTTTTTCATCTTACCGGTTTTCATCTATCATAATTTTGCTAATGTAATACCTTTTTGCGCCTGGTATTTGCCAGTCTTATCAGCATATGACCTATGACAAACTGTGGAACCTTCGAGAAAGATTACCTGTGCTATCCCTTCATTTGCATAGAGCCGTGCCGGTAGTGGCGCGGTGTTTGATATTGCTATTGTTACGAAGCCTTCCCATTCCGGTTCGAGAGGAGTAATATTAACAATTACCCCGCAACGTGCATACGTTGACTTCCCGAGACATATGACAAGGACCTCTCTTGGTATTCTGAAATATTCAACGGAACGGCCAAGAACGAAAGAATTGGGCGGTACTGTGCATATGTCACCCTTAAAATCAACAAAATTATCAGAGATGAATTTTTTTGGATCGATGAACGCAGCTTTTGTATTCGTAAATATCTTAAACTCGTCGGCAATCCGCATGTCATATCCGTATGAGCTTACACCTGAAGAAATAACTCCCTTTCGAACCTGGGTTTTACGAAACGGATATATCATGCCCTTTTTTGCCATCTCTGTAATCCAGTGGTCATTCTTAACCATTTTCATGCACCCCTTTTGTCGCATTCCCAGTGTCGAAGAAAAGCTTACCACAAGAGAATAATACATGACAAGCATAGGAATGAGATAGATTTTATTCAAATGGAATGACTTTTTAAGGGATTGTTGAGGCAGCTCCGCGATAAAGGATTTTTGTGATGCTCAGTCTTCCTGTTTTTCTTCCAGCCCGAAGAATTGATCGAAGAGCTTGAGTGTTTCCACAGCATCTTTTTCCTGAATCTTCTGGATCGCAAAGCCGGCATGTACCAGCACGTAATCACCGATGCGTACGTTGTCTACAAGGAGCATGAGGCTGATATCTCTCTGTGCGCCGTAAACATCAATTGTTGCCACGGAATCCCTAATTTCTATTACCTTTGATGGTATCGCAAGACACATGGCCTCTTTTTCCCTTTCATTGTACTATTATATCAATTTTATGTATTGTTATTATATGATCATACACCTGCGGCTTTTATCGTCTTAGAGGACCTCGTCTTATAGGCACATTGACTAATCACATGCCTTTTTGTTAAATTATTCAATTATTTCTTAGGAGTTCTTAAGACGATGAAAAAAACAAAAACGGTTATGAAGAAAAAACCAAAAAAGAAAACT